>Ga0182033_10001016_pt1 | contig 13797 bp, 8 predicted proteins | sample tim00Cox0000000H_FD_125968 | JGI IMG/M metagenome (GOLD analysis project Ga0182033, IMG submission 125968) | Lab enrichment of tropical soil microbial communities from Luquillo Experimental Forest, Puerto Rico - timezero.00C.oxic.00.000.00H | ecosystem: Environmental > Terrestrial > Soil >...
AGGTCTGACCGGACTGGCCACCGGGATCGCCACCTGGCTCATCAGCAGCGGTGCACTGCCCGCTGCTGCCACGGTGGCCGGTGCCCAGCTCACCGGATCTGTCGACGCCAGCCTCATCAACGGCATCACCGCCAACGAGCAAATCATTGCCGATCAGATATTCGGTGCCTCTAATCAAAATGCCGGGCAGGCTCTGACACAGATTCAATCTGCGTTGCAACAATTCCCATTCGGAAACTTAGCTGGTTCTCCTGGTACTACTGGTGCAGGCCCGCTGCAAGGTCTTGCCGACACCATGCTGCAAGGTCTGACCAATCTTCCGGTGGTCGGTAACACCCTGGCGAACGTTTCTAACTTCTTGAGCGGTATGGCGAACCAGCTCTACGGCTACACGCCCGCCAGCCCACCGCTGGAATCAGTGGCCGGAACGACAACCGCCAACAGTCAAACCATAGCCCAGATGACGAATACCCGGTCGGTGTCTCATGCCATCGCGCCGACCGGTGATGCGACCTTCGACCTCGCCCTGCTGACTGGTGCCACGATCCCCACCCTGGCCGTCACGCAGGGCAACAGCGTCATTGGGTTTATTCGCACTCCGACCGGGGGCAATCCGAACACCCCAATGACGCTGTGGCCCACCAAGCAAGCCGTCGCCTGGAAGAGCACCGGCTACAGCGGCAGCATCACCGGGCTGTGGATCAACATCTACAAGTACAACACCGTGACTGGCGCGATGGATCTCTACAACCAGTCACCGAATCTCGTTGCCACCATTGCCAACTCGCTCAACTTCTACTTCTACACCATCATTCCCGACCAGCCGTATCTGCCCAGCACCCTTGCCTTCCAGGGTATCCCGTACGCCCAGACTGATGTGTTCGCCGTTGAGATGGTGATAGCCGGAACAGGCACCTACAACCTCGCCGGTCTGACTCTGAACCACGCCTCGTATCCTGGCGTGCTGCCGCCGTACATGGCCGCGTACCGGGGCAACGGCACGACCGTTCCGTCACCGCCTGAAGAGTTGATCCCCGGCACGCACTTCTTCTACCAGACCCCGACCAAGGTTCCCTGGTTCTCACTGACCGGGTCATCGGGCGCAACGACTTATGCGCCACAACAGGCTCCCTTCATCACGGCGGGCAGCTTCACCTACACCATTCCGACTTGGGCACAGTTTATTGACTATGCGATCTGTCCCGGTGGCGGCGGCGGCGGGGGTGGCGTCAACGCCTGGGGCAATGGCGGATCGAGTGGTAATTGGATTTACGGTACGTTGCAGGTCGGTGGTATCAACGGTCCACCCAAGTCCACGCCCCTGTCACCGTCCCAGATAACCGGCGTGGTGGGTGGAGGCGGCGCACCCGGTTCCAGCGAGTACTACCTGCGGAACCACACTGAGTACCTAAACCTCGGCGGAAGCCAAAGCGGCACTGATGCAAGTGTTAACTATGCCGCCGGTGGGGGCTCGGGAGGTGCCAGCAGTATCGCGTTCACTAGCCCTAGCGGTGCGATAAATCTTGCTGCACCAGGTGGTTTGGGTGGCGTTGCGGGTGGCGGCAGCTACCCCGGCCAGGCGATGCCGACACAAACCTACAACGGTGGCACCTACTACGGAGGCGTCGAACAGGACGGAGAATCACTCCAAAATGGTTCCGCGCCAGCATACAACGGTTATGGCGGCAATGCTCCCGGTGGTGGTGGAGCGGGTTGCTACAGCGGCTCGGGAAACACTCTCACCACCGATTACTACGACGGTGTTGTTCCGCCTAACCACTGGTACGTCTGGGAATACGGCGTCAACGGCGCGCAACAGGCGGGCGCGGGGGCACCCGGTGCGGTGTTCTTGGTGGCGTATGCCCCGAATATCGTCCCGCCAGCTTCGGTTCCGTATGCCCCGGTCCAGGGCCAGATCAACGTGGCGATCCCAAGAGCCGCAACACGATAGGAGGCGTAGTGAGCAGATTAGGCCGAACAGCCCTGGCATCTGGCGGCTTGGGCACACCAGGCAGTACCGGAATGGGGATAACAGACCCGCCAAGGTCAACGGCATTGCGTATGGCACCTCCACCACCACCCGCCATAACCACCCAAAAAGAGATCGTTGTCTCGCTCCCAGCCGGGTCGAGCTTCTAGGAGAGGTAAAACATCATGGCAGCACCACTGTTCATCATGTGGAACGGCAACTCGTCGGCGCTGACCGCGCCGCTGGGTCCAATCGCGTCGGCGGCGACCGTGACACCGAAAACCATGCAACAGCTGCAGTTAGGCACATCGAAAATCCGTGTCGCGGAATGGGGCTATTTCTTCACCACATCTCCGACCGCTCCGGTGACGATGGAGTTGATCGACACGGGCGCTGTCGGCGGTACGGGTGGCACGTCGGGAATCGTGACTCCGTACAACGACGCGAATAACGTCACCAGGACAGCGACACCCAGCGCAACGGCAACGTGCTACGGCCCTACCGCTGAGGGCACCATCACCGCTACCCGATTGCTTGCGGCAACGATGGACCTCGCAACCTACTTCAAGCAGCAATTCCCGCTTGGCCGTGAACCAGAAGTTGCGCCGAGTAACTTTTTGCGTATTCGCGTAACACCGTCTACAGCAGCAGCCGTTAGCGTTATCTCATATTTCGTTTGGGAAGAATGATTTGCCGTTAATTACAGATATACCGCTAGAACTGGTCGAAATCATCGACCAGGAGCGCGACCGTGCTCTGGTGTCACCGCGTATGTCACGGTTATTGCGGCGATATCCTGGTGTCCCGTGGGCTAAACAGCATGATTTGCCAGTAACCATTGCGCCAGTAACGTTTGTAACTGGGGGTAGTGGTACTTATAATATTCCGCAGTGGGCCAACTTCGTTGACATTATTGCGCTCGGTGGTGGTGGTGGATCAGGTGGAACTTACGGAGGTAACACTGGTCAGGGTGGTGGCGCAGGAGGATGGGGCGCTTGGACGATTCAAAAGGGTGTTACATTTCCAACTGGTGGCATATGGACTATCGGAATCACAATCGGCGGTGGCGGTGGAACTGGCGCAGTGAATTCTGGCGCGTCTGGTGGCGCGGGAGCACCAACATATGCATCTGTTTCAGGAATAGGTAATTATGTCGCCGGTGGTGGGGCTGGTGGTGCGGGCGCAACCGGAAGCGCAAACTATTACCCTGGAACTGGTGCTGGCCCAGGAACATTAACTTATCGAAGCATTGTGTATAACCCTGCAACTTATGGTAGCTACGGCTATGGAGGCAGTTGCCCCGCGCCGCCAAGTGCGGGCGGCGTTGGTGTTCAAGGAATTATCTGGTTTGTTGCGAGGCAAACATGACCAGATTAGGCAGACGTTTCCCGGTCCATTGTGGATATAACCCGCCGCTGTTCGGTGAACCTGTTGGGGTGGTACGCGATTCAATCGGGGTGGGAAACTACGTCAGCGGCGCGTCGGTCAACATTCCCTGGACTCACACGCCTGTCGGCAAACCGAATTTCGTCATCATGTGGGTTTGTCTGCTGTACCAGAGTGGTGGCGTTGCCGCAAATCTCAATGGCGTCGGGATGCCCTTTTTGTTCAACTACAACTGGACGAATCTAGGCGGCTACGGTGGCTACACCGAGGGATTCATTATGTGGAACCCGCCACCGGGGCCGTGGACTTTGAATTATTTCCCAGGCACCGGCAGCGCGCCATATGCCTCTTGTAATTCCGTAGCCTATCGTAATGTCGGGCAAATAGGGGCGACGATACAATCGCCCTCAACTCCGCAAGTCATACAATCTGGCCCAGGCTCAATCATTAGTGTTGGCATGGGTGGTTGGGTTACTGCGGGCGGTCAAAACTGTCTGTTAGTACCGCCGCCCGGTGCCAACATTGCCTCTGCCGGGGGTGAGCCGCTGACGATTGGCGAGATACCAGGCGCAGGGCCGACACAAACAATTAACTGGACTTCAACTTGCGGCGACGGGGCTGGTATGTGTGCCGTAAACCTGCTACCCCAAATACCCAAACCGATGCTGTAGGAGGTTACATGACACAAATGATCTTGACACCCAACAATCCCGACCCCGCCACCGGGTTGATTGTCCCGCTGTTGGGTTGGCAGTTTGTTCAGGAAAATATCCTCGACATCTTCGCCGGGTGCAATTTGGTTTACATGGACACGGGCGGCAAGAACGGTGGATGGTTTCCTACCAACAGTCCCAACCCGCAAAGTGAGAAAAGCCCGCCTGACTGGTATCTGGTGTTTCAGCGCACCGGCTACCCCGCAGTCATCGTCGAGTACACCGACTGGTTGGCATACGACACGCGCAATCCCATAAGGATCACTCAGAACGATGTCGATGCCTACTACACAGTAACTCCACAGGAAGGATCTACACCGGCGCCCGCCCCTGGTTCTGGCTCTTGACCTCACGCTGTGGCTTCCCCTTTCCCAGCCCTTAAAGGGAGAGAGGAGGCGTTCCCAGTATGACGTTCAGTCTCGCCCTCGCCAACGGTGACCTGGTGCAACAGGGATCCAGCCTGGCCATCGTCTCGGGCATCGACAAGCTCGAACAGGACATGTCGCTGTGGCTGACCGAGCGCCTGGGAGTCGATCGATTCCACCCCCGCTACGGGTCGGTGCTGCCGAACTTCATCGGCGGGGTGATCGATCTGACCACGCAGTCGCGGGTGCAGGGCGAAGTCGACCGAGTGCTGGGCAACTACCAGGCCATTCAGAGTCTGGCCTTGCAGAACAACCCGCAGATTTTCAGCTTCGAGGAGCTGCTCAACGCACTGACCGCAGTTGACGTCGGCATCACGTATGACACCGTCAGCGTGGCGGTGTCGGTCACCACCGGCAGCGGGGCCACGGCAACCACTAGCACATCAACCAGCGTCTAAGGGGCGCCGTCCATGCCCGGTACACCTGACCAGATCAGCCAGCAGATTCTGGCCCAGCTGGCGCTGACCATGCCGACCCTGTCCTGTGCGATCGGTACGCCGGAGCGCAAGATCATCGACGCCTGCGCCGAGCAGATCGCGGCCGCCTCTATCGACACCTACCTGATGGGCTCGCTGCTGGACGTCGACACCAAGGCCGGGATGGAGCTGGAACAGTTCGTCGGGATCTTTGGTTACGGCCGCCTGCAGGGCACCTACGCCCAAGGCACGGTGCGGGTCACCCTGACAGTGGCCTCCACCCAGGACTACACCATTCAGCAGGGCACCACCTTTTACACCACCGCCGGGCTGGCCGGGGCTGCCGTGCAGCTGTACTACGCGGCTAACCAGTCGGTGGTGCTCCCGGCCGGGGACTACTCGGTGGACGTCCCGGTCACCTGCACCACGGTCGGTGTCTCGGGCAACGTGCCGCCGGGCGCGGTCACCAACCTATCCAGCGCGATCGGGTCTTCGGCGGTGACCAACCTGCAGGCCATGACCGACGGCACCGATCCCGAGACCGACGACGCGCTGCGGCAGCGCTTCAAAGACACCTTCCTGCGTAACGTGGCCGGGACCGCTGATTTCTACATCGCGCTGTGCCAGCAGAACACCTCGGTCACCCGGGTGATTGTCTTCGGGCCGACTGTGCTCTACACCACGCAGATCGCCGCTCCCTCGACGACGGTGGCGCTGCCGGTCGATCAGGACGTCAAGTATGTCTGGGAGGGCATGACCAGCTGCTTCATCAACCTGGGCCAGGACGACGAGACGTTCTACACCGACGGCGACGACTACATGCTGTCCACCGGCGTCTCGCCGGTGTTCACTCGGGTGGACAGCGGGCAGATCAACCAGGGTGACATCGTCGATCTCGAATTCCAGTACACCCCGGTGTGCAGCCGCAATGATCCGGCCAACGGTAAGACAAACGCCGTCGATATCTTTGTCGACGGCATCGCGCCCTACAACGTCACCGAACAGACGGTGATCAGTGGCGTCACGCTGTCCAGCCTGGTCGACGACCCGCTCTACACCGGCAACTTCATCCGCGTGGGCACCCCAGGCGTGCCGACGGCCACCAACCGCTACACCCGGCTGGGCAACGTGCCGCTGGTGACCTTCCCGCCCACTCTCACGGTGGGCGCCGAGATCTTCACCTTGGGCACCCACTACTATGTGTTGGCCGATGTCACCGAGCTGCAGGGTTCGCGGCTGGAAGCTTCCGGCATCGAGTGGGATCCCACCGGCCCGGCCACCGGCGCCGAGCTGACCTTGGAGTACGTGTACAACCAGGTGCCCGAGGTCCTCGACGCGGTGATGACGACGAGCAAACAGCTGTGCACCGACGTGCTGGTGCACCAGGCCAACTACGTCTACCTGCAACCGTGTTTCTCCATCGAGTACAACCGCAGCTATTCGCCCGCTGTGACCAACGCGGCGCTGGCCACTCGGCTGCAGAGCTTCGTCGCCGCCTGCCCGTTCGGGTCCCAGATCAAATTCACCATGCTGTGCACCGTGGTCACCCAGATTCTGGGCGTGGACGACGTCAAGATCACCACCGTGGCCGACAATCCCGACGTCCACGGGGTACAGGTGTTCGCCAACTCCGAGGACACCGACCCGATCGCGGTGTACGACGACGACTTTAAGCTGGACGACAACCAGGTGGCCTACTACCTGGGCGCCATCATCACCCGGGTAGCGAGCCCGTAGATGCTGGGGGGAGGTGAGTCCGGTTCCAACTAACAATCCCTGGCCGTGGATGCCACCGAAGAGCACCGAGATGCTCTTGATGCACTGCGACGACACCGCGTACGTCGGCACGCCGGATACCAACCTGTACAAGCTGGTCGACGCCATCTGTGGCACCTGCGGGGCGGGCGGGTTGGTCAACGAGGTGTTCGTCGCCAGGCTGGCCGGGGCCATGGAGACGATCTTCGGCACCGACCTCGACTATGTGTTTGGCAACACGTCCATCCTGGTCCGCGCACCCGAGGAGTCCTACCCCTACAACCCCTCGCGGGACACCCTGACGGCCGCGCAGTGGAACGAAGTCAGGGTCAAGGATGCGTGGTACCGGGCGCGCATCCGCGACTTCTTCACCGCTTGTGGACTGGGTTCGACCATCGAGGGTGTGCGCATGTGCGTGCAGGCCGCGCTGTCGGTGGACTGCGACACCTACGAGGTGTGGCGGTACATGGACAATTTCGGCATCACCTACGACATGGGGCGCTCCCCGAACAGCGCCCGCAACGAGCTGGTGATCCAGCCGCACAAGGACTCCATGGGTCCCGAGGAGATGCGCCTGGTGCGCGACATGCTCTCCCGCTTCATGAGCATCGACACCATCGTCACCGTCAACGTGCACGGGCTCGCAGTGCACATCCCGGTGCCCGCGACCGGCGCCGCCGCCGACTCCACCTATTTCGAGGTGCAGAAAGTCGTCACGCCCACCCCGATCATGAGCCAGCTGCCGCCACCGGATCTGCTGCCCATCGACTTGCTGCCCACCGAGACCTGGATGTACTCCGGCGATCCCACGCTGGCCCCGTACGCACAGTTCAACATCAGCCAGGAGTACGCGTACTACTACCTGGTGGGCGGGGGCAGCCGCAGTCCGATCGACTCGGTGACCTACGGCACCATCAATCCGTACGGTCCGGTGAAGGTCACCGTCTTCGAGCTGTCGGGAGCCTTCAACCTGGTCAGCAACGTGGCCATCGGCATGCCCACCGACAGCTGGTACTCGCAGAACCTGAACGCCGACTACTTCCAGTGGATCCCGGTGCCCTATCAGGCCGACCTCTACCCGATGAGCCAGAGCGTGGCTCAGGCCACCGCCAATCTGACCAACGCGATCAACTCGATCCCCGGGCCCTTTATTCTGGTGGGCTACGACCAGGGGGCCACCGCGATCTCCAACGTCTACGACCAGATCCGTACCGGCTCACTGCAATCCCGGCGCCCTGACCTGCTAGCGGGGCTGGCCTTCGGCAATCCTCGGCGTCAGCCCGAGGTCACCTTCCCCATGTGCCCAGATCCGGGCGGTCACGGCATCCAGGCGTGGGAGTTGTTGCAAGACTGTGAGCCGTTGTGGTGGGAGTTCGCCGCACCCGGTGATCTCATCTGCACCAGCCAGGACACCATCCCCGGCGCCAACGACCAAACCGTGATGGGGGCGATCTACAACACCTTTACCGGAATCCTGTCCAGCATCGCCCCGCAGTTCACCAACGTCATCGCCAACGCCGAGATCATCATCCAGAATCTGCTGGACGCCTTCTACGGACTGGCCGACCCCGCCCTCATCCCGGCCGCTAATGCGCACGCGCAGTACCAGAACCCCGCCTTCCACCCCGTTCCCGGCGACGCGCGGGACTGCATCCAGATCGGCGCCGACTACATCAGCAGCCTGGCCATCCCCAACCTGGCGGCGCTGGCCCCGCCTGCGGTCACCACCCAGGTCGTCTGCTACGAGGTCACCGACTACCTGGCCAACCCCCCGACGTCGTGGTTCGCCGATGCGCTGGACTCGCGGATCCGCTACGTCAGCGTGCCGTGGCCCATGCTGGCCGAGTTGCCGCTGCAGGAGGGCATCGACACGGCCATCGCCAACCTGATCATCATGATCAACCGCAACGTCGGGCCCTTCCTGTTGATCGGCCGGGGGATCGGGGCCATCGTCACTTCGACGGTCTACGACATGCTGCGCACCGGCACCATGCAGCACCGCCGGGTGGATCTGCTGGCGGCGGCGTCGTTCGGATCCCCCCGACGTGAGGCGGGCGTCATCTTCCCTCAGGGCACCGATCCCGGCGGGCACGGCATCTCGGCCAACCGGCTCAGCGGCACCGAGCCACTGTGGTGGGAGTTCGCCAACCCTGATGACCTGCTGTGCACCCACGGCGACACCACCAACGACCTGTGGGCGGCAACCATGTTCGACGCGACGGTCAGCTCCTACGCGGGCGATCCCAGCGTGATCACGGTGCAGTTCCCCACCGCGCCGATTAACGTGGCCCAGGTGGAGGCGGACATCCTGGCCACCACGTTCTATGCGTCCACTGAGGATCCGCACGCCACCTACGACACGGCCACTCAGATCACCGGAGATCCCCGCAGCGCCTATCAGATCGCGCGGGATTATCTCAACACGTTCGCCAGCCGCTCCATCCCCTACATGGTGCCCGCGCCTGATCCGATGCGCACCTACCGGCCCGCGCAGAACTTCGAGTCCTTCACCTCGGTGTCCAACTACGGGCCCTGGTACACCTACGACATCGTCGACTCCCCTGACAATTTCCCGGGCGGCAAGTTCGGCAAGACCCCGACGACCGCACCGGCGATCAACCCCGACGGCACCCCGTACGTGTTCCCCTGGCCGTCCGAGCAGGCTTACATCGCGGCCAAGATCACCCAGGTGCAGGACATGGGCGGGCAAGCCGATCAGTTCCACTTCCGGTTGCCGATGGGGCAGTCCGCGATCACCAAGGAGGTGTTCACCCCCGATCTGGCCATCGCCTACACCGCGCCGACCCAGGAGTCCACGGTGTCCCGCTCGCTCACCCGTGGCCGCCCGTTGATCAGCACCTCCACCGGCTGGGTGGCGGGCACCTTCACGACGTCATCGGGGGCACCGGCGGGAGCGAGCACATCGTCATGACGGGGGATCACGATGGCCGGTAGCGCCCTGGACGGGATGTACCTGAACTATCACTGGCCGCTGACGCTGGTGAACCTGCTCAACGATTTGATCTCCAACCAGCAGTACTCCCCCAACGTCCCGCAACTGGCCGATCTGCCGGTGGCTCGGGTGTGGTTCTCTCAGCCCCGGCCGAGCAGCGACCCCACCCAGGAGGTTCTGACCGTCAACTTCAAGCTGCCGCTGTCCGTCGGGGAGTTCTCGATCGAGATCATGCGGGTGGCCTGCACCTTCAACGTTTGGTACAAGGACCGCAACAACAACTGGATCCAGATGCGCGACGAGAACTACCAGCCGATGACCATCACGCTGTCTAGCTCGCAGGAGGTGGCCTGGTACAAGTACCACGTCTACACCTACCCGATCGTGGCCAAGGCGGTGCAGTTCCGGATCAGCCGCAACTACGATCCCACGCTGGGCAATCAGCCGTTCAACATCGGGCTGCGCCAGGGGCTGATCCGGCGTAACATCTACGCCCGGTCCGACGGTACCCAGGCGATGGAGCCCGAGCAGGACGCGCTGGGCAACGTCATCGCCAAATACATCCAGGACTGGGATGCTCCTGATGCGATCGACGACAAGCCCACCACCTTCTGGAAATGCTCCCCGCAGCCCGATTCGCAGGCGGTGGTCAGCCTCTACCTGGACTTCCGCAACCCCGACGGCACGCCGCAGCTGATCGACTCGCTGTATTTGGACCCCGTCTACACCAACCAGAATCTCAACGTCTACTACTCCACCGACGACACGGTGGGCACCCGCAAGCTGAGCCCGATCAGCCTGCCGCCGGATTTCGACGAGAACACCCAGTGGACGGCCGGGACCGGGCTGATCGATATCTCCGACCCCGATCAGACCAGTGTCTACGTGGTGCCGATGGCGATCGGCCCGCAGATCAGCCAGCCCGCGTGGATCGGGGTGGTGTGGACGCCGAACTTTGACTCGGTGACCGATGCGCCGCCGACCAACCCCACCTTGTTCGGTGTCGCGCCGGGGATCAGCGCCGTGCAGATGATCACCATCAACGGCACCTCCACCGGCGGCTCGTTCGCTCTGAGCCTCGACGGCATCAACTACACCACCGCGCCGCTGGACGACACCTCCACCGGAGACGACGTCCAGGCGGCTCTGGAACCCCTGCTGGGGATCGGCAACATCATGGTGGCCGGGGATGCCGGGGGTCCCTGGACGGCGAGCTTCTACGGTGCGTACGGCCAGCAGCCGGTGCCGCTGCTGCAGTACACCGACTCGCTGACCGGCATCCCGCAGCCCACCATCACCGTGACCACCGTCACGGCCGGGGTCTTCCCGCCCAACGCCGGGGGCGACCAGTATTGGCCCACCCTCTACTTCGACTGCGGTGCGGTGGAAGTGGTGCTCGAATTCAACAACGGGAGCGCCGACCCGATCCTCTTCTCGGCCCCGCTCTACCCGCCCCCGGCGCCGGGCATCCCGCTGTGCATCGTAGCTGGGTGGATCTACAGCGACCCGATACCGCAGGTCTTCATCTCGGTGGTGCTGCCCGACGGCACCAGCCTGGTCACCACCACGCTGCCCGCTACCAACCTGCCCACCCAGATCAGCTTCGATGGCGAGGTGGGCTACAAGGATTTCCAGGGCATCATGAGTGCGCTGGTGGTTAAGCTGGACAGCTACACCAACGCCTACCAGGCTTTCCAGGCCAACCCTCCGGTCTACGTCAACCCCGATCCGGTGCAGCCGGATCCGCACACCGGCAAGGTGCCGTCCACCACGCTCGATGACGCTGTCCTGGCGGTGGACTGGACGTTGCAGGACATGCCGTGCGGCGGCGGGCACGCCAGTTTCTACGAGTCCAAAATCTGGACCCCGATCTTCGCCAACTACGTCACCCAGAAAGGCAAGTACTACTTCCCCAACCCGGTGCTGGTCAGCTACCTGCAGCTGGAATTCACCAACCTGACCGAGGAGCCCTACCCGGTCTACGACTCCGGCATCAGCGTGATGTATCAGGTCTTCCCGATCTCGGTGACTCAGACCCCGACCGCGACACCGATCAGCGCGGGCATCCTCGCGGTGGCCGGGCAGATTCTTGGAGGTGGCATCGGCAGTGTGAACTGGCTCAACGCCAACTCGATCAACGCCGCCGTCAACTCGATCTTCAACTCGACGGTCAGCCCGATCACCGTGCAGGTGGGCCCGGGCTACACCGTGTCGTCCGCCCAGGCGCTCCCCAACAGCGTGGGCTCGTCGGCGTACGGCAACACCAATGAGATCGCTTCGCCGTGGATCTACCGGCGCGAGCTGGTCAACACCGCCGTGTTGGCCTCTCAGAACCTCAACAACACGCTGTACAACATCGGCAGCCAAGTACTCAACCCCCTCATCAACAGCGTCACCTCGACGATCTCAGGGGCCTTTAACAGCCTGATCAACTTCACTCCGTCCGCGACGTCGCTGCCGTTGCAGGGCACCGATTACTGGGTGGTGCCCGGGCAGACTCTGGCGCTGGCCGCCAACGTGATGACCGGCCTGACCCAGGCTTTCACCACGGCGCTGAACCGCAAGCCCGCCACCGACTACCGGCTGCGCTTTTTGACCACCAGCGTGCACCAGTACGACATCCGCACGGCGGTGCGCGACGCGGCCATCGCCTACTTTGCCGGGGTTCGCGAGGTCAGCGCGTTTCGTACCACTTACATCGCCACCCAGGACCCGCCCGCTTTCAAGTTCGCTCCCTATGACCCCAACCAGTGGGTGTTCCACAACATCGTGCAGCTGCCCAGCGGGCCGATCTCCACGGCGGGCGTCGTCTACCAGATCCAGAACCCACTGTTCGACACCACGCTGGACAACTGGGATCAGGCGCAGGGCAGCTGGTCGATCGACCCGGGGCAGGGCAAGTACCAGTACGGTGCGGCCACCGTCACCGCCGACGGCACCGAGAAGGAGCTGCTCTCTGCTCTGGTCACCGCCTGGCCAGCGGTCACGCCTGGCGCCAACTTCGCGCTTAGTGTGTGGGTGCAGTGGCAGGACGTCATCTCCACCGGCACGCCCGTAGTGCTGGCGGCCAGCTACTACGACATTGACGGCAACTTCCTGTCCCAGGACAGCACGTCGGTCGCGGTCACCGGCACGTCGGAACCTGACGGGGGACTCACCAGCCTGTGGGCGTCGGGCGGCGGCATCCTGGTCACCCTGGACGGCCAGATTCCTGACGGCGCAGCGCAATTGAAGATCGGGTTGGTGGTGCAGCCCGCTGCCACCGCTGGGCAGTTCTGGTTCGACACCGTGCTGCTCGACTCCACCGACGTGGTGGAGGGCACCATCTTCATCGATCTGATCACCAGCTCCACCTTCGTCAAGGTGGACTTCGAGTTCACCGATTCGGGCACGGTGCGCTCCGACGACATGTGGGCGCAGGCGGATCCATTCGACACCAACATCAGCTCCACCAAGCTGGCCTACTACACCAGCACCTACCCCTCCACCGTCCCGTCGGGCACCTGGGGTGACGACAATGCCAAGTGGGGCGACTCCACCATCGTGTGGGGCGAGCCGCGCGCCGTGGTCTCCATCAATGTCGACCCCAACATGAACTACAACGGCAAGCGGGTGCTGCACATCACTCGGGCGGCCGGGTATGGCGAGGCCGGGGTCAACATCCGCCAGGTGACCGGCTTCGTGCCCAACGGGCTGGCCCGGCTCAACTGCCAGTTCTTCAAGCCGGTGGCCGACGGGGACCAGGTCATCCTGCGGTTGCGGCGACTCTCGGACGGCGTCTACATCTACCAGTACACCTTCAACCCCGATAAGATCGCGGGTTTCTGGTACCTGCTGCAGACCCCGTTCTTCGAGATCCCCGACGTGGCCGACCAGATCTACACCCTGGAAGTGCGGGTGTCCGGTGACGCGGGCGGGGACTTCTACCTCAACGACGCCTGGACGGATGTCGCCCAGATCCGCTACTTCGCACGATTGGGGGGCGAGGGCAACTTCCTGCACGACGTCACAGCCCTGCGTTACACCGGCTTGGCTATTGTCTCCAACACCACGCCGGTCAACGAGGTGTCCTGCCAGGCCGCCATCTTGAGCCCCACTGCCTGGATGTACAGCGCAACGCTCACCCCCAATTATCTGAAATGACATCTGCCCGATGCCGGGGAGCGCGGCATGCCTGCGG
>Ga0182033_10001027_pt1 | contig 13747 bp, 10 predicted proteins | sample tim00Cox0000000H_FD_125968 | JGI IMG/M metagenome (GOLD analysis project Ga0182033, IMG submission 125968) | Lab enrichment of tropical soil microbial communities from Luquillo Experimental Forest, Puerto Rico - timezero.00C.oxic.00.000.00H | ecosystem: Environmental > Terrestrial > Soil >...
CCCTTTGCCCTGATGTCCTCACCGAGAGTCCGCAGCTCATCGGCGCTGATCGGTGGAAATAGTTCGCATGCTGGATGGATCGGGAACGTGTCGCGCCAAGACTTCGACGCAGGGGTGATAGGCATTTGGCAGTCTCCTGTGTTGGAGACCGCGCCTTGCGAAATCGACGGAATTTAAATATAGGGGGTGGCCGATCAGAGCTTAGCCCCGGTGCCGTGTCGCAAGCGCGGTCCGGGGTTTTTCATGCGGCGCTCGCTGCTGACACGGCCTCGCGCCAACGAGCCGCATCCTCGATGGTGATGATCTGCTTGGAACCGAGCTTGGTGATGCGCGGCGCCAAACCCTTTTTCTTCAACACGTAAAAGAAAGGCTTGCTGATGCGATGCTCGGCGCAGAACTCATCGATCGTCGAGGCTTTGTGGCTGGTGGGAATGCTATCCATGTGGCTACCTGCGTTGCTGTGAACGCAAGCAGCATGTCAGCGCAGGTCGAGATGTCCTAAATCGGCAAATCGGCGGCCGATTATTTTTCGGCAGATTATTTTTCGGCAGATTTCCAGCGGCGACCAACCCGCCGGTCCGGGACTCGATCGCGATATTCCGCGTCAAATTCGTCGCGATGACCCCTTATGCCAGCGTCACGGGCGTATTGACGCAGTCCGTGCAGGGTTGGATTCGAATCGTTTTGAAAATAGGCCGTTGCCAAATCACTAATCTGCGTTTTGCTAACCTGCCTCTTAGATAACGTCGTCGGCTCGGATGGCGTCATCGCCTCGGATGGCGCCATCGGCTCGGACAATGTCTCTATGAAGCGATCAAGGTCTCGCCGCCGGAGAAAGATTTCCCGCTCGTCCCGCATTGTGAGTCCGGTCGGACCTTTCTTATCGAGCCGCGCCAAATTCCGATGAATGGTGCCAGCGGCAAAATAGCTGCGCCAATGCGGTAACCGCCATACACCGCGATCCAACTTTTTGGCGCCGCCGATATCAGATCGGTAGAAGGCCGCGATCTGACCTGCCTCGCACGCCTGATTAATCATTGTAATAACGCGTTCGATTTCAGGATCGCGCTTGCAAGTGATGACATCAGACACGGACCAACGTGAACGGTACATTGGCGAAGGTAACTGCGGATCTGTGGGTTTGTGGTCTTTGCTGATCTGCTATCGCGCTCCGCGGTTGTGGCCGTGATACTCTGCCAAGGCCTCGCGATTATTCAGCACGAAAGATCCGCGATCGCTTATCGGGCGCCAATTCGATCCACATAGTTTGCGGCCTACTATGTCGATCGTGTCACGTAACCGAATGAACCCGGGAGGCAGCTCCATGACAGCTTCACCGAGGCAGCGTGGCAACTTTTCGATCAGACGTGAAGCCGAACGACGGCGCGTGCCGTCGAATTGTCTCGCTGATGTAGTCCGGTTGCAGATGAGCGTAATGCGCCTCGACCATCAGCGTGCTGGCGTGACCAAGATTCTTGGCAACGACGGCGAGCGGCATCCCGGCCATGACGCTCAAGCTCGCCCACGAATGTCTTAGCGTGTGAAAACCACAGGGCTTGATCCGGGCGTGCTTACACGCTGCCGCCATCGGTGTGCTTTGTGAGGAGCGCGACCACGGAGCGCCGCCCGCCATGCGGAACAAGAGATCATCACTGCCGCGGCCTGCACACAGGCGTTTGAATAAGATGATGCCCTCGTCGTTCAGGACGATGTGGCGACCTTTGCCTGATTTGCTGGTGCGGATATGCAGTGTGCCGACGGCTGAGTTGAAGTCACTAACAACGAGCCGTGTCAGCTCGGAATAACGCGCGCCGCTACAGAGCGCGGCCTCGACCAACGGCCGGAATGCCGCGTCGCTGGCATTCACCAGCCGGCGGCATTCTTCGATCGTGAGAAACCGAACCCGGGCGGCGGTGACCTTCGAGAAGGCGCGCACCTTGCGCCACTCGGCATCGGAGGCGACGCGACCTTCGCGCCACGCCATGTTCAAGGCGCTGCGCAGTATCGTGTACATTCGGTTCGTGCTCGCCTGCCGACGACGGCGGCCTTCCGCGCTATTGTCCGGTGCGAGAAATTTCTGCGGCTCACCCTTCGGGGTCCGCTTCCGAGGCGGCGAGCTGGCAACGTCGCGCAACCATTTGGACAGGCGCGCCGTGGTCAATTCCGCAAGCTTGATGCCGCCAAGCTGCGGAAGAATGTACGCCTCGACGCGCCGGACGCTGTCGTAATGGGAAGCCTTGTGCTCGATGCTGGCGAGGTAGTCGCGGAGCGCATCTGCGACGGTGCAGGGGCCAGCTTTCGGCTTGCTCGCTAAGGCGACCTTTTGCGCCTGAGCGAAGGACAGCACCGTCTGCCCATCGGCGTCGCTAAAATCGTCGGCAATTACGTCCTTGATGCGCTCGATCGTGTAAGTCTGCGCACCCGTGTATCGGCGCACGCACCAGGTTCCCGGGCGGCCGGCGAGACGGCGATAACCAAGATGAAGCCCTGGTTCGAGCAGGCGCCAAAACGGCTTGGGCCGAACCTTCAATCGGGCGCGCGCCTCGCGCGTTCCCAGATTGGCGTCGCGGAGCGTCCTAGCCATGGCCGACCCGTGCGCTAAGGCCGCCAGGATCCAGCATGTCCAATATGACCAATATGCTGCCGCGCTGTCTTTTGTGCATAGGCTGCAAACTCCGCGTCCAATAAATGTCCAATATACATGCAAAATACGCCTATAGACAAGCATAGACGGATATGCACTGTTTATAGGTGTTTTCGGGGTTTCTGTGGCCGCGTATGGTCAGTGAGACGGGCTTCCGTCCCTCCACCGGCGACAGCGACTTGACGTAGATCGCCATCGCCTTGCGATCGTCGGGGGAAAGCTCGCGCGTGTTGCGCACCACGTCGCGCATCGCTCCGCCGACGGAATCCCCGCTCGGCGTATCTCCGGTTGCCAATACCTGCTCGATGTCGCCCAACGAGTAGTCACCGATTCCCGCCTGGGTGATGTTCGGCACCCATCCCTCGCCGCCGTCGGGATTGGGGCCGCCGGTAAACCGTTGGCGCTCGACGATCGCACCGAACGGGTCGCGCGGGCTATGGCATTCCGCGCAGTGGCCGGGACCGTTGATTAGATACGCGCCGTGATTCCATTGCGCCGTCTGTGCGGGATCGGATTCGAAGTGATGACCATCGAGAAAAAGAAATTTCCAGCCGCCCAGCATGCGGCGAAACCTGAAATAGAGCGGCAGATCGTGCTGGGCCGCCTTTCCGGCAACGGGCGGCAGCGTTTTGATGAAGGCGAACAAGTCGCGCACGTCGCCGAGCCGCATGCGCTGATACGACGTGTAGGGAAACACCGGATAATAGTGGCTGCCGTCCGGTGATGTGCCCTTCCACATTGCGGTGACAAAATTCGCTTCGCTCCAACCGCCAATGCCGTCGTTCGGGTCGGGGGAAATGTTGGGCGGATAAAATGTGCCGAACGGCGTTTTGAGCGCCATGCCGCCACCGAGCCTGGTTCGGTCCTCTTGGTTCGGGCTGGCGTGACAGGATGCGCATCCGCCGGCAAGAAACATGGTCCTGCCGTTGTCGAGATTTGCCGTGCGAGGGCCGAGCGCGCTCGGCGGGACGATTTGCGGAGCAGTTACGAACCAGAAGACGGCTATGCCGATCACAGCTAGAAGCAGGGCGGCAATGAGCAAACGGCGCATCAGATAATTCCGTTCGAATGGACGCGCTTCATCCGCTCATTCCCGCAGCATAAGTGCGTTCACGCGCGTCTTCGACGCGCTATGCGGGAATCCAGGGCTGTTTGTTCCTGTTGCTCTGGGTCCCCGCTTTCGCGGGGACGAGTGGATCTTGCTGCGGCGTCGATGCCTCAACGCGCCGGCGGTTGCGCGGGCTGCTGTTGCGGCGGCGCCGGACGGCGATAGGGCTCGTGGCAATCGCCACAGGCTTTGCTCACCAGCGGCGCGGCCACCTTGAGCTCGTCGAGCGTCTTAGCCTTGTCTTTGTTGTCGGCGACGACTTTGCCGAAATTGGCGAACTTGGCTTCGAAGTCGCTCTTATTCTCCCAGATCTTGGGCAGTGCACGGGACTCCTGTCCCGCCTTCGGCGGCTCGGGGAAAAGGGCCGGAGCCTTCTGCGCCGTCTCGGTCCAATGCGCAAAGGCAGCGTTGACCTTGGTGACGTCGAACGGATCCTCGCCCCGCACCATGCGATTGATCGTCCCGAGATGCTGGCCGTTTCCTTTCATCAGCGATTTGCGTTGCGAAAGCGGGTCGGATTGGGCCACGACGGCAGTGACCCCGGCGGCAACGGCCGCCACGGCAAGAACGGTCCGGATCATCTCGCTTGCTCCCTCAGTGGATCGATCCCCGTCGCGAACGCTACGGGTTTGGCAGGCGCCATACGGCCTGGATATTCCCGCTCCAGCCGAACAATATCCGGTGCGCCTCGGCTCGAGGAGCGAATAGCCTATTCTGCCGGCGCTCGCGACGCCCCAGGCGCCGGCCGCCGTCGGCCGAGGGATACCGCGAGCCAACGGCAAACCACGTAGAAGATCGGCGTGAAGACGAGCCCGAACGCGGTCACCCCGATCATGCCGGCGAACACGGCGGTGCCGAGCGTCTGGCGCAGCTCCGCTCCCGCGCCGATCGCCCAGACGAGCGGCATCACCCCGAAGATGAAGGCAAACGACGTCATCAGGATCGGGCGGAGCCGCAGCCGCGCCGCCTCGACTGCTGCCGCCCAACGGTCGCGGCCCTGATCCTCGAGTTGCTTGGCGAATTCCACGATCAGGATTGCGTTCTTTGCCGCAAGCCCGATCAGGACGATGAACCCGACCTGGGTGAGAATGTTGTTGTCCTGTCCGCGCATGATCACGCCCGTAATCGAGGCGACGAGACACATGGGGACGATTAGGATGACTGCGAGCGGAAGGGTCAGACTTTCGAATTGCGCCGCAAGCACGAGAAACACGAACGCCACGGCCAGTGCGAAGGCGAACAGGGCGGTGTTGCCCGCCCTGATCTGTTGGAACGCCATCGTGGTCCAGTCGTAGCCGAATCCATCGGGCAGGGTTTCGGCGGCGATCCTGTTCAACAGCTCGATCGCCTGTCCCTGCGAGTAGCCCAAGGCTTGGCTCGCATCGAGTTCCGCCGCCGGATAGAGATTGTAGCGCGGCACCCGGTATGGCCCGGCGATGTCGCGAATCGTCGTGAACGACCCGACCGGTACGCTGTCGCCATTCGAATTTCGCACGCGGATTTTCAAAATATCTTTGGGGTCGCGCCGATAGGGCGCATCGGCTTGAGCCGTGACCCGGAACGTGCGGCCCAGCAGGTTGAAATCATTGACGTAGATCGAGCCGATGTAGACCTGCAGCGCGGCGAATAGGTCCGGCGTGCTGACGCCAAGCATTTGCGCCTTGGTGCGATCGATCTCGAGATAAATCTGCGGCGTCGAATTCTCGAACAAGGTGAACGCCTGGGTCAGTCCCGGGGTCTGATTGGCCTTGCTCACCATGGCGGTCGTCGCATCCAGCAGCGCCTGGGAGCCGCGCCCGGCGCGATCCTCCACCATCAGGCGGACGCCGCCGGTATTACCGATACCGGACACCGGTGGCGGTTGGACCACGAGCACCAACGCTTCCTGGAATCCGGCCAAGCGCTTGCGCAGCTCCGCCGTGATTCCGTTGGCCGAGAGATGGGGATCCCGCGCGCGCGCGTCCCAAGGTTCGGGGATGACGAAGACCGCGCCAGAATTCGAGGCGTTGGTGAAGGTTGCGCCGTTGAGACCGACGATGCTGACCGCATGCGCCACTCCCGGCGTCTCCAGCGCGGCTTCGACCACCCGTTTCTGCACTTCGTCGGTGCGCGAGAGCGAAGCTCCCGGCGGAAGCTGGAGCACGACGATGAGATAGCCGCGATCCACCTGCGGGATGAAGCCGGTCGGCGCTTTGCGGAACTCGTTGAGGCCGTAGGCGATGACTCCGGCATAGATAATGAGCATGATGGCAACGCGGCGCACGGTGCCGCGGACGAGCCAGTGATAGCCGCCCGCGACCCGCTCAAAACCCCAGTTGAAACCTGAGAAGAACCCCACGATCGGCCGCTGCCACCACGGCGCGCGCCGTCCGTGCTCGCGCGGCCTGAGCAGCAAGGCGCACATCGCCGGCGAGAGCGTCAGCGAGACGATCAACGAGATGACCGTGGCGCCGGCGATGGTGAGCGCGAATTGACGGTAGAATTGTCCGGAAATGCCGGTGATGAAGGCCGAGGGAACAAACACCGCCGAGAGCACGAGCGCAATGGCGATCAGCGCCGCGCCGACCTCGTCCATGCTCTTGTAGGCCGCCTGGTGCGGCGACAGGCCGGCCTCGATGTTGCGCTCCACGTTCTCCACCACCACGATGGCGTCGTCGACGACGATGCCGATCGCGAGCACCAGGCCGAACAGGGAAAGATTGTTAAGCGTGAAGCCGAATACCGCCATGAAAAAGAACGTGCCGACCAGCGATACCGGAATGGCGACGATCGGGATAATCGCGGCGCGCCACGTCTGGAGAAACAGGATGACGACGAGGACCACGAGGAGGATCGCCTCGCCGATGGTCTCGATGACGGCGTTGACGGATTCCTGAATGAACTGGGTTGGATTGTAGACGATCGTGTGCTTGAGGCCGGACGGAAATCCCTTTGCCAGCTCATCCATCGTGGCGCTGACGGCCTTGGCCGTGGCCAGCGCGTTCGAGCCGGGGCGCTGGAACACCCCGAGCGCCATCGCCGGGTCGCGATCGAGGTAGGAATTGGTCGTGTAGTCCTGCGCCGCGAGCTCAACGCGCGCCACGTCCTTGAGCCGGACGACCGCGGTCGGGGTCTGCTTCACGATGATGTTGGCGAATTCGTCTGGGTTGGCGAGCCGACCCAGCGTCTGCACCGCCAACTGAAAGGCGCCCTGATTCGGCGTCGGCGGCTGGTCGAGCACGCCGCCTGCGACCTGCACGTTCTGGCCCTGCAGCGCCTGGACCACGTCGTTCGCGGTCAACCCGAGCGTCTGCAGCCGATCGGGGTCGGCCCAGATGCGCATGGAGTAATCGCGCGCGCCGAACACGGTGATCGAGCCGACCCCGTCGATACGGGTCAACGTGTCGGTGATCGCCAGCGTCGCGTAGTTGGAAATAAACAAGCTGTCGCGCGAGTTGTCGGGCGAATAAAGATGCACGACCATCAGCAGGTCGGGCGAAGCCTTGGTCACGGTGACGCCGATGTTGCGCACATCCGCCGGGAGCCGCGGCTGCGCGATGGCGACCCGGTTCTGCACCTGCACCTGCGCGATATCGAGATTCGTCCCGAGATCGAAGCTCACGGCGATCGCAAAGCGCCCGTCCGCGGTCGAATTCGAGGACATGTAGATCATGTTCTCGACGCCGTTGATCTGCTGCTCCATCGGCGTAACCACGGTCGCGGCGACGACGTCGGCGCTGGCGCCGGGATATTGCCCGGTCACGTTGATGATCGGCGGCGCAATTTCGGGATATTGGGCGACCGGAAGCCGCGCGAACGACACGCCACCGACGATCACGAATACGATCGAGATAACGGCGGCGAAGATCGGACGATCTATGAAGAAATGCGAGATGCGCATGGCGATGACCGCCGCCGCTATTCCGACTTGGCCTGGGGCGTCCTCGCCTCCTCGGCGGTTACTTTTTGCCCGATGCGGACGCGCATCAGCCCGTTGATCACGACGCGATCATTGGCCGACACACCCTCCTTGATCACGCGCAAGTCATCGATGGTCTGGCCGAGCTTCACGAAATGCTGGCGGGCGATACTGTCGTCGCCGACGACGTAAACGAATTTCCGCACCTGCTCGGTGCCGATGGCCTCCTCGGGCACCAGCAAGGCTTGATAAGGATCAGAGGCCGGGACCTGCACGCGTGCGAACAGGCCCGGCGTGAACAGGCGGTCCGCATTGTCGAATTGCGCCCGAGCGCGGATCGTGCCGGTCGCGCGGTCGATGACGTTGTCGACGAAGTCCATGCGCCCGGAATGGGCGAACTCCTGCTCGTCAAGGAGCTTCAAGCGGACCGGAGTGGCGCCGCGGCCAGTCACCCCTGTGCTGCCCTCCCGGGCCAGCCGGTCGTAGCGCAACAGCGCCGCTTCGTCGAAGGTGAATTCGAATCGGATCGGATCTATCGAAACGATCGTTGCGAGCAAGGTCGTGTTGGTACTGGTGCCGCCGATCACGAGATTGCCGGGGGACACGCGCCGATCGCCGATCCGACCGCTGATCGGAGCCCTGAGCTCGGTCCATTCCAGATTGATCTCGGCTTGGCGCACCAAGGCCTCGTTCGCCGCCACTGCGGCCTGTGCGTTGCGCGCCGCCTGCGCCCGCTGCTCGAAAATCTGCTCGCTGATCGTGCGATCGCGCAGCAATTGCTGGCCGCGCGCGAGATCGGACTGGGTGAAGGTCACGTTGGACTTGGCCTGTTCCAGGTTGGCGCGCGCCTGGTCGAGCGTGTTCTGGAACGGCCGGCTGTCGATGGTGAACAGCAGGTCGCCCTGCTTGACCATCTGACCGTCCTGGAAATGCACCTTGTCGAGATACCCGGACACCTGCGCCCGTATCTCGACCGAATCGACCGCGACGAACCGGCCGACATATTCATCCTGGTCGACGATGCTGCGCTTGGCCGGCGTGGCAACGGTCACCTTGGGCGCCGCTGGGGCGGCCTGCTGCTGGCCTCGGCCGCATGCCGCAAGGAGCCCTGCCGAAGTGATGAAAGCCGCAACAAGCGCGAAACGAGGCAAGCGCGGGATGAGGGGAAGCGGGGTCATAATGGCTGCCGCAATATAGGGCCAGACTGCAGCGCGCGAATGGCAGTCGCGCGCTTGTGAACGGCGGCTTTACTCTTCCCCGGCGGTCTCCGGCACCCCATATCTCTGAACGCTTCCCAAGTCCATTCAATCCCTCCCGCGCGATGGCGGCCCAACCGCGGCCTCGCAGCAAGCGTCCGAGATCACCTCCATGCTAGACCGACCCACATCCGATCTCTCGAGCCCAACGCCGGTCCCCGGCGAGGATCAGGCCCTGCTCGATGCGTATTCGCGTGCCGTCATCGACGTGGTCGAACGCGTCGGTCCCGCCGTGGTGCGGCTCGATGTGAAAGCAGGCGGGGGGCCGCCGCGCGGCGGCACGGGTTCGGGGGTGGTGGTCGCACCGGATGGGTTGGTGCTCACCAACAGCCACGTGGTCGGCGCCGCAAACGAGGTCAAGGTCTCGACGGTCGAGGGACGCAGCCTCTCGGCGCGGGTGGTCGGCGACGATCCCGATACCGATCTTGCGCTGGTGCGGGTCGATGCCGCGGTAACCCTGCCGGCGGCGGTGCTTGGCAATTCCAAGCTGCTCAAGCGCGGTCAGATGGTGATCGCGATCGGCAATCCCCTCGGGTTCGAATCAACAGTGACCACCGGCGTGGTGTCAGCGCTCGGCCGCTCGCTGCGCTCGCGCTCGGGCCGCCTCATCGACGACGTCATCCAAACCGATGCCGCGCTCAACCCGGGCAATTCCGGCGGCCCTCTCGTCTCCTCGCGCGGCGAGGTCGTCGGCATAAACACCGCCGTGATCATGGGCGCCCAGGGCATCTGCTTTGCCGTTGCCTCGAATACGGCCACGTTCGTTCTGGGCGAACTGGTCCGCCACGGCCGGGTGCGCCGCGCCTATATCGGTATTGCCGCTCAGCAGTTCACACTGTCACGCCGGCGCCGCCATGCCGCCGCCCTCGCGCAGGAGAGCGCGGTCATGATCGCTTCGGTCGAGCCGGGAAGCCCCGCGGACCGCGCCGGGCTGGTGGCCGGCGACATCATCCTGTCGCTCGACGGGGTCAGCGTGACCGGAGCGCATGATCTCATTCGCCTGCTTGCCGGCGAGAAGATCGGGCGCAGCGTCGCGATGGAGCTGCTGCGCAATGGCAGCCGGCATATGCTCTCGCTCATTCCGGATGAGCGGCGGCGCGGCTGAATCACTTGCGAGGCCACCAGTCCTTGCCGACCAGCGCGAGTGCCGTGCTGCCGTAGACGATCAGCCCGACTGCCGCCAGGACCGCGAGCGTCCACACTTCGCGCAACGAGTCAGCCTGAGAAAACAGCAGCGCAGCGCGTGGATGCGCCAGCCAGAGCACAAGACCGAGGGCGAGTCCCGCGATCGTCAACCTCGCGGTCACACTCCGCAGTCTCGGCTCGAACACGAAGTGGCCGCGTCGCGACGCGAACCAGGTCACAAGCACGAAGTTGAGCCAAGCACCGGCCGAGGTGGCAAGCGCGAGCCCCACCTGCGCCAGCGATCCCATCAGCACCAGCACGATCTTGAGTGCGACATTGACCGCGACGGCAATCAGCGACGCCTTGACGGGGGTAGCGGTGTCGCCGCGCGCGAGAAAAGTCGCCGTTATGCTGCGAATCAGCACAAACGGCAGCAGCCCGAGCGCATAAGCCGCGAGCGTCGCCGCCGCCGCGGCGGCATCTGCTGCGGTAAATGCGCCGCGCATGAATAACGCGCGCATGATCAGCTCGGGAACCACCAGAAACGCCACGATACAAGGAACCGACAGCAGCAAAGTGAACTCGATGGTGCGGCTTTGCACGTTGCGCGCGCCGGCCTCGTCGCCGGCTGCGATACGGCTCGCCATTTCCGGAAGCAGCACGGTGCCGGCGGCAATCCCGATCACCCCGATCGGCAGCTGATTGAGCCGGTCGGCATAATAGAGCGCCGACAGCGCGCCTGCGGAAAGGAAGCTGGCGATGATCGTGTCGGCGAACAGGGCGATCTGCACGCCCGCTGAGCCAACGGTCGCTGGAATGAGCGCCTTGAAGAAGCGCTTGACGTCCTCGTCCCAATCGGGCCAGCGCAGCGTCGTCATGACGCCGTTGCGCAGTGCATCGCCGCCGACGAGCAGCACTTCGAGGACGCCGGCGATGAATACCCCCCACGCCGCGGCATGACCTGCCGTCGGGAAGAACGCGGCGAGCGCAAGTGTCATCATCATTGATAGGTTGAGCAGAATGGGTGCGGCGGCGGCGGCGGCGAAGCGCGAGAGCGCGTTGAGGATGCCGCCATAGAGCGTCACCAGAGAAACGAGCAGCAGATAGGGAAAGGTGATGCGCGTGAGCTCGACCGCCAAAGCAAACCGCCCGGGATCGTCGACAAATCCGGGTGCCAGGAGCGTGATCACGGCCGGCGTGAAGGCGAGCGCCACCGCGAGCAGCACGAGTTGGCTGGCGAGCAGCAGCGTGAACACACGGTCCGCGAAGCGTTGCGCCGGATCGGGTCCGCCCTGTTGGCGAATGCGCGCATAGGCGGGCACGAAGGCCGCGTTGAAAGCGCCCTCGGCGAAGATCGCACGGAAATGGTTTGGCAGCCGCAGCGCGACGAAGAAGGCGTCGGCGATGGGACCGGCCCCGAGCACGGCGGCAAGCACAATATCGCGCGCAAAACCGGTGGCCCGCGATGCCAGTGTTAACCCGCCCACGGTGAACAAGCGTCCGAGCATGGGCCTGTGTCCCGCTCCCCTGTCGTGCCGCATCTCGCTTGGAGTTTACCGGATGCGTAGCTTTGCGGAGCACGGCAATCCGGTTTCAGCCGCCAGGTCAACCCCGCAGCGCCTGCCGTACCGCTTCGATGATGCGGTCCTGCGTCGCCTCATCGAGATAGGCGTGCATCGGCAAGCTGATCACCTCATCGGCAAGCCGATCGCTCACATCTGCTCCAGTCTCCGCAACGGGAAAATGCCGGTACGGCGCCTGGCGGTGCAGCGGGATCGGATAATAGATGCCGGTGGGGATGCCCTGTGCCTTGAGCGCGGCTGCGAGCCGGTCGCGTTGACCGGGCGCAACGCGAATCGTGTATTGCGCCCATACCGAGGACGAGCCGTGCGCCACCTCGGGAACCCGCGCCATGTCGGCAAGCCCTCTGGAATAGCGCTGCGCAACGCGCTGGCGGGCGACGATCTCCTCCGGAAAAATTTTCAGCTTCTCGATCAGTACGGCGGCCTGCATCGTGTCGAGCCGGCCGTTGAGGCCGATGCGCACCGATTCGTATTTGTCGCGTCCTTCGCCGTGTACGCGCAGGCTGCGGAGTGTGAGCGCAAGCTCGTCGTCGTCGGTGAGCACCGCGCCGCCATCGCCGTAGCAGCCGAGCGGCTTTGCCGGAAAGAAGCTCGTGGCGGTTGCTGGCGCCAACTCGCCAACCCGGTGGTTCTTGTATGTGGCGCCAAACGCCTGCGCAGCGTCATCGAGCACGAACAGGTTTTCGGCGTCGGCGGCCGCTGCGAGGCGATCATGTGCTGCCGGCTGTCCAAACAGATCGACGGGAATCACAGCCTTGGGATTGAGCCCGAGCTTGCGCGCCATGGCGCAGGCGGCCGGTACGCTTGCGGGATCGAGATTGAAGCTATTCGCTTCCACGTCGGCGAAGACCGGGGTCGCACCGACCAGCACGATCACCTCGGCGGTCGCGGTGAAGGTGAAGCTCGGGCAGACAACCGCATCACCGGGGCCAACGCCCTTGGCCATCAACACCATCACCAGGGCATCGGTGCCGCTGGCGCAGCTCACCGCGTGGCGCGCACCGCAAAATGCGGCGAGCTCGGCTTCCAGCGTCCGCACCTCCGGCCCGAGGATGAACTGACAGTGCCCAAGCACCCGCGCGATTGCGTCGTCGATCGCGCGCCCGAGTCGTCGCCGTTGCGCGGCAAGATCGATGAACGGGATCGGCGCGGGATCGAGGCGGGCGCGCGGATTCATCGTCCTCACCGAAAGCGGTGGCGTCGCCGAGAAAGCCGGATCAGCCAGTCAAGCGGCGCGGGGCGGGACGGCGGCGCGCAAGTTCGGCCATCGCCCGGCTCTCCAGGCAGCGGATCGCGATCTCCAGGCTCGCCACCCCCTCCTCGCCGCTCACCGCGGGCTCTTTGCCGTTGCGAATCGCGGCGACGAAGGCTTGCAGCTCGGCGCGCAGCGGCTCCGCATGACCGACCGAGAGGTGGCGCATCGAATAGCTGCCGTCCGGCTGGAAACCGAAACATTCGGTGACTTGCCGGGTCAGCAGGTCGCCGGTGATGTACTTGTTGCGCGTCGCGATCACCACGTTGCGTGCCTTGAACGGCGTAAGCCAGTTCGTGTTGATGTGGGCGAGCACACCGGAGGCAGTTCGGAACTGCAGGAGCGCAATATCCTCCCGCTCCGCGATAGCGCTGGAGAGCTGCGGCTGCACTTCCGCGATCTCGGATTCGGTGAACCACCGGATCAAATCAATGTCATGCACCGCAAGATCGATGACCACTCCCACATTCGACATCCGGGGCGGAAACGGGCCGACGCGCGTGATGGCAATGGACAAAATGTCTTCGCCGCGGATCGCCTCCTTGATCGCCTCGACGGTGGGATTGAAGCGCTCGACGTGCCCCACCATGAGCGAAACGCCGGCGTGCCGGGCGGCGGCAATGATGGCGCGTCCCTCTGCAACCGAAGGCGCAATCGGCTTCTCGACCAAGACATGGATGCCCTGCTTGATGCAACAAAGCGCCAGCTCCCGATGCAGGTGCGTGGGCGCGGCAATGGTCACGGCATCGAGGCCTTGGGCGAGCAGTTCGTCGATCGTGCGAAAGCCCGCACAGCCAACGGCGCCCGCCACCATGTCGCGTTGCGCCGGGTCAGGATCGGCTACGCCGACGAGACGAACTCCGGCAAGATCGGCAAAGACG
>Ga0182033_10001029_pt1 | contig 13738 bp, 10 predicted proteins | sample tim00Cox0000000H_FD_125968 | JGI IMG/M metagenome (GOLD analysis project Ga0182033, IMG submission 125968) | Lab enrichment of tropical soil microbial communities from Luquillo Experimental Forest, Puerto Rico - timezero.00C.oxic.00.000.00H | ecosystem: Environmental > Terrestrial > Soil >...
CAGCAGCGAGCGACTGGGGATGTTGGTTGGCAGGCAGGCGGCTTCGACCCGATGCAGGCAGAGCCGGTCGAAGGCAAAGTCGAGGACGAGCGGAAGTGCTGCCGTCATATACCGCTGCCGAGCGAAGGCCTCGCCGACCCAATAACCGAGGCTCGCCGTCTCGGAAACGCCGCGCCGCAGATTGGACAGGCCGATCCCGCCGATCAACGTTTCGTCCGGAGCGAAGATGAAAAAATTATACGCCTGGTCGGTGCGCCAGTCCTCGGCGTAGCGGGCCACCCGGGCGCGAAAACTCGCGCGGCTCAGCGCGTCGGGCGGCCAGTTCGGTTCCCAGGGCGTGAGAAAATCTCGCGAGTGTGCGCGTAGGCTCGCCCAGGCCTCGTAATCGCCACGCTCGGGGGGGCGCAGAAACACGCGGTCCCCGGCCAGCCGGAACGGGTCGGCACGAGCGACAAACAGTCGCGGAAAGGATTTTCGTTGGGGCGCCATGGGCTATCGCGCCGTCACGTGACCAGCCGCGTGTGCAGCTTATCGAACTCTTCGAGCCCGCTCAGCGGCCCGAGCGCCGCGAGGGTCGGCGGCGCCGAATGCCAGCGCGCAACGACGCGGCGTATCGCGGCGTCGTCAACCGCCTCGATCCGTCGCACGATCTCAGGAGGATCAAATGGCGTGCCATGGATCAGGAGATGCTGCGCCAGCTGTTCGCACCGCGCAGAGGTGCTCTCAAGCGACATCAAGAGACCCGCCTTCATCTGCGCTTTCGCGCGCCTGAGCTCGATTGCCGTCAACCCGTCTTCGAGCCGGAGCGCCTCCTCGCACAGCGCAGGTACGAGTTCGGCCGCCTCGTCCTCGCCAGTACCAGCATAGATTCCAAACAAGCCACCGTCGCGATAGCCATGAACGAAGGATTGAATCGCGTAGACCAGACCTCGCTTCTCGCGTATTTCCTGGAAGAGTCTCGAAGACATGCCGCCGCCGAACGCCGTCGACAACACCGAGGCGGCGTAATAGTCGGGGTCGCCGAGCACTACTCCGGGAAAGCCGAGAACGAGGTGCAGCTGCTCGAGATCTCGGTCTTCGCGACGTTCGCCGCCGGCGTAGCGCGCCGGTTCTGTGGAGAGCGACCGTTCTGCCGGCACGTCGGACAGCAGCCTTTCGGCGAGGTCGGCAAGGCGATCGTGCTCGAGATTTCCTGCTGCCGCGAGCACCATTCGCTGCGCGCCGTAATGGTCGTGCAGATAGGCAACGACTGCCTCCCGCGCGAGTTCGCGGATGATCTCAGGCCTCCCCAGCACCGGCCGACCCATCGCCTGGTCGGGATAAGCGCATTCCTGAAAATGATCGAAGATGATGTCGTCTGGGGTATCATTGGCCTGGCCGATCTCCTGCAGGATCACAGTGCGCTCGCGGTCCAACTCCTCCTGCTCGAAGGTGGAATGCTGCAGAATGTCGGCGAGCAGGTCGAGGGCAAGCGGCACGTCTTCCTTCAAGACTTTCGCGTAATAGGCGGTGCTCTCGCGCGAGGTGTAGGCGTTGAGATGGCCGCCCACTGCCTCGATCTCCTCGGCGATCGCGCGAGCACTGCGACGCTCGGTGCCCTTGAAGGCCATGTGCTCGAGAAAGTGGGCGACACCATTGGTTTGCGCCGGTTCGTGCCGCGTCCCAACGTCAACCCAGATACCTAGCGATACGGTGTCGACCGTATCCACTCGGTCAGTGGCGACGCGCAGTCCGTTCGTCAAAGTGGAAACCCGAGTTGTCATGTTGCGGCTCCAACCCGCCGCGCATGAGCACGGATGAACCGCGTCACCGCGCCGAGATCGTTGGGCAGCGCGACTATCCGCTCGCGCCGCTCGAGAAGGTCGCCGAGCGCAGGCGGCAAGGTCGGGCGGATGCCGGTCGCGCGCGCGACCACTTCGGGAAACTTGGCCGGATGGGCGCAGCCGAGGGCGATCATCGGTGTGCCCCCGTCACGCCCGGCGATCTCGGCTTGCGCAGCGGCAATGGCGACCGCAGTGTGGGGATCGATCAGCGCTCCCGATCGAGCATGGGTCTCGGCGATGGTCTGCATTGTCTGAGTGTCGTCGACCTTGTGGGCGGAAAACAAGCCGCGCGCCTTGCGCCACTCGTTGTTATTCTGGGGCAAGCTGCCGCTTTGCCGGAAGAGCCGCATCGCCTCGCCGACCGCGGCCCCGTTACAGCCCGTCAGCTCGAAGAGCAGGCGCTCGAAATTGCTCGACACCTGGATGTCCATGCTCGGGCTGAGGCTCGGCTCAACTGCGGCGAGCGCCATCCGCCCGGTCATAAAATAGCGGGCGAGGATGTCATTGCGGTTGGTGCCGATCACCAGCCTATCGACGGGCAGCCCCATGCTGCGGGCTACATGTCCGGCATAGACATTCCCAAAATTGCCGGTCGGCACGCTGAACGATATCGGCCGCGCGGGAGCGCCGAGCGCTATCCCGGCAGCGACGTAATAAACGGTTTGGGCGGCGATCCGCGCCCAGTTGATCGAGTTGACCGCCGAGAGATTGAGTTCGCGCCGTAACTCGGCATCACCGAACATCGTTTTGACGAGATCCTGGCAGTCGTCAAAGGTGCCCTCGATCGCGATTGCATGCGCGTTTGTTGATTCGACAGTCGTCATTTGCCGGCGTTGCACCTCGGAAATGCGATCGCGGGGGTACAGCATAAATATGTCGATCGATTCTCGGCCGCAGCAGGCCTCGATGGCGGCGGAGCCGGTATCTCCCGAGGTCGCGCCGATAATCGTGACATGTTCGCGCCGTCGCGCCAGCACCGCGTCGAACAGCAACCCGACGACCTGCAGCGCGAGATCCTTGAAGGCGAGCGTCGGTCCGTGAAAAAGCTCGAGCAGCCACAGCCGCTCGTCGAGCTGCACCAGCGGCACTACAGCGGAATGGCGGAATCTGCCATAGGCCGCTGCTGTGAACGGCCGGAGCTCATCTGCGGAGAAGGCATCACCGGTGAAGAGGGAAACGACGATGGCCGCGAGCTCGGCGTAACGCAGACCGGCATAATCGCGCAAGGTGGCGGTGCCGAGCTCGGGCAGCCGGTCGGGCACAAAGAGGCCGCCGTCCTCGGCAAGCCCGGTAAGAAGCACTTCTGCAAAAGAGAAGATGAGCGGCGCGGTGCGAGGGTCGCGGGTGCTGAGATAACGCACGAGATCGGTCCGATCAGTTCCATCGGAGCCTATCGCCGCTTCCGCGCCATCGCAACCGGATGCAGACGCACGGGCGCACCGTGGCTCTTGCGCTCGTCGCGCGTCCTCATCCGCTTCGTACTTTACGCTGCGCCGTACCTGGCCGACTTCGCCCGTGCTCGCGGCACTGCACGCCATATCCGAGGAATAAAGCATAAGCCGGCGACACGCGCCTGGTCGCACGCCCGGCCCTATAACGTTACTCAGCGGGCGGGGGATCGCGCCAGGCGCATGCCAAGCAGCGGAGCTGCCGCTTCCGGCGGGAGTTTTGCGTATCCCCGCGGAACCTCGAACAGTGCGGCCTCCTGCTTGCCGATCTTGACGTGGCGCAGCTCCCAGTGAATCGTTGAGATCTTTCCGCTCTTCGCCTCGAACCTGCCATCGCACTTCATCGGGATCCCGTCGTAGCTGAGCCAGAGCGAGCCGGTCGCACGACCTCCTGACGAATTCTCCTCCACCGCATATTTCGTCGTCGTGATGCCATTGACGGTTTCCTGTGCGACCGGTTTGCGCGGCAGATTGGAGTTGCCGAGAAGAGACAATTCCTTTGGAAGAGCGAATTCGACGACCGTATGCAGCTGCGGAAGGATGACGTCGCCGATCGAGCTGTCGGCATGGAGGATGAAGATCGGCTTTAGCGCCGTGAGCTCCTGCTCGTGCCGCTGTTCACCCGGCATGTGCCACATCCTACCGACATAGCTCTTTCCATCAATGATCAGGACCCGCTCCGCGCTGAAGCCGACACGGGCGTCACCGAGAATCTCAGCCAACGCTCCCCGAGAGATTGGCAGCACCATCGCTAGCAGAAACGCGATCAGAATAAAACGCAGCGCGCGCATTTCGGTCCTCGACAGCGACGCCGCCGCCTGTTAGGCAGCCAATGCGGCGGTTTCGCGGCACACTGGACAGGGTCGGGGCAAAGCCTATCCTTGAACGCGCGAATCTTCACCTTCGAGATAGGGCAATAGCAATGAATGTAGGGATCGGAGCGCACCTCTTCGGGATCCGGACCCCGAACAGGCGATGAACGATACCAGCGGCACCGTCACCGTCCGGATCCATGCTGGGATCGCGGAGATACCAACAGCGACATGGGATGCCTGCGCTGGCGAGATCAATCCAACCGTTTCCCACGCCTTCTTGAGTGCGCTGGAGGAGAGCGGCTCGACGACGGCTCGCACCGGTTGGACGCCGCAGCACCTGTCTCTCGCCGGGCCGGACGGCGATGTCGTCGGCGTGGTACCTCTCTACGCGAAGACTCACTCCTACGGCGAATATGTCTTCGATTATGGCTGGGCAGACGCCTATGAACGCGCCGGAGGGCGCTACTACCCCAAGCTCCTATCGGGCGTGCCGTTCACCCCGGTGCCGGGACCGCGATTGATGCTGCGTCCGGGCGCCCCGCGGGAAGCCCGGGAACATCTGCTTGCGGGAATGATCGAGTTTGTCAAGAGAAGGCGCATCTCGTCGCTGCACGTGAATTTTCCCGAGCGCGGCGACGCCGAGGCGTTGACTGAGGCAGGGTTTCTGCAACGGCTCGGCCAGCAATTCCACTGGACGAACGATGGCTATCGGGATTTCGACGACTTCCTTGCGGCGTTGAACTCGCGCAAGCGCAAAGCAGTGAAGAAGGAGCGGCGCGAAGCCCTCGCTCGGGGTCTCGAGATCGACGTGCTGACCGGACCCGACCTAAAGCCACGCCATTGGGATGCATTCTTCGAATTCTATCTCGCGACCTCCGACCGCAAATGGGGCTCCGCCTACCTCAACCGCCGATTTTTTGCGATGATCGGCGAGCGAATGCCCCAGAAGATCGTGCTGGTCATGGCCCGGCACGGCGCCAACTACGTTGCTGGCGCGTTCAATCTCCTCGGCAAGGACACAATTTACGGCCGCAACTGGGGCAGCTATGGCGACTATAAATTTCTGCACTTCGAATGCTGCTATTACCGGGCGATCGATTTCGCTATTGCGCTCGGGCTAAAGCGCGTGGAGGCAGGCGCGCAAGGTCCGCACAAGATCCAGCGTGGCTATTTGCCGGTGCCGACTTACAGCGCTCACTGGATCCCCGATCCGGCCTTTCGCCGCGCCGTCGCACAATTCCTTGCGCGAGAGCGAGAGATGGTCGCGCACAAAATCGAGGGCCTCACGGAGTTCTCCCCGTTCCGAAATGAGGAACCCTCGTGCTCAAACCCTTACCCACCGCCTGCCAGCAGCGAGTGAGTGGGCGGCGGCTGACTATTCGACCAGCTCGGGCTCCTTTGGCGCCGGTTCGGCCGGGCGCTCTTCAAACGAGAAAGAAAGTGCGTCCTCGTCAGGCTTGTGCGTGACCCGGACGATCCCGCCCTTCGATAGCCGCCCAAACAGGAGCTCCTCGGCGAGCGGCTTCTTGATGTGCTCTTGGATTACCCGGGCAAGCGGGCGCGCACCGAACAGCGGATCATAACCTTTTTCCGCGAGCCACCCGCGCGCGCTCTCGTCGAGCTCGATTGTGACGTTGCGGTCGGCGAGCTGCTCCTCGAGCTGCAGTATAAATTTGTCGACGACCCGGCCGATCGTCTCGGTCGACAACGCGGAGAAGGAGATCATCGCGTCGAGCCGGTTGCGGAACTCGGGCGTGAACATGCGATTGATCGCTTCCTGATCATCGCCCTCGCGCACGCCGCTGCCAAAACCGATCGCCGGCTTGGCGAGGTCCGATGCGCCAGCGTTGGTCGTCATGATCAGGATAACGTTGCGAAAGTCCACGATCTTGCCGTTGTGATCGGTCAGCTTGCCGTAGTCCATCACCTGCAACAGGATGTTGAAGAGCTCGGGATGGGCCTTCTCAATCTCGTCGAGCAGCAACACGCTATGTGGATGCTGGTCGATCGCATCGGTCAACAAGCCCCCTTGATCAAAGCCGACATAGCCAGGCGGCGCACCGATCAGCCGCGATACCGTATGCCGCTCCATGTACTCGGACATGTCGAAGCGGGTGATCTCGATGCCGAGCGTGTGGGCGAGCTGGCGCGCTACCTCGGTCTTGCCGACCCCGGTAGGACCGGAGAACAGATAGCTGCCGATTGGCTTTTCCGGATCCCGCAGGCCGGCGCGCGCCAGTTTGATCGCCGACACCAAAGCCTCGATCGCCTTGTCCTGGCCGAACACCATCGTCTTCAGATCGCGGTCTAAATTCTTCAACACCTCGCGATCGTCGCGCGACACGCTCTTTGGCGGGATCCGCGCCATCGTGGCGATGCACGCCTCGACCTCCTTCGCGGTAATCGTCTTGCGCCGCCGGTTCTCGGGCACCAGCATCTGGGCCGCCCCGGTCTCGTCGATAACATCGATCGCCTTGTCCGGCAGCTTGCGGTCGCCGATGTAGCGATGCGACAACTCGACCGCGGCGCGCAGCGCCTCGCTCGTGTAGCGAACCTTGTGGTGGCGTTCGTAATAAGGCTTCAGGCCGCGCAGGATCTTGATCGAGTCCTCGACCGTCGGCTCGTTGACGTCGATCTTCTGAAAGCGGCGGACGAGCGCGCGGTCCTTTTCAAAGTAGTTGCGGTATTCCTTGTAGGTGGTCGAGCCGATACAGCGGATCACGCCGCCGGCGAGCGCCGGCTTCAACAGGTTCGAAGCATCCATCGCCCCACCGCTCGTCGCCCCGGCCCCGATCACCGTATGGATCTCATCGATGAACAGGATCGTACCGGGCTGCGCCTCCAGCTCGGCCAGCACCGCCTTGAGCCGTTCTTCGAAATCGCCGCGATACCGGGTGCCCGCAAGGAGCGCGCCCATATCGAGCGCGTAGATCGTCGCATCCATCAGCACCTCAGGCACCTCGCGCTGCACGATGCGGCGCGCCAGCCCCTCGGCGATCGCCGTCTTGCCGACACCAGGTTCGCCAACATAGAGCGGGTTGTTTTTGGCCCGCCGGCACAGGATTTGGATTGTGCGTTCGACCTCGGCTTCGCGGCCGATCAACGGATCGATCTTGCCACCTTTGGCTTTCTTATTGAGGTTGACACAATATGCATCGAGCGCGTCGTGGCTGCGCTTCTGGGACTTTTCGCTGCGATCGTCCTCATCGGCACCCTGAACGCGCCTTGTCTCCGAGCGCCCGGGCGCCTTAGCTATGCCATGCGAAATGTAATTGACAGCATCAAACCGGGTCATGTCCTGCTCTTGCAGGAAGTAGACGGCATGGCTTTCCCGCTCAGCGAACATCGCGACCAGGACGTTTGCACCGGTCACCTCTTCGCGACCGGAGGACTGGACGTGAATGGCCGCACGCTGCAACACGCGCTGGAAGCTCGCTGTCGGTTTCGCGTCATCGCTGTGGGTCGCGACAAGATTGGCGAGCTCGTTATCGACGTAGTTCAGAACCTCGCGGCGCAAGCGTTCGAGATCGACGCCGCACGCACGCAACACGGCGACCGCGTCCTGATCCTCGGTAAGCGCCAGCAACAGATGTTCGAGCGTGGCATATTCGTGCCGGCGTTCATTGGCTTGGACGAGAGCCCGATGCAGCGACTTTTCGAGATTGCGTGACAGCACACCCGCCTGCCTTCCTTGCCTAGTCCTTTTCCAGCGTACACTGCAGCGGATGCTGGTGCTGCCGGGCAAAATCCATGACCTGAGTTACCTTGGTCTCGGCGACCTCGTAAGTGTAGACGCCGCAGACCCCAACCCCTCGGCGATGTACATGGAGCATGATGCGGGTCGCCTCCTGCCGGTTCTTGTTGAAGAACCGCTCGAGAATGTGGACGACGAACTCCATTGGCGTGTAGTCGTCGTTCAACATCAACACCTTGTACATGGAGGGCTTCTTCGTCTTCGGCTTTGCCTTGACGACAACACCCGTACCCGGTCCTTCTTCGCCGCGCTTTCCGTTGTCGCTCATTTCGGTCCGAGCCGATGACGCTGCTCGCTCTCTGATGATATTGGCTTTTGGCCTGTGCAGAAAAGTGTTTTCCGTTTCTCCGACCGCTCCATAAATGAACGTGTTGCGGCGTCGCCGTCTATTCGGCCCGATAGGGCCGGCGCAACAGCAGATCGATCATCGCATCGATCGATTCGCCGCGATGGAGTAGCGCATCGACGACCTCGCTGATCGGCATCTCGATCCCCAGCCGCGCCCCCAATCTCGCGACCGCAGCGGCGGTCGCCACCCCCTCGACGACCGAGCGGCGGCGGCTGAGCGCGGCGCTCAGACTCTGCCCGTGACCGAGGGCCAGACCGAGCATGTAATTACGCGATTGGATGGCACTACAGGTTAGCACAAGATCGCCGAGCCCGGAGAGTCCTCTGAATGTCTCTGCGCGGCCGCCCTTGGCCACCCCGAGCCGAATCATCTCCACGAGACCACGGGTAATCAGAGCCGCTCTAGCATTGTCACCCAAACCGCGCCCGACAACGATACCGCAGGCGATCGCGAGCACATTCTTGACCGCGCCACCGATTTCGGCACCAACCGGATCATCCGATAGATAGGGCCGGAACCTCCCGCTGCCGAGCGCCGCCATAAAGGCGCGACCGAGCGACGCATCACGGCTGGCAATCGTAACCGCGGTCGGCAAGTCGCCGGCGACCTCGGCGGCGAAGGTAGGCCCGGACAGCACTGCCGAGGGGCAATCCGGCATGAGTTCGGCGGCAACTTCCGACATCGTCATCAGCGAGCCCGCCTCAATTCCTTTGGCGCAGTGCAGCACCGGCACCGCTCGTCGGAGATGGCGCACGAGCACACAGATTACGTCGCGGAGGAATTGAGCCGGAACGACGAGCAATGCCGCGTCCGCGCCTTCCATCGCCGCGCCGATGCCGGCCGTCGCGGTAATATCCGGATCGAGCCTTACGCCGGGCAAGAAGAACGGGTTTTCATGCCGCTTTTTGATTGCTGCAACCACATCCGGGTCGCGGGCCCACAGCACCGACGTCGAGCCGGCACGCCGGGCGACGATGGCGAGCGCGGTGCCCCAGGCACCACCGCCGATGATCGCTAACCGCCTCATCGTATCACGCCTTAACCCCCGCTCCCGGCCGCGGTGGTGCGGCGGCATCGAGCGGCCAACGTGGCCGAAGCGCCGCGTCAAGACCATCTACGAGGCCGAGGCGAAGCCGCTCCAGCCCCGCCCAGGCGATCATCGCCCCGTTGTCGGTACACAACGCCGGCGGCGGCGCCACAAAGCGCAGCCCCGCATTTTCAGCGAGCGCCGCAAGGCGCCGTCGCAATTGACCATTGGCTGCGACGCCGCCCGCTGCAACCAAGCTCTTCCCCTCCGGGTGACGGCGAACGAACCAGGCGATGGCGTTTGCCGTCCGATCGGTCAGCGCATCGCAGATGGCGCCTTCGATGGAGGCGGCGAGATCGGTCCTATCACGTGGATCGAGGCACCGAAGTTCGGCGGTGATCTGACGCACCGCGGTTTTCAATCCGGAGAACGAGAAATCACAACCGGGTCTGCCCTTCAGCGGACGCGGCAGGACGAAACGGGAGCCATCACCTTCGTGAGCGGCTCGCTCGATCGCCGGCCCGCCAGGATAGCCGAGCCCCATCAGCTTTGCCGTCTTGTCGAAAGCCTCTCCGGCTGCATCGTCGAGCGTAGTCCCGAGGCGGGTATAGCGTCCGACACCGCTGCAGACGAGGAGCTGACAATGCCCACCGGAGACCAGCAGGAGCAGGTAGGGGAAGGCGAGGTCATCCGTGAGACGGGCCGACAGCGCATGACCTTCGAGATGGTTGACGGCGAGAAACGGCTTACCGGCGGCCCAGGCGAGGCCCTTCGCCATCATCGTGCCGACGATGAGACCCCCGATCAGCCCGGGGCCGGCAGTAGCGGCCACTCCATCGACCTCTGCGAGCGTCACGCCAGCCTCAGCCAGGGCATGCGTGACGAGCTTGTCGAGATGGTCGAGATGCGCCCGCGCGGCGATCTCGGGCACGACCCCGCCATAGGGCGCGTGCTCCGCCAGCTGCGCTTGGACCAAGTTCGATCGGACCCTCGGGCCCGACGATGTCAGAGCAACGACCGCGGCGGCCGTTTCGTCGCAGCTCGTTTCGATGCCAAGAACGATCATCAGTGGAGATGGCGGAGATGGAAAGGCAAGGTCCCCGCCCGTCTTTCGGTCTGCCCGGTGTCAGCTGGGCGGCGCGACCTCGTAGGTCTTGAGGGTCTTGTCGGTCGCGGCGTCGATTTCGAGCAGCTTGACCGAATAGCCCCATAATGTCGCGGCGTGACGGATTACCGCGCGGCAGCTCTTTTCCTCGAGCAAGACGCCATTATGGACATAATGGGCAAGGATCAGGCACCGATCACCTGTAAGATCGACGTCGACGACCTGTATGTCGGGTTCACGCCGAGACAGATCATATTGGCGGGACAGCGCGCTCCGTATCTTGCGGTAGCCGACGTCGTCGTGGATCGCCTCTACCTTGAGCGCTGGCTTGGTGCTGTCGTCCGAGACCTGAAATAGGCGGAACCGGCGGATCATCGCCGGGCTCAAATACTGCAGGACAAAACTCTCGTCGCGGTAATTCGTCCAGGCGTGACGCAGCACGCCATAGCCGTCTCCCCCGCCGGCGATATCGGGAAACCACTCCCGATCCTCATCGGTGGGCTCCTCGCAGATGCGGCGGATATCGCTCATCATCGCGAAACCGAGCGCGTAAGGGTTGAGGCCGCTGAAGCGCGGATCGTCGAAATCCGGCTGGAATACGACGCTCGAATGCGAGTGCAAGAACTCGAGCATTGAGCCCTCGGTGATCAAGCTCTTATCGTGCAGCCGTCTCATAATCTCGTAATGGACGAAGGTAGCGCAGCCCTCGTTCATCATCTGCGTCTGTTTCTGCGGATAGAAGTACTGCGCAATCAATCGAACGATGCGGACGAGCTCGCGTTGCCAATCCTCAAGCCGTGGCGCCCGTTTCTCAATCAGATAAAGCAGGTTCTCCTCGGGCAGCCCTAGCTCTCGCTTGATCTCCTGGAGCCGTGCCTCCGCAGTGTCGGGGTCTTCTTTGTCCTTTCCGGCGCCGGGCACGGTGCGCCACAAATCGTTGTAAGTTGCCTCGGAATGCGCTCGCCACTCCTCGGCTCGGCGCCGCTCCTCGGCGAGGTTGGGCTTGGTGCGATGGGCGTAGCGATTGACGCCGTGGTCCTTGAGCGCATGTGCGGCATCGAGCACGCGCTCGACCGCCTCCGCCCCGTGTCGCTCTTCGCATTTCTGGACATAGTCGCGCGCGAAACTCAGGTAATCGAGTATCCCGTTAGCATCGGTCCACTGCCGAAATAAATAGTTGTTCTTGAAGAAATGATTATGCCCAAAGGCGGCGTGCGCGATGACCAGTGTCTGCATCGTCATGGAATTTTCTTCCATGATGTAGCAGATGCAGGGGTTGGAATTGATGACGATCTCGTAAGCGAGGCCTTGCAGTCCTTTGCGATACAGGGTCTCGTGATAGGCGAAGCGCTTGCCGAAGCTCCAATGCCGGTACATCAGCGGCAAGCCGACCGAGGCGTAAGCATCGAGCATCTGCTCGGAGGTAATCACCTCGACCTGAACGGGATAAACATCAAGGCCGAGCTCATCGAGCGCGATCCGCTCGACGGCGTCATGGACCCGGAGCAGGGCGGTGTAATCCCAATTCGGGCCACTGAACAGCGGGGTCGCTGTTTCGAGCCGCAACGCGGCTGAGTGGGTGTCAGGCACGCACGCCCCCTTTCGCAAACAATTCGTGGAAGACCGAAAAGATCTGCGACGGATCGCTGACCCGACGCATCACGAAGTGCGGATGGGCCGGCGCCACCTCACTATAAGCTCTCCAGAGATCGCTGTCGCGCGACAAACCGGTCAAGCTCCCTCCCATGCCGTCGCCGACTTCGACATAGGCGAAATATTGGCAGATCGGAAGCACCTCTCCCCCCAACAACGTCACGCAACGACCGCTGTCCGCGCCATAATTGTCGCCGTCGGAGGCCTGCGCCGCGTAGATGTTCCATCGGTCGGTCGGGTAACGCGCACGAGCAATCTCGAGCATCTTTTCGAGAGCGGTGGAAACGACGGTGCCACCGGTTTCACGGCTGTAGAAAAAAGTCTCCTCGTCCACCTCCTCCGCCGTGCTCGTATGACGGATGAAGACAATATCCACGTGACGGTAGCGCCGGATCAAGAAGACATGCAACAGCATGAAGAACCGCTTGGCGAGGTCCTTCATCGCTTCGGTCATCGAGCCCGATACGTCCATCAGGCAGAACATGACCGCCTCTGTATTCGGACGGGGCACCCGATCAAAGCGATTATAGCGGACGTCGAGGGGATCGATATAGGGGATGATCTTGCTGCGGTGCTCAAGGCGCTCGAGCTCGCGCAACAGCCTTTCCGCCTCGTGCTCGGCACCGCGAGCACGCGCGTTGTCGATCGCCTCGCGCAGGGCTTCGAGCTCCCACGCTTTTGGTCGCCTCAGCGAGATACGGCGCGCCATGCTGTTGCGCATCGTCCGGCGTACGCTGAGGTTGGCCGGGCTGCCAGTAACCGTATAGCCCGCACGCTGCAGATCGACAGCGAACGTCTCTTTGAGACTCTTTTTCACGAGATCAGGCAGTTCGAGGTCCTCGAAAAACATGTCGAGGAACTCTTCCTTGGACAACGTGAACTCGAATGCGTCCTCGCCCGACCCGTCGGGGCTGCCTTGCGATCCGCCGCGCCCTTCTCCACCTGTCGGCCGCGGGATCTCGTCCCCTTTGATGTACTCCTTGTTCCCGGGGACCACATGCTCGGTTCGACCGGTGCGACGGCTGTGGTGAAAGATCGGCTCGGTGATTCCGCGCGTCGGGATCGCAACTTTCTCGCCATGCCCAACATCGGCGACCTTGCGCTTGCGCAGCGCGTCCTGCACCGCCGATTTGACCTCCGCGCGGGCGCGCGCCAGGAATCGCTGCCGGTTGCTGAGGCTCTTACCCTTCGGGTTAGGCCGGCGGTCGACGATATTCATGGGCTCTCCTCCAGATAGGGGCGCCTTGTTCGCCTACCCCGCCTTATTCACCCGCATATACCACTCGACAAGTCGGCGAACCTGCCGCTCGGTGTAGCCCCGCGAGACCATGCGATCGAGAAAGTCGGCGTGCTTCTTTTCGGTCTCGGAGTCCTTCTTGGAGCCAAAGCTGATGACCGGTAGCAGATCCTCGACTTGTGAGAACATGCGCCGCTCGATCACCTCGCGCAACTTCTCATACGAAGTCCAGGATGGGTTCCGTCCGGAGTTGTTGGCGCGGGCCCGCAGCGCGAATTTGACGACCTCGTTGCGGAAATCTTTCGGGTTTGCGATCCCCGCCGGCTTTTCGATCTTCGACAACTCCTGGTTCAATAGCTCGCGATTCATCAGCTGACCGGTATCGGGATCCTTGTAGTCCGAGTCCTCGATCCAGGCGTCCGCATAGGCGACATACCGGTCAAAGAGGTTCTGACCATAATCGGAATACGATTCGAGATAGGCCTTCTGGATCTCGTGGCCGATGAACTCCGCATATCGCGGGGCGA
>Ga0182033_10001035_pt1 | contig 13723 bp, 10 predicted proteins | sample tim00Cox0000000H_FD_125968 | JGI IMG/M metagenome (GOLD analysis project Ga0182033, IMG submission 125968) | Lab enrichment of tropical soil microbial communities from Luquillo Experimental Forest, Puerto Rico - timezero.00C.oxic.00.000.00H | ecosystem: Environmental > Terrestrial > Soil >...
TCCCCCCCATCTGCTCGCGGGTGGGCGGGCTTCCCGAAGTCATCCGGGACGGCGTGGAGGGCTATCTCGTGCCGGTGGGCGACGTCCGGAGTATGGCTGCCCGCGCCCTCGACATCCTCACTCAACGCGATCGGCGCGAGCAGATGGGAAGGGCTGCCCGCGAACGCGCTCTGGCCGACTTCTGCACGGACAAAATCATTCCGCTTTACGAAAGCCTTTACCAGCGCGTCCTCAACACCAGTCGGTAGTTGGATGGCGGAGGGACGTTGCAACCGGCCGCTACGATGGCGCCAATACCGAGCGTGACCAAGGCGAGAGGTCCCAGAGCTCGCCGCAGTCCATGCTCCGCATCTGGCGGCTGTCTTTTGAGCTGCTCGATGCTCTTCTTTCTCCATAGACCGGACATTCCTCTCTCCTGACAGCAGTGCCGGCTTGCCAAGGAATGTGCGCCCGAAGGTGTAGAAGGGCAACAAAAACCTTTTCGAAGACCGTGACGTTTGATATTGTGCTAGGCGTACTACCTGTGCCCCGACTCTTGCTTCCCGAAGGATACCCTGCATGTCTTCTGCGGTGGAAGGGAATGACCGAGAGCAAATTCGCAACTTTCTCAGCAGGATGACCGAAGCTTGGCTGAAAGGGTACACGGAAAGGCTGAATGAGAGTTTCCACGACGACGTGGTGGTTAAAGGTCCGGACCTCCAGGAGATGGGCAGAGGGCGAGAAGCCTGTGTCAAGAGTTACACAGATTTCATCCGTCTTGCCACGGTGAGAGAGTTCAAGGCGTCCGAGCCCGTCATCGATCTATTCGATAACATGGCCGTCGCTATATACCCCTGGGAGATCAGATACAGCATGAATAACCAGGACCATAATGAGTCCGGCCATGAGCTATTGGTGTTGACTCGCCAGAAAGGCAAATGGCAGGTGGTTTGGCGCATGGTGTTGTCCTCTGCACTGCGGTAGCTCAGCTGGTTGCTGGTGTTCGACACTTGGAAACTGCGGCAGCGCCGGTCAGTGGAGATGAATTACGGGTTTCAATCATCAATCGCTAATGAGGAATGCGGCTGAGCGGGAGGTTCCATGAGAGCTAAAGCGCTGTTCGTCTTCTGTCTGTTGCTGCTGCCGCCGGGGCTTCGAGCGTCAGGCAGCGGCTATCACGTCGTTAAGAAGGTTAAGGTAGGTGGCGAAGGATTCTGGGACTACCTGAACGTCGACAGCGACGCGCGCCGGCTCTACATCTCGCGTGGCACTCACGTCATGGTGCTTGATGCGGATAGCCTGAACCCCGTGGGCGATGTCCCGAACACACAGGGAGTGCACGGCATCGCCTTGGCTCCGGAGCTGGGCCGGGGGTTCACCAGCAACGGACGAGCCAACACCGTCACGATCTTTGATCTGAAGTCATTGAAGGTCCTGGGGGAGGTCAAGACCGGCCAGAACCCGGACGCAATAGTTTATGACCCCGCGTCGCGGCGTGTGTTCACCTTTAACGGACGGAGCGGCGATTCGACAGCCATCGATGCCGCAAGCGACACAGTGGCCGGCACCATCGCGCTGGGTGGGAGGCCGGAGTTTGCTGCCGCCGACGGTAAGGGTCACGTTTACGCCAACCTGGAAGATAAGAGCATGGTGGTCGAGATCGACTCTCAGAAACTCACGGTGGAGTCACGCTGGCCGCTTGCTCCTGGCGAGGAACCCTCCGGCATGGCGATGGATCGCGAGCACCGGCGCCTGTTCAGCGGATGCCACAACAAGATGATGGTTGTAATGGACGCGGACAACGGCAAGGTTGTAGCCACACCGCCGATCGGAGAAGGGGTCGACGCCAACGCCTTCGATCCCGGAACGGGCCTTGCGTACAGCTCAAACGGTGATGGTACGCTGACCGTGGTGCACCAAGATTCGCCCGATAAGTACAGCGTGGTCGAGAACGTTCAGACGCAACGCGGTGCGCGGACTATGGCGCTGGATCTTAAGACGCACAACGTCTACGTGGTGACGGCAGAGTTTGGACCGCCGCCGGCGCCGACGGCCGATCAACCGCATCCAAGGCCAAGCATTGTGCCTGGCTCGTTCACTGTCCTGGTCGTGGGGCGATAGCCGAGATGCATACCCGGCATCCCATTCGCGCTCGACAACTTTTTCTGGCCGCCCCTCCGGTACTAACCGCTCTCCTCCGAGCCGTTCTGCAGCATCACAAGAATCTCGCTGACCTTCTGCCGGAAGGCCTTGGTCGTATCGTCTATCAACAACTTCCGGCGGGTAGTTATTATAACTGGTCGGTTATGAGGGCCAGGCTGTCATCGGTGATTTTTCGCATCCTGGCGGTGGAAGCCTCCACCAGCTCGTCAAGCGTATGATGCAGGGCGGCCGAGATCTCACCTGTAAACTGTTGCTGTCCCTCAGCAAGCTGCTTCGACACCAAGTCGCCATTCTCCTGGGCGAGTTGGCGCAACTCCGCGGCAGTGGTCTCGACCAACTCCTGCGTGCCTTTCTGTACTCTTGTCTGCACCGCCACGACGGTCAATTTCCTTTCTTTCAGACTCAAGAACTGGCTGAAGTACGCCTTTTCCAAGCGCTTAGCCTGCCAGCTTTCCGATCAAACTGAACAAAGGCAAGTACATAGAAATGACAACACCACCGATCATTACCCCCAGCAGCAGTATGATCATCGGCTCCATGGCAGTCAGCAGGTCGGCGACGGCTGAGTCCACCTCCTCCTCATAAAAGTCCGCCACCTTCTGCAGCATCGCGTCGAGCGCCCCCGTTTGTTCACCGACACCGATCATCTGCACCACCATGTTCGGGAACACGCCGATTTCGCGCAGCGGGTCCACGATGGTCCGACCTTCGCCCACCGCCTTGCGAACCTTGAGAATAGCCTCCTCAATCACCGCATTGCCGGCGGTCCGGGCGGTTATGTCCATGGCCTCTAGCATGGCAACGCCACTGGTAATCAGTGTTCCGAGGGTGCGACTGAAGCGCGCCACCGCAATTTTCCTCATCAGAAGCCCGAGCACCGGAAGCTTTAAGATGATTCCGTCGATGACTAGCCGGCCCCTGGAAGTGCGGTGATAACGTTTGAGCCCATAAACCACGACCCCGGTGCCAATAATCAGCATCCACGCCGTCTTGGCAATCATATTACTCAGGGAAATGACCAAGCGGGTAGGCAAAGGCAGTGAGACGCCCAGGCCGACGAAAAGGGTGGCAAAGATGGGCACGACCTTCCACAGCAAAAGCACCATGATGCCCACGGCGATGGTAATTACCGAAACCGGGTAGATCAGGGCGGAACGCACCGCGCGCCGCAACTTGACCGCTTTATCGATATAGCCGGAAAGGCGGTCAAGGACTCCTTCGAGGATACCGCCCGACTCGCCAGCCGCGATCATGTTGCAGTAAAGCTGATCGAAGGCCCTTGGGTACCGTTGAAAGGCATTGCAGAGGGTGCTGCCACCTTCAACCGTGGAGCGAACTCCAGTGAGGACGCCGGCGAAGGATTTGTTGGCCTGGTTGGAGGCGAGTATCTCCAGGCTCTGGACCAACGGCAGACCGGCATTGATCATCACCCCGAGTTGCCGGGTGAAGATGGCCAGGTCCTTGGGTTTGACCTTCACCGAAGACTTTTTGGGCACTCGGGCGCTTCCTTTTTCCGCCAATCGTGACTGGGGCGCTGGCTCACGCCTTAAAGCTCCAGCCATCACGCCGCCGGCGGTAGCACGAGGCGCGACAACCGTCGCGGTCGTCGGGGGTGCTCCACGGTAGTTCAACTGGGGCATATGTAATACCTCCTTACAATGGAAGGGAACAGGCTACAGGTGACAGGTTACAGGGGACTTTCACGGCAAGATCCATCGCCTTCTGCCAAACCTTTAGGCCACGATGCGATTGAACTGCCTTGTCCATTGCCCTTCCTCTCTGTGACCTGTAACCTGTTCCCTGTAAACTGTTCTAGCGCTTGGCTGGAGCGTACAACGCCTTGTGTCCGGCAGCCATCGCGATCCGGCTGATCATGTCTTGCAGTTCGTCCGTGTTGCTGGAGCGCATCGTGGCGGTTTCCAGGGTGATCAGTCCGTGCTGATAGAGACTGCACAGCGACTGGTTGAACGTCTGCATGCCAAACTTCTGCTGACCCGACTGCATGGCGGAATAGATCTGGTGGATTTTGTCCTCGCGAATCAGATTACGTATGGCGGAATTGGGCACCAGGACCTCCATTGCCAACGCTCTTCCTCGGCCGTCGGCTCGGGGGAGCAACGACTGACAGAGTATCCCTTCAAGAACCAGCGAAAGCTGGGCGCGTACCTGTGACTGCTGGTGCGCCGGGAAGACGTCGATGATGCGGTTGATGGTGCTGGAAGCGGAGTTGGTGTGCAGCGTCGCGAAGGTCAGGTGGCCGGTTTCAGCAATGCGCAGGGCCGACTCGATGGTCTCCAGGTCACGCATCTCGCCGATCAGCACCACATCAGGGTCTTCACGTAGCGCGGCGCGCAAAGCGTTGGAGAAGGAATGCGTATCGGTGTGAACCTCACGCTGGTTCACCAGGCATCCCTTGTGACTGTGTAGGAACTCGATAGGATCTTCAATAGTTACGATGTGTTCGTGCCGTTCTTGATTGATGAGGTCCAGCATCGTGGCCAGCGTCGTGGATTTGCCAGAGCCGGTGGGCCCGGTTACGAGAACCAGACCGCGTGGTTTTTCACACAGCGCGCGAACTACTTCGGGAAGCCCCAGTTGCTCGAAACTCAGGATCTCGAAAGGAATACTGCGGAAGACCGCCCCCACCGCGCCGCGTTGGTTAAACAAGTTGGCCCGAAAGCGTGCAATCCCCTTGACGCCGAATGAAAAGTCGATCTCCAGGTCCTCTTCAAAGCGGTGCTTCTGGGTTTCCGTCAAGATGCCGTACACCAGCTGTTTGGTCTCCGCCGGCCCGAGGGCTGGAAGGTCGTCACAGGGCTTTAGTTCCCCGTGGATACGGATGCAAGGGGGGGAGTTGGTAGTGATATGGAGATCAGAACCGCCACGTTCCACCATGCGTTTTAGCAAGTCCGTGAGTGTGAGTGTTCCCATCAAAACCTCGCTGTTCAGAGTCGCTTTCTGAGCTCCTTGGTAGGAGCGGGGCCGCCGCCCTTCGACAGTCTTAGGGCCCGAGCAAAGTCGAGGGGCGGCGACTGCCTTCACTGGGCGACAACTAGGTGCCCTTACAAGGCACATAACGGTGTCTAGAGTAAGGTCTCCCGCATCACCTCCTCGAGGGTCGTGACGCCGGACACCACTTTCATCAGACCGCTGCGACGGAGGGTTATCATGCCTTGCTCCACTGCCTTCCGCTTCAGTTCCACAGCCGAAGCGCCTACCAGAATCAGTTCTCGAACCGGCTCGGTGATCTCCATCACTTCGTACAATCCCACCCGGCCCCTGTAGCCTCGGTTGCCGCAACTGGCGCAGCCTCTCCCCTTTTGAGGCTTCGCGGCTCTGGCCTCCTCGGCCGTGAAACCAGCATCGACGAGGGCCTGTGGCAGCACCGAGTCGTCAACTGCCGCGCAGCCCGCGCAGATGCGGCGCACCAGCCGTTGAGCGCAAATGAGGTGGACCGAGGTCGCTACGAGGAAGGGTTCGACTCCCATGTTCATGAGGCGCGAGATGGTTGACGGCGCATCGTTGGTATGCAGAGTAGAAAGTACCAGGTGTCCAGTCATTGCGGCCTTGATGGCGATCTCCGCCGTCTCGAAGTCTCGAATCTCTCCCACCAGGATGATGTTGGGATCCTGCCGCAGAAAGGAGCGAAGCGCAGCGGCGAAGTTTAGACCGATCTGGTCCTTCATCTGGACCTGGTTGATGCCGGGAAGTTGGAACTCAACAGGGTCTTCCGCCGTGATGATGTTGGTGTCCTCTTTGTTAAGCTGAGTGATTGAGGAATAGAGGGTGTTGGTCTTACCGCTCCCCGTAGGGCCGGTCACCAGTACCATGCCGTAGGGTTTGAAGATGGCCTTCTGAAACGTCGCCAGGGATTCGGACTCGAATCCCAGCTTGGTCATGTCCAGGCGCAGATTCTCTTTGTCCAGCAATCGCATGACGATCTTCTCGCCGTACAACGTAGGCAAAACGGAAACGCGAAGGTCGATCTGCTTCTTGTCGCCGCCGTGCATCAGCTTGACCATGATGCGACCGTCTTGGGGCAGACGCTTCTCCGCAATATCCAGCTTGGCCATGATCTTGATGCGGCTGATGATGGCGTCGCGCAGCTTCACGGGTGGGTGCATTACCGTTTGCAACAAGCCGTCGATCCGATACCGAACTCGATACTCTCTTTCGTAGGGTTCCAGGTGTATATCGCTTGCCTCATGCTTGACCGCATCGTTCAAAAGGTAGTTCACCAGGCGGATGACCGGGGCTTCTTCCGCCGCCTGTTCCAGCTCCGCCAGATTGAACGTTCCTTCTTCATCCGCTTCCAGCTCAACGCTTCCCGCCGCACCCTCATCGATGAAGTTGACGATGTCCTCGATCTGCTTCTTACGTTCCGCATCCTCGGCATCGCCGTAGAAGCGCCTGATGGCCTCGCTGATCGCCCCTTCAGAAGCGACCACCGGCTCAACGCTCAAGCCCGTCCTGAACTTGATATCGTCAAGGGCAAAGACGTTGGTGGGGTCGGCGAGGGCTACCGTGAGCGAAGCGCCGAACCGGCTCACCGGCAGGACCTGGTGGCGCAGAGCGGTTTCCATGGGAATCACTCTGACAACTTCAGGATCGACATCAAGTTCAGCCAGGTTAACTGCGGGTAATCCGTACTGCTGAGCGAGGATTATCGCCATGTCGTCGTCGGCGATGAACCCCAGCTTCACCAGTGCAGTCCCCAAGCGTCCCCCCTGAGCGCACTGGTACTCGAGCCCCTTCCGCAATTGTTCAGGGGTAATCAGATCTTCGCGGACGAGTATTTCCCCTAGTCGTTCCGGCCTCACAGGCGTGGCAAAAGAAGCACCCGGATGTGCCGGCCAGGATTTCTCAGACTGGGAGACTGTCTCCATTCGCTTCCTCAGCGTACTGGGATGACGCACAACGCATGGTTTAATGTCAGGCCAGGACTCGCGACACGCGTATCTCGGCTATACGCCTCCTCCTGGTCGCCAATTACCGCGCCTATCTTGACATCGTCAGACATAGAACCTAACTTTAAGTTTATGGCCTCGCCCGGCGAGCGTACCGCAGTCGCGCTAAGTCAAATGCATCTGGCCTATTACGCTCGGCTGCTGGAGGATCTCGGTCCTCGGGGGTGGTGGCCGGCTCGCACCCGACTGGAAGACAGGTTACAGGTTCTATCCCCTGTGGCCTGTTAACCTGTAACCTGTTGCGTTATGCCGAAAAGTCTGCGTCAGCCGCGTCGAGCCTTCCTAATTTTCCTTTTGGTCTTGGTTCCGGCATTGCTGTTCCTGGGTTGGAGTCAGGCCTCCCTCGATCTATCCTTTATCTCCCCCAGTACCGCCCTGGGCACCATCCTGCTGGTAATTGTTTCCACGGTGGTTTTCGTCGCTTTCGTCATTTTCGCCCTCATCCTTGTACGCATTCTGCTTAAGCTTTACGTCGAGCGCAGGCAACAACAACTGGGATCTCGCTTCAAAACCAAGATGGTGGTGTCGTTCCTCCTGATCTCCCTGGTACCGGTTTGTTTTCTCTTTGTTTTTGCCTATGGCCTGCTGAATCGCAGCATCGATAGATGGTTTACTGCTCCCTTTGACGCGGTGCGGAGAGACACCAACGACATCGTCCAGGAGCTCGCTCTGCAAACCGAGCAGCGAGCCCTTGATGACTCTGGCCACCTGCTCGGAAGCGCGGAGCTGCACTCGCAGCTTTTCCGCCAGAACGGAACTGCCCTGCGCCTTCTGCTGGCGCGACAACTGGCGGATCCCGGCCTGTACACGCTATTGTGCTTTGGGGCCCAGGGGCAGTTGCTGGCGCGCGTAGGAGCCTCAAGTCCCGGGCTCGCCGACGTTTTTGGACTCTTTCCTGGTATTGCGTCGGGCCAGGTGCCCGCCACGGGTATTACTGCCCGGTGGCTTTCGTCCGACGTGGACCTGTTTCTGGCGGCTCGGGGAGTCGACAGCGAGGGCGGCGCGCGCCTGGGGACAGTTGTAAGTGCGCGACGACTGCCGCTACCGATCAAGCAGATCGCTGACCGCATTCAAAAATCGACGCAACGCTACGATGAGTTAAGCCGCGAACGACGGGCGCTGAAGCGAACCTATATCTCTATCCTCTCGCTTTTGACGCTCTTGCTCCTTTTTGTCGCCACTTGGTTCGCGATGTTCCTGGCGAAGCAGGTTACCGTGCCGGTGCAGGCCCTTGCGGAAGCCACCAACGAGGTGTCCGGCGGCAATCTCGGATTTCAGATAACAATGCGGACCGACGACGAATTGGGCAGCCTGATTCGCCTATTCAACCAAATGACGCTCCAGCTTCAGGAGAGCCGGCGTGCCATCGAAGAAGCCGCTCGAGAACTGCAACGCGCCAATCGTGAGCTGGAAGAGCACAGCAACACCATGGAGGCCATCCTCGAGAACATCCCTACCGGAGTGGTCTCCTTCAATCGCCAAGGGCAGATCACGCGGGTGAATTCCACTGCGGAACGCCTGTTTGGACGGACCGGGGTAACGACCGGGAACCTGACTGACCTTGTCTCCATCGAGGACGCGAGAGAGATTACGCGCATGTTTCGCCCCGCCACTCGCCAGGGAGTCGTGACCCGCCAGATGCAACTGGCACTGGGCGGGCGGCGCGCTGTGGTCGCCCTAACCCTGTCCTCCATCCGGGCCCAGCGCGGCACCGTGGGGTTTGTTCTGGTCCTGGAGGACCTCACCGAGCTGTTGCGCGCTCAGAAGGCGGCAGCCTGGCGTGAAGTGGCGCAGCGCATTGCCCACGAGATTAAGAACCCCCTGACTCCCATCCAGCTCTCCACCGAGCGCATCCGAAGGCTTCTCGAGCGCTCGGGCGCCAGCCCTCCGAGGCCTGAGGTGTGCGCTGCCATTGCGGAGAGCGCCTCGCTAATTAGTCAAGAATTGACAGCGCTGAAGACGCTCGTAGATGAGTTCTCAGCGTTCGCCCGCTTTCCCGTCTCGCAGCCCGTGCCCTTCAGCGTGAATGCCATCGTGGAAAATGCTTTAGACGTCTTTAATGGCCGGTTGGACGGCATCCATGTTCACCGTGCACTCCGCTCCGACCTGCCCAGTGTCCAGGCGGATCCGGAACAACTGAAACGCGCTATCGTCAATCTGATCGACAATGCGGCAGAGGCCCTCGAACGCTCTCCGGCTAAGGAAATCTGGGTCAGCACCGACCTCGATTCGGACCGGGAGCTCATCGAAATCATCGTGGCGGACAGTGGCCCAGGTATCCCCGTCGAGGACAAAGAGAAACTGTTTCTGCCGTTCTTCTCGACCAAGCAGCGAGGGACAGGATTGGGGCTAGCCATCGTCAGTCGAATCATTTCCGAGCACAACGGCTTGGTGCGGGTGGAGGAAAACAGGCCAATCGGCGCGAGGTTTATCATCGAGTTGCCCGCTATGAATTCTGAATTGTGAATAGTCAATTGTGAATTAATTCAGAATTGCGATGAGCCATTACTCCATTCTCATCGTCGACGACGAGCCTGGCATCCGCCAGTCGCTGGCAGACGTGCTTCAGGACGAAGGTTATCGCGTGGAGGCGGTGGAAAGTGGTGAGATCTGCCTGGAGGTGCTCAAGAAAAAGAAGCACGACCTGGTGATGCTGGACATTTGGATGCCGGGCCCGGACGGACTACAGACCTTGGAGAGAATTCGGGACCTGGAGAAACCTCCCCTGGTGATCATGATCTCGGGCCACGGCACCATTGAAACTGCCGTGCGTGCCACCAAGCTTGGAGCCTTCGATTTCATCGAGAAGCCCCTATCCATTGAAAAGACCTTGCTCACGCTCAAACATGCAGTCGAGCACCTGGAGTTGTCGGAGCAGAACCGCGCCTTGCAGGAGGAATTGCGGGGTCAATACCTCATCGTGGGCGAGAGCGTTCCCATGAAGGCGTTGCGGCAGCAGATTGCCGTAGCGGCCCCAACCAATGGGCGGGTTCTGATTTATGGAGAAAGCGGTGTAGGTAAGGAACTGGTGGCGCACTCGTTGCACAACCTCAGCCTTCGAGCGCAGAAGCCCTTCGTGGAGGTCAATTGTGCAGCGATTCCCGAGGAACTTATCGAGAGTGAACTGTTCGGCCATGTCAAAGGATCGTTTACGGGTGCGGTGGACGACAAGGTGGGGAAGTTCGAGCAAGCCCATGGTGGTACCCTTTTTCTCGACGAGGTGGGCGACATGAGCTTGCGAACTCAGTCCAAGGTTCTGCGCGTGATCGAAGAGCAACGTTTCACGCCCATAGGATCAGGGAGCGACCTCACCGTAGACGTGCGCGTGATTGCGGCAACCAACAAGCACCTGGAGCAGGAAATCCAAAAGGGCAATTTCCGCGAAGACCTGTTTTATCGGCTCAATGTGATCCCCTTTTACGTCCCCGCTCTGCGCGAGCATTCCGAGGACATTCCGATACTGGCTGGCTATTTCCGGTCGGAGTTCGCCCGCGCCTACGGTCGCAAGCCGAAACACTTTGCCGAAGCCGCCGTCGAGTTGCTCGTCCGTTATCGCTGGCCCGGAAATGTCCGAGAATTGAAGAACCTGGTGGAGCGCTTGGTGATCATGGTTGCCGGCGACCGGATCGAACGGCGTCACTTGCCTCCAACCTTGCAGCACGATCAGGCCCGCTCCAGGGCGTTGGCAGCGGGGACTCGTTCCGATAGTGGGGGATTTTCGACCCTCCAGGAAGCGCGTGAAACCTACGAGCGCGACTATATCCTCCGCAAACTGGAGGAGAACAAGGGCAACGTCAGTCGCACGGCCGAGGCGCTGGGGCTGGAGCGCAGCCACCTTTATCGTAAAATGAAGTCGCTGGGAATCGGCGTCAGCGAATAGCCCTATGCGGACCTGCCCAAAGTGCCATCAAACATTTCCGGATGAGACGGCGTTCTGCCCACACGACGGCGCGGCGCTGGCGTCGCCGACCGACGCGACGACAGCGGAGCCTATGCCGGGCTTGGCACGGCGATACCGCATTACCCGCCCACTCGGCTCCGGGGGTATGGGGACGGTGTTTCTCGCGGAACAAGTTGCCGTTGGCAATCGTCCTGTTGCGCTGAAACTTTTGCAGCGTAACCTACTGGATGATCCCGAGTTTCTTACCCGCTTCCATCTTGAGGCTTCCTCGACAGGACGCGTCCGGCACCCCAACGTAGTCACCATCTACGAGTCGGGTCAGGATGAGGACGGCACGCCTTACATCGCCATGGAATATTTGGAGGGCGAAACCCTACGCCAGGTGATGCAAGCGCGCGGCACGTTGAGCCCGGCTGAAGCGGCCGAGATCCTGCAGCAGGCAGGGCGCGGCCTGAACGCTGCACACAAGCTGGGTATCATCCATCGTGACTTGAAGCCCGACAACATCTTCCTGGCTCACGACGACGAAGGTAAGTTGCTGGTGAAAGTGGTGGACTTTGGCATTGCCAAGCTACGCGAGGCCTCCACACATACGGTCACCGGGGCCTTTCTGGGAACGCCGGCCTACATGTCGTTCGAACAGGCTGCAGGCATGCGCAGCGACGAGCTGGATGCGCGCTCGGATGTCTACTCGCTGGGCATCGTCGCCTATGAGATGCTCACCGGCCGCGTGCCTTTCGAATCGGATACCACGCTCGGCTTTGTGCGCAAGCACCTTACCGAGCCACCTCCTCGCTTCCAGACTGTCAATCCTGACCTGTCTCGGTTACCGCAGCTCGAGAACGTGGTGATGAAGGCCCTCGAGAAGGACCGTGATCGACGCTATGCGTCGGTGCTTGAGTTTGTGCGCGAGTTCGTGCAGGCGGCGAAACCGAGCGCTGTACCAGCGCCTTCCAGCCAAGATACTACACCAATGCCCTGGGCCGGGGCTTCCGACCGCGCCGCTGGCGTTGCGCCTGAAGGCGCTGGACCGGTTGTGGTGGTCCAGTCGCCGCTGCCGACTCCGGCGGAACCAGCGATACCTGCGACCGAGCTAGCTACGCAGCAACCTTCCGCCCGCGCCGGTCCATCCAAAACTCACTCTTCCCGGTTCCGGGCGCCGCGAGGGCCTTCCGTAAACCTCGACAAATATGACAAGCTGTTCAAGCAATCCGAACCGCGAAGGCGAAAGCACAGCGTTCAGGTTGTGTTCCTCGGCGTGCTTGTCCTGCTGGGGGCTGCCCTCTGGAGTCGGAGGTATACTTCCCGACGTCAACCCGCGCCCGTGCCTTCATCAACGACCGCGCCGCCCCTAGCCGGACCCACGACGGGGGAACGGGTCCCAGCTCCGCCCCCCGCTGCAGCCCAAGCTCCTGTCCCACCACCGGGTTTCACTTCGCCAGACCAGTGGCGAAAGTTTGGTGAGGAGCAAAAGGAAAAGGGCCTCCAGGAGGCACGGCGGATTCTAGGTCAAGTTGGCGGACTTTCAAGTCAGGGACCGAAGGTCATCTTCGAGCCACCGGAAGGGGAACACTGGGATCATCCGCTCCAACCCGGCGACAGAGTGGGTGCTGAGTATATCGACGGCGGATTGGAGCTGGAAGCATCGCCGCTGCCTCCCGCTTTGATCGCACGGGCGGCGAAAGGCAGTAAGGTAAAAGTGCAACTCGACGTCGAATCGAATGGAACGATTCGCAAGGGTCACCGACTGGACGGTGACAAGGCTGTAGCCGCCGCGCTGATTCAGGCGGCGAAGCAGACTTGGCGCTTCAGCCCGCCCGTCTCGAACGGCGTCCCGGTCAGAACCAGCGCCGCGGTGGTCGTACAGTTCTAAATCCTTCCCTCGCCACCGACCCTCGGATAGAATGTCCCGCTTGCTCCACGACTAACTCATGAGGTGACGAATGTTCTTGCGATTGCCGAAACGGATGCTGTGCGGCGCGATTCTTGGACTGGTTCTCATGACGCCTTTCACTCTCCCCACTGCGTCCGCGTCCACGCGCGTCGACTTAAACGGCCAATGGCAGTTCCGCACTGACCTGGTCAATCAGGGCGAGCAGCAGGGCTGGTATAAACAGATCCCCGCGGAGACGGAAACCGTGCGGGTGCCCCACACCTGGGGCATCGGCAAGTACGCCGACTTTCTGGGTACGGCCTGGTATTTCAAGACCTTCGCCCTGCCTGAACAAGCCCTCGGCAAGCACCTTGAGCTGCACTTCGGTGCGACGTTCTACAGGTCGCGCGTGTGGCTGAATGGTGTCGAACTCGGAGCGCACGAGGGGGGACACACGGAGTACTGGTTTGACGTCACACCATACGCTAAGAATACAAACTTCGTCTCTGTCGAACTCAACAATCAGCCCGGCGTCTCGACCATTCCCGGCTGGGCGATGAAGCTGCACTCCTCGAAAAACATCTGGTACGACTGGTGGCCCTACGGGGGCATTGTGCGCGACGCGTGGCTGGCCGTGAACGATCTCGCGATGATCCGGCGCCAGTTCGTCCGGGTGAAGGTGGAAGGCACTGCCGCGAACGTCAGCGACAACGTGTTTCTCGAAGGCAACGCGCGCAAGCCGCTCGAGGCCAGGCTGGTTCTCAGGGCCTGGGCTCCCAACGGCGGACCGGCACCGGCAGCGATCGCCGAACAGAGCATCAAGCTTGCTCAAGGAGCGCA
>Ga0182033_10001038_pt1 | contig 13715 bp, 12 predicted proteins | sample tim00Cox0000000H_FD_125968 | JGI IMG/M metagenome (GOLD analysis project Ga0182033, IMG submission 125968) | Lab enrichment of tropical soil microbial communities from Luquillo Experimental Forest, Puerto Rico - timezero.00C.oxic.00.000.00H | ecosystem: Environmental > Terrestrial > Soil >...
AGCCGGCAAATCCGGTCCGTCGCCAAGTCCTCCATGTAGCCATCAAGCAAACTGGCGCCTCTCCCGCGGAGAACGCCGTTGCGGTACCGAATCACCGTGCGAATGGCAATGTGGTCCCGCAGATTCCATGCGAACTCTTCCATCTGAAATGCGAGCGGATGCGACTCGGCCAGCGCCATGCACTTGATGGCGTTCTTCGGCAGCCCTTTCAGCACGGCAACCATCTGGAAGAGATCACGCCACCAGAGCGCTTCGTCGGCCGATTCGGATTTGGGGATATAGAAGCACAGCGGATGCCTTAGCCCGCTGAAATCCAGGTGTTACGCGACCATGGCCACGTCAAAGACAGAAGCGGGCAACTGTTCACCGCGCAAAACGCCGGCCTGATGGAGGTGCAAGCCGCGCGGCCGGGTGAAAATGACCGTGGAGCTCGGATTGATGCCGCGGGTGTTATTGCGCTTGCGGTCGAAGTAGGTCAGCCGTCCCGTTAGCGCTTCCAGAATGTTCTTGATGCCCTGCGCGTTTTGTTCCCACGTGTTCGCCGTCGAATCCTCCAGGTCCAGCATCACGCCCGGCGCGCGGGAATTTAGCATTTTTACCACAAGTTCCGCGTCGTCTGCCGGACCCGTCATTTGATTGCGCTGGTCCGTGCTCCAGGCCGGCAGTTCGATCTTCCACGAACTCACCGTCGCAACCGACGGCGGCGGGTAGGAAGGCAGCTTCCCCGCGCGTGCTTCGGCCAGAGCGTTTTTGCAGCGCAGCGTTAGTGCCGCATGCAACGGGGCAAGGAAATCCGGGAATCCTTCCGGCAGATCGCGTTCCGGGTCGAAGTCCCGAGGGGCGGTATTGACCGGCACGACGCGGTTCGAGAAAGGAAGTGGCAGAAGCGCCGCATTCGGCCGGATAGTGCCGGTGGCCATGGTGCGGGTCAGTCCTTTCCACATCGAGATGCATTCGCCTGCGAAATCTTAAATGCGTTTCTTTGCATCAGCCGCCACCACCAAATTATTCTTCACGGAAAACACGTTGGGAACCTGATTCGCGCGCAAGTTTGCGAGATTTCTGTCCATCTCGGTGTCCACCACGCCCTCGAGCGTGACGTTGCCGTTCTTCACGATGATGTGAATGGTCGGAATAGGTTGAATCGCGTATCGCTGCATGCCAGGTTCGCCGTAAATCGCACGAAACACCGCGCGGCGCAACTGATCATCCATCGGTGACAGCGGTAAAACCTCAATGTCATTCTTTACCGAAGCCACGCCTTCGATCCCCTTCACCACTGCCTCGGCGTCCGATTTCAGAACCGGCCGAGTCACTTGGCCAAGCAACGTGACTTTGTCTCTGTCGATGCGAAAAGCCAGATTATCGAACACCGAGTACCAGGGCAGCATGACCAATTGATGGCGCACCTGCTTAGCCAATCTCTCCCGGTATTTCTCCTCACTGCGCTGGTGTTTGTTTTCTTGCGAGGGCAGGGCTTCTGCACGAGGCGCGACCGCAACCGGTGAGACGAACAATAGCGATACGAACAGGGCGCGAAGCTGCTTTTTCATGGTTACCCTCCTCGTCCACTCCGTTCCTGAGTACCAGCAGTTAGATTCAAGATGCAGGACTGAGGGCTGCCTGAAAAAAAACTCTGTGCGAATGGTAACATGATATTTGGAAAGAGAAATCGCCGAGACACAGAAGTTTTTCCCTGAAAAGGTGTGTTGGCGCGAAGAGCTCGGGCGAGAAAATGAGAGCGGGAACCAAGATTAGACACCAGAACAGGACCGGGGATTAGATCGGAATGCTGGTGATTGCACATCGCGGAGCTTCCGGGCACGCCCCGGAGAACACGATGGCAGCGTTCCGCAAGGCGGTGGCGCAGCGAGCGGCGTTTATCGAAACCGATTTGCAGCTCTCGCGCGACGCGCATTTTGTGGCGGTCCACGACGACACGGTGAATCGCACCACCAACGGGCGCGGGTCGGTGCACGAGCTAACACTTGCGGAATTGCGAGAACTCGACGCGGGTTCTTGGTTCGGGAGCGAGTTTTCCGGCGAGCGCATCCCCACAATCGAAGAGATCCTCCAGTTTTCCAAGAAAAATGACGTGGTGTTTTACCTCGAGATGAAACCAAGCGGAGCCTGGGGCGGGGAGCATGCCGTCATCGCGGCTTTGCGCGAATCGGGTGAAATTCCGCGCGCGGTGGTCATCTCATTTGACGCATCCATGGTACTGAATGTGCACAGCATCGAGCCCACGGTGATGACCGGGCTGCTTTATGACGGGCAACTCGAAAAACCCGTTGAGAAGGCCGTGGAGATTGGCGCGCGGCAACTGGTGGTGCGGGGAGACCTGGTTACGCCAGCGCTGCTCGAGCAGGCGCGCAAGAAGGATTTGCAGGTGGTGTGCTGGACGATCAACCAGCCGGCGCACATGCGCCTGCTGATCGAAGCGGGCGTTCACGGAATCATGAGCGATTACCCCGATCGTGTAGTGGCGGCGCTGAACAAAGAATCCGAAACAGTTTTGTGACTGCGACGATCGAGCACACATCAGCCGCCTTCCAGCAGAACGTGAAGAGCAGCAAGCTGCCCGACGGTAAGCTGCTCGGCGCGCGCGTCGGTGCGCAGGTTTAGCGAGGCGAGCGCTGCACGAGTCCTTTCGGGCTTGACAAGAGACCGCAGGTTGTTCACCAGTGTCTTGCGCTTTCGCGAGAAGGACAACTTCACAAAGTTTTGAAAGCGAGTCTCGTCCTTCAGGGCGAGCTTGGCGCCTTCGCCAGGGAGAGGCAGCGTGACCAGCGCGGAGGTCACTTCCGGCGGAGGCTGGAACGCTTCGCGAGGAATCAGGAAGACGATTTCCGCGCGCGTGTAGAGCTGCGTGACAACGGAAAGATAACCATAATCTCGCGTGCCGGGCGTGGCGACCAGGCGCGCGGCGACTTCGGCTTGGATTACGAAATGCATTTCGTCAATGAGCGATGCGAACGTGAAGAGGTGATGCAGGATCGGCGAGGTGATGTAGTAGGGAAGATTGCCGTAGAGGCGGATGCGGCGGCCGGAAGCGAGCGCAGCGATATCAGTTTTGAGTATGTCGTCGTGGACGACGGTGAGCCGCGGGAACTCCTTGGCGATGCGTCGCAGGCCGGCGGTGAGCGCGGGATCCACCTCAATGGCCGTCACCGGGCCACCTGCGACGAGCAGATGGCGAGTCATTTCGCCGTGGCCTGCGCCAATCTCGATCCAGCAGTGTTGGTCGTCGGCCGGCAGCGGCGCGATAGAATGTGGGGATACGCGAATAGCGCGCGCGATCTGCTCGCGCCAGTCAAGATCGGTGAGAAAATGCTGACCAAGGCGTTGCCGAGGCATTGGGGAGAACAGTTTACCAGCAGGGGTCTCGAGCGGTTTGGACCCCGGACACCGAGAAAAGTAGCTTGACAGGTGGCGGTGGAGGGAATATGAAGGACCCCGGCTGTCTAGACAACTGGGGTGAGAAGTGGATTTACTCGACCTCGACAGGCATAGCGCTGTTCCTCTCTACTACCAGATTCACCAGCATCTTCTGCAAGACATTCGGGCAGGCAAGTTGAAGCCGGGGAAACCGCTTCCTTCTGAAGAGCTCATCTCCAAGCGCTTGCACGTCAGCCGTATGACAGCGCGGCAAGCACTCAAGTTGCTCTGCAGTTTGGGCGTGGCGCACAGCCAGCGGGGAAAAGGCACTTTTGTATCCGAGATCAAGCTGGAAAAGAACATTCGCGAAGTCCAGTCCTTTACCGAAGAGATGGAAGCCCGAGGTTCGCGGCCTCATTCCAGGCTTATTTCTTCGGAAGTGGTGTCGGCGGAATCGGAGACCGGTGAAGCTCTGCATCTCTCACCGGAAGAAAAGGTGATCCGGATCCGCCGCGTGCGCGTGGCCGACGCCGTGCCGATGGGTGTGGAGACCACCTGCCTGCCGCAGTCGCTATGCCCGGACCTGCTCGACAGGTTTGATCCGCGCACCTCGCTTTACCGCACGCTTTTGCAGGTCTATGGAATCCACATCGTGCAAGCTGACGAGGTGGTCGAGGCGGGTCTTGCCGGCACGAAAGAAGCACGATTGCTGGGTATTCCGAAAGGAAGCCCGGTGTTTTTGTTTACCCGCACCGCTTACGTGGAAGGTGGAAAGGCGGTGGAGTACGTAAAGTCTACGTTTCGGGGGGACCGATACAAGATTGCGAACCGATTGGGGGGCGGTGGAGTGCTAGTCGTTTCTGGGGGTGAAGCATGAACGAAATCATGAAAACCGCGGTGGCAAATAGGAGCCTGGCCTCTTTGCATTTATCGCCGGCGAGCGAACGAGGGAGGCTTGCATGAACGGGACAGCAAGAAAGTGTTTGGGAGTGCTCTTGCTGATGTTCTGGCTAAGTCTCGCAAGCTACAGCCAGAGCGTCACGGGCACCATTCTCGGAACGGTTACCGACCCGAAGGGCGGTGCTGTGGCGAATGCGACCGTGACCATAACCAACACGGATCAGAATATTGCGGTCCGCACAGTGGCAACCGACCAACAAGGCCGATACGTTGTCCCCCTTCTGCCCGTGGGCCGGTACAGCGTTTCGGCGGAAGCGGCAGGCTTCAAGAAAGCCATACAGACGGGTATCGTCCTCAACGTAAACGACAAGGTGGCTGTCAATCTCGCACTCGAAGTGGGCTCGGTCAGTGAAACCGTCACCGTGGAAGCTGGTGCCGTCCAGGTGGACACGCAGAGTGCCACTGCTACCGGCGTGATCTCCGGCCTGCAGCTTCGCGAGCTCTCGCTCAACAGCCGCAACTACGCGCAGCTCGTACTCTTGGTGCCGGGCGCTTCCGATTCCGGCAACGCTGACCAGATTTTTCCGGGGGCCACTGCTCCGATCGGTACCAACCTAATGACGTTCCAGATTAATGGCAACCGCCGCGAAGAAAACAATTGGCAAGTCGACGGCGCGGACAACGTGGACCGCGGTTCCAATCTCACTTTGCTTTCCTTCCCGAGCATCGACGCCATCAGCGAGTTTCGCGTCGTTCGCGGCGTGTACGATGCCGAATCCGGGCGTTCCGCTGGCGCACAGGTCAACGTTATTACGCGCTCCGGGACTAGCAGCCTTCACGGCGGCGTTTATGAGTTCTTCCGCAACGACTATCTTAACGCCAACAGCTTCTTCAATAAACTCACGACGCCGACCACTGCGCGATCTAAACTTCGCTACAATGATTTCGGGGGCACTGTCGGCGGCCCCGTTTGGATCCCGAAAGTCTACGAGCAGCGGAACAAGACTTTCTTCTTCGTCTCCGAGGAAGCACGCCGCATTGTTACTTACTCGAATCCCACGGCTACAATACCCTATTCGGGGATGGCGAATGGACAGTTCAACCACGTCGTTTGTACGCAGTGGGCGAACAGCAACGGCTCTGCTGGCCCCTGCACTGCTTATGGCACGACCATCCCCGCCACATCCATTAACCCCATTGCCGCTGCCTACGTCAAAGACCTCTTCTCCAAGTTCCCAACGCCCAATGCCGCTACCGTAAGCAATCCCTTTAGGGACATAGCCACTCTTGGCAACATTTTCAACTTCCGCGAAGATATGGTGAAGATCGACCATGTTTTCAGCCCGAGGCTAACCGTCAACGGAAAGCTCCTGCACGACACGAATCCGACCATCGAGGCCGGTGGTCTGTTCACCAGCATGCCCGTGAATGGCATCGCCACTACCTCCACCAGTTCACCGGGCCACCAGTACAACATCGCCGGCACGTTCACGCCGAATTCGAAGTTCTTGATCGACGCCGGCTACCGCTACTCTTATGGCGCTATCCTCAGCCACGTGATCGGCGCGGAGAACTTCTCACAATCTCCGGACGTTCAGGCGGCTATCGGCAACTCGTTGCCCTTCCAAAACCTCCTCGGTCGCGTTCCCAGCATCATCTGGCCGACGGGTCTTGCCACGAACGTCACCACCTTTGGCCCCTATAACGACTACAACACCAACCACACAACGTATGGAAATGCCACCAAAGTTCTGGGATCGCACACTCTCAAGTTCGGCGCCATCTACTATCACTACAATAAACATGAAAACCAGCTATCAGGCAGCAACAATGGCTCCTACTCCGTTGATTCTGCCAATGCTCCCAACTCGTCCACGCTATTCAACGGAAGCCCTGTGTGTACGGGAACCGCCGCAGCGGGTGGGACTTGTCCCTTCTCTTTCGAACAGGCCTACGCGAACTTCCTGCTTGGTCAGCTCAGCACTTTTAGCCAAGCCTCCCTGGACGTCACCGCTAACATTTTTGACAACCAGTTTGAATACTACGGGCAGGACACTTGGCGCGTCAGGCGCAATCTCACCGTCACCTACGGTCTCCGCCATTCATTCTTCCGTCAGCCGACCGATGCGAGCGGCCCAAACGGCTCCAGCCGCTTGGTCAATTTTGATCCTGCCCTTTACAGTCCTTCCGCAGCGCCCTGCATTACCGCCAACGGCGCCATGGATGTGAAGCTGGTCAACGGCGTCCCCTCAGGGAGCGCCTGCAACCCGAACTACAGTCCGCTTAACGGGCTCATCTTCGCCAATCCCCCCACCTTCAACGGCTTTCCTGGCACGAAATCACCCTTTGGCAGCAAAGTGGGCAAGGAGTTCAATCGCGCTATCGCTCCTCGCCTCGGAATCGCCTGGGATCCCTTGGGTGATGGGAAAACTTCGGTACGCGCGGGCTATGGCATGTACTTTGACAATGGCCTCGAGTTTGGTAACCCAGAGCTGAATGTTGGCTTGAGCCAGGGCTTCCTGACAAACCTCTCCATTAACCGCAGCACTATGTCGGCCCCCACCGGAGCGACGACCACCGCTACCACGACGACACCCTTCACCATCCAGTCACGAATGCCCATCGATTACATGTCTCCTTACTCGCAACAATGGAGTCTCGACGTGCAACGTCAGTTTGGTGGTACGTGGTTAGCTGATATCGGCTACTACGGCAGCAACGGGATCCATCTTCCTGGCTTCGAGGACCTCAATCAGACTCCAGTATCGTCCTATTTGAACTGTACTGCTGCGACGCCATGCTTCGCGGGACCTGGCGCCAGCACCTCGGCGTGCACAGTCACAGGCGGCTGCGCCGTCATCATCACTCCCCCCATTGGCGGCGCAAGCAGCACCCAGGCCACCACGAGATCGAACCAGCTCAACGTGCTCCGCCTCTACACTGGCTATGGCCCCGGGCTGTTCTTCGTGGATCTTTTCACCTCGAACTACAACTCGCTGCAGGCCCAGTTGCAGAAACGCTTTGCCGGCAACTCCCTGGTCAATATTTCCTATACTTGGTCACATGGCCTGACCACCGATCCTGCTGACCGCAGCACAGGAGGCGCGGCGCTTCCTCAAGTCACTGGCGACTTCCGAAGTAACTATGGTCCCACGATCGCTGACCGGCGCCACGTTGTGACTGCCAACTTCGTCTATGATCTCCCCTTCTACCGCACCCAGCAGGGCTTTGCGGGCCATATCCTGGGCGGGTGGGAAATTTCCGGTGTCCAAACTTTCCAAACTGGCCTTCCCCTTACCGCCGTTTTGGGCAATGGCACCTGCTTCGGAACAGCCGCTAACTGCAACGATCCTACTGGCTCAGGTTGCCTGCTCAGTGCATCGCCCCTGGGTTGCCGTCCAAATCAGATTGGCGACCCCAACTCCGGCGCTCCACATACCTTCGCAAGTTGGTTTAACGCTGCAGCTTTCGCGGCGCCGTCCGCGACACAGACCACGCAAACCACCGAGCGCCCCGGTGCCATCCGCGCCCCGGGCTTCTGGCGCACGGACCTTTCCCTATTCAAGAACATGAAGTTCACCGAGCGCGTTACCGGCCAGTTGCGCTTCGAAACTTTCAACACCTTCAACCATACCAATCCGATTTGCTGCGCGTCGACCAACCTCATATCCACGTTGTACAACCAGGTGACCTCGACGCGCGACCCGCGAATCCTGCAGCTTGCAATGAAAGTCAACTTTTAGGGTTCGCAACGAAAGCCAAAACTGAAAACGGCCTCGACCCATGGGGCCGTTTTCATTTTGGCACCGGAGCCGCTGCGGGCGATGCTCGCGCTGGAGAAATACGTGCACGAGTGCGGGCTGGAGGCGAAGCTGCTCGAGGTGGTGAAAATGCGTGCGTCACAGATCAAAGGCTGCGCGTATTGTATTGACATGCATTCCAAAGACGCGAGGGTGGTGGGCGAGATCGAACGCCTCTGGGCATTGAACGCATGGCGCGAGACGCCGCTCTACAGCGAGCGCGGCGCTGGAATGGGACCAAGGCAGTGACCCTGGCGTCGCAAACGCACCTTCCAGACGAGGTGCATGAAGCTGCGCGCGAGCATTTCAGCGAAAAACAGTGCTGGATTTGACTCTCTTAGTGGTGACGATCAATTCGTCGAACCGGCTGGCAATTTCGATGCGGCCGATCCCGGGCACATATCGGTCGCAGAAGTCGCTTGGGGTGGCGTCGTGAGCAGGCGAGCAGGCAGCCAAGACCATGCAGACCGCCGAAACTAGCCGGACGGAGAGCGCTCGCGTGGCGTAAAATGGGTGTGCATTCAGCGAACGGACCGTTCATGAGAATTTTGTTTGTGGCATCGGAAGGGCTGCCGTTTTCGAAGACCGGCGGCCTCGCGGACGTGGTCGAAGCACTGCCGAAGGCGCTGGTGGCGCAGGGCCATGAAGTGGCCGTGGTGTTGCCGCGCTACCGCGGGACGGAAGCGGCGGCGCTGATTCCGAGCCTGACGATTTCCATGGGCGGCGCGCGGCTGCGCTTTCCGGCGATTGCGGACGGCGCGGCACTCGACGGAGTTCGGTACTTCTTCGTGGATGATGCTGCGTATTTTGACCGCGAGGGACTCTACGGGAGCGGCGGAAAAGATTATCCTGACAACGCGGAGCGTTATGCGGAGTTTTGCCGCGCGGCGATCGAGATAGCGAAACGGATTTGGCCCGCGGACGTGTTTCATTGCCACGACTGGCAGACGGCACTGGTGCCGGTGCTGCTGCGGACGTCGTACAGTGAAGATCCGCTGGTAAAGAACATCCCGGTGGTTTTTACGATTCACAATATGGGGTATCACGGACAGTTTCCGAGGGATGTGCTCGAGCGTGTGGGGCTGCCGCCTAGACTGTTTCAGCCCGAGGGAATCGAGTTTTACGGCAGCGTGAACTTCTTGAAGGGCGGGCTGGTTTACTCGGATTATTTGACCACGGTGAGCCGGAAATACGCGCAGGAGATTCAGACAAAGGAATTTGGCCACGGGCTGGACGGGGTGGTGCGAAAGCGGGCCGAACGGCTGGTTGGAATCTTAAATGGCGTAGACTACACGGCGTGGAATCCCGCGAAAGACGAGCTGATTGCGGCGAATTATTCAGAGGAGGATTTGAGCGGCAAGCAAGTTTGCAAGCAGGATCTGCTGGAGGTATTCGCGCTGCCGCAAGAGCACCTCAGGCGGCCAGTCATCGGAATTGTGTCGCGCTTCGTGGACCAAAAGGGGTTTGATCTGATCGCGGAGCAGGCGCACGAGTTGATGAAGGAAGATTTGGTGCTGGTGGTGTTGGGAACGGGTGATCGCAAATATGAAAAGCTGTTCAGCGCGCTGGCGGCAGTGTATCCGGGGCGCGTGGGATTGAAGATTGCCTACGACAACGTTCTGGCGCACAAAGTGGAAGCAGGCGCGGACATATTCATGATGCCGTCGCGCTATGAGCCGTCGGGCCTGAATCAGATGTACAGCTTGAAATATGGTACGGTGCCGATCGTGCGAGCGACGGGAGGGCTCGACGACAGCATCGAGCCGTTTGACGTGGAGCATGGCACGGGGACGGGGTTTAAGTTTTACGAATATTCCGGTGAGGCGCTCTTGTACGCGGTGCAGCAGGCATTGCATCATTACATGGACGAGCGGGACTGGACGCGCATCCAACTGAACGGAATGGCTAAGGATTTTTCCTGGAAAAGGCCGGCCGGGGAGTACGCCAACCTGTACGAGGCGGCGCAAGCGGGACGCGGATTCGCGCCAACGCGAAAGGTTGCGAAGGCGGAAAAAGTCGAGACGGCAGAGAAAGAAGCGGAGGCCAAACGCCAACCACGGCGGAGGGCCGGCAAGCCGGCCAGGGCCGTGGGGCAGTCCACGCCGGGGGACGGGCAAGCTTCTCAAGCGGCCGAACCCCGCGGTCCGGAGAAGGATTCAAGGCAAGACGTTCAGGAGTCGACACAGGTTAGGGAAAGCTCGGTCGAAGGCCCTCAGAAGTCGGAGCCAGACCCAGGGAACTCCGGGGAGGCAGGGAGAAACCAAAAGCCTGCGGCAACATCTAATTAGATTGATAAAGGAGAAACAGGCGGCGGGCCAAAGGGCAAGCCGCCGAGGATAAAGTTATGGCAGACAATTCCATTCCAGCGGCGACAGACGGAAATTTCGAGACGGAAGTGCTGGCCGCGAGCAACTCCAAGCCCGTGATGGTGGATTTCTGGGCCGAGTGGTGCCGGCCGTGTCACATGCTGGCGCCCACAGTCGCGGAAATCGCGCATGACTACGAGGGTAAACTGAAGGTAATGAAGCTGAACGTGGACGAAGCGATGAATTCCGCGGGACGCTACAACATTCGCGGAATCCCCACGCTGCTTGTGTTCAAGAACGGGCAAGTGGTGGAACAGATCGTGGGAGCCGTTCCAAAGGAACAGATTACCAAGGCGCTCGACCGCCACGTCGCGTAACTCAAAAGGAGAATCAGGTGGCGTCATCCTGTGGGATAACGCCACCTTTTTTGTTTTTGCTGGCTCTCGCATTTTGCGTATCCTTGCGGGCAAGAGCGACGCGAGCACCTTGCCAAATCCAAAACCAATCGAGTCCGCGGAGGAACATTGATTCCACTGAAACGCGGGCAAGCGCCAGAGGCGAATTCACGGCTTCTGATCGAAGCGCACACAGGGCGGCGCCTGCGGCTGTTGTTTTGGTGCCTGGCCATCGCGCTGGGAGCGCTCGAGGTGTGGGCGCACCGCAATGAGGTGAATCCCGACAGCATTTCGTACATCGAAAGGGCGGAGGCCGCCGCGCAAGGGGACTGGCATGCGCTGGTGGGCGGGTATTGGAGCCCCCTTTATCCACTACTGCTCAGTGTGGGCATTCGGCTTTTCCACCCCGCGATCTACTGGGAATTTACGTTCGTCCATATGGTGAACTTGGTGCTGTACCTGGGCGACCTGTTTTGCTTCGAGATTTTCTTGAAGGAGTTGCTTGCGGCGCGGCGAACAGAAAGCGGATTGGACAAGGGGCTGTGGCCGGTGCCGGAAAAGATCGTGTGGATTTGGGGATACCTGCTGTTTCTGTGGAACAGCCAATTCTGGCTGAGCCCGGCGATGGTGAATCCGGACATTATCGTGGCCGGGCTGGTCTACCTGGCAACGGCGCTGCTACTACGGCTTTACCAGGGGAAGGGGACTTGGCTTTTGTTTGCGGGCTTAGGGGTTGCGTTAGGCGTTGCGTACCTTGCGAAGACCGCCATGTTTCCCATTTCCTTCGCGTTCCTAGCGTGCGGATTTTTGCTGCTTGGAAGAACAGCGGGATCTTATCCGCACGCCTTGGCACGGTCGGTGCTGGCCACCGCGGTTTTCCTGTCGGTTGCTTCGCCACTGATCGTTGCGCTTTCGAAAGAGAAACATCGCGTCACGCTCGGTGACAGCGGGGCGATTGCCTACGCGGAACTGGTGAATGGAGCGCGGATGTGGACGCATTGGGAAGGCGAGCCGCCGGGAACGGGGAGTCCGGCACACGCGACGCGAAAGGTTCTCGCCAATCCTCCCATCTATGAGTTCGCGGAGCCGATTGCCGGGAGCTATCCACCGTGGTACGACCCGTCCTATTGGTATGAGGGAATCCGTCCACATTTTTCGTGGAAGGGACAGTTGTGGGTCTTGTTCCGGAGCGCGAATTCATATTTGAGACTGTTTTCGAGAAGCGGCGCTCTGTATGTGGTGTTCCTTGCGCTGATCGTGCAGGTGGGGAAGGCCGGAAAATGGGATTGGGGAGGAAGTCGAATAAGCCTGGTCTGGCTCCCCTCGCTCGCGGCGCTGACGATGTATGCGCTGGTGCTCGTTGAACAACGATATGTGAGCCCGTTTGCGGTAACGCTGATCGAGTGGGTTCTAACGAGCACGCGATTCTCCGCGAGCAAGGCAGCAGCGCTGCGAAAACGCACGGCTCCCGTGGTGGTTCTTGCCTGGGTTCTGGCAATGGCCTGGCCGGTGACACGCGATTTGAGGGATACTCTCGCGAACCGGCCGTATGAGCCGTGGGAGGTTGCCGTCGGGCTGCACAAGATGGGAATTCCTCCTGGCGCGCGCGTGGGATCGATCGGGACGGGGCTGAGCGCGTACTGGGCGCACCTGGCCGGCGTGCAAATCATCGCGGAAGTCCCGGAGAGGGATCAGACGAGCTTTTCCTCTGCCGATCCCGCCAGAAAGGAAGAGGCGCTCCGCAAATTCTCGGAACTTGGGGCGAGAGTTGTGGTCATGAAGAATTCTTCCGCGGCACAGTCGATGGAAGGATGGCGGAAAGTAGCCGGGACCCATTACTATGTTTGGCGCCCTGCTGGCCATTAGGATGGGGCGGCGCTACCTTCCTTGCGCTTTGCGAGAGAACGAGCAAATGAAGAAATCCAGCGAGACCGATTTGGTGCGCTGTCCTTGGGCGCAAAGCGGGCTGAACATTCCTTATCATGACGAGGAATGGGGTGTCCCGGTGCACGATGAAAAGAAATGGTTCGAGTTTTTGATTTTGGAAGGCGCGCAGGCGGGTTTGAGCTGGGACACCATTCTGCGCAAACGCGCGCGGTACCGAGAGGTGTTTGACGGATTCGATCCCGGGAAGGTGGGGCGGTATGACAAAACAAAAGTGCGGGAGCTATTGCGGGATGCGGGAATCATTCGCAACAAATTGAAAATCGATGCGGCAATCGGGAATGCACGGGCCTTTCTGAAAGTGCAGGAAGAATTCGGATCGTTTGACGGCTACGTTTGGCGATTTGTGGACGGGCGGCCAAGGCAGAACGCCTGGAAGACGCACAAGCAAGTGCCTGCAAAGACGCCGCAATCCGATGCGCTAAGCAAGGACTTGCAGAAGCGCGGATTCCGGTTTGTGGGTTCGACGATTTGCTACGCGCTGATGCAGGCCACAGGCATGGTTAACGATCACGTAATCAACTGCTTCCGGTACAATGCACTTTCTGGTCGAAGGCTCGCCTCCTAAGGAACTGGCCTTTTTTTATTTCTGCCATAAATGGTAGAAGAGTTTGTATTTATGCGAACGACCGTAGACATTCCTGATCCGTTGTACCGGCGGCTGAAAACGGCTGCAGCCACGCGGCTGCTCGGTAAAAAGCGACCGTGGTTTCAAAGCATTCGCGGGAAAAGAGGCGCAGCTGTTGCGCTGACTTCACCCGCAACCGCGCCAACTGCGCTTCACACTAGGTGCCACTACGAAATCTTTTAGAGACGGAGCTTAGCTTGCGCTGCAGGGCAAGGCCAGCGTACGATTCTAAACGGTTGTTCCGCAATTTCCTACCAGTCGTATTTCCTCTCAGGAAGTCGTGGAGGAGGGAAGAGTGCGGCCCCGATCGACCGTGGCTGTTTCCCCGGGAAACGGGGAAAGTGTGAGGAGAACGGAAAGAATG
>Ga0182033_10001041_pt1 | contig 13696 bp, 11 predicted proteins | sample tim00Cox0000000H_FD_125968 | JGI IMG/M metagenome (GOLD analysis project Ga0182033, IMG submission 125968) | Lab enrichment of tropical soil microbial communities from Luquillo Experimental Forest, Puerto Rico - timezero.00C.oxic.00.000.00H | ecosystem: Environmental > Terrestrial > Soil >...
CCAGGTCCCGCCACCGCTTCATCCGGCAGTCGACCCCATCTGGCGGTCACCACGCCCGCGTCGCAGCCGATTGCCCGCCGCTCTCAAATCCCCATAGCTCCAGCGCGCCGCACCGTTGTGCCCTTGCCGGCCCGCGGTTTCCTCCCTCGAGGCTTATCAGACGCCTGCCCACCGAGCGCGCCGCACTGCCAAGTGACGGCAGGCGTCTGATAACCCTTAACGAAACCAGACCTCGCCACCCGCATGCGCGCGCCGCCAGTCTTGACCCCTCCACCGCTTTTTCCGACACCGCCTGACGCGCTAGCGTTACCCCAGGATCTCATTCAGAGCTACCTGCTCTATCGATAGATAGGGCTTGACGGCAGCAATTTCCGAAGCCATTTACGGTACTAACCTACCGATAGATAGCCACGAAGGAAAACGGCCGTGCGTTTCCAGGATAAGGTTGCAATCGTTACCGGAGGCGCTTCCGGGATGGGCAAAGAGGTCGCGATCCGGTTCGTCGCCGAGGGCGGTTCGGTCGTCATCAACGGCCGCGATGTCGCCAAAGCCGCGGCGGCTGCCCACGAGATCGATCCGACGGGCAAGCGTGTCGCGGTGCATATCGGCGATGTCGCCTTGCCGGCGACCGGAGATGCAGTTGTGAAGGCGGCGCTGGACCGTTTCGGTCGTCTCGATGTGCTGTTCAACAATGCCGGCATTTTCGCGCCGAAGCCCTTCCTCGAGGTCGATGAGACCGAATACGACCGCTTCCTCGACATAATTCTCAAGGGCACGTTCTTCACCGCGCAGGCCGCCGCAAAAGCGATGAAGGCCGCCGGGCACGGCGGCGCGATCGTGCAGACCGGCTCGATGTGGGCCCTCCAGGCGATCGGCGCAACGCCGTCTTCGGCCTATTCGGCGGCGAAGGCCGGCGTCCATGCTCTCGTCAAGAACCTCGCGATCGAGCTGGCAGCCGACAAAATCCGCGTGAATGAGATCGCGCCGGCGGTAATCGAGACGCCGGTGTTCAACACGTTCCTGACGCCCGAGCAGGTGGCGGCCGTGCTGCCGACCTTCAATGCATTCCACCCGCTGGGCCGCCATCGCCAGGTGGCGGATGCGGCGGAAGCCCTCTTGTTTCTCGCCTCGGATCAGGCGAGCTTCATCACCGGCGTCGTGTTGCCTGTCGACGGCGGCGTCATGGCTGGCCGCCAGTGACCGCTGACACCACAGTCTTATCACCTTGGGAAATAAGCGACACCAGCTCCGACGGACGACGGGAAAATCGTCGGCGCAGCCCATCCGAGCGGCCGTCAGCAGGTTCTGCCGATTTGTCGTTCGGCAGGCGGGATCTTCCTTAGGAGCTCTAACACTTCACGAACAGCCAAAACGAAAGGGAAGGACTCCATGTGTTACCAAGCGATCCTGCAGTGCGTGCAGATGCTGAAAAATCTCGAGAGTTGGCTTGATAAGGCTGAGGTGCATGCAGCCGCCAAGAAGTTTGACGTCGGCGTCCTCATGGCCGGCCGCCTCGCGCCCGACATGAAGCCTTTCATCTACCAGGTCCAGAGCGCTTGCGATTATGTCAAAGCCGCGGCGGCCTGGCTCTCGGGACAGACGCCGCCCAGGCACGAGGACACCGAGCAGACGATCGATGAGGTGCGCGCCCGGATCCGGAAGACTGTCGATTTCGCGGTGAGCGTGAAAGAGGCCCAGTATGCGGGAGCCAGCGAGCGCAAGGTCGGCATGTCGTGGGCGCCTGCCGGCAAGGTCCTTGGCGGGGAAGACTATCTTCTGCAGATGACCATCCCCAATACCTTCTTCCACATCGCGATGGCCTATGCCGTTCTCCGCCACAATGGAGTTGATATCGGCAAGATGGACTTCCTCGGGCCCGTCAACTGGATCGACGCCTGATCGGTGCGCGGCCTCGCTGTCCTAGTCGCCGGGGTGCGGCTGGTGCAGCCGCGCGCTGACGCAGCAAGTCACCGGTAGCACGGTCATATGCGGCACTATCGCCGAGGGCATTGGCAACGACCAGGGCGCCCGTGATGGTCGACAACACTTCGGCCGCGTTGCTTGGCGAGAGCCCTTCCGCAACGAGCTTGTCCAGGCACATCTTGAAAAAGCCCTTCACTGCCCTCGCAACTTCCGCCGGTAAATCCTGCGCGGCTGCGCCGAGCACCGTGCAAGGGCACATACGTCCTTCGGACAACGCAGTGCCTCGGAAGGCGTTCGTCCACACACGGACGGGGTCTGGGTCCTTCTCCAGTTCCTCGTCAATGAATTTCGAGGTCTCTTCGGCCCAGCGCCGGATGACGGCCGTCGCGAGGTCCTCCTTCGTCGGGAAGTGGTAGTGGACGCTCGAGCTCTTTATACCGACATCCGCCGCGATCTCTCGAAAGCTGAAGCCTCCGAAACCGCCGAGCTGCATGCGCCGTTCGGCGGCATCGATGATCGCAGTCTTAACATCACTCACGGAGTCTCTCCTGAACTATCTTTTGATAGATAGTCCTTGCGTGGGGGAAAAGACAACGGCTATCAATCTACCTGTCGATAGGACCGGCACCGAGCACGGCGCGGCGTCCGCTATCATCCGGAACAGTGGAGGGAACCCTGCCGTTCTCGCGGCGTGACGTGTGGCAATTCGGGGCGAGGGCCATGTTCTCAGTGATCTTCGAAGTTCATCCCAAGCAGGAAAAGTTCGATCTCTATCTCGATCTGGCGAAAGGCTTGAAGCCGATCCTCGAAGGAATGGACGGGTTCATCGACAATGAGCGCTTCGAGAGCTCGCGCCGCCCAGGGTGGGTATTGTCGCACTCGACCTGGCGCGACGAAAAGTCCGTGGTGAGGTGGCGGACGGTCGCGAACCATCACGACACACAGCAGCGCGGCCGTGGCGAGGTGTTCCAGGACTATCATTTGCGGGTAGGCGAGATTGTCGCGGATACGGCACCGCCCGCAGGGATATCAATCGTCGAGCAGCGGTTGGACGAGACGGAGATCGGGCGGGCCAAGTTCGTGACGCTGACCGAAGTCCAGCACCAATCGGGTGTGACAGCCGCTGAGCTGCCGGATTGGCTGCAGCTCGATCGGCAACAGGCAGACCTGATCGACTACGACGTTTTCGCCAGCATCTACAACAAGGGGAAATTCGCTCTGTTGGTGTCGTGGCGCGATCGGCTTGCGGCTGAGCGATTCAAGCCGCTCTCCCGAACTGGCGTTAACGGTACGCGCCACCGCATCGTGCGCGTGGTCCGGGACTATGGCATGTTCGATCGACGCGAGAGCCCACAATACTACCCCGCGATCGATGCCGGATCAGCGGCGGAGCGCCTGGAATTCTAATCGCACCTCCTCGGGAACAATAACCATGTTAGAGCTTCGACCCAATTGCGAGTGCTGCAACAAGGATCTGCCGCCCGATGCCACGGATGCCATGATCTGCAGCTTCGAATGCACTTTCTGTCGAAACTGTACAGAGACGACGCTGGGAGGGCGTTGCCCGAACTGCGGCGGCGAACTCGTCTCGCGACCCATCCGACCGGCCGAAAAGCTGGTGGAGCATCCAGCGTCCACGGCTCGGGTGGTCAAACCGGGCGGCTGTGCCGCCACCACGGCATAGGGCGATTACGGTTCACGTGAAGACCCGGCCGCATATCTGCGGTCGCCGTCACATCGCCAAGGGCGTTCGTGCCTGGAGCCCCGCCAAACGAGCGTTGCCCGAAATTCCGCATTAGCATCAGCTGCCATAGTGATTGTGATCGCGTGGTACGCGGTCCGCCTCGACGTGTCTATCGACAGATAGAGATTGACACCTCCATTCCACGGCCCTATCTAAGCGATGAGCACCTATCGATAGATAGATAATAATTGCTGAGCATGGTCAGTGACGGCCAGCGGCGCACATCGCGAGACCTCGGGTCTGCAGTTTCGGCATTGGCCGCGTGTCGAACCCGACTCGGCTGCCGCCTACCGAACCAGGAGGATGCAATGAATCAGTCGGAAAAAGCCAAACGCTTCGCTGAGCTGCACGTCAAAGGCGCGCCGCTGCTCCTATACAACGCGTGGGATGCGGGCAGCGCGAAAGCCATCCTCGCTGCCGGCGCAAAAGCGATCGCGACAAGCAGCTGGTCCGTCGCGGAAGCCCAGGGCAATCGCGACGGCGAGTCCATCCCGATCGCGTTCGCTCAGCAGATCGTCGCGCGTATCGCGGCGACCATCGAAGCGCCCGTCACGGTGGACTTCGAGGGCGGCTACAGCGAGGACGACGGCGCACTGGCCGACAACATCTCGCGTCTTCTCGATACGGGCGTGATCGGCATCAACTTCGAGGACCGTGTCGTCAAGGGCTCCGGGCTTTACAGGGTCGACCGGCAGGCGCGCCGCATCGCCGCCATTCGCAAGTCGGCGGAGCAGAGGGGTGTCGATCTCTTCATCAACGCCCGCACGGATGTGTTTTTCGAATTCGGCGAGGATACACCGCAGGCTGTCGGAGAAGCGCTCGACAGAGCCAAGGCGTATGCGGCTGTTGGAGCGTCAGGTTTCTTCGTTCCCGGCCTGGTGGACGATGCGCTGATCGGGCGGATCTGCGACCGTGTCATGCTGCCCGTGAACGTCATGGTCATGGACGGTGTGCCATCGAATGCTAGGCTCTCTGAGCTCGGCGTCGCGCGCATCAGCTACGGTCCGATTCCTTATATCCGCGCGATGAGGGCGCTCGAGCAGGAAGCGAGGACGACCTCGAACGAAGCCGCCGGGCGTTCGGAGGGCTGAGTCATGAGCAGCCAGCAAACGCTAATCAGGACGCACAGCGTCGAGACACCCTCGGGGCGCATCAGCTACGCCTCCGCTGGCTTCGGTCCGGTAGCGCTCTTCGTCCATGGGGTGGTGTTGAATAAACATCTGTGGCGGCACCAGTTGACTGAGCTGTCAGACATTCGCCGCTGCATCGCGGTCGATCTCCTGGCGCATGGCGACACCGAGATCGAGCCGGATCAAGATGTCTCCGTGACGGCCAATGCAAAAATGCTGAAAGAAGTGCTCGATGTCCTGAAGATCGATAAGGTCGACCTGATCGGCAATGACAGCGGCGGAGGCATTGCCCAGATCTTCGCGGCGCTCAATCCTGAGCGGGTGCGGACGTTGACTCTTACCAACTGCGACACCCATGACAACTGGCCGCCCGAGGCGTTCAAGCCGTTTGTGGATATGGTCAGAGCCGGCGGGCTGCGCGACACGCTGAATGCCATGCTCGCCGACAAGACGATCTTTCGTTCAGCGGGTGCGCTTGGGCCTGCTTATGAGCAGCCCGAGACTGTCACAGACGAAGACATCGAAACTTATCTTCTCCCCCTGGTGCGGACCGAACAGCGTACGCGCGACCTGCAACGCTTCGTCGTGGCTTTCGACAACAAGCACACGCGACTGATCGAACCTCAGCTCCGCAAGTTGCAGGCTCCAACCCTGATCGTCTGGGGTACGGATGACGTCTACTTCCCGGTGAAATGGGCACATTGGCTCGCCGAGACGATTCCTGGAGCGAAACCCGCGGTGGAGCTGACGGGGGCTCGGATCTTCTTCCCGGAAGAGCGAGCAGACGAGTTCAACCAACTGCTACGCGACCACCTGCTGGCGCAACAGGGCGACGCCGTCCCATGCACATGACAGGTCAACGGACCCCCATGGGACGCGCAAGAGCACTTGCTATGGGTGAAAACGGCACGGTGCTTGTGATTTTGAAGGCTGAGGCGGCCAGTCAGTAGACCGCCTTTCGCCTGAAAGAATCCGGGCCGCACTACGGAGATCCGCAGCGGCCACGGCCAAGCTGCCGAGCTGATACACAAAAGTTGCGTGTGAATCGACGCGCCACCTGCGTGGCTTTATCCTTGTCACCCTATCGATAGATAGATCTGCGGAGACACGCCTGGTTGATCACATGAAGGCAACGATGAAAACTGCATTCACTCAATCAGTCCCTCGATCGCTCACCCGGCCGGGTTCAGATAAACCGGGCGTCAAGGCTTGGGCCGGTTCGGCTGTCGCGCTGAGCATCCTCGCGGGTGCCGTCATCGCCGGCCCACATCTTCTCGCACCATCTACCAGCCAAGCGGTCGCCCCGCCTCTGCCGGTTGTCACTGTCAGCACGCCGCTTCGAGGAAACGTCGACACAAGGCTTGAATTTCTCGGCCAGTTCTAAGCCATCGACAGCGTCGAATTGCGCGCCCAGGTCGGTGGCACGCTCACGAAAATCGGCTTCAAGGACGGCGATATCGTCCACAAAGGCGATCTCTTGTTCGTGATCGATCCGACGCCCTATCAAATCAAGCTGAGCGAGGCCACGGCTCAGCTGGAAAGCGCCCATGCACGGCTCGATCTTGCATCTCGCGAGTTCGTGCGTGCCCAAACGCTAAAGCGAACCGGCTTTGGCACCATTGAGAACGCCGACCAGCGGGCTGCGGACCAACGGGCGGACCAAGCGGCCGTTGATGACGCGGAGGCGCTGGTTCGGGACGCCCGGTTCGATCTGGATCACTGTTACATCACGGCTCCATTCACGGGCCGCATCGGCTCCCATCTCATCTCGGTTGGCAATCTCATCGCCGGGAGCCGGGCTGCCAGCAGTCCAACCACGCTGCTCGCTACACTCGTCTCGATCGACCCGATCTACCTCAACTTCGATATGAGCGAAGCGGACTACATGACATTCCTGCGGCGCCGCCAGCAGCAGAAGGAGCCGCTCGCGGACAAGGTGGAAGTGTCCTTGAGCGACGAGAAGCGCTTCAGCCGCGAAGGAACGCTGGACTTTGTCGATAACACGCTCAATCGCTCCAGCGGCACGATCCACGCCCGAGCCACGATACCGGACCGCGATCTGCTTCTGACACCGGGCGGCTTCGCCCGGGTCCGCCTGGCGGTCGCCCCGCCGGCGACTGCCTTGCTCGTGCCGGATGCTTCGGTATTGCCCGATCAGTCGGAACACATCGTCCTGACGGTCGGGCTGAATGACGTCGTGACGCCAAAGCGGGTTCAACTGGGCGATCTCCGCGACGGTCTGAGGGTCATCCGCTCAGGCCTTACCCCTTCCGATCGTGTCATCATCGACGGCATCCCCACCGTCCGGCCGGGGTCGAAAGTGTCGCCAGAGATCAGATCGATCTCCCTCGTTGATCAGAGCCAGGGCTGAGCCGCATCATGAAACTCTCGCACTTCTTTATTGACCATCCGCGCTTTGCCGCGGTGATCAATATCTTCATCACAGTGTTCGGTCTGGCGACTCTGTCATTTCTGCCTGTCGCCCAATACCCGAACATTGTGCCGCCCACGGTCCAGATCACGGCCTCCTATCCCGGCGCTTCGGCCGAAACGGTCGCCCACACTGTTGCGACGCCGCTCGAACAAGCCATCAATGGCGTCGAAAACATGGACTATATCAGCAGCCAGTCGACGAGTGACGGCCTCCTCACCATCACGGTAATCTTCAAAATCGGCACCGATATTAATGTTGCCCTGACGCTCACGCATGACCGCGTGGAGGACACGTTGTCCCGGCTGCCCCATGAAGTGCAGCTCCAGGGCGTGCGGGTCAAGAAGACCATCCCGGCCTTGCTCCTCGGCGTACATCCGTATTCACCGGATGGATCTCGCAGCGCCGAATATATCTCGAACTACATGATTCTCAATGTCAAAGACGAGATCGCGCGACTTCCGGGCGTGGCGGATTTCTGGACCTTGGGCGAGCGGCAATATTCGATGCGCATCTGGATCGACCCGGACAAGGCTGCCGCGAACAACATCAGCGCCAGCGATATTCTGAGCGCCCTTCGCGCCCAGAATACCCAAGTGTCGGCCGGCGCCCTCAACCAGCCGCCCGTCTTCAACAGCGGGGGTGCAGCTTATCAGACCAGCGTTGAAGCGCTGGGCCGACTCAGGACACCCGAGCAATTCGGCGACATCATCGTCAAGTCGGATTCGCAGGGGCGGGTCACCCGCATTCGTGACATCGGCCACGTCGAACTGGGCTCGGCTGATTATGGTTCCATAGCCTACGCGGATCGGCATCCGTCGGCTCCCTTCTGGGTCATCGCCACGCCCGGCGCGGATGTAGTCAAGGTGGAGCACGAAGTGTGGGACAAGATGGCGGAACTCAAGAAGAGCTTTCCGCTCGGTCTCGACTATATCGATATCTACGACCCGACCACCTTCGTCAGCCAGTCCATCCATGAAGTGATCAAGACGATCGTCATCGCGATCATGCTCGTGGTCGGCGTCGTCTACCTGTTCCTGCAAAACTGGCGGGCGACGATCATCCCGGTAGTCGCCATTCCGGTATCGCTGGTCGGCTCTTTTTCCATCCTCGCCGTGCTCGGCACCTCGATCAACAATTTGTCGCTGTTCGGCCTGGTACTGGCGGTGGGCATCGTCGTCGACGATGCCATCGTCGTGGTCGAGAACGTCGAGCGCAACATGGCTCTTGGCAAGTCGCCGCGCGAGGCCGCACACCACACGATGGAGGAGGTGTCCGGGGCGCTGATCGCCATCGCACTGACGCTGTGCGCCGTCTTCGTTCCGACGGCCTTCATCTCCGGGATCTCGGGCCTGTTCTTTACGCAGTTCGCGACCACGATCGCCGCCTCGACGGTGATCTCCTGTTTCGTCTCGCTCACTTTGAGCCCGGCGCTCTGCGCGGTTATTTTGAAGCCGGACCACGCGGGCGACGCTCGTGCCGAACCGAGGGGTATCAACCGGATACTGCGGGGTGCCTTTGCTTACTTCAATGCCGGTTTCGAGTGGTTATCGTCGAGCTACGGCAAGATAACCGGGCGCCTGGTCCGCATGACCGCCATCATCCTGGTCTTTTATGTCGGCCTCATCTCGCTCACGGGCTTCCAATTTTCGAGCATGTCGACAGGCTTCATCCCGGATCAGGACATCGGCTACCTCGTGACGGTCATTCAGCTGCCGCCAGGCTCCAGCCTCGCCCGGACCGACGCGGTGGTTCGCGAAGTGAACGACATCATTCTGAAGACCCCCGGCGTTGGGCATACCTCACCGGTGACCGGGTTCGACGTGACGACGAGCACCGTCGCGCCTAACGCGGCCACCATTTTCTTCAGTTTGCCCTCGCTGTACGGCAAGCACATCCCTGGCGTGAATGCCGCAACGATGCTGGCAGCCGTGCGCAGGCGCCTGGCAGGTATCAAGGATGCCTTCGTCCTCGTGATTAATCCGCCGCCTGTGCAGGGCCTGGGCGCTGCCGGCGGCTTCAAGATGATGGTCGAGGACCGCAACAATCTCGGCCCGCAGGCCCTCGCGAATGCCACCAAGGCGCTGGTCGCGGCCGCCAATAAGGATCCCGATTTGCTGGCGTGTTCACCCTCTACAATGCCAGCTCTCCCTCCCTCTACGTCGACATCGATCGCCTGAAGGCCGAGAAGATCGGGCTGACACCGACCGATGTGTTTTCCACGCTGCAGCTTTACCTCGGCTCGGAATATGTGAACGACTTCAACTATCTCGGCCGAACCTTCCAGGTGATTGTCGAAGGAGATCAGGCGTTCCGGAAGACGCGCCAAGACATCGCGCAGCTCAAGGTCCGCAACGCCAGCGGCGAGATGGTGCCGATCGGTAGTGTCGTGAAATTTCACGACGAAACCGTGCCTTATCGGGTGCCGCGCTACAACCTCTATCCCGCTGCCGAGGTTATGGGCGCGGCCGCGCCGGGTGTTGCGTCGGGCACGGCTCTGGACCGCATGGCAGAGCTTGCCAAAGAGGTGCTCCCGCCCGGCATCAGCTTCGAATGGACCGATCTGGCCCACCAGCAGGAGCAGCAGAGCACACCCACCTTATTGATTTTCGGAGCTTCGGCTGTGTTCGTCTTCCTTGTGCTCGCGGCGCAGTACGAGAGCTGGAAGTTGCCGCTGTCCGTCGTATTGATCGTGCCGATGTGCTTGCTGGCCTCAGCGACCGGCCTGCGCGCGAGGGGCATGCCGATCGACATCCTCGCCCAGATCGCCTTCGTGGTGCTGGTCGGCCTGGCTGCGAAAAACGCGATCTTGATCGTCGAGTTCGCGCGACAGCGGCAGGATCAAGAAGGTGACGAACCCGAAGAGGCTGCCACCGCGGCGGCACGAACCCGGCTTCGTCCCATCCTGATGACCTCCTTCGCTTTCATCCTGGGTGTCGCACCGCTCGCCGTCGCGACCGGGGCAGGCTCAGAGATGCGCCAATCTCTCGGAACCGCGGTGCTGTTCGGAATGATCGGCGTGACCGGCTTCGGCCTCGCATTCACGCCGGCCTTCTATACTTTCATCCGCAACCTCGGCACCAGAAGAGCAGAAAGACCCGGAAGTTTCAATCGGGATCGGTGGGATGGCGCTGAGCCGCAAACTGCTCAGCATCATCTGCCCGACCGCCTCGCATAATGTCCCGGCCTTGGCGCTCGCTGGCGAGGCCGACCTCGTTCAAAACGAGGGTGTGCTGCACCGTGGGTTAGTGACCGGCATCGATAGGGCGGGGATCGTGACGTTGCCAGGCGTCGGTGACCCATCACCGCTGCCAGCGCGGCCGGAGGCGGCTGCAGTATCTCGAAGGTTCTTGACGATATCTGCAGAAACCGGTGGTCAGCAATAATGATAGCCGTCACCGCTGCTGACTTTGACCGGCGAAGCATGGCCTACCGCGTACATGCTCCGCTACCGGGTCTTTCGTGTTCGTGGCCGGATGATGCGACTAAAATGCCCCGGCGTGAGCTGTTGCTGGTCCCTGTAGGAGCGTCTCGACTGTCGTGAACAACCATACGTCCAGCGCGATGCCGTCGTCTCCCGATATGCTGGTCGCCACCCGCCGCCGTCAGATGTTTCCTGTGTTGGAAGCATCCGAGATCGGCCGCATCGCTCGGCTTGGGGAGCGCAAAACCTACGCGGCGGGCTCTCAAATCTTTACCACAGGCGAAGTCGCTCTAGGCGCTTTTGTCCTGCTTTCGGGCCGGGTCGATATAACGCAGCGCAACCGCCACGCTGAACCCGAGTTGATCGTAACCCACGACCCCGGCTCCTTCATGGGAGAGTTGGCGCAGCTGTCGGGGAGGCCAAGCCTGGTCGACGGCGTGGCAAGGGAGTCGGTCGAAGCGCTGGTTATTCCACCCTCACGGCTGCGCGAGCTCCTTGTCGAGGAGGCGGAACTCGGCGAACGGATCATGCGCGCCCTGATTCTGCGCCGCGTGCGTCTGCTGCGGAGCGGAGCCGGTGGCCCCGTGATCGTCGGAAGCGCGGAGAATAGCGATGTGCTGCGGCTGGAGGGCTTTCTCGAGCGCAATGGGCACCCGCATCAGCGGTTGGATCCGAATACCGATCCGTGCGCGCGAGCCTTGATCGAGCGCTTCCAGGTGACGTCGCGGGAGTTGCCGCTTGTCCTCTGCCCCAATGGGGCCATGCTGCGTAATCCGACTGAGGTGGAGCTGGCGCGCTGTATCGGGATGGTGGCGGCGCTCGATCCGGATCGGGTCTATGATGTGGCAATCGTCGGCGCCGGTCCTGCGGGCCTGGCAGCGGCGGTTTATGCGGCGTCGGAGGGGCTGTCGACGTTTGTCCTGGACTGTCGCGCCTTTGGCGGACAGGCCGGCACCTCGGCCCGCATCGAAAACTATCTTGGCTTCCCGACCGGCATCACCGGCGCAGCCCTGATGGCGCGTGCCTACAACCAGGCGCAAAAATTCGGTGCGGAGATGGCGATTCCCGACGAGGTCGGCAAGCTGAATATGCAGACCAATGCCGGCTGTTTCCGACTGATCTGGCCAGTGCTGAACAGGTTCGGTCTCGGTCCGTAGTTATCGCCAGCGGAGCCCGCTACCGCCGGCTGGGCGTTCAAAATCTGGCATCGTTTGAGGGTTCGTCAGTGCACTACTGGGCATCGCCGCTGGAGGTCCAGCTATGCGGCGGCCAGGAGGTGGCGCTGGTCGACGCCGGCAATTCCGCCGGTCAGGCCGCCGTGTATCTGGCCCACAGGGTTCCGAAGGTATGGATGATCGTCCGCGGCCACAGCCTCAATTCGAGCATGTCGCGCTATCTGGTCGAGCGCATCGCCGCGACCCCGAACATTGAAATCATATACAATACATCGGTAAGCGCGCTCGACGGCAGTGACGGAATGCTGCAAGCGGTTCGCTGCCGTTCCGATCTCTCGGGTGATGAGCGGAGCTGCGCGATCCGCCACCTGTTCCTGTTTATCGGCGCGGATCCCCATACTGACTGGCTGGCCGGCTCCGGCATCGCACTCGACGACAAAGGCTTCATTCGTACCGGAGGTAATTTCCAAGGCCCGCTCGAAACCAATCTGCCCGGCGTCTTCGCGATTGGCGACGTACGCTGCGGCTCGGTCAAGAGGGTCGCCGCCGCGGTGGGTGAAGGTGCGCAGGTCGTCGCGGCGTTGCACGCGTTTTTGGCGAAGACCGACGGCAGGGCCGCGCCACCGCGGATCGGAGGACCTGATGATCGACGGATGCTCTCATGAGGCGGCCATTCGCGACGTAACACCGAGCGCGCTCGGGTGCGAGGAGTGCCTGAAGATCGGCTCGCCTTGGGTACATCTGCGGCTGTGCCGGAGCTGTGGTCATGTCGGGTGCTGCGACGACTCGCTGAACCGGCACGCGACGCGACACTTCCAGGAGACACGGCACCCGGTCATCGAAAGTTATGACCCGCCGGAGGGCTGGGGCTGGTGCTATATCGACGAGGTCATGCTCGACCTGAGCGACCGCGCGACGCCGCATAACGGACCGATACCGCGCTATTACTGAGCCGCTTGCCGCACACCCGAACCGGGGCCGATTGTCATCAGTGCAGGAGCCGGGCAGCGTCAGATTGTTGGCGATGTAAGCCTGCCGAAAATCCACGATTTACGGCTAACCCGAATTGTTCATCGCCACAGCAGCCGAGCGCACCCGGTACATTCGGCTCGGCACTGGGGTAATCTCGCGTCGAGCGCAAGGCCGCCGTCGCGAGCGACGTTGCACAACACTTCGCGGGAGGCACAGGCGAGAGAAATCGGGAAGCCGCTAAATAGCGTACCCGGTGTAAATCGGCGCCCAGCGGATCCCTCTCGCGCGTGAAATCGGCACATTAATAAACGAGCCCCTTGCCAGGATCCCGATCGGCTCTGAGCGCTACGCCGACCCCCCAACGGACTCAGCATAGAATTTGAATACCTTGCGGCATCCCTGAGCCAACGACCACCTGGCGAAGGCCGCGGGTGGCGCCCCCTGTCGGTATGGTGTCATTCTCATCGAGGTCGTCGGGCTGGGAGCTAGTCTGCACAGTAATACTACGGACCACGGCAACTCGGACCGCTATGGGTCACGGACCGAAGATCCGGTCGTCCCGAGACGGGGCCGCTTGTCCCCAAACATCGGAAGACCCTGCCCGATGTAGGCTCTGCCGCCAAGTGCCAGAGATCGGCGTAGCGCGCGGGTCGGGTCGCGTTTCTCCGATGTTGTTTGCGGCGGCGATCCAAGTCGCACGACCAAGGCGCGCAGCTGATGCCTAAAATTGCGCCACCGGTCGGCAGTCATCCTCGGGTATCTCCATCCGATGCACGGCGCGCGCGCAACGACAGTCGATTCAGGCATCGTCAAAGGCTCGTGGAGCGAGATTTTTCGCAACGGGCTCGGGCTTTATTCGGCGCTGGTGATCGGCGGCATCGCGATGAACGCGACGCA
>Ga0182033_10001042_pt1 | contig 13691 bp, 9 predicted proteins | sample tim00Cox0000000H_FD_125968 | JGI IMG/M metagenome (GOLD analysis project Ga0182033, IMG submission 125968) | Lab enrichment of tropical soil microbial communities from Luquillo Experimental Forest, Puerto Rico - timezero.00C.oxic.00.000.00H | ecosystem: Environmental > Terrestrial > Soil >...
AGTGGCCATCCAGGTGCCGAAGTTAAACTGGATCTTGCGGGCTGCCTATTCGTACTATTACCAGCCGCCGCCGCTCGATACGGTTTCCGGATGGTTGCTGGACTTTGTCAACAACCAGGGACTCGGCTTCATTCCGCTAAAAGGTGAACGTGACATTCAGCAGGAATATGGCGTCACGATTCCCATAAAGAACTGGGTTTCGACACTCACTTACTTCCATACCAGCGTGCGGAACTTTTTCGACCACGATGTCATCGGCGACTCGAACATTTTCTTGCCAGTGACGATTCAGGGAGCCATTATCCAGGGCGAGGAGGCAACGGTCCGCTCGCCGCTGCTGTTGAATCACTACCATGCACACCTGGTTTACTCGCACCAGATTGCACAGGGCGTTGGCGTAGTAACCGGCGGGCTTACGGACTTCTCGCCGCCGCCGGGCGGGTCATTCTATCTCGACCACGATCAGCGCAATACCCTGTCGGCAGGCTTTGAGGGAGACCTGCCGTGGCGCAGCTTTGCCGCTATCACCGTCAATTACGGCTCAGGTTTCCTGAATGGCAATGGACCTAGCCATCTGCCCGGGTATTACACGTTCGACCTCTCGCTGGGAAAGTCGTTTGGTGAGAGCTGGACCGTACGCTTCAGCGGCACGAATATCACCTACCAACGGTACATGATCGACACCAGCAATACTTTTGGGGGGACGCACTGGGCAGATCCGTTCCTGTGCGCAGTGCAGGTGAAGTATAGGTTTCATTACTGACCTCATGTCGCCGGCTAACGATGCCTCGGCAGAAGACCGGCTCACGATTTAAATATCAGTCTTCCCAGCGCTCCATCAGCCCGGCAAGCGCAACACGGCGCTTGCCGGCCACGGGGATTGAAGCGCTGGGCTATCTTCTGCCGTCCCCGCAACACGGGACTGGATATTGCGTTAACGGAAGCCCGGTCGCCCAGGAAGAGTCTTTCCCAAGCTCTCAAGTCGTGCCCTGGAGCATTTCTTTTGCACAACAGAGTTTTTCGCAGCTCGCAAAGGCGTGCCCTTTCAAGACATCGGCATCAGTGTTCGTGCTCGTGCTTCGAGTGTGAGTGAAGGTGGGGGTGGGAGTGAATCAAATCGCCATGGCGGTGACGATGGGCATGGACGAGATTGGCTCGCAACAATAGCTCGGAGTCGGAGAGGATCTGCTGAGGTGATGCGACGGCAGTGACACTGCCCTGCTCCAGGACGGCGACGCGATCAGCGATGTCTTCGAGAATCTCGAGATGGTGAGTCGCGGTGATGACAGTCTTCGAAGTTCCGCGCCAGTTCTGAATGAGATCAATGAGCTGGCTCTGGCTGCGGGGATCGAGTAGGGCCGTGGGTTCGTCGAGCAGCAGCACTTCAGGGTCGAGAACAATGACCGAAGCCAATGCCACGCGTTTCTTTTCGCCGCCGGAGAGACGGTAGGGCGGGCGGTCACGCAAGTTGGCGATGCCCATCATCTCGAGCGTGGCATCAACGCGTGAGATGACTTCCGCGCTGTTCCAAGCCATTTGCAGCGGCCCGAATGCTACTTCATCGAATACCGTCGGGTTGAAGAGCTGGACGTCAGGATTTTGAAAGACCAGGGCAACGCGGCGGCGAAAGGACAGGAAGAATTTGTTATCGGCCAAGTTCGCTGCCGTAAGCGGCTCACCGTGAAAAGAGATCGAACCAGCAGCGGGAAAGCAGAGGCCATCCAGCAGACGCAGGAGGGTTGATTTCCCCGAACCATTGGCTCCTACCAGTGCTACGCATTGACCGGTTTGAACCGTGAGTGAGAGCTGGCGTAAAGCGGGAACTTGGTCATAGTGAAAGTCGACGTTGTGAGCTACAAAGACGGCTGTGTAGCTCATGCTCGACCCAACCAGATCGCGATCATTGCAATCAGCAGAAACCCACTTAATGCCAGAAAGTCCCTCGAGGTCATACGGAACCCGGTCAGGAGTTTTGTGTCACCGCGGAAAGCGCGTGACTGCATGGCCAGATAAACGTCGTTGCCGAGCTCGATGCTTTTCCCCATCAGCACGCCTGCTGTACGCGCCACGATTGCGCGTTGCGCTGCGCTACTGAGGATGCCAACGGTGCGGCTGTTGCGCGACTCAAGCATCTGCGAAGCACTCTCGGCCAACACGAAGATATACCGGTGGGTCATGTTGAGCATCATGACGAATTCCTGCGGGACGCCGAAGGAACGCAGGGATTTGAGGATCTGCATCCACGGAGTGGTTAGCGCGAGGAGAGTGGTCAGGGTCGCGGCTGTTTCGACGCGCGTGATCAGGAGTGTCGCGGCGACGATTCCCTGCTCGGTAATGTGCAGCTTGCCGTCAGGAGAGCTAAGAACGGGCGTGCCCGGGGTCAGGAAGAGCGCGGGAAGTGCGATGACTCCGGTAAACAGCAACACAGCAAGCCATACGCGCGTGGCCAAAGTCGGCAAGCTTACTCGTGAGAGCAATCCCAGCAATGTCGCTCCCAGCCAGAGGGCGAGAATTACCCCGATGCGATGGGAAAGAGCGGCGGCCAACACAAGGGCGAGCAGGCCCGTAAGCTTCACCCGTGGATCGAGGGACTGCAGCCACCCAGGCTTTCGGGCGATGGTTTCCGATACGAGAGCATTTCCCAGGGCCGTGCTCAAGCCGACGAGCGTAGAAGCGATGGCGCCCCTACGGCTCATGGGGTCGAGCCGGCGGTGGACCGCCGCTTCCACAGCTTTTGCACAAGGAGAGAGCCGGCCAACACCAACCCCACACCGAACATGGCGGAGAGCAGATAACCGAAGGAAGCACTCTTCACAAATGGTGGAGCATAGGCCGGCATCGGCGCGGTCCAAATTGTGGCGAGGCGATGAAGGGCGGAGGATGGAGACGATGACGTGTAGTGTGTCTCTCCTGACAACGACCATTCGCCCCAGGCGGTTCCGGCTGCAAGAATGCCGAGCGGGGCCAGAAACATAAGAAGGGCAACGGTGATCCACAGCCGGCGCAGAGAATTTGGTCGTATTGGCTCAGCGGCCAGGGTGGCCGCTGCACCACCCGAAGCGGCCGACAGCAGTGCCGGATCGGCGTGTTGCAAGAACGCTACCATACCCGCAGTAATGGCTGCCTCTGCCAGTCCGGCGACAGCAAGGTGACCGAGCATCATGGCAGGGACCGCAACGCGCAACGAATACGGCGCGTAGAGCGGCACACCTTGAGGGTCGTGAAAGAAAATTGGTTGCAGACCAAACTCGACGGCGGTGAACAGGGCAGCCATATTGATAGCCAGATACCCAGCCACGGCAGAGGCGAACACGCGTCGGCGCGAGATAAGCGGAGCATTGGAGGCGATCAGTCTGTAGCAGGCATACGAAACCAGCGATGCGACCACGGCGATGTTGAAGCAATTCGCGCCCAGCGTGGTGATGCCGCCGTCCCCGAAAAACAAGGCCTGAATGGCGAGGGCGATGGATGTAGCCAGAATCGCTCCCGCGGGACCGAGCACGATGGCCGCAATCGAAACGCCGATGGCATGGCTGGTTGTGCCTCCGGGCAGCGGTAGGTTGAACATCATCACAATGAAACAGAACGCGGCAAAGACGGAGATGAGGGGGATCAGCCGGGCATTGAGAGTCCGCCTGACTCTGCGCAGCGACGCATACCAGCCAACTCCCGCGCCGGTGTACATGACGGCGCAGGTGGAAGGGCTGAGATATCCGTCGGGGATGTGCATAGTTCGCGCGACAGGTTCCGAAGGCGATTGTAAATGAGGTGCGAGCTAGACAAAGGAAGCGGACCTCCCAGGTTAGCGCCCCAAATCGGGAGCGCGAACCTGGGGCGGTCCTCAGAGTGCAGGACTCCTATTGCCGACTCGCGGGCGGGACGATGCCGTTCATGCGGAGGTATTCGACCATCTGGCCATAGTGGTCGTAGGGATGACTGATGATACTGATGGCCATCGATAAGCGAGTGGTCATGTTAGGTCCGAAGGGGCCTTTCACCGGTTCGAGGATATTCGCCTCATTGATGCTGTTGACGGCTTTGTGGGCATAGGCGAAGGAGTCGGTCAGGAACTTTGTGATTTCGGCTTTGGATTTGATGTTGTCGGGTCCGTTAGGTCCACCAAGCTCTACAGGGGATTTTTCGCCCAGAATCGCCGCGCCGAAGGCATAGTTGGCGACGGCCATATGTTTGATTTCTAGCCCAAACGTCCGCACTCCTTTGAACTCGCCCTGAGTGGGAGTGAAGCCGAACTTCTCTTCAGGCATAGCTTCGGCTGCGGGAACGACGGTCTTCTCGGTTTGAGACAGTTTTTGGTCGAGGACGGAGGCGAAGGTGAACTTGGTGGGCGTTGCGGCCTGCGAAATGGCGAGGGTCGCTGTGGTGATTATGAACAGCACGCAGAGAGGCGTGAATCGTGACTTCATCGTTGAATCCTCCGGGATCGCATAATTGCTGCAAAGGATTGGCGCGTTGGCATTGTAGCTTAAGGGGGTTTCTAGGGCGATGTTTGAATACGCAGATCTCACAATTGGGAGCGAAGTTGCGGCTGGCTGCGAACGAATGGCCATTCGCGGCGCATCTTAGCGCGCCCAAGGTAAACCAATAGCCCGGCGACCAGTACCACGATCGCGTACTTGATCTCGCGTTGAAAGTTTTTGCGCGAGATCAGGATGAAGAGGAATCCTGTAATGGCCAAGAGTGCGGGTAGCGGGTAAAGCCACATGCGAAACGGACGCGGCATATCACGGCGGCGATGGCGCAGAATCATCACTCCGATGGCCTGCACGATGAATTGCAGCAAAATACGAATTACCACCAGGGCCGCGATAAGATCGGCGAGACGAAACAGGCAAAAGCCGATGGCGACCGCTCCGAGCGCCAGCAGTGAAACTGTGGGGAAACGTTTCTCGGGGTGTACGCGAGCAAAGGCGCGAAAGTAGCTGCCGTCAACGGCGGCCGCGTAGGGGACGCGTGAGTACCCCAAAAGCAGTGAGAAGACTGAGGCGAACGCCGTCCAGATGATGAGGACGGCTATGGTGAGTCCGGCCCACTTGCCGTAGATGCGCTCCATAAAGGTGGAAACGATGTAATTGGCCTGATCGCCGCTGTGGGCCAGCATTTCGCGCCATGGGATGACGCCAAGAATGCTGATGTTCATCACGATGTAGATGGCGCCGACGAGAATGATGGAGAGGATCAAGGCGCGAGGAATGGTTCGGCCGGGGTCCTTCACTTCCCCACCGAGAAAGCAGACGTTGTAGTAGCCCCAGTAGTCATAGGTAGCGATCAGCATGGCTGCGCCCATTCCGGTAAAGAATGCTCCGGAGAGGTGCAATGCGCCGGGCGGAAAATCAAAGACGCGTGATGCGTTGAAGTGTGTGAGGCCGGAGAGGATGATCCAGGCGATGGCGAAGGCGACGCCCACCCATAGCAACTCGGCGAGTTTCGCCACGGCGCTGATGCGGCGATAGAGAAGAAAGACTATAAATGCGCAGGCCGCCATGGCGAGAAATGTACCTGTTAGCAAGATAATGCTGATTTCAAATCGCCCGAGAAAAGGAACGGCGGCTGCGAAGGTGCGCGCTAACCAGATGTGGTCAAGAGCAGGCCAGATGTATCCGGCGTAGTGGGCCAGACCGACGCATCCGGAGGCTATGGAAAGTGGAGCACTGAATGATAGCTGCCAGATAAAAAGGAACGACAACAGCCGCCCCAGCGAGTCAGGGCCGTAGATCTGCTTCAAGTACTGGTAGGAGCCGCCGGCCTCGGGCATGGCCGCGCCTAGTTCTGCCCAGACCAGTCCATCACACAGGGCGAAGAATGCGCCGGCGATCCAGCCCAGCATGGCTTGGGGGCCTCCGGCGGCGCTGATGATCAGTGGGATGGTGATGAAGGGGCCAACGCCGATCATGTCGATCATGTTCAGCGTGGTGGCCGACCGGAGCGTGAGTCCGCGCACTAACGGCCTAGAAGCATCAGCTTCGCCCAAACTGCCTCCAGCTAAAGCCTCGACCCGAGGTTTTCATGGTTGTCGTATCTTCCGTGAAGTGCGGCCCCGGTTAAAACCGGCTCCAACTCAAAAACGGAGCGCACTCGCGCGGTGCTGAAGCGCCGCCCTACCATTCAGCCCCGCAGAATACGACAGCCATTCGGGCTTAAACCCTAATCGGCGGCGCTGGAACGGTGAAGCCGCATCATCTCGGCTCATGTCCCACGCTTAGCAGGTTGACATAAAGCCGAATCGCGCCGGGCACCCCAAAAGGCAACTGGCGAAAGAAAGCATAGCCGTTGTAAATGTAGTAGCCCTTGCCAAGTTGAGCGACCAACAGGCCGCCCTTTTGCGGAGACTCACCGGGATCGTTGCACGCCAAGAGCGCGGTGTAATGGTCGTCCCATTTGTCCATGAAGTACAAGCCGCGCTCCTGCACCCAACCGGCAAAATCGCGCTCCGTAATCGGATTTGGGTAGTGGAAGACCGGGCTGTTGGGATCGAGGATGGTGACGGGCGCTTCCTCCACCGAAACCCGAGAACGGCTGAGCTGTGCCGGATAAGGCGGATAGTTCCCGGCATTGAAGCTGGATGGATCCGTGTTGTATTGCACCATGACAGTGCCGCCGTTCCGGACGTATTCGAGTAATCGCTGATTGTTTTTCTTGACGTCGTCGCGGGTGTCGTAAGCACGAATACCGAACACGATGGTGCCGTATTGTTCGAGGTTGCCGTGGGTGACGTCATCGGGCGTTAGCAACGTTACGTCGAGGCCGAGCTGGCGCAAAACCGCTGGAATGTCGTCACCCGCGCCCATAATGTAGCCAATCTTCAGCCGGGTGGGGATCGTCACGTCTACCACCGCGGCGCGCTGAGCGGCCTTCTGGTAGTAGAAAAAGCCACCCATGTCGGGGCGAGTTACCAGGCTGTAGCCGTCGTCGAATTCGCGGTTGTCAGCCGAGGCAATGACTTTCACCAGATATCGGCCCTCCTGAGCGCCGTCGGGCAGTTCCTTGAAAGTGGAAAGCTGTTGGCCCGCTCGGGTGAAGTCGACAGAAGCAGCTGCTGGCTCCGTATGCCATCCTTGCGGCAACTGGGAGTGAATTGATGCCCGCGTGTGTTCGGAGTTGGAGCGCAACACGACATTCATTTCGGCGAAAGGATTGGGGCCGGCGACGAAGATCTGGGTTGTCGGCTCCAGTTGGACTGAAAGTGGTGGAACCGCCGCCAACGGCATCGACCAGGCTTCTTTGCTTTGGTCATGCATGGGCGTGCGAGCAACCGCCTGAATCACCCCTTCCTGACCATCCAAGACATACGTGACGTGGGCTGAAACAGGCGGCGGAGGCAACGGAAGGGTGACGTATTCCGGCTGGTCGATTTGGTAAATCGAATCGACCTCAGGGTCGTTTCGATGAAAGTAGGCCTTGGTTGGCTGGGCGTTCAGAGGAGGCGACACACGAAAGGTCAACGCGCATCCGTCGCCGGGAGCGATTCGATCGGGAACCTTGTCTATGAAGAGCTCGTAGTGCCAACCCACGGGAACGTCGAGGGCGAACTGCTTAATTTCCATCGGGGCGGTGCTGCCGTTGTGAAACTTGGCAAGAAGCAGAAAAGGTTTGCCCGCCGTGATGACCGCCGCCAGGACTTTGCCGTTGCTGCCGGTTTCGAATTCCTCCGCCATGGGACGGCCGTCGGGAGTGCCAGGCCCAACCCCCAAACCAATGGAGTAAGCGAGATTCGCGGCCTTTTCGAACTGCTGCTGCTTGTTGCGGAGGTTCACTAACAGGTCGGCTTTGGCGGCCTCCGCAAGACTGGAGGCTTCGATCTTCGCGATAAGCGAGCGAGTGAGATTCCAACCCTGCAGCAGCGGCTTGCCGGCCGACTCCGGATTCTTTTCAACCGCTGACGTCGCCCCGTCCACAAGTCTGGCTAGTTCTTCCAGCTGCGGCCGGAGCCACGGCACTTTGCCTTCGTCTTTGCCGAGCTGAGCGGCAAGGCCGGGTAGCGAGGTGTCGATTCCGTCAAAGAAATCCTTCTCATGGGCGGCGCTCACGGAAACATTCGGCAAGGCGGAATCGATGAGCTTGTAGTAGCTGGTGCGCCGGCCTTCCGAAAGGGTCCAGCCGCCGGCACCTTGGGAAAGCTGGTGCTGCAATCCCGCGAAGGCAAACTTTACGTACGACTCGCCGAGAAGAGGATCTTCTTTCGAGGTTTCCAACTCGACGTTCCAATCCTCGTTGGCGCGGACGTTGTCCATGTAAAGTTTTTTGGCCTGCCAGGGTTGCAGGCCTTCGCGAATCTGCTCGGGAAACTTCGTGGGATCGGCGGCGGCGCGGAAGGCTTCGCGAGTCAACATGCCGGAGGCCTGATGATTGCCATGGCCGTCACGGGCGGCGCCCTGGAACCGCGTGCAAATCACGTCGGGACGAAACGTTCGAATCACGCGCACCATGTCGGCCAGTGCGACATCGTGACCACCCCATTTTTGGAAGGTCTCCTCGGAGGTTTTGGAAAATCCGAAATCTGCAACTCGCGTGAAGCGCTGCTCGACTCCGTAGTAACGATCAGCGGCCAGAAGTTCCAGGGTGCGCAGAATGCCCAGCTCATCCAGCAGATTGCTGCCGACCTTGTTCTGGCCTCCCTCGCCGCGATTGAGGGTCAATTGCAGAATAGAAATGCCGTTGCCGCGCGATTCTAGGGTCAACATGCCGCCGTCTTCGTCATCGGGGTGAGCAACGGTGTGCATGAGACGGCCGGTCGTGTGGAGCTGACGTAAGGTCAACTTAAGTCCAATAACGCCGGTGTCGATGGGAAGGGGTTTAACATCCACCCAAGGTGAGGGCACCTGGGCGGCTGCAGTCACTAAAGCCAGCAGCAGGAATAGAGGGAGACGACGCCAATGGGCGCGGGTATTACGTCCTAGGGACATCAGCTTCAATTAACGGGCAACCTGGAAGAAATTCCACATCCTCATCCAGACTACACAACGCAAGCTAGTTAGGCGAGAAGGCGCTTCAAACTCCAGCTTCGGAATTCCCTCAGCGGCTCGGCCGTTCTTCCGCGCTTGTTTACGGGGCCTACGCCCTGAGCTCCCTGCAAAGCCGCCGCTCCTCCACCCCATGAAGCGCAAGAGCAGCGGTTTGGAACCCCGGCTTCGCGGCTCGTTCCACTGAGAAATTCAAGTTTTGACTAACCACAAGCAAGGGCCTTTCAGATACAGGCTTGGCAACCTTAACTCTCAACCACGCCTCACGATGCAATCCCCTGCTACTTGGTTGACTAAGTTCACTCCGCCAGTGGCGATGCTCAGTGCTCCGCTGGTAGTAATCGCACGACCGGTCAGCACAGCTCCGCTGCCCAGGCTGGTCACCGTCCCCGCGCCGGGGGAACGTCTGCCCAGTGGCGAAGCTTGAAGATGCCCTTGCTGTTGATCTTCAGTCCGGTTTCGGCAGGATGAAGACGGCAAGTTCCCTTTCAGCGAAGAGGTAGCGCGGAGGGTGCAATGACCCGGCGAAATCCAGAAGAGAGCACTCCTTTAGACTGGGTCCGGATCGCAGTGGAGCGTCACTACACTTACGGAGAGATCGGCAAGATGTGGCAAATGCACCGAAAACCGTTGGCCGCATATTCGACGGGCAGCCCGGCGTCGTAGAATGGGGAGATGATGGTCACGTTAGCCGCCGCGTTCCTGAGTCCGTCATGCTGCGGGTTCACCGCGATCTCCGCCGCAAGTCCTGAGCAGTCGAGCTAGAGATTTTGTACGTTTTTGTACGCTCGAATGCTCCAGTAGCACATTAAGCGTAATAATCGCGACGTAGAATCAGTAACTTACAGATTCGATTTGTGGAATTATGATACAAACGCTTTTCGGTAGCACCGAGGAAAAGCCAACTTTTTTAGAGCGCATGAAACAGGCGGTCACGCGGACGCGTGAAAGCCTGAATGAACGCATCGATGAATTGGCTTCGATTGGTAAAGAGATTGACCGCGATACGCTCGACGATCTCGAAGCCACCCTGATCAGCGCAGATCTGGGTACTGCCACCACGGGAACCGTTCTGGAAGCGCTGCGTAACAAGGTTGACCGACGGCAGATCGGCAATATAGATGAGCTGAAACGGGTTCTGAAAGCCGAACTGCAGAAGATTCTGGACCTAGCCGACCAACAACCGGTTCGAAAGGTGGACGGAGAACCGGAGGTCATTCTGGTGGTGGGCGTCAACGGAACCGGGAAAACCACGTCTACGGGCAAACTGGCTTATGCGCTTCGATCCCAAGGGAAGAGTGTCCTGCTGGCTGCGGCCGATACTTTCAGGGCTGCCGCGATAGAACAGTTGGAAATCTGGGGAGATCGGACGGGCGTGGAGGTTATAAAGAACAAACCCGGAGGCGACCCATCGGCGGTATTGTTCGACGCCTTGCAGGCTGCCAAAGCGCGGGGAATCGATTACGTGATTGTCGATACTGCGGGTCGGTTGCACACGAAAAGCAATCTAATGACTGAGTTGGAGAAGATGCGACGTACGGCACAACGGTTCATCCCTAGCGCACCCCACGAGACTCTTCTGGTAATGGACGCAACCACCGGGCAAAACGGGCTGCAGCAGGCGCGGCTGTTTACGCAATCGGCAGGGGTCACGGGAATCGTACTTACCAAACTGGACGGCACAGCTAAGGGCGGCGTGGTGGTGGCAATCTCTAAGGAACTTGGATTGCCGGTCCGGTATGTCGGAGTGGGGGAAAAGGTAGGCGACCTATTGCCGTTTAACTCCAAGGATTTTGTGGAGTCATTGTTCTACTGAGACGAATGGTGGCCCGGTCAAATGACGCGCGTTACATGCATCAAGCCCTCGAGTTAGCTCGCCGGGGAATGGCTCTTGCTTCACCGAATCCGCGGGTAGGAGCAGTCGTAGTATCAGCAGAAGGCAGGGTTGTTGGTCGTGGCTCGCACACCTATGACGGTGTCAAGCATGCGGAGGTATTGGCCATCGAGTCGGCCGGCGAGCGGGCAATCGGCGGGACACTCTATATCAATCTCGAGCCCTGTTCGCATGTGGGGCGTACCGGCCCTTGCGTAGAGGCGGCCATCTCGGCGGGTATCAAGCGCGTGGTGGCTGCCATGCGCGATCCTAATCCGCTCGTAGCGGGTCGCGGCTTCGAGCAGCTCAAGGCCGCCGGCGTCGAGGTGCAGGAAGGCCTCTATGAATCGGAAGCCCGCAAGCTCAACGAGGCTTTCGCCAAATATATTCGCCACAAGACACCCTTCGTAACCCTGAAGACTGCGATGACCCTGGACGGGAAGATAGCGCCACCGCCGGGCGACGGCACCACTCCCGCCACCATAACTTCCATGGCCTCCACGGGGGGTTGGATTACCAGCGAAATTGCCCGCGCACATGTACACGAAATGCGGCATGCCAGCGACGCCATCATGGTTGGCGTTGGCACGATTATCGCGGATGATCCCCTGCTGACGGACAGGACAGGATTGCCACGAAGACGGCCTCTGCTACGCGTGATTTTGGATTCGCGATTGCGTCTGCCCCTCGATTCGCGGGTGGTACGAACCGCCGACTATGACGTGGCGGTGTTCTGTTGCTTCGCCGAGGAGCGCAAACGCCGAGAACTCGAAGCGCGGGGCATCATTGTCGAGCAGGTTCCTATGCGCCAGCCCCTGGAGGACGGAACGATTCCCTTCCCCAGCGGAGCTCCGACGTCGGATGGACGTCCTGACCTGGAGCGAGTGCTGGTGCGGCTTGGCGAGCGCGAAATTACCAGCCTCACGATTGAAGGCGGCGCGATGGTGAACTGGGCGGCATTATCCGCTGGCATCGTGGACAAGATTTTCTTTTATTACGCACCGAAAATTCTGGCGGGGACAGGATCGATCCCGCTGGCCTTAGGCACGGGTTATCGCCGTTTCAGCGAAGCCGCCTATGTACGTTCGCTGGTGCTGCACCGATTTGGCGAGGACTTCGCTGTCGAGGGCTACTTGCACGATCCGTACGCGGATGTCATACACGTTGTACCGGACCCGCAGTAATCCCCCAGCTACGGCGGACTGCGGGAAAAGTCAGAAAAACAGATCCCTCGGCGACTAAGGTAGCCTCGGGATGACAAAAATGAAGGGTCTTGTACGGCACGGCTAAAGCCTGCCCTTTCAAAACGTCGCTCGAACCAGTTCTTGAAGAGCCTACACACCGGGCTTCTAATTTGAGGTCGTCATCATGTTTACCGGTCTGGTGGAAGAAGTCGGAACCGTAGTCAGCATCGGAGAAGAGGGCGGCAATCATCGCATCACCATTCGAGCGCCGCAATCGGCGAAAGAACTTAAGGAAGGCAATAGCATCTCGGTCAGCGGTGTATGCCTGACGGCGTTAGACATCAAGCCCGAGACTTTTTGTGCTGACCTGGCAAAGGAAACCTGGACTCGCACCTCGTTCTCGCGGATCACTGAACGCGCAGAAGTAAATCTTGAACTGCCGCTTAAGGTAGAGGCGCGGATGGGCGGTCATATCGTGCAGGGTCACGTTGATGGAACCGGGAGATTGATCGGGCTGGAGCCGATCGCGAACGCGGACGATTTCTGGCTGCACATCGAGATCCCGAAAGATCTGGAGAAATACGTGGTCTTTAAGGGCTCCATCGCAATTGAGGGGATCAGTCTTACGGTGGCGAACCTGGAGGGACTCAAGCTGACCATGGCGATCATCCCGCATACCATCAAGATGACTAACCTGCAGTCGTTAAAACCTGGAGATCCGGTGAATATCGAGACCGATATCGTCGCGAAATACCTGGAAAAATGGACCCGGCACGAAGATACTTCCGGTGCTCTGACGATGGAACGGCTGGTGGCGCAGGGATTCTAAGAGCCTGGAGTTCCCCACCTCGGCTGCAGCCTGCTAGTTCGGAACCTTTCCATCGGTTCGCGCATCTGAGTCTTGTCGGACGTTCCGTTCATGGATGCGATGCTCCAATTCGTAGTGCAGTACGGCTACATCCTGCTGTTCTTCTGGGTGCTGGCCGAGCAGGCTGGAATGCCTCTGCCCGCGACGCCGCTGTTGCTCGCGGCGGGAGCACTAGCCGGGCAGCATCAACTTAACTTTGGGCTGGTGGTCATCATCGCCTCAATCGGATCGCTGGTCAGCGATACGTTCTGGTACTTCGTAGGCAAGCATAAAGGTGCGGTCGTCCTAAGCTGGCTGTGCAAGATTGCACTGGAGCCCGATTCCTGTGTGCGGCGGACGGAGACGACTTTCACGCGGCTCGGATTTCGCACGCTGCTGGTTTGTAAGTTCGTGCCCGGACTGAATACCGCTGCTCCCGCGCTGGCTGCAACTTCGGGTATTGGTCTGTTGCCTTTTCTGCTGGCGGATTGGATGGGCGCTCTGCTGTGGGCCAGCGCATTCGCCGGCTTGGGACTGGCCTTCACCCATCAACTCGACCGAATCGCCGATGACGTCGCGCGCTTTGGCTCCTGGACAATCGTGCTGATGGTCCTGGCGGCAGTTGGATATATCGCCTACAAGTTCTATCAGCGGCAGCGATTCCTGAAGGCGGTTGCGGGAGCCCGTATTGCACCACGAGAACTCAAGGCCAAGCTGGACGCCGGCGAGCCGGTCATCATCATCGATCTGCGCCACCCACTGGACTTGCTGCCCGACCCGCGCACGTTGCCGGGCGCGATGCAGATTTC
>Ga0182033_10001048_pt1 | contig 13659 bp, 14 predicted proteins | sample tim00Cox0000000H_FD_125968 | JGI IMG/M metagenome (GOLD analysis project Ga0182033, IMG submission 125968) | Lab enrichment of tropical soil microbial communities from Luquillo Experimental Forest, Puerto Rico - timezero.00C.oxic.00.000.00H | ecosystem: Environmental > Terrestrial > Soil >...
CCCGCGAGCGTTTGATCAGCCTCAAGTTGCAATCTTTGCGAGCTCAAGAAATTCATCAGCCCGTCGCGCGCAGCCGGCGCCACCAACCCCGCAGTGTCCGGGGGGCGTCGGCCTGCCGCTCAGTTTGCAGGAGCAACCGGAGATTCTTGAGTTGGATGTCTAAGATCTCCTGGCCGCGGGCTAGCAGGTCGGCGCGCTCCCGCTCGTGTTCGTAGTCCGCTCGGTGCCCGGCGGAGCGCTGCTGCTCGGCGGTCAGCTCGGCTTCGAGCTGCTCGATCCTCGCCTTGAGTGTGGCAACCACATTGGTCACCGGCAGGCCGCGGCGCGACCGTACGGGCAAACCTTTGTCCTGCAGCTCTTCAAGATCGATAGCGACCAACGTCTTACCATTGTTGTCGCGCGAGCGCGGCAGGCGGTTGCGCTTGACAATAGCGCGCGCGCCATCGGACGAGATGTTGAGGCGGTCGCCGATCTGCGCGTAGGTGAGTTGTTCGAGCATCCGGCCAGTCACCACCCGAGCGGGCGGTGTCCCTAATAGGCAGCGATGCCGGTGAGTGCTCACCAGGCGGGCAGAGGGTACGGCCAGTATGGTTGATGAGCGGTTAAACCAAGGCCGGGCGGAGAACTCTAATCTCTGCGGTTGCCGACGATGGAAAATCGGGCGTTGAGTAACGTGCGCCCTTGACGGGTCTGGCTAAACCCATCCAAGCCGTCGAAAGCCAAAACCAGGTCTTGGAACTCGACGTTAATTGCCTGATCAAGGTGGCCGGCGATCGTCACACGATCGAAAACTGCAGACCTTTTTGCCGGGTCGATTCGAACGCCCGCCACTTCGCCAATACGTTTTCCTTTCTGGTAAATTGCATTCTCGTCGCGCAGCACGCCCTTAATCGCCGCCAACTCGCCTTTCAGCCGAGTTATTCTGTACGCAGCCTCACGCGGCGATGCGCCTTCCACTACGTTGCGGTAATCGGCAAGCCGAGTTTGCAAGAGTTCGATCTGGATATCTTTGCTCGATAACATCCGGCGGTAGAAACAATAGAGAATTGCCCAGACAACAACGACGACAACGGCCAGAGCTATGGCAGAGGATACCGGAGCGGCGGCAATAAGTGACCACTCCTGCGCTACCCGATCAAACCATTCCGGCATGGTGCTTCCCCAGTCCATCGAATTAGGAGGTGCCTTACGCGCACAAAGTTACTTTTCTAACCGTGAGCCCCGTATTTGCGACAGCAACAGCGTCAAGAGAAAAGATTGATAACCACGATCATGGCGGTGATCAGTTACCGGCAGTCGCATCTCCGGTCCTGCCACAAAGCGGCGCTTCGCATTGACTTGCCCGGTATTGGAGCGAAGCGGACATGTGCCGGCGGCTCGCGACTAGTTTCATTAGTCGCGCTGCGGGCAGATAGGCTCCTACGGCTGAACCATGTGGTGATCCGCTGCGGCCATAGCGGTATGTAGGCACCGCGCGCGTCCGCCCGACCGTAAGCGCGAGCTCGGAGCGGAACATAGGTGATATGCACGACCGATAAGAGCTATCGCCGTCACATCACCACAATTGAGACCGAGCCGGTATTGTGATGCGCTCGCGTTCCACTTTGGGACAAGGGAGGGAGACATGAGTTTCTTCTCAGCTCGTGGACGCACTCGACTTCGTAGATCGGCGGAAATCAGAGCGCACGGTAAAGGTCGAGAGTTGGTCTCCGACGATGTGACCCGACGGGAGCGGCCCAGGAACCACAATGCCGCGCACCATGCCAACTCACTGATGCAGGGGGTGACGAAGACCTCTGTGGACGAAATCGACGAGCTTATAGCCGAGCTACAGAGGAGGCGCGAAAAGCTGCTCAGCGAGAGTGCGCGCCTACAACGCGAAATGGCTGACTACACGAAATTCAGTCAGTCGGCCGTGCAGTCTACCAAAATCAGTACCAGGCATCTGGCCCATTTTAAAATCAGCACCCAACGCCTGTCGCATTTGAAGAGGGTTTCCGACGCCCCCGCTATGAGCGCGCCCCACGTCGAAGGCATTTCCGATGAGGAGCACCGCGAAAGCGGAGCCGAGTCGTGCGCGCCAAGCAGTGACCGCATGCGCGGAGATCAAGCTGAAACAATTGCAGCGGCCAGTAATTCAGATCCTGACCACGAAGGCTAGGAGTAGTGCCGCATCAGCTTCGCGCTCCAGCTGCCTGGCTTTATTTTTGCGCAATGACGTAGCGCAGGCCACTGTCTTGCACCATCCGCACCCCCTGCCGGAGGATTGAGGATTAAAGACGAGGTTAGCTTGGCTAAGCATTCGATCGACGGCCGCCCGTAGCTTTCCACAGTGGATCTACGGTTTTCCGACACGTAATTGTCTCAAGCTGCTCTTAATGGTTGTGTCGGCGGCCTCGGGTGAACCCCCAAGTTGGCCGGGGAAGCCAAGGACCTCGGATCAACCTCCCCGAGGTCCTTTCTATTGTTCGCGGGCCATCCACTCAAGGCAACAGATGCTGCGCAGGTGTTCGCGCCAAAGCTCTTGCACTGGCCGGCCTGTAAGTCGGTATAGCTCGAGTAGTCCCTTTAGAACGTCGTCTGCAATATCATCGGCTTCGCCGCAACTTTGCACAAACCCGCGAACCTCAGACTGCAACATCTCAATGTCATCAAGCATGCTCTTGTCTCCGTGCATTGTGAACAACATGGGCCCGTGCCGCCGACGTTGGGGGCATCCGACCGGGTTGGCGCTAGGCGCGGATGCCCACTAAAATTGCGCCTGAGAAACTTTAAGGTTCAGTGAATTGGCCGCTAGCACTGCGGCTTCGGCTTCGCCACGCGCCACAGCTACTGCGAAGAAAAAGCCCCGCACGGCGGGGCTAAGGAAAGCAGAAGGCAACAAGTCAGTGGGGATCATCGATGCCCCACGTATCCAAGTTTGCAGGGAGGCGTGTCCCAATTGGGACGAAGCGCGGACTTCTTCACGGCAACGTTGACGTCCGAGGAGCCTGCGCCACCAAGAGCGGAGAATTCTCGTCGGGCTCGATTTAACAAAGGCGACCTGCGATTCTATTCACAATCAAGGTTGCCGCGGAGAGCTGAAGCTGTTGTCGAGGCTCTCGACGGGCGCTGTCGGCGCCGCTCCACTGAGCAAGTGAGGGGTCTTGCTTTCGGGTCTGCTCTGCGGCTCGGCGCTCCCCTGTCGCTTCGCCGGCGGCTTGGGCGCGAGAGCAATTGCAGGTTTCTTATTCGCCGGCTCCGCTTGGTGTTTGGCCGGACGGACGCGTGCCGCTGCCACCGCGGGATGTTTCGGCGTGGAGTTCGCAGGCTTGGTCTTGTTCGCGGATGGCTCGCTCGGCGCCTCGTTATCCGCCGCCGGGGTCTGGTCCTCGTTTTTCGATCCGAAGAGATTGCGTACAAAGCTATCGATGCTGCCTGAATTTCCGGTTGAGGTAGGCGTGCCATCTTGGGCGCATCCGGCAAGCGCTATCGCCACTGCGACCATACTCAACGTTAGAAGCGCACGCATCGAAGGAAAGCTAGGCCAAAACTTCGGTGGGACCAGGGCTAGCGGCGACCAACCGACAATTTCCGATTCATTTGGAAAATAAAGCCTTAAACTCTCGCGAAATATGCAATGACGCCGGGGTAAACTCTGCAGTGAATTGCGCTCGGTGTGAACGTGAATAGATCTTGCGCCTCCTGGCGTGGGGGTCGGTGACGGCTCGGGGTGCCTTCCCGGACCGACCAGGAAGTTCTCGATCGTGCTCCGCTCAAGGGCTCCGGGAAGGCTGTTGCTCGATGACTGGTCCGCCTCATTGGGCGGAGACAGCTCAGGCGCAGTGCCATTGATCGGCTGGCTTTCGCACCGCCTTTAAGCCGTTAAGACAGCGCCGCCAGAATAGCGCCCATGGCGGCACTTGTGCGATTAGCGCGCGGAGGTGTTCAGCTTGTCGTCGCCACTGGTCTCGACTCTGTTCGATTGCACGTAGTCGTTCGACCTCGCCGCGCAGCAGGTCTCGTTCGATGAGCAACAACTTGAGTTCTCGCCGCATGACCGGCAGTGGATCGGGGGCGTCCCACGGTTGGGATGATCCCGCAAATGGGCTTGTGAGATGAGGACCGTTCGCAGCAGTGAGTTGAGACGACATGCGCGAGAGCATGCCGAACCATGGTTTATCGGCGGTTAATACCGGGCTGCTATCTTTGCACTTTTCTCGCAATGAGTCCGCTACTAGCGCACGTCGCATCGTATTTTTCCGCCGGACGTGCACCAAGGGTCGGTCCGAGCCTTCTTATCGCGCCGGTGCCACGGTTACGGCATTTTCTGTGCCTTCTGTGTTTCTGAGTGCGTCCTTACGAATAGCTTTCGGGGATCTTCGCATATCTGGCTCGTCGGACAGCATTGCTGGTCCGGCGCTAACCATCGCCGATAGTGAGGGTATCGAAGGGCCGCGATTGCTTGGGCCGAGGACTGTGACCTCGATCGCACCTGCAGCATATTTGATCACATAGTCCTGACCGGTAAGAAGTCGACCGACGACCTCTTGCAGCGATCCACGATAGGTCCCGCTCACGAGGCTATTGAGGCTTTTCGAAGTCCTGATGCGCATGTTCAACGCTGCGCTCAGACCTGCGAGCACTTCTTCAAGCGGAGCGTCAATCGCCTCGCGTCCGTTTCGCGCTGATGAGCCGTGTGGTGGTCGCAACATTCTGTACGATGTTACCGGGGTAGTTGATGCAGCACGATGAACACTCCGCGCGGAACTTTTTCATTGTTCCGTCTGCCCAAAGCAAACTACATCATAACACCTCCAGTGCGTGACATATTTGCAAACGTTCTTTCTTTTCTGATTCTCGGCGGGCGATTTGTGGGTGGCGAGGCTTAGCTGCCATCTTTTTACAAAACCCAGAGGTCAGGCTTCTCGCGGCATAATTCAAAGGACGAGGAGTCTGCTCATGCGAACGGTTTTCTGTGCAAGCGTGCCAACTGATCGCGCGCCACGCGCGAGCGAAATCATGAGAGATCGGACAATGAGCGAAGAACGATTACGCAAGCTGCGTGATGGCATCGGGGATGTGGTGGAGATCCTAGAAAGCGTCAGGCAGCGAGCGAACAGCTTCGCTGTAAGACAAATTGAGGCTGAAAAAGCGTCGGCGAAGGCCGAGTCGAAACTCGAATATCGGAGAACGCGGCTTGCCGAGAGAATCGGCGAACTCGCAGGCGCCGAGGGTCGGCTTGAGGCGCGTGGTCGTGATCATGATCAACTTTATCTCAATTGGCTCGCGACGAATACCAATCTCGCGATCATCGCCTATTTTCGGCGGTTGCGAGACCACTGGTCTCGATTTCAGCCGGCTCAGAAAGAAGGGCCCTGAAACGCACTCGCTTCAGGCCGCGGAGTGAAATGAAGTTTTGGATGGAACAATTGAAACCTTTTGTAAGAACCAATGAATGACTCGATGAGGAACAAAGACCCGGCGCGCCGTTGGTTCCGGCTGCATGGCACCGACTTTCTGGGAACAGAGCCGCTTTCGTGACGGTTGGGGTCCGCATGGAGGGCTCAACCCAAATGGTAGAGCAGTACCGAAAATTTGCGGAGTGTTGCGAGCAGTTGGCCAAGTGGGATGACTTGGAGGAGCACCGCTCGTCACTGATGGAGATGGCTCAGCTTTGGAGAGAGTTGGCGAAAGAGACCGAAGACGCCGGTTAGACCTCCTCCCTCTGTGCTGCCAAGAGGATCCACACTCGCGCCATTTCGATCAGACAAGGCCGCACCTCGTCCGATTGGACCTTGTTCGCGATCTCCAAGCATTCTCGCGCGCGGCGTCAATAGCGGGCGCTCACGGTTTCTTCGGTTTGACGCTGCATCCCCCCGCCTACTCACATACACGCTGGCGAGGCCATAACATTAACTTGCGCCGATTCGTTCCAGGGTCAGCGACCTGACACGGGGCGTTCCACCCGAAGGAGCAGCGGGCTACCTCCGTAATTGCGGCGACTCGGAGACTGGCATCCTTCCGCGAACGACCCACCGGTTGCATCCGTTGCGACGACCTATTTGACTGTTAGCGGTTCTCCACGCTCCATGTGGTCTGCTTGCAGGAGCACGCGCGGCTGCGCAGCAGGAGCCAATACCGGTGATCGGATTTCGCAGGCTCATCTTCATCACGCTGGTCGGTGGCGCAGCCTTTCTCGGTGTCGTCGTCTGCTGCTTCCTCACCTCGTCAGTGCAAGCAATCGAGTGTCTGAGTGCGCCCGATCACTCAGACTCGGCTTGGTGGTCTTGGCGTGAAATCGATGGCCGCAAGTGCTGGTACAAGAAGGTCGGTGCGGTACCGCCGAAGTCGGAGTTCAGCTGGCCCGAACACGCGAAGGAACCACCGACAACGGAAGCACCGGCGGTGCAGGAATCGCGGTCGATACAGACAACTGAAGGAGTCGCAGGGGCCTCCCCACAGATCGCGCTGGCGCGCGTGAAGCCTGTCGAAATCACCGAACCGAATTATCGGCTGGGCGAGGGCCGCGTGGGATTGCTTGAGGCGTTTGATCTGTCAGGTCCCCGGGGGATCGGCGCCACCTGGGAAACGCCTGCCGCGATCAAATTGCCGATCGACACGTTCGAGGCGCGCTACGGCCAATGGTGACCGCACCGATTCACTTCCACATCGTCTCTCGATGACACGGTGCTTGCTGATCGCGCAAAAGCAGCGAAATCCGTGGACTCGTTTCAAATTTGAACTTACCCCCGGCTGCCTCCGAACGAACCGGCGGTAGCCTGATCCGTCAGTTACCTACGCTGCTACCACTGGCAGTGCGAATGGTTTGAACCTGTCGCCAGAACAGCACACGCGCGACACCAAACGGCCGTCTCTCTAAAGCAAGATTTGAGATCTAACGGGAGGCGCGGGGGGCTGCGTCATGGCGACGACCGCAGATTTTACGCTCGATTTCGGGGAAGCTGCTGTCTGCATCATTCAAGCTTACGAGGCCGCGATGGATTCGCTGCAGGGGAGCATCTTCGCATCCGGACGGCGCGAGTTAGAAACGCGCGCGATCGTCGTGCGGATGATCGTCGATCTCGCCGAGCGCGGCGAGCGAGATCCCACGCGTTTGCGCGACGGCGCGCTGCAATGCGTCTGGAATGGCGCACAGTAGTCAGTCTGCAGTCCGCAAATAGCGCCGCGCGAGCTGTCGCGAAAGAATTACGACGGTAATCCCTCGCCCGCACCCGCTTTTGCCACTCCCGTCCGCACGGTTGCGGTCATGGCCTCAGCAGTTTCAGTTCCGGCTTGTAGTGCCACGTAGAGGGCACGACAAAAGGCACTATTCTGACGCATCAGGTGCCGATAGTGCCCGGTAGCCTCATCAGCAGGCTCGCGCTTTTCTCGCGACATGGGTGACGCCCCCAGTGCTTTGAGGCCACCGAGGCTAGGTCGGAACTAAGGCGTCAATAGCGGAGAAGCTTCCGACTAGGTATTACTCCGGAGTCCAGAGCTGTTGGCGCGCGGCTTGCCGACGAAATTCGATTAGCGGCGCACGGGACGCGTGCTGGTGCGGCTTCAGGGAGAAGCAGCCGGCGGCGACACGATCATCTCCTTACCGCATTGGGTACAGCGCGCGCTGGTCCCCACGATCTCGCACGCGGGGTCGGCCGAGACGATGCCGCGCCGGCATTTCGGGCAGATATATCCGGCGGCCGTCGGGGTGAAGTCATATTGCGGACCGATATAGGCGCAGAACGTCGACCGTCGTGTTGAGCGGCGGCGGGGACGCGTCCTTATCGAAACGGATGCGCGCAATCTGCGTTGCCGGACGGTCGCGCGCCACTAGCTGCTGCTGCCCTGTGTATACGGCGGAGACCGGCAGGATTTGCGCGATCGTTCCGGGAATGCGCCGGTTGCCGAAGATCACAACGACGTCGTACCCGACCTTAGGGTCCATCAGGCGCTCGTTGGGAATGTACCAGTCCACGAAGATGTCGGCGGGATCGAGGATTTCCGCGATCGGGGTGCCCGGCGTCAGCGAATGGCCGATATCGGCAAGACCCGTCGAAACTATTCCGGATACCGGCGCAAACACCCGGCCCTTGTGGAAATGCTGCTCCACCTCGTCGAGGCGACCGCGCAGCTGTTTGATGAATTCATCGAGCAAGGCGAGTTGAATGGCGGACTCCGCGACTTCCGCCTCCTGCGAAATCACCGCTTTCTGCGCCTGCGCACGCTCGCGCAAGACTTCCATGCGGAAGGTCACGGTGGCCGCGGTCATGGTACTGATTGTTTGCGCAGCCTCCTCGGTCACGCGCATATAGGAGCGGGCTGCGTCGAGAGAGTCCTTCGCCACCCGCGCCTTGATGCGCAGTTCCGCCGTGCGGCCAGCGATGTCGGCCAGCGCGCGCATATAGGTCGCGACGATGCTGTCCTGCTCCGGTGAAAGAACCTGTGCGATCTCATCGCCGGCCTTGACCGTGGCGCCCGGGACCAGGTTCATCTGGTTGACCTGCACGGTATAAGGAAGCGAAACCACGTAGCGCCGGGACGTCACGGTGCCGGGACCGCCGAGAAAGACGAAGGGGGCGCCGAAATAGACGATGAAGAAACCGAGCACGCCGAATACGATCACGGCGTAGGCAAAGCGCACGAAGCGTCCGGCCGCGCGCCGACGGCTTTCCACGGGATCGGGAAGGTTCGGATCGAGGCGTTTGATCGTGACATTCATCGGGCCGCCTCCTCAAATCCGATTGCCGAACAGCGCGCGGCGTACGCGCGGCGGCACGAAGTCGTCGCGCCGCGACGTGGCGAAGATGATTTCCGACGAATACGAAAAAAACCGGGCGCATTTCATATAGACGCCCTGGTACAGCGGAAAGATCAGCGAAGAGCTCAAAGCAAACAGGCCGAGCCATCGATTGAACATGACGAACGCCAGCGCCATGTTGAAGATCGAAATCCAGAACAGAATGACATAGATCGCTCCGAGAAACAGCGCCGCGTTGGCGACCCCAAACAACAGCACGAGATAAACCAGATAGAACGGCAAGCTAAGCGTGGGGACGAGATCGAACACAATGAAGTCGAGCCGCTGAAAGGTGTCGGATAAGCGCTCGAAGCGATGGAAAAAGCTCAATTCGCCATAGGTCATGAAGCGGATTCGCAAGGCATCGCGATCCCAGCGCGCGCGCTGGCGCGACAGGCTGATCGCGGTGACCGGGCCGTCGGTTTCCGCCCAGGCCTCCGGCGCGAACCGAATTACATAGCCGAGCCGGCGCAGGCGCAAGCTGAACTCGAGATCCTCGCCCGGGCCGACGTCGAGGCCGCCTTGCCCCAGGAAGACATCGCGCCGGTACATGGAACAGGCGCCGGACAGGCACGCGATCGCGTCCGCCATGTCCAGCATGGATTTCCCTGCGCTGATCGACATCAGGTACTCGACGGCTTGCAGGCCGGTCCACAACGATTCGTGCTCGTTGCTGATCGCATGTTGCAGGTCGCTCCGCCGACGCGCGGATCGCGGAAGGCGGCCGCGACCCGCGCGATCGCGGTCGGCTCGAATATCGTGTCGGCATCCACGGTCAAGATGAGATCGCCGCTCGCAAACCGAGCCCCAGCATTTATTGCCGGGCTGCGGCCACAGCGCGTGCCATGGCAGATCACCATGTCAACGAGGCCCAGCGCGCGCGCCCGTTCCGCGACCGCGCGCGTATCGTCGGTCGAACCGTCATCCACGACGATGATTTCAGCAGGCCGCAAGGTTTGCCGCTGCAGCGAGGCGATCGTGGGGGCGAGCCCGGAGCCGCCGTTGAACGTCGGTATGATCACGCTGACGGACGCGGGGATCGCAGGCGCCTTGTCGCTCCTGCTCCAGACGCCGAACAAAGCCAACGAAACCAGCGAGAGCGTGTAGCGCGGAATGTCGAATAACAGGACCGAGAAGGCGAGCAGGAACAAATTGGTTCCCGCGAGCAGCTCGACCATTCCGAACATGGCCCCCCCCAACTGGCTCGCTTTGTCCTCGCGCGGCCCGGATTCGCGCTAGTCAAGATGCGTGATTGCCATGATACGACGTTCGCAAAGATTGATTAAGGCCAAAAAATCGAGAGCCGATCGGCCTAGACCTTTGCCAGCAAAGCTATTCTGGCTCATCCAGCCGCCGTTTCGGCGCGCTTGCCCAAGCCCTCTCGCACCAGATCGATATCGTTGCGCAGCATGTAGAGCATACTGGCATAGGCGAGGGGCACCTTGAGATGACTGGCCTGTTGCTCGAGCTGATCGAGCCGCGCGGCCATCTCGCGCATGTCGCGCCCGCTGGCACGGGCGTTCGCCATCTCGTCCTCCAACAACCTCAGTTCCCCGTACATGCGTAGCACTTTCGATCGCATCGCCCAGTCATAGAGGCGCGGCAGGAAGCGCATCATCGGATAGAGCACGCCCAAGATCGGAATCAGCAGGATCGCGAGCTTGCCGAGCAGCGCCGCCATCCAGAATGGAAAATAATCGTGCAGGAACGGCAGGCCCGACTTGTAGAAGCGCGCCGCTTCGTTGCTCAGCGGGATGTCGATGACCTCGGCGGCGGGAAATGCATTGGCGCGGTTGAAAATGCTCGCTCCGCCGTGGATCTCGGCTGCAGTATTGAGCAGCAGGTACTGAAGCGCTGGATGCAGGTCGTCGCGCACGACTAGGCTGGTCTTGGTTGCGATCAGGGTTACGTCCGCCGGCGGCCGATCCCGCGGCAAGTCGGTCACGCCGCGCGGCACGATCACCTTGTTGAGAAACGGATAGAGCGCGACGAAGGCGTCGGCGCGCGGGAAGCCGGACAGCGCAACGCGCTCGTCAGCGAGCAGCTGCTGCACCACAGGGGAGTCCCAGGAGTTCATCATGAACGCCACATCGATGTCTCCTGCCAGCAGCTTTTCCACGGCTTCGCGCGGGCCGAGTGCCAACACCTCGCCGATCTGCCCCTCTATTCCGACCCGCTTTATGAGTTCCAGCGACAGCGCGCGCGTGCCGCTGCCTTCCGGCCCGATCGCGACCTTGCGGCCGCGCAAAGCGTCGGCGCCGACGCCTTGGACCTCGCGCCTGCGGAACCACCACAACGGCTCGTAGGCGACGGTCCCCAGCGATTCGAGCCCCGACGCATTTTCGGCGCCGATGACGCCGCCCTGGATCAGGCCGACGCTCACGCCGGAACGTGGATCGCGGAGCAGGGCAACGGTTTCCACCGAACCGGCAGTCGGAAGCAATTGCACGTCGACGCCGGCCTTCGCCAGCGCCGTGCGGTAGCGCTTGCCGTCCTCGTAGTAGGCGCCGCCTTCTGGCCCGACCGCCATGACGATCCGGTGCGGCGGCATGTTGCTCAGCAGAACAAACGCCGCGCACCCGATCGCGATCGCGGTCACGGCGATCGTGATCGCGGGCCAATTATGCCGCAGGAAGTTTGTAGCAGGCATGCAGCCTTACGTCTGGTTCGCCCAACTTGCGTCGAAGGACCCAGTCTTCATCGTACACCTGGCACGTTGGTTTGGCGCCGAAGATTGTCGATGAGGGCGCTCAGGCTGGGATCGTCCGGGACAACGCGGGCCAGTCGTTCCGCGTATTCAAGAGCGCTCACGAAATCTCCCGCGTTGCGGCTATAGCTGACGAGCGCGACCAATGTGTCGCGATCGTTGGGATGCCGTGTCGCGCTCGCCTTGAGAACCGCCATGGCGTCGTCAACATGCCCGGCCGAATGCAGTCCGACTGCGTAGACGTAGGCATATCGCGCTCGGCTGCTTCGCGCAGTTCCCCGAGCGATTCCTGATAGCGTTTTAGCCGCGTGAGCGTGAGGCCCAAGGCGTGGTGCAGTCCCGCATCTTGCGGCGAGCTCGCGATGGCGGTGCGCAACGCGCTTTCTCCCTCGCCATCGCGGCCGAGCTGGCGATAGAGATCCGCAAGATTGATCGCCGCCGGTGCGTAGCGCGGGCTTAGCCGCAGCGCGGCCTGATATTCGGCCTCGGCATCGGCGGCGCGGCCACGGCGCGCGTGAAAGCTTCCCAGCGTGGAACGTGCCTCGGGCCGATCGGCATTGAGTTGCTGAGCGGCGACGAACTCGGCGGCCGCGCGCTCGAAGTTCTCGCGGTCGGCGGCAGGCTGGCTTGCCGTGGCAACCGGGGCGAGCAGCGCGGCAGCACGGATGCGCACGCCGCGATCGGAATCGGAAAGGAGCGGCGCGACCAGCGGCCAGATTTGCGAGGCAGGCACGCTCTCAAGCATGTCGAGGGCGCCGATCCGCACCATCGGATCAGGATCGGCCAGCCCGGTTCTCGCCAGATCGACGTTTGCGGGGGAAACGTACGGCGCCATCTCGCGCAGCGCGCTTGCGCGCACCAAGGCCGGAGTATTGCGATCCGCCGCGATCACTGAAAGCAGCGCTGGCGTGTCTGCTGCGTCTGTCCATGCGGCGTGGAACGCTTCCGGGTATTTTTGGAAGCCTTTCCGCTCCGGTCCGTACCACCGCTCGATTGCCGCCGCAGCCCATTGCGCCGACTGATCCGTATGGCAGTCGTTGCAGGCGTTCGGCGTGCCGAGCTTCACCGACAGATCAGGCCGCGGAATGCGGAAGCTGTGATCGTGCCGGCGGTCGACCACCATGTAGGTGCGCGTCGGCATGTGGCATGAGGCGCAGGCGAGTGGCGGAGTTGCACCGGCATGCTGATGATGGCTTACAGCCGCATACTTCTCCGGTGCGTGGCACCGCGAGCAGACGGCATCGGCGGAAGCGCGAAGCTTCGCGCCGTGCGGCTCGTGGCAATCGCTGCAAGTGACGCCGGCCGCGAACATCTTGCTCTGCTTGAACGAGCCGTAGTTGTAGACCTCCTCGCGCATCTGTCCGTCGGCCTCGTAGAGCCCGCGCGCGAGCGGTGAGACGGCGTGGGTGTCGGATAGCCAGCGGCCGGGCGACCAATCCTCGGAGAATTCGCCGCGGCGCGCGTGGCAGAGGCCGCAGGTCTCGACCTCTTTGCGCAGCAGCGCAGGCGTGAAGTTGCGCGTGGCATTGCCTGTGTTGCGGTCGATGCGCCAGAGGACATCGCGCCGTTCGTCGAAGCGAGTAAGCAGGCCCTTCTTCGGGTCTTCATCCTTGCCGAACGGCCACCAGCTGCGTTGCTCGTGCACCCACGCGATGTGGCGCGAGCCTTGGCCGTGGCAAGCCTCGCAGCCGACACTGATCTCCGCCCACCTGGTCGTGAATCGGTCATTGACCGCATCGTAATTCTTGCGCACGCCGGTCGAGTGGCATCCGGCGCACATGAAATTCCAGTTCTGGTTCAGCTTGGTCCAGTGCAGGACATCGTCGTGCTTTATCTCCTCGTTCGGATAGAGGTGGAACCAGCGCTGGCCGCCTTGCTCCTTCGGACGGCTGTCCCATGCAATCGACAGCGCCTGCAGCCGTCCGTCGAGAAATTCGATCAGATACTGTTGCAGCGGATCGACGCCGAAGGTGTATTTCACCTCGAACGTGGCGAGCTTGCCGTCCGGCCCGTCGGTCTCGACCAAGTACTTTCCATCCTTGCGGAAGAAACGCGAGCGCACGCCGTAATATTCGAAGCTCGCATCGTTGAAGTCGCCCAGCACCGATCGATCGCTTGCATGATCCATGGCGTGCCGGTGCTGCGACGAGCGCCACAGCTCGGCTTCGGAGCG
>Ga0182033_10001051_pt1 | contig 13639 bp, 13 predicted proteins | sample tim00Cox0000000H_FD_125968 | JGI IMG/M metagenome (GOLD analysis project Ga0182033, IMG submission 125968) | Lab enrichment of tropical soil microbial communities from Luquillo Experimental Forest, Puerto Rico - timezero.00C.oxic.00.000.00H | ecosystem: Environmental > Terrestrial > Soil >...
TAAAGAGCGCGTTCAGGTCGCCGCCCGCATACTCGACATCACTGACCTTCTCGACCGCCGCCCAAAGCAGCTTTCGGGCGGCCAGCGCCAGCGCGTCGCGATGGGTCGGGCCATCGTTCGCAACCCCAAGGTCTTTCTATTCGACGAGCCGCTCTCGAACCTGGATGCCAAACTTCGCGTCCAAATGCGGACCGAGATCAAAAAGATCCATCAACAGGTCACAACGACGACTGTCTATGTCACCCACGACCAGGTCGAGGCGATGACGCTCGCCGATCGCGTTGTCATCATGAACGCCGGGCGGATCGACCAGATCGGCTCGCCACACGAGGTCTACCACACCCCGAAAACCCAGTTCGTTGCCGGCTTTATCGGCTCGCCGACGATGAACATGCTGCCCTGCCGCCTGGTCGAGAATGGGAGTGGTCTGACCGTTCGGCTTTCAGACTGGCTCTCCTTCCCGGTGCCGCCTTCGCGCGTGGCCCGCTACCGCCCGCGCGTCGGCAGCGAGCTGACTTTCGGGCTGCGTCCCGAGCATATCATCGAAGGGCGCGGGGAGGTGCCGCCCGGCGCCGCCGCCTTTCAGGCACGCCTCGACGTCGTCGAGCCGATGGGCATGGAGACGATGGTCTACTTCGTCGTCGACGGGGTGGAGGTTTGCGGCCGAGTAAATCCCGCCGCAGCGGGAAGAGTCGGGGAGTCGATGCGCCTCGTGGCCGACCTCAACCAGATGCACCTGATCGATCCGCGCAGCGAACTGGTACTTTGACCCCGGCCGGGTCAGATCGACGAACTCCGTTCATGGATGTTCACGACAAGGTCATCATCATCACCGGCGCCGCGCGCGGTATCGGGCAGGAACTCGCCCGCAGCCTGGCGGCGGCAGGGGCACACATCGTCGCCGCGGATGTCAACGACTGCTCCGTCACGCTCGACCTCATAGAGGCACAAGGCGCAAAGTCGGTCGGAATCGCGCTCGACGTCAGAGATGCTAATTCCGCCCTCGAGATGGCGACCGCGGCAACCCGAGCATTCGGACGTATCGACGCGCTGATCAACAACGCCGCGCTGTATGGCGCGTTGCGTGGCGGTCGTTTCGACGCGATCGTCGAGGCAGATTGGGACGCCGCGATGGCGGTCAATGTCAAAGGGATTTGGCATTGCTGCAAGGCGGCCGTGCCGGCAATGCGGAGCGCTGGAGGCGGCAGCATCATTAATCTGGCTTCGCTCGCCGCGACCTACGGCATGCCCTTCGCTCTGCATTACACGACGTCGAAAGCCGCTGTGATCGGCCTGACGCGCGGCCTTGCGCGCGAGCTCGGGCGCGACTGGATCCGCGTCAACGCCCTGGCACCGAGCGCGGTGCTGACCGATGGCACGCGCGAATTCTTTGGGGACAAGGTCGACCGGGCGCTCGAAGTGATCAAGACGGGGCAATCGATACAGCGCAACTTGACGCCACCCGACCTCGTTGGAGCGGTGACTTGGCTCGTCTCGGATACAAGTTGCTTTGTTACCGGCCAAACCATCGCGATCGATGGCGGCACGGTGATGCTCTGACCATCAACGGAAGCATTCGATGACGCTGGCCGGCAGGGCCGCCCTCGTGAGCGGTGCGGGCGGTGGTATCGGTCGGGCGATCGCTCTCGCCTTTGCCGAGGCTGGAGCGGCGGTCGCGTGCTGCGATATTGACGCGCCGGGGGTCGAAGAAACGGCGCGGCTTGTCGAGGCCGCTGGGGGAGGCGCAATCGCTCACCGCTGTGACGTGGCCATCGAGGCAGACACCCTTGCCGCCGTGGCGGCAGCGCATCAGGCGTTCCATCGCCTCGATATCCTAGTGAGCGGCGCCGCCCCCTACGATCCGAGCGGCACGGTACTCGAGACGAACCTCGCCGATTGGGAGCGAGTGCTGGCGGTGAACCTGACCGGCGCCTTTCTGCTGAGTCGCGCGGTGCTGCCGCAGATGATCGTCGGGGGCGGAGGCTCCATCATCTTCATCGCCTCACAGTTGGGACGTGTCGGCAGCGCCGGGCGAGCCGCCTACTGCGCTACAAAAGGCGCGCTGATCCAGCTTGCCAAGGTCATGGCGATCGATCATGCCGCACAGAATATCCGCGTCAACACGCTCTCCCCGGGAGCGGTTGAAACGCAGCGGATATTGCATCGGTACGGCAGCTTCGAGGCGGCTCGGGAATGGCTCGGCCCAAAGCACCTGCTGGCCCGCCTCGGCCGGCCGCATGAGATCGCGGCGGCAGCGGTATTTCTCGCGAGTGACGCTGCGAGCTTTGTCACCGGCAGCGATCTGCTCGTCGATGGCGGCTATACAGCGATCTAACTCCCCCAAATCAGGCGGTAACAGATCCTCGGTAGTTTTGATCTGACGTTCGATTGCGGTCTTCAGCTTTACAAGCGCGCGGTGCTCGAGTTGTCGCATGCGCTCCTTGGACACGCCTAACTCTCGCCCGAGCTCTTCAAGCGTCGCCCCCTGCTCGGTCAATCGTCGCTGATGAACAATTCCTCGCTCGCGCGGCGTAAGTTCGCTCACGGCCTGAGCTAGCCGCCGCGAACGAGCGGCACCGTCTCGCATCCCGATCATGGCCTCTTCAGGGTTGGCCGGCACATCGGCAAGGAAATCCTGCCGGTGTTCCTCTTCGCCGCCTGCGTGCATGGGCGCGTTCAGAGACTGGTCGGCAGCACCGAGCCGGACCTCCATCGCCTCCACATCGGAGACGTTCACCTTGAGCGCACGTGCGATCTTCTGTCGCGCCTCTCGCGCCATCGGCCACCGGAAGCATCCGCGATCCGGGCCCGCAGCCGACGCAAATTGAAGAACAGCGATTTCTGCGCTGTGGTCGTCTCGGTACGCACGATCGACCAGTTGCGCAGCATGTAATCCTGAATCGCCGACCATAGGCACGGACAAACGCATGCGGCGCCGAGACGTCCCGGTCTGCGCGCCAACGCTGGGCAAGGGAGAATTCGACGTCCCGAGACAACAGCGGCGTCCGCATTGACGCTTTGATATAGCCCCGGTTCGCGCCCCGCGTCTCGCGGTCGTCGAGATAGGCGATCAAACCTCGTCGCAACGGTTCCCGTCGAGAACGTCAAGCTCGGATCTTTGTTGCCTATGTTCGCAATTCCGCGACAATCCGTCTCGCCGCCTGCGGCGCGACCCAGCGATCCACGGTCGATCACGCCTCGACAATGTCGAGCACGGCGCCGTCGATACCAAAGCAGGCAGCGATCAGCGGACCATCGCGCCCGGCGCCGCCATCCAGGGATACGGCAAAATCGCTCTCAACGACGCCGCGCTGCTGGGGGTCGACCCCTCTGACGACACGTCTGAACCCGTCGAACGAAGCACCGAGATCGAGGATGTCCTCGCGGCCCCACCAAAAGGCGTCTCCCTGGGCCGCGAGCGGGCGTGCGGGGTCGATCGCCGCGTGAACAAAGAGCAGCCCACGCTCCTCGGTAAAAACAGCATGGCGCAGGCCTGAGAACAGGGCTGTGTGACCGGGCGTGGCATTCATCGCACTGCGCAGCGCCCCGGTCCACCGGGTGATGGTGCGGGGGCCGTCGCGGGTAGCGGCAAAGCCCTGGCGCAAATCGCCGCCATAGGCTCGCACGGTCACTTCCATGCCAGCATTGATCATCCACTGCAGCACCTCGCTCGGATTGGGTGCGAACTGCAGCTGCAGCAATTTTTGCCACATTTCTTCTTGGGCACCGCGAAGGAACACTACATCGCAGGCGAAACCGCGCTGGCGTCCGAGAACCCGGCGGCGAAAATCGAGAAGCTCGTCGATGGTGGCGAGCACCGCGTCGCCATGGCCGACATAATTACCGAGATAGACGGCCCGGTCGCCCTCCTGAAAGCGTTGGGAGATCGCATCGTGCAGCACGACTAAGCGCCGCGCCGCGCCATTTATGGCGGCAATCGCCCAGACCCGCCGGGCGCGCCGCAGCCGGGCAAATTTCCCATCCCGCCTCGCCCAATTCAACCCGCGTTCCGGCCCGGACGTCATCGCCCTCGATCGCTTAGGCCATCAGTAATTGCTCGACCCGCTGGGTCGCTGTAGTCTCGTCGATTCGCTCAACAGCGGCAAACTCACGCACGAGACGGTCCAGCGCCGCCTGATAGATCTGTCGCTCGCTGTAGGATTGCTCCGGCTGGCCGACATTGCGATAAAGGTCGCGGACCACCTCGGCGATAGAACCAGGGTCGCCCGAGGCGATCTTTGCCTGATATTCTTGAGCGCGCCGGCTCCACATTGTCCGCTTCGCCCGCGATCGCCCGCGCAGCTTCGCGAGAGCCGCATCCATTTCCTTGCGGCTCGACAGCCGGCGAAGGCCGGAACCCTTGGCCTTGGCGAGCGGAACCCGCAGCGTCATCCGGTCCTTGTCGAAGAGCACCACGAACACGCTCAGCGTATGACCGGCGATCTCCTGCGTCTCAATGCCGACAATCTTGCCGACCCCGTGGGTCGGATACACAACGAGATCGCCAGTGGTGAATGGAACTTTATCCGAGGTCATATCCGTCTCTCATAATCGACCCGCTTGGCACTGCCAGGACCTTCAGTCGGGCGCTGGACCGGGCGACGGCGACCCTCCACGACTCGACAAAGAGGAGTCGGCATTAGCGCCGGTATGACAATACCATGAAAAGACAGGCGGAAGCCAGCGGATCGCGCATCTCCGCCCTGCAAATCCGATGTCGGCGCTCGCTCCGCAGCCGCGCCATCGCCTCCGGCGCTCAGCTTCCGCCGGGATTAGGGCTAAAGTATTTGTCGTACTTTTCCGTGGCATCCTTAAATTCGTCAGCATCGGCGGGATATGGCTTCTTGCGGGTAATATTGGGCCAAGTTGCGGCGTATTGGCGATTGAGTTCGAGCCATTGCTCGGCCGGCGGCTCGCTATCGGGAATGATCGCTTCAACCGGGCATTCCGGCTCGCACACCCCGCAATCAATGCATTCATCGGGATGAATCACGAGCATGTTCTCGCCCTCATAGAAGCAGTCAACGGGGCAGACCTCGACGCAATCCATATATTTGCAGCGGATGCACGCTTCGGTGACAACGTAAGTCATGGTGTTGGGTTCTTCTCCTGAGCTTCGACAGGCTCTCGTGTCGTGGCGATCACATCGCCTCGTCGAGACCCCGCCGCTTGAGGACGCGCTGGCGCGCCATGCCGCGCTCGCGGTCGGCACGTAAATCAGCCCGCCGACGCGGCGCAGCAGGGTGTCCTCGAACTGGTCGAGCACACCATCTACATAGGCAACTTCCCAGAGCATTTCGATGAGCTCGACCCGCTCTTTAAAGGACAGCTGCTCATTGATGATCCGGGTGAAGTGGAACAGTTCGGCTGATTCGGTCGCCGCGGTCTCTCCGGCGGCGAGCAGCGCACGCGCTTCCAACGGCGACAGTTTGAAGCGCCGCTCGATGAGTTGCGCGATAATCGCCCTCTCTGCTTTATCGAAGTGATCGTCGCTGTATGCTGCTTCAATCAGCAAGGCAGTTAAGGCAAGCTGAAGCTCGTCTCGCCGCCGTCCAGTCCCCTCCAGCCCGCTGGGCAGACTACCGGCGATCCAGGCGCGGATGCTGTCGATCATCACTTTGCCTAACATGCGCTTCGGCGTCGGGGCAACCCTATGCGGTTTGGGGTTTTGCCGGTAGACCTGCCTAAGTTGTTTATATTGCATCTAGAACAGCTTTTCGGTGTCGCGCTTCCCGACGAAATCGGCGTTTACCTCGGAGGGTCCGGTTTTCTTGGCTACCCGTACGGAAATTACCTGCCGGGTTGAACGTTGTTGCCAGACTCTCCCCACAACCGAGCACGGACCCGATCGTGAAGCGCGGCAACATCATCGTTCTCCATTTCGCAGGCCAGATGCCGCTCGCCGGCATTGCTTGGCAGGCGATGCATTATCTCCTGGGTCTCGAGCAGCTTGGTTATAAAGCTTGGTATGTCGAAGATGGCGGGGCGAATCCGTTCGATCCTCGCGCGAACAGCGTTGTTATCGAGTGCGACTATAACGTTCACTATTTGCAGCGCATCATGGATCGCAACGGGTTTGGTCACCGTTGGGCCTATTGGGACGCGATCCATGACGCTTATCATGGGCTTTCGCGCGAGCGGGTTCGCGCCCTTTATGGCGAGGCGGACGCTCTCATAAACCTATGTGGAGCGACACGGTTGCGGGAGGAGCATCTCGCTTGCCCGGTGCGCATCATGATCGATACCGACCCGGTCTATGAGCAAATCAAATACGCGACGGCCGACCGAGCCTCCCGCGCTTATCTCGACGCGCACACGCATTTTTTTACCTATGGCGAAAACCTCGGAGCCGCGGATTGCCCGGTGCCACTGTGCGGCGTCCCCTGGCGTCCGACCCGGCCGCCTGTGGATCCACGGCTCTGGCCCGAGCCCCGTGACATGCCCCCTTGCTTCACGACCATCGCCACTTGGGAAAACAAGGGCAAGAATATTGAGTTCGACGGCGCGCGCTATGTCTGGTCGAAGCATATTAATTTTCTTCAATTTCTCGACCTACCCAGACGCCGGCCGGACACCTGTTTTCGCATGGCGATGCTGCCGCCAGGGGATGGAGTGCGCTCGGCGGTTGCTGCCGGTGGCTGGAGCCTCGTAGATCCGCGTCCAATTTCGGCCGATATGGCGCGTTATCAGGATTTCATCGCCCATTCGCGCGGCGAGTTGACAGTAGCGAAGGACATTTATGTCCAACCAAACAGCGGTTGGTTCAGCGATCGCAGCGTTTGCTATCTCGCGGCCGGTCGGCCAGTGGTAACCATGCGTACGGGGTTCAGCAAGTTCTACCCGGTGGGGTGCGGTTTGTTCGAGTATTCGAGCCATCAAGAGGCGCTCGCCGGCATCGACGCGATCGCCGGCGACTATCCCGCTCACAGCCGTGCCGCACGGGCGTTGGCCACGGAATATTTTTCGTCCGATCGCGTTCTCCGCGCACTGTTGTCTGGGGCAGGCTTGTGAGGGATGGCCTGCGGCTTGACAGTAGCGGCTCGCTGAAGTTCAGATGCCGCGGGTCTAAGGGAGGATGGCACCGACTCCGCAGGGACGATCCTGCAGGATCCAGGCGATGGACCCTTTCACAACCTGGCTCGCCGCCAAGCCCGTCGTAGCGGGTCCCGCCGGTGACGCGCTGTGGTTTGCTCGACCCGACAAAGAGAGACTTTGGACCCGGTTGTCGTTCGGTGTCGTTGTGCTCGGCGCCTCGCTCGTGTTGCTGACCTTCCGCGATTACGGCGTCACCTGGGACGAGGACGCTCATAATTGGTACGGAAATTTCGTACTTAATTATTACCTATCGTTCTTCGACGATAAGAGTGCTCTTCATTGGCGAGACCTCTACAATTATGGGGCTGTCTTCGATACGCTCGCGGCGGCCCTCAACCGAGTTTCGCCAATCGGTGTCTATGAAACCCGCCATCTGCTGAACGGGCTCGTCGGCATCTTGGGATTGGTCGGCTGCTCTAAGCTGGCCCGCGCCGTGGCGGGCGCGCGTGCCGGCTTTATTGCAGCTCTCTTACTCCTTTTGACGCCGAATTATTACGGGCAGATGTTCAATAACCCGAAGGACATCCCCTTCGCGGTCGGCGTCGTCTGGGCGACCTATTATATGGTTCGAATCCTGCCGACGCTGCCGGCGCCTCCATTCCAGCTTTTGGCCAAGCTCGGGGCGGCGGTTGGCATGTCGATGGGGGTTCGGGTCGGGGGCCTGCTGCTGCTCTGCTATCTCAGCCTGATTCTCGCACTCGACGGAACATGGCGAACCATCGGCGCCCGCCGAGCGGCCGTGCTGGCCGAAAGCGGCTGGACGAGCTTCTGGCGCGTCCTCGTCCCGGTCATGCTCGTCGCATACCCGGTCATGTTGCTGTTCTGGCCTTGGGCGCAGACCAATCCGATCGAGAACCCGCTTCGTGCACTCGCGTTCTTCTCACATCAGACCTTTCCCTTCGACACGCTGTTCGCTGGGCAGTTCGTTCCTGCTACCGATTTGCCCTGGACTTATCTTCCTACCCATATCGCCCTTGCCCTCCCAGAGCTCATCCTTGTGCTCTTGCTTTGTGCTCCAATTGTTGCCGCGATCGCTCTCTGGCGGAGCAAATTCCACATCCGCCGCGAGCATGGTTTCGCGCATCTCGTAGTGGGCATAGGAATTATCTTTCCGATCGCATATGCCATCGCCATCAAGGCCGTCTTGTTCGACGGCATGCGCCATTTCATCTTCGTGCTGCCATTGATCGCGGTTGTCGGGGCGGTAGTCGCCGATCAGGGGCTCTCCTGGCTAGCGCACTTTCCGTACCGGAAGCCAATTTTTGTGATGCTCGCGCTGTACGGCTTCGCTCATGTTTCGATCATGGCGATGCTGCATCCGGATCAATATGTTTACTACAATGCCTTCGTCGACGGCGTCGAGGGTGCCCAGCACAAGTTCAAGCTCGATTATTGGGCCAATTCCTATGCCGAGGCAGTTCAAGGGCTCGGAGACTACGTGCGCGCCGAATACGGTGCGGATTTCGAGGAGCGCGAATTCACTGTTGCAGTGTGCGGGCCGCCAGTCTCGGCGGATTATTACTTTCCGCCGAATTTTCGGTTTACCCGCCAGCGCGGCCAGGCCGATTTCTTCATCGCCTTCACCAAGGACAATTGCGATCGCTCGCTGCCCGGCAGGCCGGTCTACCGGGTCGAACGGATGGGCGCCCTGCTCTCAGTCGTCCTCGATCGTCGTGACCTTCTCGCTAACCAGCGAACCCCAAAAGGACCGATGGCCGGCGCCCCATCGGATCATGCCTCAGGGCCGGCGGCACCCTGAGACTTGCATCTCGCCGGACCCGTCACGTCATCGCACCGCCACCGGCGGGGCGGAACCCGCCCCTGCCGTCTCATGGGACCTAACGGAACGCGCGTGGAACGCTCCGAGTACGAAAGGCTCGACCTGGTCGAAGACCGGATGTGGTGGTTCGCTGCCGCGCACCGGAACCTACTCGTTGTTTCGCGGCGGCTGCCGCTCGCATCCGGAAACCGACCGTTCTTGGATGCGGGATGCGGGACAGGCGGATTCCTGGCTCGGCTGGCGGGGAGCTATTCCGATTGCGTCGTCCTTGGGCTGGATGCCGACCCGCAGGCCTGCACACGGGCAGCAGCCAAGAGTGCTCGGCCGGTCTGTGGGGGATCGGTCAACGATCTTCCATTCGCCGATGGCGCTTTCTCTGCGATCTTCAGCGCCGACGTCCTATGTCACCAAGGTGTGAATGAGCGCCGCGCCCTGTTGCAATTCCATCGCTGCCTAGCCGCAGATGGCTGTCTCATCCTGAATTTACCGGCTTATCAATGGATGCTGTCGCGACACGACGCCGCCGTGCACAATATCCGGCGCTACACCGCCAACGGTCTGCGCAGTTTGCTGCAAACAGTCGGGTTTCGCCCCGTGTATGTGTCCTATTGGAATGCGGTGCTGTTTCCGTTGATGGTGATCACGCGCAAGCTTTTCCCCCGGGATGATGGCGCGGCCAGCGACGTCAAACTGTACTCTCGTCCGCTCGACGTGGTTTGCCGCGCGGCGACGGGTATCGAAACCGTGTTGCTGCGAGCGGGATTGAAATTTCCATTTGGTGGCTCGGTTCTCGCCATTGCCGGCAAGGAAGGCGTCGCTCATGGTTGAAATGGATCCGACGGCTCTCGAGATTGCGCCGGCGCGCTTCGCGCTGTCGATCGTGATCCCGATCTATAACGGGTCGAGCAGCATCGCCGAACTGACTGCCAAGCTCGAAGAACTCTCAATCCCTGGCGGGCACGAAATCGTACTCGTCAATGACGGCAGCCCGGACAATAGCCTCGAAGTGTGCCGCGCGCTCATCGACAAGGCGCGTGTGCCCGTCACGCTTGTCTGTCTCGCGCGAAACTATGGGGAGCATAACGCAGTGATGGCAGGGCTACGCCATGCGAGCGGTGCTCATGTCATTACGATGGACGACGACATGCAGAATCCGCCGGAGGAAGTGCAGCGCCTGCTGGCCTTCGCCCAGCGCAGCGGTAAAGAGGTGATCTATACCTATTACGATAATAAGCGGCACACGCTTTGGCGCAACCTCGCCAGCCGCTTTACCAATCGCGTCGCGGATTTAATCCTCGACAAGCCTAGGGGCTTTTACCTCTCGAGCTTCCGCTGCATGAGTGCTTTCGTCGTGCGTGAAATCAGCCGCTACGACGGACCCTATCCGTATGTCGACGGGCTGATCCTGCAAGTGACGGACGATGTAGACCGGCTGCTTGTGCGTCATCTGCCGCGCGCTGCAGGGCGCAGTAACTATACGCTGCGCCGGCTTCTGCGGCTCTGGATGAACATGTTCGTCAATTTTTCGGTAATGCCTCTGCGGGTCAGCACGATGACGGGCTTCGTCCTGAGCGCGCTGGGAGCAATCGGCGGGGCGATGGCGGTTGCCGAGGCACTGTTCTCATCGCCGCCACCCGGCTGGGCTTCATTGTTTGCGGCGGTGCTGCTGCTCTCGGGCGTGCAGCTATTGATCCTCGGCATCGTGGGCGAGTATCTCGGCCGACTCTATCTGACCGCCAACAGGAAACCTCAGTCGGTGGTCAAGGAGGTGCTCCGCAGCCAACCGCCGCTTCCCGCCGAGGGCCGGCCACCGCGCCGGATGCGCGAGCGCGCGTGAGCCTGATGGCGATTTATTACACCAGCCTTGCGGCGGCGATCCTGCTCGGCATTGCCGGACAGATCGCGCTCAAAATGGCGGCCAACGGCTCGGCGACTGTTGTCGCACAATTTCTCAACCCGCTGACGATCATCGGCCTCGGCGTCTACATCGTTGCAGCGCTCTGCTATATCCTGGCTATCAGGAAGATCCCAGTCTCGATCGCCTTCCCCTCGGTCGCGGCGAGTTATGCGGTCGTCGCGGTGGTCGCACATGTCCTTTGGAACGAGCCTCTCGGCTGGCCGCAGTTGGCAGGCATCGTACTGATCGGCAGCGGCGTGCTGCTGATTCATCAGCATTGACGCTTCGCTTGATGCATAAAACGGCGTATCGCGGCGATAACCCGGTCCGCTGCCTCATCTGAAAGCTGCGGAAAAATCGGCAGGCTCAGAATTTGCGGTGCCGCGCGCTCCGTTACGCCGAGTCCGGACGGCCCGCACGCGAGACGACCGGCATAGGCCGGTTGCTGATGTACGGGAACGGGATAATGGATGCCGCTGGCGATATCTGCAGCATGCAATACCTCCCGCAATGCGTCGCGCGCGGCAAATCGGATCACGTATTGATGAAATACATGTGTCGCCTGGGCCCGGCGTGTCGGAACCGTTAGCGGCAATCCGCTGAGACCCGCATCGTAACGGTCTGCGATGGCTTGCCGTCTGGCATTATCGGCGGTCAGAGAACGGAGCTTGATACCGAGGATTGCCGCCTGGATGGGGTCGAGACGCGAATTTATGCCATTGCGCGCGCTGACATAGCGCTCGCGCCAGCCGTATTCCCGGATCTCCCGCAGTGCCGTTGCGAGAGCGGAATCGTTCGTGACCACCATGCCGCCATCGCCCAACGCACCGAGATTTTTGGTCGGGTAAAAGCTGAAGCATGCGAGGTCGCCGAAAGATCCCGCGGCTGCGCCGTCATAAAGCGCGCCGTGGCTCTGGGCGCAATCTTCGATCAGACGTAACCCGTACGCCCGCGCAATGTCGGCGAGAGCCGATAATTCCGCGGGCTGTCCGTAAATGTGCACTGGCAGAACCGCAGCTGGTCGGCCACTCGGCGGCGTCCGCAAGACGCGCGAGAGTTCGCGAGGCGCCATCGTGTAGGTACCCGGCTCCACATCGACCAGCACCGGCGTCGCACCGGCCCGCTCGATCGCTGCTATCGTCGCGACTGCGGTATGGGAGACGGTAAAGACAAGATCTCCCAAGCCGATGCCGCACGCACGCAATGCGATCTCGATAGCATCCGTCCCGCTGGCGACGCCGATGGCGTTCGCCACCCTGAGAAATGTCGCAAAGGCGGCCTCGAATGCCTCGACTTCTCTACCGAGAATATAGGAGCCGCTTTCGAGAACGCGGGCGATGGCGGCATCGATTGCGCTTCGTTGCGCGAGATAGGCGGCTCGAGGGTCCGCCTGCGGTATGGCGAGCACAGGGCGGTCAATGGGCATGTGCGTTCAAATGTAGCTTGCCAGATGTCGGCGGTAATAGTCGAGGGAATGGCGCAGTCCCTCGGCAATGCCTACGCGCGGCCGCCAGCCGGACAGGGTTCGGAAACAGCGATCCTCGATCAGGAAATCGCCCACATCGATGCGCTTGCGCTCCGGTGGGAACTCTCGAATCTCGTATTTCCCGCCGTCGTTCGCTTTGACGACAGCTTCTGCGAGGGCAGCCAGGCTGATCGAGTCCCCGCCCCCCACATTTAGCGCCAGCCCCTCGGTCTCCGGCGTGAGCCCGGCGTAGAGGAAGGCTTCGGCAGCATCGTCGACATAGAGTAGATCGCGGCGCTGCTCGCCACCCCACACCTCGAATGGTTCTTCCTCGACGACCCGGCGCAGCCAGATACCAAGGAAGGTCTGGCGGGCATCTTTGATGCGCATTCCCGGCCCGTAGATGTTGGTCAGCCGGAGAGAGCGTGTTTTGATGCCGTAGACATCGCAATACATCAGGTGATACGCTTCACCCGCCATTTTGTTGACCCCATTCACGTCGACGGGCCGCAATGGATGACGCTCGTCAACCGGGAGGTATTCGGGCCGGCCATAGATCTGCCGCGTCCCCGCGTGCACGATCGCGATCCCGGGATTTACCGCGCGGCAAGCTTCCAAGAGCTGCAATTGCGCCGTGCAGTTGATGGCTAAATCGTCCTCGGGAGCGGACATCGAATCGAGGTGGCTGGTCTGCGCCGCCAGGTTGAACAGGAAATCCTGACCCGTCAGAAGATGCCGCAGGGCATACCCTCCGCGGATATCGGCGATATTGACGGTCACCCGATCGAGGATGTCGGCGATATTGGCGAGATTGCCGCCATATTCGGGGATCATGCTGTCGACCAGCAGGACTTCAGCACCGAGCCCAAGGAGGCGCCGTGCGAGCGCGGAACCGATAAGGCCTAATCCGCCGGTGATCACCGCCCTAGCGCCGGCGTAGGCACCCAGGGGCGAATCCGACGCGGACGTCACTTTTTCCTCACCGTCAAGGGATAGGCCAGCGGCGCGCGCGGCCATTGCAATCAAATCGTCGTGTTGCTCGCCTCGCAAGGTGCACCCCATGCTTAGCTTAGCGTTCATCGAGGCGAACCCGTTACCGTCGGCCGCATGTGACCCGATCTAAGCACGCGGCGGGGTGGTGCCCGCAGCCGGGCGCTTATCCCGCCCGGCAACTTTCACCAATAGGGACCGTGATCGACATGTACGACGAAGACAAGCAAATTCTGCGATGTCGGCCGGCAGCAATTCACCGACGCAGGCCACGGCACTGTTAAATTGACAGGGTCACATTATGGAGCACCGCTAAACGTAAAGGAATAAAGCTCTGAAAATTGCAACCGAGCGCCGCGAGCCGGCCCGGCCCGATCACAGAGGCGGCGTGCTGGAGCCATAGCCGGCGCAA
>Ga0182033_10001057_pt1 | contig 13614 bp, 10 predicted proteins | sample tim00Cox0000000H_FD_125968 | JGI IMG/M metagenome (GOLD analysis project Ga0182033, IMG submission 125968) | Lab enrichment of tropical soil microbial communities from Luquillo Experimental Forest, Puerto Rico - timezero.00C.oxic.00.000.00H | ecosystem: Environmental > Terrestrial > Soil >...
ATTGGTCTTAGCCCAGGTTTCGTCGATGAACACCAGGCGCTTGGGGTCAAGCCGGCCCTGGTATTGCTGCCATCGGACCCGCCGGCGGGCGATGTCGGCGCGGTCCTGCTCACTGGCGTATAGAACGCGAGGTTCGACACGTAGAGATACTTCTCATCGGGACTGAACGCCGGACTGGCCGGGAAGAGTAGCCCCTGGACCTTGCCGTCATCGCTGATGCCCTGGAAATCGCCGCGCCTGGCGATGACTTTCGCGAGCGTACCTTGCGAGGTGACGGCGTTCGGATTGATGACGTCGATCTCGTCCTGCTGATTGGCGGCGACCCAAAGGTTGTTGTGGCTGTCGACTGCGATGCCGTCGGGTGCGTTGATGCCGGTTGTCAACACCATCGCTTTGCCGGCTACCGATACCGAACCGTCGGGGTTCAATGTCAGCGGCACTTCAACGAGCGAGTGATACGCCGTGTTCGCGACGTACATCGCGGTGTATTCGTTGTTGAACTCGACGCCGTTCGCGCCGAAAGGCGGCACCAGGATCACTCCGGGGGCGGCCTCCGGCGACAATGTCTGCGAGTCGACAAACATCGTCGGTGTCCCGCCATTGGGACCGGTCTTCCAGATCACGCCCAAGAACGAATCTGATACGTAGACGTTGCCGGCCTTATCGAAGGTCAGCGCGTTGAGGCCGGAACTCGGACCCTGTCCGGTATTCATGAAGACGGTCGATTTGCCCGTTTTCGGATTGGCCTGCCAGACAATCCCGTTGGACAGGTCGCAGATCAGCAATGTCTGTGACGATTTCTGGAACACCAGGCCGAGCAGGAGAGTGCTGGGCTGGGAGTTCCCCGAACTGACCAGCTTGACATCGTAGAGCAACTGGCCGTTCGGCTTGAACGAGAACAGATGCGGCGGCCCGGCGACCGGGCCTTTGCTGTTGATGCCAAAGGAAGGCGTATAAACCGTGCCGTCCGGGCCGACCGTAAGCCCCTCGCTCGGCACCGGCCCGCCGGGCAGGTCCGGCAGGATCGCGAAGGTCTCGGTGTGGCCGCGGTGCCAGGCACTCGCCGGCGTCACCGCCGAGACCAGTAGTAACGCCGCCAACGAGTGAGCGATCAATTTAGGCATGGCTCTCTCCCTCTGGAATTATAGTTAATCTCTGCAAGTTACCGGAGAAATCGTGCCTGCCGGTGGCTGCGTATGTCAAGCATTTCGCCTTCATATTATTTACCGACGAGCCGAACTGGTGAGAGCGCCCTGATGGTGACGCGACAGATGCGCTGAAGGCGGGCGGCGGCTATGGTGGCCCGGGATTTACCGGTGACGGAGTGAGTCGATGAGAGTCGAGAGCCTTGAGGTTCTTCGCTGCGATGCCGGCTGGCGAAATTACCATTTCCTGAAGGTGACGACCGATGACGGGATCGTCGGCTGGAGCGAGTTCGACGAGGGTTTCGGTTCGCCCGGCGTCAGCGCGGTCATCGAGCGGCTCGCCGGCCGCGTCATCGGGCAGCCCGTCTTCGACCACGAGCGGATTTATAACGAGCTCTATTGTTTTACCCGGCCGGCGGCGGGCGGTGTCGTCGGCGAGGGGCTCGGGGCCATCGAAAATGCGCTGCTCGACGCCAAGGCGAAGGCGCTGAGGGTACCGTGCTATGCGCTTCTCGGCGGCAAGATACGCGACCGCATTCGGGTCTATTGGTCGCACTGCGCGACGTGGCGCATCAACCATCCGGCCCTCTACAAGCCGGCGATCACCAGCCTCGACGGCGTCAAGGCGATCGGCGCCGAAGTGCGCGAGAAGGGCTTTACCGCGCTCAAAACCAACATCTTTATGTACGATCGCGGGGCTCCGCGAGCTTGGCGGCCGGGATTTGGCGTCCCTTTCGCGCCGGAACTCAATGTCGACAAGGAGGTTCTGCGTAACCTGCGCGCCCATCTCGAAGCCATTCGCGACGGCGCCGGCCCCGATGTCGACCTGCTGCTCGATCTCAACTTCAACGCCAAGACCGAGGGTTATCTGAAGATCCTGCGGGAGATCGCCGATTTCGACATGTTCTGGGTCGAGATCGACAGCTACAGCCCGGCGGCGCTCGCCTACATCCGCGGCCACAGCCCGCATCCGATAAGCTCATGCGAAACCTTGCTCGGGCTCCGCGAATTCCTGCCGTATTTCCGGGAGCAGTCGATGGACGTTGCGATCATCGACGCGGTGTGGAACGGGGTGTGGCAGTCGATGAAGATCGCGGCCGCCGCCGATGCATGCGAAGTCAACATTGCGCCGCATAATTTCTATGGCCATCTCGCGACGATGATGAATGCGCATTTCGCAGCGGCGACGCCCAATCTGCGCATCATGGAGATCGATATCGATCGCCTGCCTTGGGACGAAGAGCTGTTTACGACGGCGCCGCAATTCGACGACGGGTGCCTCCTCGTTCCCGACATACCTGGCTGGGGCACCGAGCCGAACGAGGAAGGCATCCGTACTCACCCGCCGAAAGCGGCAGGCGGTTTGCTGCACTATCGTCAGTCCTGAACGGCACCCGGCCGCCCGCAGCCATTGAAGCTGCCCTTGCTGATCGACACCCGGTTGCTCCGACGCCACGACGCTGCTCGAAACCCCGGGCATTTTGACGTTATTTCGTTCGGAGGAACGTATCGCCACGGAACCTTCAAAATTTGTCTGGCGTTCTGCAAAACGTGGAATGAGCAAATCCTTTGGAGAGCCCCATGCTAGATCCAAAGCACTTGCGAGAGCAGGCACGAAGGTGCCGAGGATGGTCGAAGACTGCAACTGAGCCCGATTTAATCGAGCAATTACGGATTTGGTCGGTCGAGCTTGCTGACGAAGCCAATACGGCGGAGCGGCATGCCGTCGACGGCGAAAACCACCAGATTCGGGCCAGCCGATTTGAACCACTCGGCAACCGACACGAGTGATTTTTTACTTCGACAATCGTGCCGACCGGTGGGGAGACAGAGTTTGTCGCGGCGTTTAGTTTCGAAGAAGCGCCGCGCTCGCCGCGGCGTTTAGCACAAGTCTAGGACAAACCGATGCCCCTGGAGAGAAGAGAGCTTTACACCAGCCCGAATGGGGATAGGTGGTTTTTGAGCCGCGATCCCGCCACGGGGGACGTACTTATCAGGCACGAAGCGAATATCCCATCGGGCGGTCAGGTGACCGACATCGATATCGGCACATTTCTCAGCGGTGCGGGAAAAAATCCTGAGCATCAGGCGCTATTGCACCTGATTGGAACACTCGTTGGAGGCATTCCCCAGACCGCGCGGCGTGCAGATTTAGCCGAGCGTCGACACAGCGAACGCCACCGCCGCCGAGATCATCGACCAGGATCCTCACGACAGCAGTAGGATCATGACCAGCCCCGGTCAGATGGCCACCGAACAGTGGCCCTAGAACGATTGCACTGATTGCGATAGCTCTACGGTGATGCAGCGCTGGCGGCGGCAAGACGTTCGGCAAAGATTGACCAGCGGCGTCGCTTCGGGAATTACGCGGAAGCCAAATTTCGTGCGTCAAATATAGCTCTACCCCTTCTGCTAGCAACGTGCGCACAGTGAATTTCGCTGTGGATCATCACTGCCGTGTGTGACAAAAAAATGTCCTGAGCGTTCGGGACGCGGCGGTAGTGCCCTTGGACCCGTTTTTCCCGCTCGAGTCGCGTTGGTGCATTCGGTGGCAGCTTGCGCGTCACACCTGTTCGTTTTCGTTCTAAGTCTCTGAAAAGAAATAGTCACGACGCCGACAGGGCGAAACCGCTGTTGTCGCCGGAATTAATCGAGACGCGACTGGTCTGCCGGTTTTGGCAAGTATCTGAAACCTGGGGAACGCGATCGTTGGCTATCGCGTTAGAGTAGGTGGCATGGCGATTTGCCAACACCTCGATAGGGCGTGAATATGAGAAGACTAATCATAGGAACGGCATCGGTGCTAGCGCTCGGGATCGCGGGCGCTGCTCTGGATAATGCGGTGGACGCCGGCAGCGCAGAGGATGCGGGAAGCATGCCTTCTACGTTCGAGGCTTCGCCTACCTCAGCAACTGCCGCTATGCTCTGGAAAGACGACATCCGGTGGGCACAGCTGGAACTTCGAAACAGGGGGCTCTATAACGGTTCGCTTGACGGTATAATCGGTCCGCAGACAAAGCGAGGCCTCGAGCAATTCCAACGGTATAATGGCCTGAAGCGAACGGCGGCGCTCGATCCGAAAACCTTGGATGCGTTAATCGGTAACGTCGGCATTGGCTATGGATCCAGTAAGTCGACTGACGCTGAAGGCCACAAATCTATGGCGAATCGGTCCGGTTCGAGCAGTTTGAGCAACTAGAGCATATGCGGGTCTGGTTGGACCGCACAGAAAGCCGAGGCACCTGACACCCTGAGTGCCCGAAAAATGACACGCTGAGAGTGCGACAACGACGGCGGGCGGCTCATCGTCCCCGACGCGCCTGGCTGGGGTGTCGAACCCGATGAGGAGGTAAGGGGCGGGAGGGACCCAGTGCCCCGGGTCGCATGTCACCTTGGCGCCAGCGGTTTCCTCGACCAAGCTGCGTCGGGCGGCTCTTGAGGGCAGCCCCATCAACCGGCGCGGCGCGTCGCGACTGCGGCCCCTTCTGTTTTTCGCCGTGGGCGTTGTCAGACCGCCAGAACTTCGGCGCCCGGCGCGGCCTCCAGTTCACACGCATTCACCGTCATCGCCAGCAGGCTGTAATAGCCGATGGCGCCGGTCAGCTGAATGAGCCCGTCGTCGCCGAACCGCCGCTGCACAGACCTGAAAGCCGCGTCATCGACGCGGTGCCTGCGGAGAAGCTGACGGGTAAACTCGACAATCTCGGCGTCTTCGGGTGGAATGCCGCGCGAATGGTTGTCGCGGATCGCCGTTATCGTCGCCTCCGGCACCCCGAGCCGGCGCGCGCCGCCGGTCTGAGCTCCCCAGACGTAAACGGCCTCCAGCTCGCGCGCGACCGTCATCGCCGCGAGAACCCGCACCCGCATGTCGAGCGAGCCTTCGAAGCGGACGAACGCTCCGAGATGCGCGGCCCGGCCGGCGAACTCAGGGCAGTGGAGAAACATCGTGAACGGGCCCTGAATGGCACCGCGGCTCTGGGTTATCGCGTCTGCAACGGCGTGGTGCTGCGCAGCGACCTGCTCCTTGCCGGTAATCGGTGTCAGCCTTGCCATGATCGATCCTCCTTCCCTGGTGGTCCATTGGGAAGGATAGGATCAGGTCGCGTCGCCGTCGAGAAGAGCCTCCCCGGCAGACCTTCCAGCTGCCGGCGGGCCTCTACCACGCGGCCTTGGCGGTCAGTGCGGCAATCCCTTCGGTGCGGGACAATTCTCGGCGATCGTGCGCCAGATGCGCGCCCAGATCAGCAGCGCCGCCCGGTTGCTTTGCCCGAGCATGAGATCGGCATATTTGGCGGCCTGAACCTCGGCACCTTCGCCATATTCGCTAACCATGGCGCCTGCGGCGCGCGTGACTTCGTAATCGGTCAACATCATCGCTCCACTTAAGCTGAACTTGCCGGGGCCGTGCCGGAGATTGTGTCGCGGCGTCAAATTAGATCAGAACAATCAAACTCGCTGTTAAATTGATAGTTAAGTCGGAAAAATTGTAGGTTAATTGTCGAGGAGCGAGATCAACGGGGCCCGAAACCCCGCCGTTTACCACGCCCGGCAAAGCTGGTAAGTTGCAAGGGAGGGGCGCGGGCTTGCCCTACTCCCCCAGGGGGTACCGCTTGTGCTGCTGGCGGGAGCGCTCCGGTTTCCAAGAAGGGCGCGCAACGACGTCTTTGAGGAGGATTCAATGCCGATCTTTACACACGTCACAGTAGGCACGAACAACCTTCAACGGGCGCGAGATTTTTATGACAAGGTGCTGGCCCCGCTCGGGTACAAGCGTCTGAACGATCTCGGCGACAACGGCTCGATCTGGGGAGAATCGGCGCCGGAATTCTTTGTGCTGAAGCCGGCGAACGGCCAGCCCGCGACGGTTGCAAATGGCGGGACGATCAGCTTTGCCGCGCCGAGCCGGGCGGCCGTCGCAGCATTTCACAGAGCCGCTCTCGATCTCGGCGGAAAGGACGAAGGCGCGGTCGGCCCGCGCAGCTGGCATCCCACAGCCTATGCCGGTTATGTGCGCGATCTCGACGGCAACAAGCTCGCGGCCTACTGCTTCAAACCGGAGTAGTTCGCCCCGCCAAGCCGGCCCGGGCTCATAGCCGGGCCGGTTGTACTGCGGTAGTCGTTGCCAGACGGCCCTTTATGGTTGGCCGTTAGCACCGGTTGACAGTTTGTTGACGCATTCGCAGCTAGAACCCGCGCGGGCGCACTTGCACGCGGAAGGGTTAGCGAATGCAACAGTACGTTGTCGCGCGTTCCATTAGATGGTCCGTCGCTTTGGCGTTAGCGACGCTGCTGTGTGGCTCAGCAGTCCGCGCGCAACAGTTGGATCAGATTCTACGCGGCTATGAGATTGCGGAGGTTCAGGGAATATCCCTGAACCTGAAGGGGAAGGACTGGTCCTTGGTCGGATTGGGCAGCTATTTGGTGAATTCGACCGGCTGCAACGATTGCCACACGTGGCCCAACTATGCGAACGGAGGAAATCCGTATTTGGGACAATCCGAGCAGATCAATACACAACGATATATGGCAGGCGGTCGACAGTTCGGGCCAGATCCGGTTGACGGACACATTGTTACCTCTGCCAACATCACCCCGGACAGCACCGGGAAGCCCGCGGGTTTGACCCTGGCCCAATTTCTCGAGGTAATACGGACCGGCCACGACCCATACCCAGAATATCCGGGGCGCCTGCTTCAGGTCATGCCATGGTCGCTTTATCACTGGAAGACCGATCTGGAGCTGAGTGCGATATACGAATATCTGCGGGCGATCCCGCGGATACAGTAATTCACGGCCAGCACGCAAAGAACAGCGAGAAACAGCGAAAAACAGCGGCAACCTTCGCTGTTATTTCGTCGGTCGCGCGGCCCGAACGCCAGGATTTCTGCGGAAAACGAGCTGACCGCCGCTGTAAATCTTCGGGAAGAACAGCGCGAACAGCGAAAGCGTGTGTCAGTCGGTCGGGATCAGCTCAACCCGAGGACGTCAGGCACTTCGCGCCGCGTGCCGGCTTTCGATTTCGGCTGCTGCCCGTGCTTCCGGCACGAACCGTGTTGCTGCCAGCCAGACTTCCGCGACGGCATTACTAGCATCGCGCATCCGCCGCACGCGTTCGCCGTGGCTGCCACCGCCGCTGGCGAGCGCGATCCGCCCCTCGTCTCGGTCCGTTACCTCCACCTCGCTGGCGTCGAATAGCGGCCTGAAGGTCCACGGATTGGCGACCAGCACGACGTCGCCGACCGGAACCAGATCGGCGGGGCCCCATGCGTTCCACCACCGCCCGGCCCAGTCGCGCACTTTTTCCGATGGCGCGCCTCTCGTCGCGAACCGCCGCAATATGTGCAACGCTCCCTCGGCCCAAAAGCCGGCCCAGCCGTCGCTGGCATTGGTCAGGATGGAGACGGTCAGCTCGCGCTCCGGCACGACGCAAGTAAACGAGATGTAGCCTTGCAGGCCACCGCCATGCCCGAACCACTCCCAGCCTTCGGTATTGCCGCTCATAACACCCAGACCGTAATACCTCTCGATACCGGAGTGGGGGTTACGCCAGTGACGGCGGGTCATTTCCCGCCGGCTGCCGGCTGACAGCACGCTGCGCGCAGCATTGGGCGCGAGCTGCGCGAAATACTTCGCCAGATCGGACGCGGTGCTGACAAAACCGCCGGCGGGTGCGACCGCATTTTCGCTATAGTCGCCGGGAATGACCAGGCGTTTTCCGAGGAGCAGCTCGCCGGTGTGGCCGCGTGCAAATGGCACGCCGGCAGGGATCGGCATGTCGGGCTCGGTCTCCTCGAGGTCGGCAGCATCGACAATTTCGCGCTTGATCCAAGTGCGGTACTGCTCGCCGGTGATCGCCTCGATCGCGACGCCGAGGAGTCCAAAACCGTGGTTCGAGTACTTGTGCCTTGTATTCGGCTCGATCACCGGCGGATCCTGGAGGTCGGCCATTAGAGGTCGGCCATTAGCTGATCGACGGTCGGGAATGGACGGCGATCCTCGAAAAACCCGGCGTCGGCGCCATCGCGAACGATGCCCGCGCTGTGCGAAAGGATCTGGCTGAAGGTTGCCGCGGCTATCTGCGGATGCAGGCCTCTCACATATTCACCGATCGCGTCGTCCAGGCGCAGCTTGCCGGCTTCGCGCAATTTCATAATGCCGGCGGCGGTGAAGCTCTTGGAATGCGACGCAACGCGAAAACGGTGGCGCGGCGTCAGTGGTTCGCCCGCAGCCAGATCGGCAAACCCGTATGCCCGCTCGAGGGCGATTTGGTCGCGGTGCATGACGACCGCTATGCAGCCTGGAAGCCTGGAAAACCGCATCTGGAATTCGAGCCACGATCGGACGTAGTCGCAGGCTGGCAGTAACCATTCATCCATTGGCGCGACCCCTTCAGTAGAAACGATGAGAAGGTATCTTACGCCCGCACTGGTTCCAGCGCGGCTGGGTCATGATCGTAGAGCCAGCGGAGGGCGTCGGGGGAGCGGTCGCCGGCCCTGGCCCATTCGGCATCGCGCATGCGTTGCGCAAGGCCGTCCGGCATATGGAAACGGACCTTGTTGGCGCGCGACATTGCTTGCAGCAGGATGACGCGGGGCAGCCGCAACCGCTCGTATTGCTGCAATGCTTCGGCCGGATCGGCTACCGCGCGCAGACAGGCGGTGAGCGCGACGCCGTCTTCGATCGCCATCGCCGCGCCCTGGCCCATGAAAGGGTACATCGGGTGGCAGGCGTCGCCCAATAAGGTCACGCGGCCGAGCGACCAGCGCGGCAGCGGGTCGCGGTCGAAGAGTGCCCAGATGAAGCAGGTCTCGGCCGCGGCGATGATGGTTCGCACTTGCTCGTGCCAGTCCGCGAAGGCGGAGTGCGCGCGGGCGACGGTGGCCCGGTCGGTCCAGTCCTCACGGTTCCAGCGGTCGTGCTCGGTCCAGCCCACGAAGTTGAGCAGCCGCCCGCGCGACACGAAATAATGCACGAGATGGCCGCCCGGGCCGACCCAGGATTGGTTGCCCAACTCGAGCCCCAGGTCCGCGATGCGCTCGACTGGCACCAGACCGCGATAGGCGACGCAGCCGGCAAAGGCCGGCTCCTCCTCTCCGAATAGTGTAGCGCGCACCGCCGAGTGGATGCCGTCGGCGCCGACCAGCACATCGGCTGCAATATGTGCGCCGTTCTCGAACCACGCCTCAGCCCGGTCGCCTCGGTCGGCGAGGCCGACAAGGCGATGGCCGAGATGGATCCGCGCCGCCGGGAAAGCCGCCGCAATGACGGCGAGCAGATCGGCGCGGTGGATGGTCATGTGCGGCGCGCCGTAGAGTTGCTCGCATAGCGGATTGAGCGGTGCCTTCTGCAATGTGCGGCCGTCCTCCCAGCGCCGCTGGTGGGTGCCGGTCGGACGAATGCCCTCGCGGTCGAGGTCCGGGCCGAGACCGAGACGGCGCAGCACGCGCGTCGCATTCGGTGCCATATTGATGCCGCCCCCGACCTCGGTCAGCTCTGGCGCCTGCTCGTAGACATCGACCTCGAACCCGGCCTGGCGCAACGCTACCGCGGCGGTGAGGCCGCCGATACCGCCGCCAACCACTGCAATGCGGAGCGCTCGCATGAAGCGGTCACTCAACACTGGACCGCGGGCGTCCCGCCCGCCCATGCGGGCCAGAGGCCCGCGATCCCAGTCGCCGACCCACTAAGCACGGCCCCAGAGGCGTTTGGAGGCGATCTCGGCGCCCTCGGCCATCGCCCGCAACTTCTTGAACGAGATGTCGGGATCGAGCTTGCCGTAGCCGGCGAATGTTCCAAAACCGCAATCGGTGCCGGCAATGACGCGCTCGCGCCCGACGATGTCGGCGAAGCGGCAGATGCGCTGAGCGACGAGCTCGGGGTGCTCGACATAGTTGGTCGAGGTATCGAGCACGCCCGGGATAACGACCTTGTCGTCGGGCAGCTTCGTTTCCTGCCACACATTCCATTCATGCTCATGCCGCGGATTGGCGGCCTCGACGACCAGCGCCTGAGGTTTTGCGTTGACCAGGATTGGCGCGACTTTGGCAAGCGCGATGTCGTGATCGTGCGGGCCCTCGTAATTGCCCCAGCAAATGTGGATGCGCGCCCGGTCGGCCGGAACGTTGCGCAGTGTGTGGTTCAAGACCTCGACATGGAATGCCGCGCGCTTCAAAAAATCTTCTTCGTTCAGCTCCTGGAACGAGGTGTGGTGCGCCATCGCCAGATCAGGGCAATCGAGCTGCAAGACAAACCCCGCATCGGCGATCGCCTCGTATTCGCCTTGCATGGCCGCCGCGATGGCTTCGACATAGGCTTCGTGGCTCGGGTAGTGTCGATTGGTCTGAAACACCGGCACGAGACCGGGTGAGGCCGCGGTCATGAACCCTTCAGCCACTTGTACCTGCGCAAGCGCATCGCGCAGATTGGCAAGATCCTTGCGCAAGGGTTCGGGGTCGCTCACCGCCACCGCCCCGACGCAGACGGCGCGCCTTGCGACATTGGCGCCGGTCATCCGTTCATAGGCCGCGAGAAAATTCGGGTGGTCCCTGGTGTCGAGCCTTGGCTTGGCCGGCTCGTGGCCGGCGAACCCCGAAAGGCGGTCGGCGATATAGGTCGAATAGCCGGGTTTCGACATCTCGCCGTCATTAACGATGTCGATGCCGGTCTCGGCCTGGCGGCGGACGATGTCGATGACCGCCTGCCGCACCAGGCGATCGAGTTCCGCCGGGTCATAGCTCTCGCCTTGATCCTTGCGAACCAGTAGCTGCTTCAGTCCAGGCGGGCGGGGCAGGCTGCCGACATGCGTCGTCAGAATGCGGTCTTGGCTCGTCTTCATTCGCGTTCTCCCGAGTTCTAGAAACGGATGTCCAGTGGCGGCAGGCCGAATTCGGAGCGGCTAAACACGAAGGCGGCGCGCTCGGGGTTGTTGCCGGCATGCGCCCGCATTGCGTGGACGTCGCGCCAGGCGCGCTGGATTGGATTACTGAGAAAAATGCCGCGCCCGCCGCTCGCCTCGAACAGCCGGTCGACAGCCTTAACGCTAGAGTCGATCGCCTTGCCCGCGTCCCATTTGTAGCGGGCGCGCGCGACAAGAGGGATCTCTTTGGTGGCGCGGGCGAGGCGCATCATCTCCGCGAAGTTGCCGAGCAGGCGATCGCGCGCGGCGCTGATCTCGGCAGCCGCCTCGGCCAGGCGGTATTGCACAAACGGATCCTCGACGACGCGCGACTGGTCGCGAACATTGACGCGCTTGCGCGACTGCTCGCGGAACGCCTCCAGAGCACCCAGAGCCGCGCCGATCGCGGGAGCGGTGATGCCGTTGGCAAAAACCAGGCCGAAGGGCAGGCGATAGAGCGGCGCGTCGTTTACCGCCGTACCCGGATGATTGAGATGAAACGCATCGAGATAGGAATGGGTGCGGTGTTCCGGCACAAAGGCGTCCTCGACGACGAGGTCCTTGCTGCCGGTGGCACAGAGCCCCATGACATGCCAATTGTCGTCGATCACGTAATCGCTTCGCGGCACGAGAAAGACGCGCGCATCGGGCGGCTGGTCTTTCTCGGCCGGTGGCGCCATGCCGCCGAGCACGGCCCATTGGCAAAAGTCACAGCCGCTCGAGAATGACCAGCGTCCACGTATGCGGAACCCGCCGTCGACCCGCTCGACGGTGCCGGTCGGCGCCAGCGAGGTCGACAGCTGGATGCCGGTGTCCTGGCCCCACACATCCTCCTGCGCTTGCGGAGGAAAGATCGCCAGATGCCAGTTGTGGACGCCGATGACCCCGAGAATCCAGGCGCTCGACCCACATACCGTGCCCACCTCCATTGTCGCTTGATAGAAGACGTCGGGGTCCAGCTCGTAGCCGCCATAGCGCCGGGGCTGAAGCGCACGAAAGAGGCCCGCTTCCTGGAAATCCGCAAAAGTCTCGTCCGGAAGGCGGCGCAGCTTCTCGGCCTCCGCGGCGCGCTCGCGCAGGACCGGCAGCAGATCACGCACGCGCCCCAGATAAGTTTCAGGTGTCACAGTGCGCTTGTCCTCATCCTGTCGTCGCGGCGAAGGCCGGAACCCTTCTATCCGTGGTCTCGGGCGCTGCCTAATGGATCCCGGCCTGCGCCGGGATGACGATCAACCCAAGGGGCCCTGGAAGACCTGGTCGATGTAGGTATCGGAAAGGGGTTCGAGCGCCTCCGGCCAATCGCCGTTGACCCGGCGCCTTTCGGAGGCGGGACGCGCGCGGCCGTCCCAGCCGATCTGTTCCATGTAGTAATAAAGCTGGATGCAGTGGCCATCGGGGTCGAGCGCGAAGGCCGTGTAGTCGATGCCCGGGTAGAGATCGGGCGGGATCGAGTCGACGAAAGTAACGCCGTGTGATTTGAGGAACGACACGGCCTGGCGCAGTTGTGCGTAACTGCCGACCTCGACTCCGAACGACATGCAGGTCGAGTGCTCATTGAGGCCGAGGCTGCGCCGCAATTCCTTTGGGAAGAGTCCCAGACTGTGATGCTCGGCGCCGCAGCGCAGGAAGACGCAGCGAGCGCCGCGGTAAACTGCTTCTTCGCTGCGCACAAAGCCCAGCCACTCAGTATAGAAGCTTTCGGCGCGGTCGACATCCTCGACAAAAAGGCTTACCGGGCCGATCTTTGTGATCTTGAACGGCTGGGGCAACAGCACGCCTTCGACATCATAAGTCGCCGGGAGGGTCTGTTGCGGGCGATGGCCCGAATAGACATCGATCCTCTTGTCCTGCGCTTCTGCAACCTCGGCCGCCTCGGACATCTGAGGCAAGGATGGCTTCTCGTTGAAGCCGCGGTAATACATGTCGCGCGGCTTGCTGAGCTGGTTCCAGCCGACTTGCTCGATGCCGTAATAAAATTCGTTGGTGTGGCCGTCGGGATCGTACACATACACATGCCAGTTGCTGCCAGGCATGTCCCGGCCGACGCGCTGGATGCGCACCTGCTGCTCTTCGAAGTATGTGTGTGCGTCGACGATCTCCTTGAGGCTGCCGCACTGCCAGGTGATCTGATTGATTGTGACTTCGGGCGCGAATTTGCGGTCGGCGCGGTGGTCCATCACCTTCTTCGGGAACAGCACAAAGGCGTGGTGGTCGGTCCCGTACCGCATGAAGTAGCCGCGCGGGTCGCCGAGATCGGCATCCTTTGGGAACCATGGCGCCCGCGAGAAATCGAGGGTGTCCGAGGCGGTAAAGCCGAGCAAGTCGCCATAAAACTCGCGGCCCTCGGGCAGCTTCTCGACATTGAACCCGAAATGGCCGAGGCGGCGGATCTTGAACGGCCGCTGCAAATAGACTCCGCCGACATTGTACCGCTGGGTTGCGACTGACATTGCTGGTTCCTCCTCCCGAGCTAGCCGGCTATTGGCTCGGTAGCTCGGATTGCATCTGGATGTAGTTTTCGCGCCCGATCTTGTCGATCAGCTCCAATTGCGTCTCGAGAAAATCGACGTGCTC
>Ga0182033_10001073_pt1 | contig 13540 bp, 8 predicted proteins | sample tim00Cox0000000H_FD_125968 | JGI IMG/M metagenome (GOLD analysis project Ga0182033, IMG submission 125968) | Lab enrichment of tropical soil microbial communities from Luquillo Experimental Forest, Puerto Rico - timezero.00C.oxic.00.000.00H | ecosystem: Environmental > Terrestrial > Soil >...
GCCGCCGTCAACGTGGTCTTGCCATGATCGATGTGCCCGATCGTCCCGATGTTCACGTGCGGCTTGCTGCGCTCGAATTTCTCCTTGGCCATTTCCTTTCGCCTTCTGCGCCTGCCTCTAAGCCGAGGCGGCGCTACCCTGCAAACTTCTTGGAGCGGGGGACGGGATTTGAACCCGCAACCATCACCTTGGAAGAGTGAGACTCTACCGTTGAGTTACCCCCGCTCAAGCCCCTCACCGTTTCCCGGCGTCCGACACCGCCAAGCTCTGGAGCCTGGGACCGGGATTGAACCGGTGACCTCGTCCTTACCAAGGACGCGCTCTACCAACTGAGCTACCCAGGCCGAACCCGTTTCCCGCTGTTTTCGCCTGTTTCACCCGCGATACGTCAAACGTGTTTGCGCGACGCACGCTTTAGCGACCGGCACGTCTAGCCCTGCATCAGACCGCCAGCGAACATCGCTTGCATGCGATTGCCCTGCGGCTCCTGCTAGCCCACGACGAGAGCCTGGTGGACGGGGAAGGATTCGAACCTTCGTAGCCCGCAAGGAGCGGCAGATTTACAGTCTGCTGGTTTTAGCCACTCACCCACCCGTCCTCTAAAACTTTTCGGACGCGAACTACGGGTTCCGAACTTTGTTCCTCAAGGAGTTCCGAACGTTTCACACAAAAACACAAATAGGACTCGTGTCAAGAGACACCAGCCCTGTTGTTTTTGCCGCCAGATTTCGTTCCGCCTCGCTCCCCAGAAAATTTCCGGTGGAGCTGGCGGAGGGAATTGAACCCCCGACCCTCTGATTACAAATCAGATGCTCTACCAGCTGAGCTACGCCAGCGCCGCTCAAACCGAACAAGTTTACCAGAAGAGGTATTAGGATTGCAAGGGCCCGCTTTGAAATGCAAGCACGCCAGTGACCAGTATTGTGAAAATCCTCTCCATCCATGTCCGGCCGGGCAAGGTCTATCTTCTTTTGAATCTATTACTTAGCATACGGTCTCCAAGAAAGCGAGCGCCGCGTCCTTGGCTCGCAAGATTTTCAAGCTGCCCTTGCGCCCACCGCGACAGGATTGTTGCGGGCGCCGACTCATGGGAGAATCGCGAGCACGGAAGCAAGTTCGGGCAAATGAGACTCAGCAAGCGAGAATGGGCGGCCTTGGCGGCTGGTTTGCTTTTCGGGACCGCCGCGGCCTTGTACACCTACCAGCGATACGGTCAGCGCGAGTTCTCCGGGCGCGGTGATTTACTGGACATGATGCCGGCCGACTCGAGCGCGATCCTCTTCGCCGACCTTACGCAACTGCGCTCGGCTCCCTTCCTGATGCAACTCTACACCTGGGCGCCACCTCCGCAACCCGATGAGGATTACACGAAATTTTTGAACGAGACGGGTTTCGACTACGAGCGCGATCTCGACCGCCTCGCTCTGGCCTTTCAGAAAACCGACCAGGATTCCACGTTCTTCGCCGTGGCGGAGGGAAGATTCGATCAGCAGAAAATCTCCGCACTGGCCCGCAAGTCCGGCACCGCGGAGAGACGCGGCGGGCGAGAGATTTTTGCCGTTCCGGAGAGCGGCGGCGCAAAAAAAATAACTTTTGTCTTCCTCAGCGAAAATCGCATCGCCCTCACCGATCGTCCGAATCTCGGCCAAATTCTGAGCGCCAAGAAACGGAGTGAGGACATCGCGGAATGGCGGGCGCGTTTTGAACGCCTTGCGGGCTCACCCGTCTTCGCCGTGATTCGCCAGGAGGCGGCGGCCGGGGAGGCCCTTTCCTCACAAACTCCCGGCGGCTTGGGCTCGCCCGAACTCTCCGGCATGTTGGATCGGCTCGAGTGGATCACCGTTGCCGGAAAACCGGAGGCCGATGGCCTGCGCGTTGTGGCCGAGGGAGAAAGTACGTCGGAGGAAACCACGAGCCGACTCGCCGATCTGTTGCATGGCATTCTGTCCCTGGCGCAAGCCGGGCTGAATGACGCCAAAACCCGGCAGCAGCTGAACCCGGCGTTGCGCGAGGCTTACCTTGCGCTTCTGAAAGGTGCGGACGTCTCGAAACTGGACCGCGGGGACACCAAGTCGGTCCGGCTCGCGTTTGAAATCACGCGAGCATTTCTCGAATCAGCAAGGCGTTCCGCCGCCGGTTCGGGGAGCGCTGTTCCCGCCAAGCCCGCTCCGGCGGATGCCGCTCGCGCCAAGAAAGGCGGTCATACCTAGGACGCGAGGCGCCAGCGGGCCAAAAAATGGCAATGGATTTCAAGTCTTTCCAAGGAAGGCTTAAAACAAAAAAGCGGGCTAAAGCCTGCATGCACTTCTTGCTTTGTTTCGAATCCTTAGTCGCCCGCCGGACCTGACTTCATGTACCGCCACGGGTTAACCGGAGCATTGTTCATTCTCACTTCGTAGTGCACGTGAGGTCCGGTCGATCGCCCGCTGATGCCGGTGTAGCCGACGACCTCGGCCCGCTTCACCCGGGCCCCCACGACCGCCGAAAACGCCGAAAGATGTCCGTACCAGGTGGTGATACCAAATCCATGATCGAGCACTACCAGCCGGCCGTAGCCCGGGTGATTATCCGCGTAGGTCACAACCCCATCCGCGGTCGCATACACCGGTGCGCCGTAGTCGGAGGAGACGTCGACGCCGGTGTGGAACGCGCCTTCTCCGCTGAACGGGTCGAGCCGCTCGCCGAAGCTGCTCGTGATGTGCCCCATCACCGGCCAAATCGAGGGAGTGTAGGCGGAATCCTTAAAGCTTTGAGCCGAGAGCAAATGCAAGCCGCCGCTCGCCACGGCGATCATCCCCGCGTTGCGCTTCAGAAAGGTGTACTGCGCGATAGAGCGGTCAAACGCATCCTGCGAGTCCACCGGGATGTCGCTCTGATCGAACGCCGCCGGGTGATACCGCAGCACACCATAGGTCATGGCTACTTCGGTTGCGAGGGATTGCAGTGAATCGAGGCGCTGGTTGGCGTCATTGACGGTGGCTTGCAACTGCCGATACTGCTGGGTTCTAGCTTCTAATTCGTGGCGAACGGCGTTGTAATTTCCGACTTTCCAAAGCATCCGGGAGTAGGACGCCACGGCTGCCGTTACGCTAATGGCGCCAATCAACGCGAGAATAGCGACGCCGTGTATTAGGTAGGCTGGTACCACTACCTTGCGGAGCTTTCCCGGCGTGGACGCTATAAAAAATGTATAGCTCTTGCCTCTCATGCTCACCTAGAGGCCCCTGGGGCCTTTTGTACTCGCCACTTGCGGGCGACTCACCCTAAAACCCGCAGAACCGATCTGAACCGAGGGGGCTGGCTCGCGACCAGGCCCATACTAGTTTCTGGGGAAGGGTTCGTCAACCCTGATTTTAGTACCAGCCCGGACAGGCTATACGAACTAGTTTCCTGTCCCCAAGTACAGGTGCCCCGGTTCGCGCATTCTTCGTTCGACGTGACGGCTGAAGCCGATTGGCCGCCAAAAAACGACAATAGTACGCTATAAGGCTATGTCCTTAGTAAGGCAAGGCAGAACGCGGAGTAAAGCAGGGAAAAAAGGAAGCATTTTCGCTTCTAAGTTTTGGTCGTAACCGTGCGCGAAAGCGAACTGATTGACAAGATTGCCAGGGCGTTCAGGTACCGCGCCGAGGTCTCTGAGGAAGTTCGCCTCGGCATTGGAGACGATGCCGCCCTGTTTCTCCCTCGGTCACGCCACGAGATGATTTTCACGTGCGACTGGTTTCTGGAAGGGACCCATTTTCTCCGGGAAAAGCATCCTCCCGATTCTCTGGGCTGGAAGTGCCTGGCGCGGGCGGTCAGTGACATTGCCGCAATGGGTGGGGTTCCCCGCTGCTTCCTCCTAAGCCTCGCGCTACCGGACACCGACACGGGTCGCTGGCTTGACGAGTTTTTGGCCGGCCTCCGACGCGCTTCGAGGAAGTTCGGATGTGTTTTGGCTGGGGGAGACACCACTTGCCGCAGGGAGATTTCCATAAATGTTACCGCCGTAGGCGAGGTGCAAGCCGGCCGCGCCGTGGTTCGCTCGGGAGCTGGCCCGGGCGAACTGATCTATGTAAGCGGACGCTTGGGCGAAGCAGAACTAGGTCTTGAAGTCCTGCGACAGAGTCGCGGGCTCGGCAATCCGAAAAATCCCCTTACAAAGAAGCACCTTTATCCGGAGCCGCGGCTGGCCCTGGGGCAGTGGGTTCGAGCGAAACGGCTGGCGAGTGCGATGATGGACCTTTCCGATGGCCTCTCGAGCGATCTATCGCGCCTTTGCGCGGCGAGTGGGGTGGGGGCCTGCCTTGAGAGGGGAAGAATCCCATGCTTGGGAAATCCGGACCTTGCCCGCAAGCGCGGTCTAGATCCTTTGAGACTCGCTTTGCACGGCGGAGACGACTATGAATTGCTCTTTACCGTTTCGCCCCGCAAGAACAAGCTGCTGCCGCGCGCCTTCCGAGGCCTACCTCTTACGCCGATCGGGACAATCACAAAACAATCGACGCTGGTCTTGCGCGATGAAAATGGCCGGGAGCAGCTGCTCACAGCCGGCGGATGGGATCCCTTTCGAAAAAGCGGTTAAAGCCGTGTCCGGCTCGCCGAAAGCCGCGGAACTCCGGCGCTCCCCTCGTGTCGCAAGCACTCGGGCGCGAGCGCCGCGCTCGGGAGGAATCCCGGGACGACGACTGCGGCTCGTGGGGCGTCATGGCCATTCCTGATCCTTCCCCGCCGAGCACCATGCGAATTCCAGGGTTCTGTCGTGCACGCGAGTACGCTCCCAAGACGCCGATGGTGGCCAACACCGGTCGGATCCCCACAAAAATGATCACGACGACAGGCCAACCGCGGCCCGGCAAAAGAAAATAGGGGATAAAGTTCCGGTCCGTTTAAGACGGCGGGGCCGCGCCAGTTGCGCCCGCCGTTCCCGTCTTGGTAGTTGGAACTACCGGCTTTACCTTCGGCTGGGCCGGTTCGTCTTCGGTGGGGGCGGTATCGGGAGTATCCACCTGGAGCTGATGCTCGCCCGCGAGCTGTTCGAGCGGAACCACATTCGGGAAATCCTTAACGGGAGTTCCCGCGAGGACGCCTTGCATAAATTCCAGCCAGATCGGCAGCGCCGCGCGCGCGCCGGTCTCGCGCTTGCCGAGGGAAATTTGTTTGTCGTCGAAGCCCACCCACACGCCGGCGGTCATCTGCGGCGTGTATCCGATGAACCAGGCATCGGTGTAATCCTGCGTGGTGCCGGTCTTTCCCGCGGCAGGCCGCCCCAGCGCTTTCCCGGCCACGCCGGTGCCAAACTGAATGACGTCTTCGAGCATGGCGGTCATGGTGCGCGCGACTTCCGGCGAGACGACATCATGTACTTCCGGATGCGCTTCTTCCAGCAGCGCGCCGTCGTAGCTCGTCACCCGTCGGATCATGTACGGATCAATGCGGATGCCATCGTCGGGAAACACCGCGAAAGCGGCGACGTGCTCGCTCAATTTCATGTCCGCCGCTCCCAGGGCCAGCGGCAAATAAGGCGGCAGCGGCGTGGTAATGCCGAAACGCCGCGCCATGTCCACGACGGAGTTGACGCCCAGTTTTTCCGCCAACTTCACGGCGGGAACGTTGCGCGAGCCGGCCAGGGCACGCCGCAGCGTGATGGTGCCCTCGAATTTTTCATCGTAATTGTGGGGTGTGTAAGGCTGTCCGCCGCTAATGGTGGTGTACGGCAGATCCACAATCGTGTCGAACGGCGACGCGCCCTTTTCCAGAGCGTCCGCATACACATAAATCTTGAAAGAGCTGCCGACCTGTCGCAGCGCCTGGGTTGCGCGGTTGAATTTGGAATCTTCAAAACTATAACCACCAACCATGGCTTTGACTTCGCCGGTGGCGTTGTCGATCGACAACAGCGCGCCCTGCGGCCCAGGTTGCTGTTCCAGTTGCACGCGCGCCGTGGTAGAGCGCAGTTCCTGAATCGAGAATTGCCCCAGGTCGCCCACCTTCAGCAATTCGGAAGGCTTCCTGCGGCCGGTCCAGGCAAAATCGCTCGCCGAAAGAATGGCGCGGTAGGGCCCGATTTTGATGACCGCATCGCGATCGCCGACGCTCAGCACGAGTCCTGTAACGTAACTCCCTTTTTCAATGGCGTGGCGCCAATCCTCGTCTTCAAAAGCGTCGAGCCTACCCAGATTGTCGCGCAGGACATTCGGCAGATTCCCCTTCCACCCGTGGCGCCGCTCGTAAGCGTGCAGCCCATCGCGCACCGCCTGATTGGCGACCTGCTGCATGTGGACGTTCAGCGTGGTGTAGATGCGCAGGCCGCGCTCGTGAACCGCCGCGGTTCCATACGTGGCTTCGAGATATTTCCGAATCTCTTCGAAAAAATAGGGGGCGAGATCGTTGCGCGGATACTGGACGTGTAAGCCGAGCCGCGATTTCACTGCCGCGGCTTCCTCTGCAGGAGTGATTTTTCCTTCTTCTTCCATGCGATGCAGCACGAGGTTGCGCCGGGCAATTGCGCCCTCCGGATTCAGCAACGGGGAATATTTCGGGCCGTTGATCATGCCCGCAAGCAACGCCGCCTCCGCAAGCGTCAGATCGGTGACCGGTCTGCCGAAGTAAAACTGCGAGGCGGCAGCGAATCCGTAGTTGCCGTGCGCCAGGTACACCTGGTTCGCGTACATGGTGAAGATCTGCGGTTTGCTATAGCGACGCTCGATCTGCAGCGCGAGGAGCGTTTCCTCCGCTTTGCGGCGCAAGCTGACGTCGCTGCGGTCCAGAAATAGATTGCCGGCAAGCTGCATGGTGATGGTGCTGGCGCCGCCGGCGCGGCGGCCGCGGGTGAGGTGGCGCAGCGCCGCGGTGAAGATGCGCGGGAAGTCGATGCCCCAGTGCTGCTCAAAGTGCTGGTCTTCAATGGCCGTGACCGCGTTGTAGAGGACTTTGGGACACTGCTCGTAAGTCATCAGGATGCGGCGCTGCAGCGCGAAACTGCCCACCAGCTGGCCGTCATCCGCGTACATTTCCGTGACCACATTGGGGCGGTAGGTTTCGAGCGCGCGAATCTCCGGCAAATCGCCGACGTAAACGAAAAGCAGTCCGCAAGCGGTGCCAAACAAAATCGCGCAGAGAAGCAGAAAGGCCAGCGCGACGCGGTCGATCAGCTTGAAACTGCGCAGCCGCAGGGTGATCGGGGGGAGGTTCAGCATGAAAGAATGATTCTAACGCAGAACCGCAGCTCGAGAACGCTTCTCCCCATGCGTCGCGTGGGGCTTCGCGAGAAGCTTGTGTTCTGGAAACATACCCGAGATTTTCCGGTTGGGGGCGCAGGGCTGTTGGAACAATAATTAACTGACGAAAGATGGAACCCTGGAGTTCCCCCGATGTTCATTGCTTTGTTTGCCGCTTCCTTCCTGCTTGCCCTGGTTTTGTCCGCTACGATCGCCTGGCTTTCGCGAGAAGCCATGGACACCATCTTGCGGCGCTTTGTCGTTGACCCGGTGGTCCGTCGGGGTTTTGAAAAATACATCCGCTTCGCGATCGTCGTTGTGGGCATCTCAGGTGGAACTCGGGTTAAGCCCCTTCAGGAATATATTTCCGCTGCCGAGTGGAACAAGCCGGCGTTGCAAGCGGCGTTAACGCAAGAATTCTGGACCTTGGAGCTTTATCGCACGGTCATGGGAACACTGGAAGGTGTGGCCGGTCTGTTGCTCCTGTGCATTTTCCTGGCGCTGATGGCCCCCGCTGTGCTCCGCATGCTCAAGGTGGAATCGCCAAAAAACCTGGGCCAGCAGGAAAAAACTCGTGTGGTCTCCTTGCGCTAACCCTCAGTCCGCTGTCTGGTAGTACCGTTCGCCGGCGCAGGAGCGGCAGAGCGTGCGGGCGCCGACAGCAACCTCACGCTTGAAGTTGATGCCTTCGCCGCACTGGTCGCAAACCACGCGCGGGCCTTTGAAGCCCGGCAAGTCTTCGGGCGGCACGGTCACCTTCACCCATTTCTTGTCGAACAACACTTCATCGGGAAGTTGCGCGTAGGCTTTTTGCTGGCCTGCTTCTTTAGCAAGCTCGGGGAACATTTCGCGAGCGGCTTGCTTGGAGGATTCTTTTGCGGCGATGCGAATGGCGCGGCCCGTTTGCAAATCCACAAAAGTGGCCGCGACTTTGCCCCAATCGCGGAATTTCAGCGCGCGCTTGCCCAGCCGGCAGTGCGCCACAACCGCGACGGCGTCGGTGACGCAGCGGTCGATCTCGACGTAAGTGACCAGCCGCTTATAGTCGGCGACAGGATCGTCAATTCCCAGCTCCCGCAGGCCGAGCATCGCCAAACGCACGCCGAGAACTTGCCCCGCGCAGAGGTGGCCATGCGCCTTGCTGGAAAGTTCGAGATACTCGTCAAGACTTTTCATGGCGAGCTCAAGTCACCCGGGCTTCTTCCAACCCGGCGACGAATTTCATTATAGGCTACAGGCCTTTCTCTGAGCCATTGGCAAGTCGCCGCCGGCAGACTGCGCCACAGAACGATCCGTCCGAATGACCAGCTATCGGATTACAACCGGCTAATGCTCCTTGGACGGAGGGGCGAATTGAATGGCAATCGTCCGATGAGCGACAAGCTCGGTGGGACTCTCCGGAAACTCGACGACGAGGTCAGTGCTCCCATCAGGACCTCGTGTGAGCTCGGCACCGGAGACGGAGGCCATTTGCGAGGCGTTCCAGGCGGACAGGCGGTACTGGCGGCCCGCGAGGCCCGCGACGGCGAGCGTGAGGCGATCGCGCGAGGCTGACCAAGTCTCGGAAACGATCCGCAAGCCTTCGGAGCTGGCTCCGAGAGGAGGCAAAGTGGAATGGTAGGCGAGTCCAAAATCGTCCTTGATTCGGATGCGCAGCGAGTCTGCTCCGCTCGACAGGGGAATACGCACGAGGACATGCTGGTCCACACCATTCGTCTCGAGATGAAACGGTGTTGTGCGGCCGTTGAGCGTGACGCCGAGGACTTTGGCACGCAGGCTGATGGCCGGCCCGAAGTCGATGGAAACTCTGCCAGAGGCTCCCTCCGGAGCTCGCACTTCGAGGGCGATGCCGTCGCTGTCTTTGGCGTAGAGCAAACCGAGCCTTGCCGAGCCGACCGAGACGTTGCGGATAGCGAACGAGGTCCAGTCGGCGGGCGCATGCGGCCGAAAGGTGAGCGTTCCCGTGGCCGCTTCGGTTTGCAAGCCAAACAGGCCGCGCAGCAGCGGGCTCACGACCATCGCGGCGGACCAGATCTGGTGGGGCGAGCTGGTGGAAAGCGACTGGTAGAAATCACCCGAGAGAACCTCGGTGACATGGCCCAGCGAGCCGTCAAACGCGAGCAGCCCGTTGGCGCGCAGGTTTTCGTAGGCCGGAAACGCGCGGTGATACCGATACTCGCCGACCGAAGCCCAGCCGGTAAACAGCGGCCACACCGACCCGAAGTGGTAGCCGCCGCCGCTGAACTTCGGGGAGCGGTTCGAGATGATGCGCATGCCCCAGTCCGCCTGCTCGTCAAGATCGCCGAGCTGGGTAATCATCGCGTCGGCTTTCTCTTGGTCGAGCAAGCCGAACCACATCGGCACGGTTGCGAGGACGCTGGGCTCGTCCACGGGGCGATTGTCTTTGTCCAGCGCAAAAGCGAAGCGCTTTTTGTCGGCGAGCCAGAAAGTCTCGTTCACGAGCGGCCGCTGCTCGGCGAAATTCTTGGCTAGCTCCTTGCTCGAGTCTTCGCGGCCCGCGAGATGGGCAAGATTCGAGAGCGCGCCGAGCGCGGCGATGCCGAGCCCGGTCTGATACAGCTCGGTTTTCACGGGGAGCAGCGGGCCGCCTTCGACCCAGCCGTGTCCGACGCCGAGGTTTTTCGCGAAACCGTGCTCGTCGTAGGTCGAGCGCAGGAACTGATAGGCTTTCCAGAGGCTGTCCCAGTTTTCTTTGGCGAACGCCGTATCGCCGCTTTCGACCACGTAATCGTTCATGGCAATCAGGTAGAGAGGCGTCGCATCGGCCGACGCGTAGGGATACGGATAGCCCTTGAACCAGTCGACGAAGGTGGCGCCCTGCGAAATTTCGTGCGGGATTTTGCCGTCTTCGCGCTGGAATTTGCCGATGAACGCGAGAGCGACACGCGCGGTCGCAAAATCGCCGGCGGCGTCAAGGGCGAGCGATGTCCAGAAGGAATCGCGGCCGAAAAACCAGGCGAAGCCCGGGCGCTGGGATTCGCCCGAAGTGCGGTAGCCGGCAACCAGCCCGGTGCCGAGGTAAGGATTGCTGACCACTCCCTGGAGCTCGCTGATGCGCGCCCAATCGTAAGCGTGCTGCAATTGCGCGTCGGGAAGCTCAAGGCTGACCGTGCGGACGAGGTAGTCCTGGTAGTATTTCCGGGACTCGTCGAGCAGTGCGGCGTAGTCCGCGGCGAGATGCTGGTACGTTTTTTTCGCCGCGGGGCGGCCTTCCATCGAGGCGGCGATAACGATGAGCTTCATCTCTTGGCCTTTTTCCGTGGGGCCAAGGCGAAAGGAACTCGTTTGGGATTCGGAATAGTTGGTTTGAAATTCCCGGTGGGGATCCTCCGCGGTGGGTGAACCGACAAACGCAGCGAATCTTTTTTGCTCCTCCCCAAAATAAAATGCGCGCTCGGGCGCGCTCCAATCTATGTACGTGGCTCCGAGCGCCGCCGGCCATTCGAGTTGGAAGTCGCGATGGAACACCGCCTCGATTTCGAGGGGCTGCTCGGTTGCAACCTTCAAAAGCATGACGGCGCCTTGCTCGTCCACAGGAACGAAAAGAGTTTCGCGCACGGTGAAGGTGTCGCCCGCGTAAACGATGGTGGCGGACTCGGGACGTACGCTGAGAGTTCTCGAGAGGGTCTCGGCGGGAAGCACGCGGCCTTCGGTGAGAAAGTTCAAGTGAAATTCGCGGAAAATTTTCAGCGGATAGACCCACGCCTCCATCCCGCCGGCTTCGTTTCCAAACAGTGCCGCGCGCCGGCCGGTGAGGGGCAGAAATTCCACGGGGCGCACGGTCCGCGACAGTTCCATGGGCGGAGGCACTTCTTTCGGTTGCTGGCGCCGGGCAGCAGGGACCCGAGCGGTGATGCCGAGAACCGCCGTAAGGCAAGCCAAGACTTGTTTTGACCATTTATGGCAAAACGTTCTTCGCAGGCGGACAGTAAACTCTCGCGAGACTTCCATTCTTTCGCTCCCCCGAGTCCTGAACTTGCAATGCCATTTTTCTCGTTGCCGGCGAATCGGACGATACTGGAACGTTCGTCTTGACATCACAAAATGGGTATTATTCTATGCTCGTGTCAAGCGGAATTCGGCACGAACCTGAGATCGCCGAGGGGTAGGAGAGGGATATTCTCTGGTCGCCATCGTATTTCGCTGCTGGTTCTGGCGGTGCCCGCATCCGTACTGGGAAGGAGTCCATCGAGCAGCGGAAACCCCGCTTTAACTTTTCAGGGAGGTTAGCGGTGCCTCACATCCCCCGCCCCTAAAAGGGAGGTTTGGCGGCACCGCACAGAACAGAAAGTGCGGAACTCCGCTTCTTCGGGAAAGGTCCGATCCTATTGGCTTCCACACGCCGCAAATTTCTCCGCTCGCTTTGCCGGTCCGCGCTGGTGCTTCCCCTTAAAAAAGTTTTGGCGCTGGCGCTGCCTGTGCCCATGCGGGGAGCAGAGAAACGCATATCGCTTGCCGCATCGCTCGAGAATCCCGGAGCTACGGTGCCGGCTTCTTCGAAGCCGACCCGGGATCTCGGCGTCACATTTGTGAACGTGGCCGAGGAATCCGGACTCCACGCAAAAACGATCTATGGCGGCGAGCACAAGAACAAATACCTTCTGGAGACGACCGGGTGCGGCGTGGCTTTCTATGATTACGACAACGACGGCTGGCTCGACATTTTTCTGGTGAACGGCACGCGCCTGGAAGGGTTTCCCGCCGGACAGGAACCGACCAACCACCTTTTCAAAAACAATCGCGACGGAACGTTTACCGACGTCACCACCAAGGCCGGACTGGTGCATTCCGGATGGGGCCAGGGAGTTTGCATCGGCGACTACGACAACGACGGCTACGAAGACTTGTTCGTTACGTACTTCGGGAAAAACGTGCTGTACCACAACAACGGGAATGGTACGTTCAGCGATGTCAGCGAGAAAGCAGGCGTCGCGGGCACGGGCAAGCGGTGGAACACCGGCTGCGCGTTCGTCGACTATGACCGCGACGGGCACCTTGACCTGTTTGTCGCGAATTATATTGACCTGGACTTGAAAACCGCGCCGGTGCCAGAATCGGGGCCGTGCCTGTACAAAGGAATCATGGTGGCGTGCGGGCCGCCGGGATTGCTCGGCGGGAAGAACATTCTCTATCGCAACAATGGGAACGGCACGTTCACCGACGTCAGCGAAAAGTCGGGAATTTGGAAGGCCGGCGGGACTTACGGCCTGGGGGTGCTGACCGCTGATCTGGACAACGACGGCTGGCCGGACATTTATGTGGCCAACGACTCGACAGCCAGCGCGCTTTATCAGAACAAAAAGAACGGGACATTCAGCGACATCGCGCTCGAATCCGGCTGCGCGCTAAGCGCGGACGGCAAGCCGCAAGCGGGCATGGGGGTTTCCGCCGCGGATTACGACCTCGACGGCAGTCTCGATCTGGTGAAAACCAATTTCGCGGGTGACACGCCTTCGCTCTATCACAACCTCGGCGGCGCGAATTTTGAAGATGCCACGTTTCAGGGAGGGCTCGGCAAACACACGCAATATCTGGGATGGGGCTGCGGGTTTTTCGATATGGAAAACGACGGCTGGGCGGACATTCTGATTTGCAACGGGCATGTGTACCCGGAGGTGGAGCAGCTGAAAACGGAGGCGGGATACCCGCAGCGCAAGCTGCTATACAAGAATTTACGCAACGGCCGTTTCGATGACGTTTCCTACGATGCCGGGCCGGGGATATCCACGCCCGTCGCAGCGCGCGGCTGTGCTTTCGGGGACTTTGACAATGACGGCGACCTCGACGTGGTGGTAAATACGGTGAACGACTTTCCGCAGCTCCTGCGCTGTGATTCCGCGACCCGCGGCAATTGGATCAAGATCAAAACCATCGGCACAAAATCGAACCGCAGCGGCATTGGGGCGCGCCTTAGGTGCGTGACACATCCGCCCGAAGATAACCAAGCGCATACGCAGATCGACGAAGTGCGCAGCGGCGGCGGGTATTTTTCGCAGAATGATTTGCGAGTGCACTTCGGAATCGGCAAGGCGGAAAGAATCGAGCTGCTGGAAATCCGCTGGCCGAGCGGTCTCGTTGAAACGCTGAAGGACATCAAGTCGAATCAGGTCATTTTCGTCAAAGAAGGCGAGGGCATTATGCGGAGCATGACCTTCGACCCGCCAAAGTCGACGAAACACTGAGCGCGGGCTTCAGCAGATTCGTCGCGCGGCACCCCTCTCCAAGCAAGCAAACAGCTATCTCGGAAGGCAGGTACCACCGAGCATGAATCCCTCCTGATGGATGGCCTTTTCTCCCCAGGCTGAGGCAGTAGAGAAACC
>Ga0182033_10001078_pt1 | contig 13520 bp, 15 predicted proteins | sample tim00Cox0000000H_FD_125968 | JGI IMG/M metagenome (GOLD analysis project Ga0182033, IMG submission 125968) | Lab enrichment of tropical soil microbial communities from Luquillo Experimental Forest, Puerto Rico - timezero.00C.oxic.00.000.00H | ecosystem: Environmental > Terrestrial > Soil >...
CAGGACGCTGACGTGATTTCGACGGTTTGGCCGTCTCTCATGCCGTCAGCCATCGGCGAGGGTAAAGCCTACCTTCAATGTCACTTGATAGTGTTGGACCTTGCCGTCCTCGATGCAGCCACGTGTTTCTTTCACCTCAAACCAACGCAAGTTTCTGAGCGTTTGGCTGGCGCGGACGATGGCAGTTTGAATCGCATCTTCGATCGACACGGTCGACGAACCAACAAGTTCGACGATCTTGTAGACATGGTCTGACATCGCAACCTCTCCTTGATCTGACAGGTAAATCGGCGCAGGGGACTTGACGATACTTCTATCCGATTCACCAGCGCTCGCGGCTGCGGCAAGGTTCCATGGGCGGGAGATCACAATTTCGAGGCAGGGAGTGAATCATGCATTTCGTCATCTCCGGCACGTGGGGGCCGACCGATCCCACCCGAGCGATGTTGCCATTTATCTTCGCTGCTTCAGCCGTTCAGGACGGCGACACGGTCACCCTGATGCTGTTCCACGATGCGGTTCTCATGGCCGTCGACGGAGCCGGAGCCAAGCTCGTGCCGGTCGGCCCGCCGAACCGATATGAGGAGGTCGCCTCCCATCCGAACGTAATCCTCTGGGCCTGCCGCCCTTGCGTCGATGCTCGCGGCCTTGCTCCTTCTTCGCTCGATCATCGGGTCAAGCTCGGCGGGATGAATGAATTTCACGCCGCCGCCAAGAAGGCCGACTCAAAGGTCGTCGCCTTTTAGTCCAGAAATCTGTTCGGCTGGATGTGACGCGCTGGCACAATCCGCGAGGCGCTCAGTCGTTCAGCAGCGTCCCGAGCCCATCGAGGAGAGGGCGGTGCCTACAGAAAGTGACGAAGACCCGCTTTAGATACAACGCGGCAACAGTCGTCGGGCACGCAATGAAAGCCGACCAAATCAAAATCAAGCTGTTTGGCAAGGCTGCCGTGATGTTCCGGGCCATCAACGCGGCCGGTTAAGTGGTCTGCGAGGAAGCCGAAACGTGGGTGGCAGCATGATAAGGGGCGAAACCCGCCGTCTGTGGAGGCTTGCAATCACCTTCCGGCGGCCTACCATGGATCGCGTAGCTCACCTGCAGGAGCGCAGCCATGGAACTCCCCGTGGTGCGGCATCGTCAAGCCGGACCCCGCCAACTTCATCTTCGGCCAGTCGCATTTCATCAAGACCGTGGAAGACCTCCACGAGGCGCTGGTGGGCGCGGTTCCGGGCATCCGTTTCGGGCTGGCCTTCTGCGAGGCCTCCGGTAAGCGGCTGGTGCGCTGGTCGGGTAATGACGAAGCCGCCCTCGCCCTCGCACGCGACAACGCCTTGGCCATCGGCGCCGGCCACACTTTCCTGATCTTCCTTGGCGACGGGTTCTTTCCCGTCAACGTGCTGGCTGCGGTGCGCTCGGTGCCGGAGGTCTGCCGCATCTATTGCGCGACATCCAACCCGACACAGGTGATCGTCGCGCAAACGGAGCTGGGCCGCGGCGTGCTCGGCGTGGTAGATGGCGCCTCGCCGCTGGGTATTGAAACCGGCTTTGACATTGTGTGGCGGAAAGACCTGCTGCGAAAGATCGGTTACAAGCTGTAGCGGCTGGATGAAGCCGAAGCCGACAGGCTGCACCACCTGCAGTGGACACTGCCACGCAGCGCATCAGGTCATCCTCGCGAAGAGGGCTCGTCGCAAATTTAGTATGCGGACACAGATCGACGTTTGCGGCTATGATCTTTAGCTAGCAGGGCCGCCGCATGAGGGTGGAAGACTTTGCTCGGCTGAATCGAGCCACCCAGTCAATTCTTTCGAAGGGCAGCAGTAGGTCATGATGAACCTGTCGCGGCCAAACAACGAAGGTCTCCTTAGGGTCGAATTGACCAATAGCTGTTGTGCTATCGGCGAACTGGGCATATTGGCATGATCGAACAGCACTACATGTCGTCATGCTCAGGTCGTTGCGCTGAGTGCTTAACGCTGAGGATGACGATTTCTTCTTCGGCCTCGTTGATCGTGTAATAAACGAGGTAGCCAAACCGTGGCGTGACGAACTTGCGCACACCACGCTCTTTCTGTTGTCTGCCTAAAAAAGGAAACAGAATAAGAAGCTGCAAACTTTCATAAATGGATGCGCGCACACGAAGAGCGGCTGCGGGATTCCGCTCGCGGATATAATCAGCGATCAACGCAATGTTTTCTGTAGCGAGCGGTGTAAACCGTAGCTTCAAGGATCAAAGCGTTGAAATGCGGCAGCAACCTCGGCGTCAGTCGCGAATTGGCGACGGCGGGCCTGTGCGAGGCCTTGCAGAACGTCAGGAAGGTGCGCTTGATCGATGTTTTCAGGCTCGGTTTCGCCCGATCGGGCAAGATTTAGCATTGCGCGCGCAATCACATCCTGTTCCGCAGGCGGCAAGCGGCGGACGGTATCTAGAGCCTGATCGAGCAATTTGGTCATGTGCGCCATCCTATGTGCTCTAATCGTAGAAGCCAAGCTAATTCGCCATCGATAGAAAAAACAATTTGGTCAGGATCGATCTATTTTTTCACCCTTAGACAAGGGTGTTTGGGTCCGAGACTAAATTTTCATGGCGTAAAAAATGAAAACTAGCGTAGAGACCCTTGTGAGGCGAAAATGAGCGGCCAAATTTGGTGGCGCGTGGGTGGGAGCGGTCGGTTCAAAGGAGGCATCTATGTCTTCTAGATCCAAACCACCTCGCCAGAAAAGCGATTGCCTTGGAATAAAGGCCATCTTATTGGGCAGAAGCGACCGCTCAAGCCTAAGGATGTCTGGACCATTCGCGTCCGGCTCCAACTGGCGAACCAAAAGCGCGATCTTGCTCTCTTCAATCTCGCAATCGACAGCAAGTTGCGCGGATGTGATCTCGTGAGACTTCGAATTGACGACGTTTTATGCCGGCAGCCGAATACGAGAGAAGAAAACAGGGCGTCCGGTTCAATTCGAATTGACCGATCAAACACGAATAGCACTCCTGGATTGGATCAATCATCTCGACGTCGGTCTTACCCATTATCTTTTCCCGAGCCGGATCAAAGCGAAACCACATCTTTCAACACGACAATATGCTCGGATTGTTCATAGGTGGGCTCAAAGCGCGGGGTTAGATAGTTCAGCTTATGGTACCCACTCGATGCGTCGGACAAAAGCGGCGCAAATCTACAAAAAAAAACGGGAAACCTCCGAGCCGTCCAGCTTCTTCTCGGGCACACGAAACTTGAAAGCACCGTGCGTTATCTTGGCATTGAGGTCGACGACGCGCTGACTATATCAGAGCAAACCGAGCTTTAAGAAGCTAAGAACCTACGGCATGGCCAGGGGAATAGCTAATCCCCTGGCTCTATTAAATAAAGCCCTTCGATCGGCTCTGTTCAATCTATGGTGGCAATTCTTGATACTCGGCTCTCACAATGTCAGCTTTGGGCTGATCGAGTCGGCCGGTCTATTCTTTCGAAGGGCCGCTATGAGCGGCATTGGCTTTCGCTCGGGAGCTGACATCCATTGTATCTCTGGCGGAGAGAAGCACCTGAGCCAGTTGCGGCGCATCAAACAATCTTCGAAAGCTTTGCCTGCCGTCGTCGTCCGTTATTGGACATATCTGCCCCAGACTTTCGACCAGGGCATTCCGGTCGCGCCAGAAAAAAATCTTTAGGCTCGCCAAGAGCTTGGTCACCGCGTGAAGGTCGCGCCAGAATCCACGCGTCTTGGGTGTCACCCGCAGGGTCACTCCGCCGCCGCGCCGTCCGCGGCGGCCGCCAAAGATAGAGGCCCGAAAGCACGAGCACGACGCTCCAGCCCACCGTGATCTCGATCAGACAGCTGGCCCGTAGGATTGCTCCAGACCCTTCCGCAACAACCATCCTGCTGCGCATCGCCGCGCCGGTCGCGTCGATCTCCGGCCTTGCTTGGCTCGCCGGGACCTTGGCCAACATGATTAGCGACTTTATTGACAACTATTGTGACAGCGCGGCGTTGCCCGCGTATTGCGACTCGGTCAGGAAGAAAAATTGCCCCTCACTCAACGCGGCATGGGCGATGCTGGCATACTGCGGGCTTTGTAGCCGCTCGCTGTATCTGGGAACTTCGTGGTACAGATAATTCCCCAGGTCTTCGGCCGATATGATCCCCTCATGATGTATATCGGCTCCGCCACGCAGGCCGCGCAAAAGCAGCTTCGCGAAAGTGCTGTCGGCTGCCACATGTTCATTTCGGCGGCCGGAGGTGATGTAATAGCGAATTGGCAGGCCTAGCATTCGACGAATGCCGCCGAAATCATTCTGGTGGGGTTCTAGTGTCGTTGCCTTGGATTCGAACAAAGAACCGGAAAAACATGAGTCGAAAATCATAAGCACATGCTTTGCCTTGGTCTGCTTATTCCAAGAATCGACATCGAAGAATGACACTGCATTTGCGATTGCCTTGCCATCGTCGGGTTTGTAGACAGGAGTGTCGCTTCCCGTGATGTAGCCATCATCCTGGCGCGATTCCTGATTAAAGTCCGTGAAACCGTGGCCAGAATAATAGATGAACAGCCGTTCCTTGGGTCTATTCCATCGGCCCAAGAGAAACGCGGTTATTTTGCTTCTGATCTCAGCAACGGTCGGACTTTGCACGATCTCAACCGTCTGGAAATAGAGTGCCAGCCCGTCCGCAAGGTCCTGTAGATCGTTGGCGACGCTCGGCAGTTGATCCCAGCCGCTGTCATAGTGGGAAACACCAATCAGCAATGCGTGCCCGCGGTGACGCAAAAGCTGCTGAATGTCATCAGGGACCGTAGCTGTTGGCTCGGGCATTGGGAACATTAAGGTCTCCTCCGGCGCGGCGTTTTCAGCTGCTGCCTTGGCCCGTGCGGCTTCGGCCTCGGCTTCCGCCACAACCTTGGCGCGTACGGCTTTTGCCTCCACCTCCGCCGCAGCCTTGATGCGTGCGGCTTCGGCCTCGGCATCCGCCAAGACCTTGGCGCGTGCGGCCTTTGCCTCCGCTGCCGCGGCAGCCTTTTCAAGGGCAGCTTTCGCCGCCGCCTCCGCCGCGGCCTTTTCGCGGGCCGCTTGCGCCATTGCCTCTGCCGCGGCCTGCTCGCGGGCAGCCTGGGCCTTCGCCTCCGCCGCGGCCTTCTCGCGCGCAGCCTGGGCCTTCGCCTCCGCCGCCGCCTTTTCGCGGGCCGCTTTCGCCTTTGCCTCTGCCGCGGCCTGCTCGCGGGCAGCCTGGGCCTTCGCTGCCGCCGCAGCCTTCTCACGCGCAGCCTGGGCCTTCGCCTCCGCCGCAGCCTTCTCGCGGGCAGCTTGCGCCTTCGCCTCCGCCGCGGCCTTCTCGCGGGCAGCCTGGGCCTCCGCCTCCGCCGCGGCCTTCTCGCGGGCGGCTTTCGCCGCAGCCTTGTCACGTGCGGCTTGGGCCTCCGCGTCCGCCGCAGCCTTGTCGCGGGCAGCTTGCGCCTCCGCCTCCGCCTTCTCGCGAGCAGCTCGGGCTGCCGCCTCTACCGCGGCCCTCTTGCGGGCAGCTTGGGCCGCCGTCTCCGCCGCCGCCCTGGCCCGTGCAACTTTCGCCTCCGCCTCCGCTGCGGCCTTGTCGCGTGCAGCTTTTGCCTCGGCTTCCGCTGCGGCCTTAGCACGTGCGACTTCGTCTGCCGTGATCTTGGCTAGGTTCTCGAGCGCGGCACGCGCCTTGGCTTGCGCCGGCCTGGCGAGCGCTGCGTCGACATCCGGCGAAAGACTCAGAGCTTTCTCAAAATCTGCCTTGGCGTGCGCCAAATCGCCTTGCTTCTCGAAAGTTAGGCCTCGGCCAGTGTAGGCAGCGACGAAATCCGGCAAGATCAAAATAGCCTTGTTGAAGTCCTTCATCGCGCCGCGGTGGTCGCCCGACTCGCGCTTGGTATCGCCACGGAAGGTCAGGGCAACGGGCGAGCGGGGTCTGAGGTTCAAAGCCTTGTCGAGATCGGTCAGCGACCCTCGGAAATCCCCCTTTTCTCGCCGGAGCAGACCTCGATTCGAGTAAGCCTGGTCGTATGTCGGGTCTAGGAGAATGGCTTGGTCACAATCAGCGATCGCTCTGTCGAGCTCGCCTAGCTCCTTAAGCGTAAGGGCTCGGTTGTTATAGGCCTCCTTGTCATCGGGGTTGAGTTCGATTGCCTTGTTGTGATCCTCCTGGGACTGGTCGAGCTTGCCTTGAAGCCGCCAAGCCTCGCCGCGCCTTGTGTAAGGACCTGAGTTTTTTGGGTCGAGATCAATCGCTGCATTGTAATCGTCGATCGCGCCTTTGAAATCACGCATATCCATGCGAACCATCGCCCGATTGATGTATCCGAGCGGATCTTTGGGCGCGAGACTGATGGCCGCGTCGAAGTCGTTGATCGCACGATCGAATTTCCTTGTGGAAGCCAAGGCCAGCCCGCGATTGACGTAGGCCTTCCAATATCTTGGATCGAGAGCAATTGCCTTGTCGAAATCCAGGATGGCGCGATCATACGCATCCTTATTGTAGAGCGCTAAGCCCCTCGCATTGTAGAGGTCGGGTGATCTCGCACTGATGCCAAGCGCACGATTGAAATCAGCGATGGCTCCGTCGTAGTTGCCCTCCATGTGGTAGGCAATGCCCCGGTTCTTGAGCGCATCCACAAATTTTGGGTTTTGACTGAGAGCGCTTGTGAAGTCTTCTATTGCCTCGTCGAGCTTGCCTTTGCGAACTTTGGCGACACCACGATTATTGAACGCTGCGAAGACTTTGGTTCCTATGCTGCGATGCTCGAGGAGCCGCGTGCATGCCGCAATGCCTGCATCGGGATCGGCCAGCGAGTGATTGCACAATTCAAAGTCATCGGTCCCAACCGATTGTGCCCCCGCTGTTTGTGGAGGAAGCAGCAGGAACAGCAAGCCCAGGACGAAAGCAAGAAAGCGATCAAGATTGCGGCCGCAGGCGCACATCTCCTTTTCCTCAAGCTGCGTTCCTGACTAGGTTAACGGGTGCAGCACCTATCGTTCGGGTTCTGTAATAATTATACAACAGTATTTGATTAACTGGAATGCTATCCTCGTATCCGACTAGCAGACGATCGAGGGGTTGATATGCGGCGGGGATTGGCCAGGCTCATGATCACGGCGCCATTAGCTGGCGCGGCGACCTTCTCCATCGCGGGGCATCCGACCGAGGCGCGGGCGCAAACAGCGTCGCAAACGTTTTGTCCCCCCGCCGGGAGCTTTGACCCCGGCCTTAGCATTAACCTCCAAAACGGGGCATGCACCACTCCCATAAACGGCGCTTTTTCCGGCGCTGCCCTTGCCAGTCAGGCCCTGAGTGAATTGTCAGAGACCACAACTCAGGAAACCACGCGGAATGTGATCAGTGCTGTTTCCGCGCGGCGTGCGCAAGAAGAGCAACGCTGTCCGGAGGGGTTTTCGCGGGTGGATGGAACATGCAAGCGAATTCCGCCGCAGATAACGGAAGCGGCTCCCGTTGCCCCGGCTCGCCCGCCGGAAGAACGCGTGGTCAAGAAGGTGAAGAAGCCGAAGGCGGCCGCCGTTGCGCGCAAGCCCGCGCCCGCGAAGGTCGTATATCGCGCGCCCCCGCCGCCTCCGGTAGTGCCGGTCCCAATCGAGCCCGCCATCCGATTTGGAACCTGGGCCCAAGTCTACGGCGACTATGAAAAGCGCACCGCGACAGGCTTTGTGAACGTTCTTGGTACAACTCCAACGGGTTCTCTCGTTCCACAGGGAGCCACCGTTGACGTGCAAAGCCGGACCGGCACGGTGGGCTTCCTCGCCGGTGCGGATCTCACGTCCCGGGGCGTTATTTTTGGCAATGACGGATTGATTACGGGCGTGTTGGCAGGATTTGTATCATCCGACCTCACCCTCAACACATCATCTTTCGGATTTCCTGGGAGCTTATTAGGCGTTGGATCGAGTAGGCTTAATGCGAATATTTCGGGGGCTACGACGGGGCTCTATGCGACCTACTTCAATGGCCAGTTTTCGACCGATTTCACGCTAAGAATCGATGCCCTGACTGTCAATGAAACATTCAATGAAGCCCTTTCGTGCAGCTGCGACAGCGGCTTCCCACCCGTACCATCGGGCGGCGGCGGGTCGGTTGGTTTGCTCAAGGGAACCCTTACCGACAATTTGAACTACAGGTTCGACCTCTACCCGAATTTCTGGGTCGAGCCAACAGCCGGGGCCCAATATACCTTTTTGAGCTATGGCGCGGGCGCCGCCCAGCTAGGTCTGGACAATGGATTTTTGGTGATGGTGCAAGGCGGCGCGCGTTTCGGCACCACCACCCTCATCAATGACCGTATACTCATGACCACGACGCTGACTGGTCTTGCTTATGACGACGTTCTGATCAGAGGCGGTTTCATTCCGGGCGCTGCATTTGAAGGGAACAATATTTTGCGGCAGGCCGACGAGGGCCAAGTGCGCGGCCACGGCATAGTAGCGCTGAACTTCGATTGGGGAGAGGGGGTCACCTCTTTCATTCAAGGCGAGGCGCGGGGCGGAAAGGGTCTGTTCGGTGCCGGCGGCAGGGCAGGCGTCCGCGTCCAATGGTGACAGGGTCATCCTGGGCGTAGCACAAAAATATAAGCGCGGCCCAACATGGTCATTCAAGGCGAATTTCGAAAAAACTGCTATCCTGCCATCATCCTCGCTGCCTTGCTGTTGCTTGCCGCGTTTGGGGGCCTGAAGGCGGAGTGCCTGGGACACGACCTTTTCCCCGCACTTAAGGCCCGGGCTCCCGCAGCCTATAGCGCCATCGAGACCGCGGCAAGCGGGATGCCTTTCGGCCATGGCAGGCTGTTTCGCCTCTCTCGTCCAGGAGTTGCGCCGTCCTATGTTTTTGCCACTTTGCACTCATCCGATCCGCACATAACCAGTTTCTCGCCCCAGCTGCGCGCCGCCATCACGAGTTCAAAAATTGTCGTTTTGGAATCCGTCGAGGTAGGCGATGTGCTTCGACGAGCGATTGCCAGAGATCCTGCCGTTTGGCACGAGGCGACCTTTGCCCGCGAAAACCAAAGGGCTGACCGGCTGCTTAGCGAAGTGGATTTCGCGAAACTTGAAACTTCTATGGCTCGCAAAGGCCTGCCGAAATCGGTGGCCCAGAAGTTTAAACCGATGGTCCTTGCCCTCCTGCTGGACCAGCCGGATTGCGATGCTCGCGCGCCCGGAGCCAATCCCTACGTTGATAAGCTCGTCGCCGATATCGCACGCGAGAACGAAATCGAGACTGTTGGTTTGGAATCGATGATCGAGCAGCTCGAAATTCCAAACGATCTGCCGCTCGAAACCGAACGCGATCTCTTGATCGCCAGCCTTCGTCAGGCGGATCACGGCGAGGATGCGGCAGAGACCGCGGTCGCGCGTTACATCGAAGGCGACCTGGGCAGCTTGCTCGCCTGGATCCGATCAGCCGAACCAATCCCCGGCGTTGCTGATGCGCGCATCCCGCTGGCTTTCCTCGACCGGCTGATTACTTCACGCAATTATCGCATGCGCGATCGCGCTCTCCCCCTTTTGCGCCGAGGGGGCGCGTTCATAGCCGTCGGGGCGGCTCATCTGCCTGGAATCGAGGGCCTTTTGTCTTTGTTCGAGCAAGAAGGATATCACATCGATGCCATCGAGTAACGACGCCGAATAGGACTGATTGCCCGGCAGGTCAACCACCGTGGCTAATAAGTATGGCTTTGAGAAAGTCTTCGGTGGCGAGCGTCGAGCGGACAGTTTCAGTCGAACCATCCGCGTGGATGACCATCACTAAATCAGCTTGCACGGACGGGTCGTGATGAATGTTTGCTGGGATTGTGCGAGCATCAATAACAACGCCGCCATACTCGTGGCGCCTAAGCATTTCTTGGATTGCTGCCCAAACCGATGGAATTGATAGAACGCCAACAATGAGATAGATGATTGGAATCGCTTTGCCAGGCGGGCTGCGTTTCTTCAAGTCCTCTGCCGCAGCGGAGGTATCCTCCTTCCCTTCCAACCCCGTGCGTTCATCGCCGGGTATTGCGTTGAGAGACTGCTGGTCCAATTGTATGCGAACCTGGGCGGACTCTTGGGACCTGGCGGAGCGCGAGCCAAAGCCCGCTAAACCAGCTAACGATAGCGCTATCACTGCTATCCGACGGCTGATTTTCAAAGCCTGGAACGATTCCCGGCCTGTCACGGCACGTCCCTCCTAGACAATATAGGCACCTTTAAAGGTATGCCCACAATCGCAGCCCCGTCAATGCGCAGTGTTCCAGATGATGACGCAAATAGACCATTGCGTTGCAGCATCATAGAGTGCAGTAACGTGATCCATCTTGTAGCTATTATAACTGCAATCATCCAGTCTTGGGACCGCAATTATCGGCGACCGGTGAGTATTCGGCTTCAGGGCGAGATCATCTACAAGTGTGCTCCGATTCATTGCCATTCGATCGCAATCGCCCGCCAAACCGGCGGCCCGGCGGCGAGCATCTGCTCCTCTATTGTTTGTGCTCAAACCGGCGCAAGTTTTTGAGGAAACATTGTTTTGTTCTCGACGGGTTTGTTGAGGCGAAGTTGCATCGTATCCACTTCTCGAGTTTCAGTGATACGAATTGAACAACTTGGGCGGAACGTTCGCGTCAGTTGCGGTGGGCCGGGTCCGGCCAAATGACGCTGCTTGAGGAAGTGAAGATGTGCTCTTCTCATTGTCGGATCGCAAGCGAGTGTCAGGAAGGAGGTCAGAGTGTCTCCGGCGCGCCGTGATTGATCAGGATCTGCCCCGCTGTAGGAATATCCTCCCGCACAGGTTGATGGAACTGACTCACAAGGACAACAGCGTTGACCATCCCAGGATACGGGATTTCGGTCCAGAGCGGGGCACGCAGAGCGGTGACCGCGGGGCCTCTGATCCAGACGGGTGTCCCATTCGGACGGGTGAGGACCGCGAATTGCTCCTTCTTTTTCAGGCGGCCAAGTAGGAGCTGTGGAGCCTCGGCGGTTATGAGGGCGACGCGCGTGGCGCCGTAAACGTAGGTATGGGGGCCGACATCGCCCGGATAAGCGCCGGCCACGATCTCCACCATGTCGTCGCCCAACTCAACCACGTCCCCCGAAAGCGTTGTGATCGCCACCATGAAGTTGCCCCGTCCAACGCTGTCCAATGTTGATGCGACATTTCGAGCCTAGAAGAGAAGCTACAATTTCTTCAGGAATTCGATCAGCGCCAACCGATCAGCCTCGCTGATGTTGGTGCCGTAGTCGTGTCCAGCATTCGAGTTGCCAGGCAGTCGCGTATCGAACATAAAAGCACCCGCGAAGGGGCTGCTCGAGATGACGCCAACCTGCTGGGGATCGAATTCCCAGCTACCCACGTAGAAAATTCGTGTCCGTTGGGCCGCTGGCAGGAGCAATTCATAGAGGCTCGGGACAGAGCCATTATGGAGATATGGCGCCATCGCCCAGATGCCATTGAGCGGTCGCGCGCGGTAGGCGCGTGTTCCGCGAAAGTCGTTCGCACGGCCCGCGTCGATCTCTTTCTCTGCCTGGGCATTGGCGGTTGATTGCTGCGCCCACTGGTCGACGATCCTGCTGGTGACCGCCTTCGCGGCCTCCAGATATGCAATCTGGGGCGGGCCGTTGATCTTCTCGAGCGTGACGACGCGTGAGGCAAAGTTGGTGGCCTGGCGAGGGTCGGTGCCGACCTTGTCCAGAGGCACCGTCGTGATAGCGATTTCCGGGCTTTTTCCCTCAGCGACGTCGCGGAGCGGCGCGTGCGTCCTGCGATCGATTGGCTGATGGCAGCCGGCGCACATCTGCTGGAATAGCGCTTCTCCTTGCTGCGCCTTGACTGGGTCGATCCTGCCGAGGATATTTTCCGGCCAGGGTGGCGACTGAAGCTTGGTCAAACTGCGGTGGATTGACACGATGTTGTCCATCAGCACGCCGTGATTGACTGTGCCACTCAGAAATGTGGCCGGATCGATGGGGGCGCCTACACCCAAAGCCTCGATCACGTTACGAGCCAGCGGCTGGCGGATGGACGCGTTGTAAAGAACCCAGTCAAAGTACGGCGTGTCCCAAAGCGCGGGAAACCGCACCGGCGCCGTGGTCGGGATATAATTCCTTGCCTCCTGCAAGGGGCCAGACAGCAGGAGATTGCCGCCGCGATGGACGGCATCGAGCCGGCCGAAGCCGGAATCCGTGGGCTCCTCGGAGGCCCTGGCCTGCGCGGCTTCGAAGAGCGAACGCCGCGCCGCGAGGTCCTGGAGGTAGAGGCCGAAACTCTTGCGCAAGTCGTCTGGCGTGACGGCGGCTCCGGAAGCCAGGACCCGCGCCGCAAAGCGCCTGAATTTAGGCTCGCTCGCGTAGGTCGCGACGAGCGCCGCGCTGAGCTCATTCTGGAAGGTCTCGATATCGTGGTGCGCCGGGCCTCCCTCGATCCGAATCTGTTGACCGTGATAGCGGATCTGCCCAGTATGGCAAGCGGCGCAGGCAAAGCCGACCCACTCACCCTTCCAGTACTGGTAGGGGGCTCGCGTCGCAAAATCGAGTTGCCGCCGTGCGAAGCCAACAGGAAGACCGCCAGGGTTTAGGGCACTCGAAGGCTCTGGGATAAACCCGAGCCGCTCGAGGTGATCCGACGAGGTGAAGAGCGCGTCGCCCGTCGCTTGTTCGAGCGCGACGAACCATGCGTAGGGCATAAAAACGGTGCCCTGGCTGACATAGTACCACCATTGGGCCTTATCGTGGTCCCAGCCTTGGTCGAGATAGATGGCCTCGGGATAGTAACGCTGGCGTTCGTCGGAGACATTCGCCGACTCTTGCCCACGGCTTGTGGCAAGAGCGCCGCTCGTTGCGACGATCGCCGCAACGAGAGTCATGCGCACAATGCTGGCATCAACCCGCTTGCCCCGTTTCATCATGGCCTCCGAGCTCCAAGGGTCAAGTTTCCGGCCCCTTCCCATAACCGCCCCGCCCGCACTCGCTTAGGGTTGCTTCTTGGAATCGAGTTCCCGCATGCGGGGGCTCATGGGTTCGTCCCCTTTGGCTTGTGCGTCCGCTTGGGTTCCCCCAAGAGGTTTCCCGAGCTTCTCAATTTGTTCGCGCAGCCGTGCCGCCCGTTCAGCGGCTGCGCTGTCCTCTTTGTGATCATGTGCCATGGTTGCGTCTCTTTCTGCCAAACGATAATCCTGACCGTGGCACAAGGGTTCCCCCCTTACTCCAAAGAGCTCATTACTCGGCGGCCAGCCCAGGGCGCCTTACACGGCCAGGTTGCCGCATCGAAACGGAAGGAGTGTGCTCGCGATCGCTGCGTTGCGAGCTTTGAACGATCTGGTTGATGCGCTGTCGGAGGAGGTGCGCATATCCGGAGGAGGCCTGCTTGTTGGCCTCGGCGGTTAACATGACGGCGGACGCGCGCGCCCGGCGTTTCTCCACAGCCTTAGCCGTCTCCCGGCTCGTCAGCCGGTCGATCTGGGTCCGTAGGCTCTCCTCTTTTTCAGTAAGCGGGCCGATATCGCGGAATGAAGGCTCATTGCTGCC
>Ga0182033_10001086_pt1 | contig 13462 bp, 9 predicted proteins | sample tim00Cox0000000H_FD_125968 | JGI IMG/M metagenome (GOLD analysis project Ga0182033, IMG submission 125968) | Lab enrichment of tropical soil microbial communities from Luquillo Experimental Forest, Puerto Rico - timezero.00C.oxic.00.000.00H | ecosystem: Environmental > Terrestrial > Soil >...
GCTCTTAAACAGACGCTACGCGTCCGTTTAAGAGCCTGCTTTTAAATAAATGGACCAAACAAACTGATTTCAAACTTTTCTCGTAGAAAAGCAGCGGAATTCCGCCGTCGCTTCGCTATGGCCCGACCTTACCCGGTTTGCGGACACGCCGTAGCTCGAAGAGCGAAGGTGGTCTCCGGCGGCAGCGGAGAATTCCGCTGCCACAGCCTGCATTCAGCACAAATCCTTACCCAAGTCAACGCAGCAGCATGGCAACGGCTAAGGATTTGTGATCAATGCAGGCTAAATCCCTTGGGCTTCATTGCGTTCAAAATGCCCCTTGAAAAACAGCCAACTGACCTGGGGCGAAATCAAAGAGATTTAGGAGACGGGTACGCTGGCACCTCGAGATTTTGTCTGAAAAATTCGCAGGTAAACCCTCCGCTTCAAGCAAAGCCGGCCAGTAGACGGAATCGAGTCACTTGAACTGCCTCGTCGAGCGTGCCACCTTTGCGTGCTTTGGGCGGAGTCAAAAATATTCTGTTTGTTTGCACTGGGAACATTTGTCGAAGCCCGATGGCGGAGGGATTGTTTCGCGAGATGGTTGCGGGGCGTGCTGACATTCGAGTTCGTTCCGCCGGCCTTAGCGCATTTGCGGGGCAACCGCCAAGCGCACATGCGGTTGAGGTCCTGGCCGACCTTGGAATCGATATCTCCGGCTATAGAAGCAAACCGCTTTGTACGGAATTGATCCGCGCAGCTACATGCATCATGGCAATGACCCGGAGCCATTTAGAATCCATTCAGTACCTGTTTCCGGAGGTTACAGAGAAGGCCTTTTTGCTGCGCGAGTTTGAAGATAACCCTTCGTCTCTGGACGTCTCCGATCCGATTGGCATGAGCCTGGAAGCGTACGTAGTTACGCGGGATATTATCAGGAGAGCGCTCCCCGGTATTTTACGATTCATTGATAGCGGCGTCTTAGATATGAATGACAGGAGCGATTCCTCAACGATGAGCCATCCCGGGAAATGTAGCCTTGAGCAGGTGGATCCTGCCGTTTTTCAGGCGATAGAGAACGAGCGAAAACGCCAGTTCGAAAATATCGAATTGATAGCGTCGGAAAATTTCGCGAGCCGGGCAGTAATGGAAGCGCAGGGTTCGGTTCTTACGAATAAATATGCAGAAGGCTATCCGCGCCGAAGATGGTATGGCGGATGCGAATATGTTGACGTCGTTGAGCAGTTAGCAATTGATCGGGCCAAGCAGTTGTTCGGGGCGGAACACGTGAACGTTCAGCCGCATAGCGGCAGCCAGGCAAACATGGCCGTATATTTCAGCGTGTTGCAGCCGCAGGACCGGATCCTGACCATGGATCTCTCGCATGGCGGACATTTGACGCACGGAAACAAGGCAAACTTTTCAGGACGTTTCTATGAAGTGATTCACTACGGCGTCGATCCGAAGACTGAGCAGATTGACTACGGGCATCTGGCACAATTGGCCGAGGAGCACAAACCGAAAATGATCACAGCGGGTGCTTCGGCGTATCCGCGCATTATCGATTTTAAAAAGATGCGCGAAATTGCCGACTCGGTTGGCGCTTACCTATTTGTGGATATTGCTCATATTGCCGGCTTGATTGTGGCCGGCTTGCATCCAAGCCCGGTGGGGATTGCGGACTTTGTTACCAGCACAACTCACAAGAGCCTGCGCGGTCCGCGTGGCGGGATGGTGATGTGCAGGTCTGACCTCGCGAAATCGATCGATGCATTGATGTTTCCCGGCATCCAGGGGGGGCCCCTGATGCACGTGATTGCGGCGAAAGCGGTCTGCTTTCATGAGGCTTTGCAACCGGAGTTCAAGGAATATCAGAGGCAGATTACTCTGAACGCGAAGTCGTTGGCTGCCAGCCTGCATATGAAGGGATATCGACTCGTCTCCGGCGGAACGGACAACCATCTGATGCTGGTCGATCTTCGGCCAAAGGGCATGAATGGCAAGCAGGCGCAGGAAATTCTCGATCGGGCCGGCATTACGGTGAACAAGAACTCTATTCCGTTTGATACGGAAGGGGTCTTCAAGGGCGGGGGTATTCGGGTCGGAACGCCCGCGGTCACAACGCGCGGCATGAAAGAAGAAGAAATGATGGAGATCGCCGACCTCATGGATAAGGCCCTTGCATCGGCTGGCGACCCCGCGGTTTTGTCTGAAGTTCGCCTTGAGGTCAAACGTTTGACTTCTCATTACCCGTTGCCCGGCTAGCCTAGCCCGCAAAAATCACGCGTTGTAAGAAACCACTTGGTTATGCGGGCTGAAAGCTTCTTATAGAGACGCTGCACGTCCGTCTAAAGCCTGCTTCAATTTAAAAAAACACAATAAAACGAGTTGTTTTAGATTTTTCTGCAAATAATCTGGCCGCCGCTCACAACGATCTGTCGCTCTGTGGTTTGTGCAATGGGCTTGGTTTGTTTGGTTCGTACGCGCACATCAGTTTTTGCAAAGCGAGATAGATTGCGCTCTGATGGGCCGGAGGTAGGGTCCGATCTCCGAGCGGACCGTCAGCATTGGTCGCCCTTAACTTACGACCTCACCGTAAAACCGGTGGCCTCGGAGATGCGACCCTGCCAGTCCCCACTGAATTGGGATTTAACATGGAGAAGCTCGCAAAAATTATCTGCTGCTCCCAACCTGCGGTAATCCTTATGCCGAGATTGGCGAGTGACGTGGGCTCGGGCACAGCCAGGCGTCGACCCCTATACCAGTTGGCCTGCCACCATCGAGCACGTTACCTGTCATCAAATCGCGGTAATAACCAGTCCAACCTGAGGTTGGAGACTGAACATATCCATGTCTCGCGCCTCCGTCCGCGTCTCCGTAAGGCATCACATGACCGAGGCTCGCAAAATAGGCGCAAACGCCATGCAACCATTCATGAAGCCATATTTCGCCCGCAACTGGAATTTTCCATCTCCATGATTCCGTATTTCCAACAGCTGCGTATGTCGCACCGTTTGACCAAACAGAAGCCGCCATACCCAGTCCCCAACCCGCCGATCGAACGGATATACCGTCCCTGAAGTTATGCTGTGGCCAGAGCACAAATATGGAGTCATAGATTCCCGGCGCGGCCAGCAGGTCCATCTCCTCCCGTGTATCGTCTGGCGACGGCCAGTACATTTCTTCGTTCATTGGAGTTAACGAAGTGAGCTTCCGCTCAACCCTGTGGATCTCATATTGGAGATTTGCTCTGCCGGAGGTCAGATCTTCGACCAACGAGGGAAAGTGTCTAAATGAGCTGATACCGTCTTGCACCTCTTTATCCGAGAGAAAATGCACGAAATGTTGTGACCTCCCCGACCGGTCGAGAAGTCGTACGTTGATTGAACTATAGACGAGCAGCAGCGAATCCCAGATTCTCACTTGCGGCAATATACTGGGCATCAGAGCAACCCACAAAGGTCCATGACCGCTACTCTCAGGGAACAAGGTTGGAAGCGTTTTGCGCAACGCCCGGATGAGTGGTGAAAGAATAATTTGGTTAGCAGTAGCGAAGCCGCGGGAGTTGCAAACAACTCCCCTCCAATAGAGACGCTACGGGCTCGGTGCACTAGAAGGATTCGGTAAAACAACCGGAGGAGAGTTGGTTGGATTCGAAGTCAAGTGCGCCCTGGATTGCTCGATTTTCGATGCGAGACCCTGGTTTTGCGGATCCAAATTCAACGCTTTCTGCCAATAGGTAAACGCCTGCGGAATATTGCCGAGCGCCCGATGGGTATCGCCAATATGTTCGAATACAACCGGATCTGGGGGGGCTATTATCTCGGCGGCACGCATCAGCTCTGTGAGTGCACGCCTGAAGTCGCCTTTCTTGAAATAGAACCACCCCAGACTATCACAGTACGCACCATTCTCCGGTTCCATCTCAAGCGCCTTTTTTATCAAGGTACCCGCTTCATCAAGATTCATATTGCGGTCGACCCACATATAGCCCAGGTAGTTATAGGCCCGCGAAGCCTTTGAGGGATCCAGCTCTATCGATTTCTTGAGAAGGTTGGCGGCCTTGTCAACAAATCCCGCCTGTTCTGCGGTCGCACCGTAATTGAAGTAGAAATTTGCGTCGATCAACTCCTCCTGCGACGCCATCGCCTCCTGCAAAGCGGCCTCGAAAATGGGCAGGGCGTCGGAAAATCTCTTCGCCGTCGAGAGCGCTATTGCCAGGCTGTACGTCATCTGTGGAATGTCGAATCTTTTTCGCGCTTCAACCAGGGTGTTGATTGCGTCATCGTATTGTGTCAATTCGAGCTGAATCTCGGCCGCATGCAGATAATTTTCCGGTTGATTTGGCGCAAGAAGAAGCGCCTGCTGATAACTGGCAAGTGCTCGCTTTTTGTTTCCGCCTTCTTCGTAGAGACGGGCCAGGAACTCGTAGATCTCGAATTTTAGCGGATTTGTCTTCAGCATTTCCTCGAGATTCCGGATTGCCTCGTCGCGTTGACCGGTCTTCAGCAGGCTTTGCGCCAGTTTATAGCGGACGTCTGCATTATCCTTATTCAACTCCAATGCCCGCAGATAAAAGGGTATGGCGCTCGCGACCTGATCGACGAGGACATAGTCGTCTGCGACCTTCGCGTAGATCGCTCCATCGTCGCCAGCCAAACCGGCCGCCTTTTTCAATAGCGGATCAATCTCACCGAACTTTGACGCCGGAAAGCTGCTTTGGTCGCTACCGTAAAGTTGAATCGAAAGATCGGCCAAGCTTGTCCAGAAATTGGGGTCTTTGCTATCCAGCTTTCGGGCCTTGAGCAAAACTCCCTGGGCCTCCTTTTTTCGCTTGAGCGCCATGTATACCTCGAACAACGTCTCATGGCCGACAAAGTTTTTTGGATCGACTAAGACAGCTTGCTCAGCGTATTTGACCGCTAATTCCGGCTTTTTAAGCTGCTTTAGGTAAAGGTAAGCCAAATTCAGATAGGCTGAAGCTTCATTTGGGCGGACCTTTGCCAGATCCTTGAGAACATCGATCCCGCTTGCGACGTCGCCGCGCTTTGCAAAGTCGTGCGCTATTCGCACAGCTAATTGCGGATTACCTCCTGGATCGAGCTGAAGAGACCGGGTATAGGCAGCAAGCGCATCTTCATAATCGCCCTGCTCCTCAAGAAGAAGGCCTTCCATATACGAAGCCTGAGCCTCAGCTTTTTTCTCAAGCTCTTTTGGAAGTTGCTGTTCGGGCGTCGCCGGACGGATATCAGCGTAGAAGGTATCCTCCGGACTTTGGTACCCGGGCGTAGCAATCGCCTTGGAAGCCGGGCCGGCCTCGCCGGCGAATAGGAAAACGCCCAACGACGCGCCGGCATGCAGTACGATATGCAGCAGGCGCGCCGACCTCCAGACACTCATGTAGTAATCTTAGAACTCAAGACTTGTATCGCAAACGCTTCTTGTGACGGTTTTCCCTCATGCGCTTGCGACGTTTGTGTTTTGCAATCTTTGCTTTTCTTCTCTTCTTCAGTGAGCCCATAGATTGATTCGATCAGTGCTGGTTAAATACTTGCCGGACCAACTGCCGGTGATGAATTGATACTAATAGACAACTTTATTCAACGGATACTCAATAATCCCTTCAGCTCCCAAACCCTTCAGTTCCGGGATGATTTCTCTCACTACCTTTTCGTCAATCACGGTTTCAATTGCGACCCAGCCCGGCTGAGCCAAAGGCGAGACCGTCGGATTTCGTAACGATGGGAGGCGCCGCAACAGTCTGGGAAGTTCTGATTCGGCAAGATTCATTTTCAACCCCACCTTGTTGCGTGCATTGAGCGCGCCGAGAAGCAACAAGACCAGCCGATCAAGTTTGCTCCTCTTCCAACTGTCTTGCATCGAAACTCGATTGCCGATGACCTGCGGATAGGACTCGGTTACCACCTCCACGATTCGCAGATTGTTGGCTGCAAGGGACGTGCCAGTCTCGGTGATTTCCACGATTGCGTCGACGAGCTCCGGAACCTTCACCTCGGTCGAGCCCCAGCTAAATTCAACGTGAGCCTTCACTCCCCGCGATTCAAGAAACCGCGTTGTCAAACCAACAGCTTCGGTAGCGATTCGCTTTCCGTGCAGGTCGTTGATCGTCTGAATCGGGGAATTTTGAGTCACCACAACGACCCAACGAGTCGGACTGGAGGTTGCCTTGCTGTACTGCAGGTTCTCGATCAGCTCGACATCGGAATTATTTTCTTCAATCCAATCCTTTCCGGTTATTCCGCAATCAAGGTACCCGTGTTCCACGTATCGGCTGATCTCCTGCGCCCGCAGCAGCCGTACCTCCAGTTCCGGATCATCGATCGCAGGCTTGTAAGATCTCTTTGAGCCGGTGATCTGGTAGCCCGCCTTTGCAAACAAATCGAGCGTCGACTCTTGAAGGCTTCCCGAGGGCAGTCCTATCCGGAGTATGGGCTGGTTCATGGCATTCTAAGAAAAAAGGCGAATACTTACGCCGATACCTGAATGGTGGCTAGAAAAAACTTCCCTGGAATCCTTGAAAAGCAAAACTGATTGCAGATGAGTCAAGTTTTTCTGTATCCACACATTGCTCATTGGGCGGTTTTGCTTTTCAAGGATTCTTCATCTATCAAAGAAACATCCTATGGCATTAAACACTGAAATTCTTTCTCGGGTTGCAACCGAGGCGCGCGGTCTCACTATGGATGCGGTTCAAGCGGCTGCCTCGGGGCATATCGGCCTTCCACTGGGTGCGGCCGAGGTCGGAGCTGTTCTCTTTGGACATGCTCTGCGATATTATCCGGAGGATCCGGCGTGGATCAATCGTGACCGTTTTGTACTCTCAGCCGGCCATGGCAGTATGTTCCTGTACAGTTGGCTGCATCTGGCTGGGTATGATCTCCCTCTGGAAGAATTGAAGAATTTCCGCCAATTGCACAGCAAGACACCCGGGCATCCGGAGTTTCACGAGACCCCCGGAGTCGAAGCTACCACCGGCCCTCTCGGACAAGGAGTTGGCAATGCGGTCGGTATGGCCGTGGCCTCCAAGATGGCAGAAGCCCGGTTCAATACGCATGAGCACGTGATTTTTGATCACAAAATCATCTGCCTTGCGGGAGACGGTTGCTTGCAGGAGGGAGTTTCAGCTGAGGCAGCCTCCTTTGCCGGCCACCAGAAGCTGGACAACCTCATTCTCATTTATGATTCGAATGATGTCACTCTCGACGCAATGGCCATAAAGACGCAGAGCGAAAACACTGCGTTGCGTTTCGAAGCCTACGAATTCGAGGTGCACACGGTTAATGGCCATGACATGGAGGCTTTCCTCGAAGTTTTTGAGAGGGCCAGGAATTCCAGCAGCGGCAAGCCACAGTTCATCGTTTCTCGGACTCTAATCGGCAAAGGTATCCCCGAAGTTGCGGGGACAAACAAGGCACACGGGGAAGCCGGAGTAAAGTTCGTGGATGCTGCCCGCAAAGCGCTCGGTCTTCCGGACGAGAAATTTTATGTTTCGAAAGAAACGCGCGAATATTTCGCCAACCATAGGCAGGAACTGAAGAGCCGCTACCTGCAGTGGCAGGATAAATTCGGCGCATGGCAGCGCGCAAATCCGGAGCTTGCCGAGTTGCTGGAGCGGGGTGTGCGCCATGAGATTCCGAAAGATCTCCTGTCGCGAATTCCGGCTTTCCCGAAAGACAGCAAGATCGCGACACGAAAAGCAGGCAGCGAGGCATTGCAGCCGATCGCGGATGCTCTTCCCCTGCTGATCGGCGGAAGCGCCGACCTGTATGGATCAACGTTGAACTACATCAACAAGGACAAGGATTTTGACGCCTCGAATCGCGCAGGGCGCAACATTCGATTCGGCATCCGTGAGCATGGCATGTGCGCAATCTTGAATGGCGTCGCGTACCATGGAATTTTTCGTCCCTCCGGCGCCACTTTTCTGGTCTTCGCCGATTACTGCAGACCCTCAATTCGCTTGGCCTCGCTGGCGCGGCTTCCGGTGATCTATATCTTTACTCACGATTCAGTTGGAGTGGGGGAGGATGGTCCGACGCATCAACCAGTTGAAACGCTAAGCGGTTTGCGAGTCATTCCCAACCTGGACGTAATCCGGCCGGCAGATCCAGAAGAGACCGCCGGTGCATTTGCCGCAGCGGTATCGCGGACGGATGGTCCGACGCTAATAGCTTTGACTCGACAGGTGATCCCTATCCAGAACGATATTCCGATAGACCTGCGTCGCAACGGGGTCGCCAAGGGAGCGTATGTGGCGATCAAGGAGACCGGAGCCTTGAAGGCGATTATTCTGGCGACCGGAAGTGAACTTCAGCACGCGATCAACGCCGCAAAACAGCTTGGCGAAGGCATTCGCGTGGTTTCGATACCTTGCACTGAGCGCTTCCTGCGCCAGGAGCAGAACTACCAGGACGAAGTCTTACCACCTTCTTGCCGGAAGCGAGTTGCGATTGAAGCAGGCGTGACCATCCTCTGGGCCCGTTTTGTGGGCCTGGACGGCAAGGTCATCGGGATCGATCGTTTCGGCTTGAGTGCTCCCGGAGGCAAAGTGATGTCGGAGCTTGGAATGACGGCCGAGCGCGTGATCGCCACTGTCAGGAGTCTGAACATTTGACTGATTGACCCATGGAGAAGGCTACTGGACCGAAAGTGGGATAGATTCGCCCTTGATAATTCTCTATTTGTATATAGAGAAGTAGTTTAAATGATCCAGGGCCTGGTATTCAGTTCCTCCGAAGTACGCTCTCTCTCTGCTGAGTTTGAGCATGCTGCGCCTACGGAAGTTTTGAACTGGGCTTTTGAGCAGTTCGGCACCCGTGTGGCAATCGGAACGAGTTTCCAGGGCGCGGGACTTGTGACAATTCATCATGCTGTGTCCGCAGGAATTGCCTTACCGGTCTTTACGATTGATACAGGCCTGCTTTTCCAGGAAACCCTGGAACTTAAGAGCCGTTTGGAGAAATTCTTCGGCATAACGATCGAATCCCTCCTCCCCGAACTCACTCTCGAAGCGCAAGCGCGCGAGATCGGATCCGAACTGTGGAAGGTGAACCCAAATCTCTGTTGCACTATCCGAAAGGTCGAGCCGCTCCAGAAAAAGCTGGGTTCTCTCGACGCATGGATTACCGGCTTGCGTCGGGACCAGTCAACGGGAAGGGCGCGAACCCAGGTGCTTGAACTCTACGAATTTGACCGGTTGCGAGGAAGAAACATTCTCAAGATAAATCCGCTTGCAAAGTGGTCTCGTGACCAAGTCTGGGATTACCTGCGGCTGCACAAAATACCTTACAATCCCCTGGTTGATCGCGGCTTTCGCAGCATTGGTTGCGTCCCGTGCACGACCGCCGTCTTTGAAGGACAGGACGACCGGGCCGGAAGATGGACCGGGTTTGACAAAGTGGAATGCGGCATTCACACGTTTTTGGGAGAGAATATCTAAGAGATGGAATCGAACTACCCACATCTGGATGCGCTGGAGAATCAAAGTATTTACATTTTGCGAGAGGCTTTCCGGAAGTTCAAACGATTGGCGATGCTGTGGAGCATAGGCAAAGACTCTTCTGTGATGCTTTGGCTCCTGCGAAAAGCATTTTTCGGTCACATCCCGATTCCGTGCGTCCATGTCGACACCAGCTATAAGATGCCCGAGATGATAACCTTCAGGGATCGTCTGGCAAAGGAATGGGGTATCAACCTGATCGTCGGGCAGAACAAGGCCGTTTTAAAGCGGGCCAATACTTTTCCCAACGGCCGGATTACGCGTGTCGAATGTTGTAGTTTGCTCAAGAAAGACGCACTTCAGGCAATCATTGAGGAGAAGAATTATCAGGCAGTTATCGTAGGAATTCGCCGCGACGAAGAAGGCACGCGTGCCAAAGAGCGTTATTTCTCGCCCCGGGACAAAAACTTTGAATGGAATTTCAAGGATCAACCGCCCGAACTCTGGGACCAATTTAAGACCGATTTCGATGCAGGCACTCACATCCGTGTGCATCCGCTTTTGCATTGGACCGAGGTAAATGTGTGGGAGTACATCGATCGTGAGGGGATACCGATCGTCAATTTGTATTTCGCCAGGAATGGAATGCGTTACCGGAGTCTGGGGTGCGCTCCATGTACGAGGCCAATCCAATCGAACGCCCTCAGCGTACCTGAAATCATCGAGGAACTACGGTATACGAATGTCGCGGAGCGCAGTACACGCGCTCAGGACCAAGAGGCGGAGGACGCCTTCGAGCGTTTGCGGGCCAGCGGATACATGTGATCGAGCCGCAGGCCTAATATTGAAATTGCTGAATTTCTGGTATTCCCTATTCCCTATGCCTGCCTTGGAACGTCAATACATTGGATTGAGCGAGGACTTTGTGACTGATTCGATCATTCAAGAACTGGAATCCAAAGAACAAACCCAACCCGTTCAAACAGAAACCGTTCCTTTGCGCATCGTCATTGTCGGCCACGTCGACCATGGCAAATCGACTTTGGTAGGGCGGCTTTTATATGAAACCGGATCACTGCCTGAGGGCAAGTTTGAAAACATTCAGGCCGTTTGCCAGCGTCGCGGGATGCCGTTTGAGTGGGCGTTTTTGATGGACGCCCTCCAGGCCGAACGGGATCAGAATATCACGATTGACGTTTCGCAAATCTGGTTTCGCTCGGAGAAGCGACCCTACCTGATTATCGATGCGCCGGGCCACAAGGAGTTTCTCAAGAATATGGTGACAGGCGCCGCGAGTGCCGATGCGGCTTTACTCCTGATTGCGGCCAACGAAGGGGTTCAGGAGCAGAGTAAGCGGCACGCGTATCTTTTGAGCATGCTCGGCGTGGATCACGTGATTGTCCTGGTCAACAAGATGGACCTCGTGAACTATTCGGAGTCCGTCTTTGAGCAGATTGAATCCGAATATCGAGATTTTCTTGGAAGGCTTGGAATTCGTCCCTTGAAGTTCATTCCAATCGCGGCGCGAGAAGGCGTGAATCTGATAAGGCCGATTGCCGGCGTCGCTGACTGGTATTTGGGGCAGACAATTATGCAGGCGCTCGACGAACTGCCTGCCCCGAGTTCGGAAGAGAACGGCCCGTTTCGGTTTGCGGTGCAGGATGTTTATCGCTTCGACGAGCGCAGAATTTTGGCCGGAAGGGTCGAGTCGGGGACCGTGAAAGTCGGCGACTGCGTCATTTTTTCACCCAACAACAAGAGTGCGAGCGTCGCCTCGATTGAAAGGTGGAATTCACCGCGAAGAGACAGTGCGCTTGCCGGCGAATCGATAGGAATTACCTTGAGTGAGCAGATTTTTGTCGAACGCGGCCATATCGGATCTCTTGAATATGCAACGCCGATCGAGACAAATCGTTTCCGGGCGCGAGTTTTCTGGATGGGCGACAAGCCGCTGGCGATTGGTAAGCGCTACAGGGTAAAATTGCTGACGCAGGAGGTCGAATGCCAATTGGCATCCGTGGATCGGGTGATCGACGCGACATCGCTGGATGCGTCAACAGGCTTAAGGCTTTCAGTTGTCAAGAATGAAGTTGCCGAGGTGACGATCCAGGCGCGTTCACCGCTCGTTATGGACAATTACGAGAAGGTGGCTACGAGCGGTCGCTTTGTGATTGTTGACGAGCGGGATGTAGCGGGAGGAGGCATCATTTTTGGCGGCACTTACGTCGAGCGGAGCCCAATCCAGAGCACCAACATCTTTTGGTCAGAAAGCGAGATCGACTATCGCACTCGCACCGAGAGAAATGGGCATCGTGGGATGGTTGTCTGGCTTACCGGTTTGTCAGGTTCCGGCAAATCGACACTGGCGCGCTCTCTCGAGACAAACCTGTTTCATCGTCACATGCAGGTGTACGTATTGGATGGAGACAATGTGCGTCATGGCCTGAATTCCAACCTGGGATTTTCGCCCGAGGACAGGGTCGAAAACATCAGGCGCGTAGCTGAAATCGCCAAATTGATGGCGGACTCCGGCATGATTGTTATTACATCCTTTATCTCGCCATATCGCCTGGACCGGTTACGCGCTCGCGAAATCATCCTCAGTGCCGATGTGGAATTCGTCGAGGTGTACGTCGCCGCGCCCCTGCAGGTTTGCGAACAGCGTGATCCAAAGAAACTTTACAAACGTGCTCGGTCGGGTGAGATAAAGAATTTCACCGGGATAGACGCGCCTTATGAGAGTCCGGAGGATCCTGAGATTACTATTCATACCGACCGAGAATCTGTGCGGGAGTCGGTCGGCCGAATCCTGGATTATCTAACACCGCGGTTACAATTAGACAGTGCAGAATACGAAATCTAGCCTACCGGTTACGCAAAGAACCGATGGCAGGAAAATTTATCGTTGTATGGCTTATTTTCGGCATAGCTGCACTGTCTCCGGGGCAGGAGTCTGCCATACAGCCAAATCCCGCGCCCGGCTGGGTGTTCAAAATTGATCTGGGCCTTTATAGCCTGTCGTGGTCTCCCGATAGCCAACTGCTGGCTGTAGGTGGCATGGGAAAAATCAGAGTACTGCGTGCTCCAGAATTCGCGGTTGACCGTAACTTGGATACCGGACAGGAACAAATCTGGGGACTCGCGTGGTCGCCGGATGGAAGGCTCCTGGCGTCGGGTGGAAAAGATGGCACCCTGCAGATCTGGAACGGCGAGACCCTTCAGCGGAAGCTTTTTCAGGGCGGCTGGATTCTGGATCTCGCGTGGAATCCGGATGGCGCTTCGATCATGGCCGTCGATTACACCGGTCTGGCGAAGGAATGGGATGTTCAGGGCTATCTTCGTGCTTCGATCCAACTGGACGGTGACGGCCTTGGAATTGACTGGTCGCCAAAAGGGCGTTTCTTCGCGGTAACAACAGGCCAGGATGGTTGCAGGCTTCTTCTGTTCGATGAGCAATCGGGGGAACTGCGCTGGCGCCGCCAGGATCTTTTGGCTGGTTACAAACCGCCGTTCGGTTATGGACTGGATGAAGTCAACGGCGTGCGCTACTCGCCGACGGGCAAATGGCTGGCGACGGCGCACCAGGACGGACGTATTCTCGTGCGTTCGGCTGATAGCGCGGAACGCGTGTTCGGGATTCAGTTGCATTCTTCTGGCGTCGGGGGAGCAAGGCGCGTGGCGTGGTCGCCGGACGGGGACTGGCTAGTGTCGTCGGGCGAGGACGGACGGGTCTACTGCGTGGAATATCCTAAGGCGAAGCGGCAGCTGCTGCTCTTGAAGTCGGAAAAGCCGGTGTGGTCGGTTGCTTGGTCGCCTGACCGGAAATGGATCGCCGCAGTTGGAGACGAGGGCCGTGTCTGGATCTGGTCGACGAGGGACTTCCTGCCTGCGGCCACGCCCAAAAGGCTGGCTGGCGACACCGAAGCCAAATCTCGTTTGACGCCTTCCAAATCGCGTCCCGCAACAAATCACAGAAGCCATAAACGATCTTCCATTATTGATTGGCTACGCCGGCATTTCTGA
>Ga0182033_10001094_pt1 | contig 13432 bp, 11 predicted proteins | sample tim00Cox0000000H_FD_125968 | JGI IMG/M metagenome (GOLD analysis project Ga0182033, IMG submission 125968) | Lab enrichment of tropical soil microbial communities from Luquillo Experimental Forest, Puerto Rico - timezero.00C.oxic.00.000.00H | ecosystem: Environmental > Terrestrial > Soil >...
CCTTGTCTGCGCATCCTGGCGATTGTTGAATTATTTTAGGAGGCTATATTTCGCAGACGGCAATCGGGTAGTAACCTGCTACTACTTGATGAATTTCTGAAGTTCCTAAAGCATCGCCATGTCGGTACTGCTCTCAACCGAAGGCGCATCAGCCGCAAGATGGCTCAGCTCGGATGGTTTATGGCCTCCGTAAGCCCAATCGAGAAGTTCTACGGTGTGAAGTACCGGCAATGGATCAGCGTTCGCAATTTGCGTGATGCAGCCTATGTTGCCTGTCGCGACAAGATCTGCGTCTGTGTTGAGAATATTCGCGAGTTTGCGGTCTCTCAGACGGGTCGCGAGATCAGGTTGCAGAATGTTGTAAGTGCCCGCAGAGCCGCAGCATAAATGTCCTTCCGGGACATCCCGCACAATGAATCCCGCTCTCGTCAACAGGCGCTTCGGCTGCTGCGTAATTTTCTGTCCATGCTGCATCGAACAGGCGGAATGATAGGCAATCGTCAGTCTCGTTTGCGTTTCAGGCTTGGGCAGATCGAGGGTTGCGAGAAACTCGGTGATATCTTTCGCAAGACTTGAGACACGTGCGGCCTTTTCCGCATAAAGCGGATCGTTTCGCAACATGAAGCCATAGTCCTTGATGACTGTGCCACAACCCGAAGCCGTAACAAGGATCGCATCGAGACCGTGATCCGTGAGCTGCTCGATCCAGGCGTCGACGTTACGCCTCGCGTCAGTGAGCGCGGCCTCTTCACGGCCAAGATGATGAGTTAGTGCGCCGCAACAACCTTCGCCCTTTGGCAGGACAACCTCGACACCAAGATGCGTCAATAGGCGAATGGCGGCATCATTGATTTGCGGACGCAACACAGGCTGCGCGCAGCCTGTCAAGAGAGCAACGCGCGCGATCGGTTGCATTCGAGGCGAGATGACGCGGCCGCGCCGATGGACCGAGGCAGCCGGCGTCTTGCTGGGTGCCAGCCGCAACATTGCCGCGAGGCGCTTCCCGGTCTCCCCAAAGCGGCCAATGAAAGGAATAAGGGGCGCCGCTTGCGCCGCACAGAACAAGGCCAAACGAAAGCGCCCTTGATAGGGCAAGACGAAAGCAAGCAGCCGCCGTAACAACAGATCGAACAATGGCCGACGGTGGGTCTCTTCAATATGGGCTCGTGCCCTATCGACGAGATGCATGTAGTTCACGCCCGATGGACAGGTCGTCATGCAGGAGAGACACGAGAGACAACGGTCGATATGCTTGACAGTCTCAGGATCGGCGGCCCGATCCTGCTCAAGCATATCCTTGATCTGGTAGATCCGGCCGCGCGGGCTATCGAGTTCGTCGCCAAGCAGCACGAAGGTCGGACAGGTGGCCGTGCAAAAGCCGCAATGGACGCAAGTGCGCAGGATTTTTTCTGCAACAGCGGTCTCGGGATCGGCAAGTTGCGCCAAGGAGAAATTCGTCTGCATATCAGATCCCCCGGACCATACGGCCCGGCTCCAAAATTCCATAGGGATCGAATTCGCGCTTCAGGCGGCGCGACAATTTGGCAAGCGCAGAGGCCTGTGGCTCGAAGACGGGAATGCGAGAGCGCACCTCGTCAGGCGCACGAACAAGGGTCGCATGACCTCCGCCATTCTCCATGATTGCCTTGCGAATGATGGGCGCGGCCGCATCAGGACATGGCTCAATCGCAAGCCAGACGAGCCCGCCGGACCAATCGAACATCACTTCCGCCGTGCAGTCGCGGGTAACCGCATCGACGACCTTGGGACCGGCGGTCGGTGCGACCGAGACTTTCCAGATCGCATGTTCGCGAAGCCCTGCCAGTGGTGTCAGGTCACGGATCGCGCGCCACAAAAAAGCAGAGGCCTCGCCCTCGAGACGTTCCGATGGGCCGTGGATTCGAAGGGTCGCGGCGAGCCGGTCAAACCGCTCGGCAACCGATGGCGCAATACCTTCGAGACGAAGCGCCGTGATTGACGTGGTGAAGCTCAGCGCCGCAGCGGCGAAGGCCGGCAAATGTGCTGCGCCGGAAACATCGACGGGAGCGCCCATTGCCGTGCAAAGCGCTGCAATCGCATCGCTTGGATTAAGACCCGTGAGAATGAGCGTCACAGCGGTCTCAGCGCGCGGCAAAACCTTGACCGTGATCTCCGTGGCGATGGCAAGCGTCCCAAAAGACCCGGCGAGCCCTCTGGAAAGGTCATAACCCGTGACATTCTTGACGACCCGGCCTCCAGCCTTGAACATTTCCCCCCGCCCCGACACGGCCTTGACGCCAAGCACATGATCACGGGCTGCACCCGCCTTGATGCGCCGGGGTCCAGAAAGATTGGTCATAAAGCAGCCGCCGAGCGTGCCAGCGCCCGTGCCGTAGAGAGCATTGAAAGACATAGGCTCAAACGCGAGCTCCTGTCCGTGCGAGGCGAGAAGGCGCTCGATGTCGTCGATCGGCGTCGCCGCCAAGGTGGTCAACACGAGTTCTTCCGGCTCATAGAAAGTCACACCCGACAAGGCCGAGAGGTCGAGACGCCGGACGCCTTCACAGGGCCTGCCCAAAGAGGCTTTCGAGGAATGCCCGGTAATGCAAAGTGGTGTTCGCGCAGCCGCAGCATCCGCCACGCCTGCCGCGACCTCGTAAGTATTATTGGGAGTCAAAGGTTTCATAGCAGACAACAAGCCGATCAATGCAATTGTTTATGTATCCCTTTCGTGCCAGCTGCAGGTAGTATGATGATACTACGCAGCAACAGCCGCCTGCTTTATCGAGATCATGTGGCGTTTGCGCGCGGCCGAACGGCTCGGCGTCGTTGCCTGCGCCCGTAAGATGAATTCCCCGATGCGTGGCACGATCTCTTGACGAAAGCGCTGACCGTTGAATATGCCATAATGGCCAACATGCGGCTGCGTATAATGTTCACGCATCATATCGGGAAGGTTGCGGCAGAGCCGATGCGCCGCCTGCGTCTGTCCGACGCCGCAAATGTCATCGCCTTCACCCTCGACCGTCATCAGCGCAACATGCCGGATTGCGGAAGGATGCACCTGCCGGCCGCGATGAGTCATTTCGCCTTTCGGCAACAGATGATTGACGAATACCGTATCAATTGTTTGCAGGAAGAATTCTGCGGTCAGATCCATCACCGCACGATATTCATCGTAGAACTCGCGATGCCTCTCTGCGCCATCGTCATCGCCGCGCAGGAGCTGAAGGAAAAAATCCTGATGCGCCGAGATGTGACGGTCGAGATTCATGCCCATGAAACCCGAGAGCTGCAGGAACCCTGGATAGACGTCGCGCCGATAGCCTGGATAATTGGATGGCACTGTCGTGATGACATTACGACGAAACCATTCCGTGCCGCGCTCCTCCGCGAAAGTGTTGATCACAGTTCGGTTCACACGCGTTTCGATCGGGCCGCCGATAAGAACCATGGACGCTGGCACATGCGGATCGCCAGCCTCCTCCATGAGCGAGACTGCGGCCAGCACTGGCACCGACGGCTGGCACACAGCCGCGACATGAAAGGGGCTGCCAAACACGTGAAAGATGCTGATGAGATAGTCGATGTAATCATCAAGATCGAAGCGGCCCTCGGCTAAAGGCACCATGCGCGCATCCGCCCAATCGGTGATAAAGACATCGTGCCTTGGCAGCATGTCCTCGACGGTCCCGCGTAGCAGCGTTGCATAATGGCCAGAGACTGGCGCCACGATCAGAAGCTTCGGATCGCAATTTGGATGCGGAACCTGCCGCTCGAAGTGCAACAGCCTGCAAAAGGGTTGCTGCCACACGACCTTCTCAGTGACCGCCACCGGCTTGCCATTGATGACCGTCGATTTGATGTTGAATTCAGGCTTCCCAGGGCGGCGCGTACTATGTTCGAACAATTCGCATCCGGCCACGACGGCCCGGCCAAGAGGCGTGAGCGAAACTGGATTGAGAGGATTTTTGAAGAAGAGCTGCATGGCGTCCGAAGCCGCACGCGCGGGCGCAAGCGCCGCATGGCTCTGCTCATGGATGAGATATTGGAACATGTTTCGCTCCCTGAACGCGCCCTTTGGCCGCGTTTGTTTTTTCAGGGAGACAGCATATTCCATGCCATCTTAGAAATATCTTTGATTACAATAGGTTATGATCTTATTTTGCGAAATCCAGCCGTCTCGCAACATGGTCTGACGCAAATCGCGACAGGCAGGCTCGCCAATGTCTGAGAACGCTACACGCGGCTCTTTCGCAGTGGAATTGGAGGCGAGAACGTGGCCCTATTCACAGCCCTCTGCGTCGTCGCGTCTCGTGAAGCGCAGGACGGCACCGGGAGTGCGGCTTCGCATGCTGATTCGACTGCGGCCTGTACCGGTCAAGACGTAGCGGCCGCGGCTATCATCCCAGCGCATCAGATCAGCCTGGATCGCCTTCTGACGAAGCACCATGGTCATCGGATCTTGAACGTGAGCAGGCGCTATATCGCCGTGCGCGTCGACCTTCCTCAAGGCCTCGATGAGTCTCTTTTCCTGGGCGTTGGTAGTCATAGTTTGAAAATGATATCGAACAGGGATCTCGGCAAGGGCTTAGCCATCAGTCAACTCCAAGATCGACAGCTTCTTCGAAGGACTTTCAACCCTCGGCCCGCGCTATGCTCTCGGACAAAGGTCAGATATGCAAGCGTTTGAAGATGGCCTCCGGAATCGCCTTGATGATGGTCATGACGACCCGCCAGACCGGTTTGACGTAAAACACATCGCGCGGACGCACTGCCACGGCACGGAAAATCGCCTCGGCTACTTCCTGCGGCTGCGCGGTCAAGGCGCCAGGAAGCGGCATGTTTTTCGTCATGCGCGTACGCACGAAGCCGGGCTTGACGGTAATCACGCGGATTTTCGTTTTGCCGAACCGGTTTCGCAGACCCGAAAGAAAGGCGGTGAACCCTGCTTTGCCGGCGCCATAGACATAATTCGAGGCGCGTCCACGCTCGCCCGCAACAGAACTCACGCCGACGATCACGCCCGTGCCACGCGCTTCGAAACACTCGGCGAAAAGCCCGAGGAGGAGAGCCGGCCCTTCGAAATTCGCGCGCAGGATGTTGGTCGCATGGGCAAGATCGGTTTGCGCGCGCCCTTGTTCGCCGAGGAGACCGATAACGCAGAGGATGGTGTCGGGCAAAAAGGGCAGATCGTTCACGAAGGCCTCGAACGCACCGGGCTCGAGAATGTCGATCTGGTGTGCCGTCGCCTTCACGCCAGTGCGCGCTGCAATGTCCTGCGCCTCGCGCGTCAAGGCATCGAGATCGCGGCCAGCGAGCAGGATTGCAACACCCTCCTTGGCGAAACGCAGCGCGCTCGCGCGGCCTATGTCCGAAGTGCCGCCAAGAACGAGAAGCGACTTGCCAGTATCCATGCTTTTGCGCCTTCAAATTTCAAGACGTTTATACCAAGGATCGCCTTTTGCGATCCTTGGTATAAGACACGTGGTATTAGATCCCGAGACGATCGGAGAGCCGCGAGGCGAGACGATTTTCCGCGCCGATCTGCCGCCGGATTTCGCGGAAGCGGGCAAGACCCGGATAACCGGCTTCGAAGGTCGCACGCGATTGTCTTGCGTCCTTGGCCAGATAGATGCGCCCGCCAGACTCGACGACAAGCCGGTCGATCTCATTGAGAAAATCAAAAACGCCCGAATCGATCGAGAGGTCGAGCGCCAGTGTGTAGCCCGAACTCGGAAACGAGAGGAGGCCTTTTGACGCGGGTCCAAATTTCTTCAAGACCGCGAGGAACGAGGCATTCCCGCGACGGGCAATGCGGCCAAGGATTTCGCTCAATGTTTTTTGCGCATATTCCGCGGGGATGACGCATTGATGTTGAAGGAAGCCGCGCTTGCCATAGATCCTGTTCCAGTCCGAAAGCCCATCGAGCGGGAAAAAGAAAGGATCCATTTCGTTGAGGAACGGCGTACCCGCGAATAAGGCGCCCTTACGGAAATAGAGTTCGTTGAAAGCCGCGACGCTCACGCGATTGAGCGCGAAGGACGGCAAGTCGAACGGCACCGGCAGACCTGCGCCTCGCAGCCTGGGTTTTGATTCGGCACCCGGCTTCAGGGCCTCGACCGCGCGCAAAACCGCATGTTCTCCGAGATAGATCAACGAGCGGCCGAGCGCGGCGCCCGTGGCAAGACAATCGATCCAGGCGGCTGAATAAGTGGTCTCGTCATGCCCGGCGAGGGTAGCGAGCGCGGCTTCGAGATTTTCCGCGACCACGGTCTCTTGCCGGATCCAGTTCGTTTCAACCGGCAAAAGAGAAAATGTCGCCTCGAGAATCGTTCCGGTCAGGCCCATGCCCCCGACCGTCGCGAAGAAAAGCTCCTCGTTTTCGCTCGGTGAGCAGGTCAAGATCTCGCCGGACGGGAGCGCCAGCCGCAAGGATTCGACATGATCGCCGAAACTGCCGCTCCGATGATGATTCTTGCCATGAACATCGGCCGCGATCATGCCGCCGACCGTGACGAGCTTCGTGCCAGGCACCACCGGCGGAAAAAAGCCATGTGGGAGAAAGGTCGCGATAATATCGGCGAGCAAGACCCCGGCCTCGACGCTCACGCGGCCGGTGGCGGCGTCAAAGGAGCGGATACGATCCAGGCCACGCAGACAGAGGCTCGACATCGAGCCGATCGCCGCGTCGCCATAAGCACGGCCATTGCCGCGCGGGATGAAACTCGCCAGCCCCTTCTGGAGACGAATTGTATCGGCCTCGGTCGAAGGCGCGAAGATGGTCGAGTCGAAACTTGGGTAGCGGCCCCAGCCGGTCAATTTCATGTTTGGGCCTTGAGCTTGAACGTATAGGTACGGTCGAGAAGATATTTAGCGAAATTGCCGATCGCAAGACCGATGACACCGCCCGTATATTTGGCGAAGTCCGATCCACCGATCGCCAGGAAAGCGAGTTCGAACCCCCAGAACACCAGCGTCATCGCGACGCTGAAGCTCCCATAGAAGAAGATCTTGCGGGCCTCTTGCTTGGCTCCATCATAGTTGTCAAAAAAAATCCATCGCTTGTCGAGGATATATTTGACGACGAAGCCTACGCCGGTGCCCGCCAGGATCGAAAGCTCCAAGGGTTCGACCGGGGCAAGGCGGATGACGACTGCCTGAGAGCCGAGATTCATCGCGCCCGCTATGATCGCAAAAAGCACATAGCGGAGAAGGAGAGCGGTCGAGCGATCGCGGTCTGAAAGCCTTGGAGGGTTCGGGCTCATGGGCGAATTCTATAGCGCTGCAGCGAGCATGATCAACCCGATCGCCAAAGCCGAGGCGAAACTGACACGATCCTTCAAGGCGAAAACGATCGGATCGTCATGTACCATCCGTCGATGCGCCATCATCAGCATACGCGAAATCCAATACATGAGGATGGGGCAAATCAACCAGAGCCAATACGGGTGACGATAGAGCGCATGCACAGTATCCGAAGACACATAGAGCGCAAAGACGGTCACCGCGTTGAAGCCCGCCGCCCCCGCGAGCGAGCCCACTATATCCAAGTCGGAGAGCCGGTAGTTACGATTGGATGGATCGGGCAAGGCGGCGTCGAGCCTAGTCGCGAGTTCAATATAGCGCTTGATTAAGGCGAGCGACGCGAAGAAGAACATCGAGAAGGCGAGCAGCCATTCCGAGACCACGACATCAATTGCAGCAGCGCCGCCTATCACCCGCAATGTATATAACGCAGCGAGCGCCACGACATCGATCAGCATTTTGGTCTTGAGCGATAAGGTATAGGCATTGGTGAGCGCGAAGTACAAGACCAAGACGCCGAGAAATGGCAGCGATACGCAGGCCGCGAGCGCAAGGGAGGCCAAAAGCAGGATGGGAATGGCGAAGACGCCCTGCATGACAGGGATAGCGCCAGAGGCAAGCGGGCGCTTGCGTTTGGTCGGATGGCCCCGATCGGCAGCTAAATCAACAAGGTCGTTAAAGACATAGACGCTCGACGCGCACAGCGAGAAGGACAGAAAAGCAAGCGCGCACAGGACGAATGATGCGGGATCGAATTTGTGAGCGGTGAGCAAAGGAAGGAAAACAAGCGCATTCTTGGCATATTGGTGGACGCGGATGAGCTTGGCCCAGGTCTTGAGAGTGGGCGCCTGGTCCTCAATGATTTCGACGCCGCTCGTGGCAAGCTGGGCATGAATCCGCTTTGGCGCGCGCACGGCGAATCCCTTTGCCGCAACAGCCCAGACATGCAGATCGGCATGGTCATTACCGATGTAATCGAAACCGCCCTTACCAAATCTTTCGACGAGCAGACGAGCCTTGTTAAGCCCCCCGGAATTGACGGCCTCGTCCGAACCGAACCAGCCAGCAAAAAAACCTAGGTGATCGGCGATCGCTCCAACGAAACGCGCATTGCTGGCCGAGGCGAGATAGACTGGCCGGCCCTGCGCCACCGCCGCGCGGAGGTGAGCGAGCACCGCTTCATCATAAGGCAGGCTCGCCGGATCGATCACAACGGCCTGCGCCAGGACATCCTTGAAATGGGCCTTGCCACCACGCAAGGCCTTGAGCAAACCGAAGATCGACAGAGGATCCCTGCCGATACGCCTGAACAGCGACTCGATAAGCAGATCCGACTTGATCAGCGTACCATCAAGATCCACGACAAGCGGCACAGCCACTTCAGATTGGCTTTCGGATGGCGTGAGCGATTCCGAGGAGTTGTTCAGCATGACCTTACGCACCCGATTTCTCTTTGGGCATGCGACAGCACGCGGAATATTCCACGGGTGCCTAGCAGCGCCAAAGAGAAAAGACAACCACCCATCGAAGGTCCGCTCCTTCATGCACAGATGTCGGAGACATCGCGTCCGCCACACTGCGCTTCGATCACAAAATGCCGATGACATCGACGCAGAGTTTCACTGCAATCGGAAACACCTGCCAATCGGACTTCCAAATTGATTTCACGCGATTGCCTTGCGGCGCGCATCGCCAACTGCGCCACCTGCTATACTCTGAATCCTTGAGGATGCCGGGTTCCTTTCCAGCAAATCACTTTTGCGAGAGCGATTTGCTGGAGTCCCACCTGTTTCTTCGGAATGGCGGTATATAATGCCTTTTACGTTTGCTCTCCTATCGCCTTTCCGCAACCTCCAATTAAAGCTGCCGAATCTCATCGATGATCCGGTCGAGATTGGCCCGGAAAGCCGGGTTGAGATATTTTTCCTCAACTTTACGACGCCCATTCTCTCCGAAAGACTTGGCGAGTTCTGGTTTCGATAAAAGAAGATGCAACTTATCGGCAAGCGCTGAAATATCCTTTGGATCCACGACAAATCCATCGATTCCATCGGAGACGACTTCTTTGGCGGCACCCTCGGAACTGCACACAACTGGAAGCCCGCGCTGCCAAGCTTCGAGATAAACAATCCCGAACCCCTCCTTGGAGGAAGGCATCGCGAAAACGGCGGCCCTCGCATAGGCTTGGTGCAGTTCTGCATCATCGACCCTGCCGCGAAAACGCACAACATCGTCCACGCCGAGATCCTTGGCGAGCGCTTCCAGTTCGGACCGGAGCACGCCGTCGCCGACAATCTCATACCGGACCTCTGGCAAGATCTTTTTAAGCCTTGCAACGGCCTCGATCACCTTGTCGACATATTTTTCACGATCACCGACACCAAGCCGCGAGACGGTCAGGATCGTAAATGGGTCCCGCTGGTGAGATGCCTCGGAAGCGTCCCCCCGCGAGACAGGAAGCGGATCGACAGCGTTTGGCAAGAGCCGGAACTTCGGCAAGGGGACGTCGAACTCCCGCGCCATAACATCAATCGTAAACTGGCTGACCGAGGCGACCCTCGTGAGCGCCCTCAATAAGAAGGGCTCGTACCATCGTTTCGAGCGATGAATTGCGACGTTCCAGACTTCATCGCCATGCACGAAAAGTAGGATCGGCATTCGGGGCCGAAGACAGCGAACCAGAACTGCGACGGGGAGAAGGTTCACATGGCCGATCATGAATACATCGGCTTCCGTCACCGCCGCCCAAATAACTCGTCTCAAAACATCGACGCGCCGATCGTACCCGGAAATGGCAATCCCCTCAATCCTTGGGAGAGCGACCGAGCCGTCACCCGACAAGACCGCCAAGGGCAAGCTTTCGCCCCGTTCAAGAGCCCGGGCCGCGAGATTTGTGATGACCCGCCGATTGAAGTTCTGCAATCCGCCTATTTTCGCGTAAGTTTCCAGGGCACACAATAGGATACGTGGTTTGTCACGCCGAGAAATGGGCGGCCTTGTCTGCATGCCTGTGACTTCTCCATGCCCTGGGCGTTGACCTTGCCCATGATCTGCAAGCGACCTGCTCGTCGCAATCTACAAGCAGACTCTCACGCATTGCAAGGGTAATAAAAATTTTCAACAGTCATAATAAAAATACAATCATGAGAATTGAGCAATATCAAGACAAACTGAGACATATACTTAAAGCATATGTCAGTCCGAGCTTGCTTCGAACTTTCTTCCACCTATCAAATCGGCGGAGCCGTGCTACCGATAGTCACAAAAAATGAACGAATGAGGCGATGGCACGAATACCAAGGATTACAAAAGGCGATCCTTTGGTTCTCTTCTCCGAACTTTCACTTTTTCTTTAACGTTGAATTGAATATTCGAGAGTTGCACAAAATGTTATTATTTATGACCTTTAGTCTAAATCCTATCAGTACGTTCAATGCTTATCCAAGAACATCTCATCAACGGAGGAAGGCTTACGTGAAATGACTTCCTTGCTCGAAATTACCACCATAACTAGATGGATGACAAGCAAAGCGATCCCTATTCCAATAAGACCATAGGCGGATGCCAGAAAATAACATGCGCCAATCCCGGCAATACTGAGGAATGCAAAACTATAGGAAACGATGATATGACGATTGATGGCGGCGAGCGGCGTGAATAGCGTCGTCCATATCATCTCCGCAGCAACAGAAAGGACGAGGAGCGTAAAAAATGGCTCTACAATCGTCACTTGGCCCTTTGTCCAATAGTTCAGGATAAAGCCGCCCGTAAGCCGAGTGAATACTGTATAAATGAGCGTTCCGGCACTTGCCAATGCAAAATGTAGCCTCATGATGTGCAGGAACCGTGAAATCTCACCAAGTCCAAACAAACGCGAATATTCAGGCGTGACTGAAAATGTCAGAATATTGGACGCCGAAGTCCCCAACCGCGCAAGCGTTCGAGAAGTTGAAAATATAACAACCTGATCAGGATTGGCGATCAGGCCGAGGATGACGACCGGCCCTTGAATTGTCAGGGCCTGGGCAATCGACACGAACATATAGCTGACTGAAGGATTGAACAGGCGCTTCACCTCCTTGCGCGAACAGAACAACCATCCGAGCTGAAGATAAGGCGCCAGATTGCGCAAACGCAGTGAAAGTCCGAAGTTGAAGACGATCCGATTGGCAAGGATAGCCAATGCGGCATGCAAAAGATCGCCGCCCAGCAAGGCCGTCGCGACAGTGACAGCCCCCTCGCTCAATCTGCCGCAAGCGTTCCATGATGTTTCTTCGGCGGCTTTTCCCTCTGCGCGCATGCCCGCCGAGAAAAGCAGAAAATATTGGTAAAAGGCGACACTCAACGTGAGGGAAAAGAGGACGAGCTTAGCCGTCGTCTCCGAGACAGTTCCCAAGGAAAAAACCGCGCCTAGCCGCAAATTGAAGATCGCCAGCGCCGCTATGGCGATTACTGCGGCCACGATAATATTCAAGAGCATGAAGACGCTTTGATAGGTGACAAGCGCGCCACGCCTGTCGCCACCCGCCACTTTCATGGTCATTTCATTCTTGGCGATGAAAGTGAAGCCGAAATCACTGAAGGTGAGGTAAGTTGGTATCGCCGAAAGAAGCAGCCACACGCCATACCGTTCAGTTCCCCAGGCATGCAACAGGATCGGCACGAGAACAATCTGGACGCCTATCGTGACGATTTGGTTGTAGATCTGCGCTCCAAAATTATAGGCTAGGCGGTTAAACGATCTCGTTGAAGCCATTTCCGCCTGCTTTTGAAAAAAATGCCCTAGTACCAGCTGAACTCACTGCCACTCAGCCTCTCGCCGCATTACGCGCCTCGCTGTCGCTCACAATCGCGTACATCTGGAGGCGCGAGCCGGTCCCATCTGATCGATATTTGCAACCTCTTCCAAGCCACCATCGAGAAAAACCACATCATCCTTATGACAGAGAGCGATTTTCTCCAAATCCACTCGAAAAAGATGGCAGAAGATAGCATAGGCAAATATGATTTCGGTCAAGGAAATTGCTGGTGAACATAGGATTTCCTCGATCCCTATTGCTATCCCGTACAGCACGAGCCGGGCGAATACCATCTGTGCCCTTGTTTAATTCGCCGAGCATACCGATGCAAGAAATGAAGTCTTCCGAAGAAGAAATGCTTGAATGCAAGCCGGTGGTCGAGAGCGCGCCAGAGCTCACACGCGAATCCCTTCGCGCAATATGATAGTAACGGTTTTGAAGAATGACCATTGGCGCCACCCTCAAATTTTAGCGAAAATTCAAGAGGGAAACCAAGAGTCGCCTTTGCGACTGTTGGCACGAGCTGCTGACTTTGAGGACTATTTGCCCTCACCGGCCCAGAAACCAAACTCTCGCGGAGGCCGTGACCGGTTTTAACGACCTTCGCGGCGGCGACCCGCTCTCGTGCATAATCCGCCTCTTACAAAATCGAGGACGGAATATTCAATTTCCAGGTGCCACCGCCTTCGAAGATCACAACCCCATCGAGACCCTGCACTAATAGATCAACAAAGACGCAATCCCATTCATATCTAATCGGCCACACCCGCACGCTCGATCGACGTCAGGCTGCGGGATTCGATCACAGGCCGCGTCAAATAGGCACGGAACTGCTCTAAGCAGGTTTCTCGTGCAAAAATTTGCGCCAACTTCCGCCCATCACCAAGCGCCGGATGCCCTCCGTTGGAGACGAGTTCGGCAATTTCACGCGCAACCCCGGCAATGTCCCCAGCCGGAACCAGAATCGCCGTGCCGAGCAACACATCGTGGAGCTCAGTGCCGGAATCGGCTGTGACAAGGACCGGTTTTCCACTTGCGAGCATGCCACCGAGCTTCGACGGCAGCACAAGATCGGCCGCACCCTTGCTTTGAGGAAGAACATGCAGATCTGCCAAATTGAGAAGCTCGCAGAGCCGTTCTTCTGGCTGAAGAGGAAGAAAATGAACGTTCGTGAGCTCACCATAATCGCGAATAAGACGGGCTTTTTCGGGCCCATCGCCAGCGATCACAAAATGGACGCTGGCAAGATGGCTTTCAGACTTTGACGCAAGCAAGCGCGCAGCATCGAGGACGACATCAAGCGATTGTTTGGCCCCAACATTGCCGGCATAAAGAACTACGAAGTC
>Ga0182033_10001095_pt1 | contig 13424 bp, 8 predicted proteins | sample tim00Cox0000000H_FD_125968 | JGI IMG/M metagenome (GOLD analysis project Ga0182033, IMG submission 125968) | Lab enrichment of tropical soil microbial communities from Luquillo Experimental Forest, Puerto Rico - timezero.00C.oxic.00.000.00H | ecosystem: Environmental > Terrestrial > Soil >...
ATCACGATCGAGGACCCGAAGGCCTACACCCACTCATGGGGAGGGCGGATCCAGTTCCAGCTCAGGCCGGGCTGGCACATCACCGAGATGATCTGCGAGGACAACGTGAACTTCGACGAGTTCCTCAAAAACGAGATGAACAAAAAGAAGTAGGGCAGGCCGTATTGCGTCGCTGACTGGCGTGTAATACACTCACGGTTGTGAAGACCCTTACCGTGCGGTTGCCGGAACCGCTCGTGGCAGATATCGAAGCCGAGTCGCGCGCGCGGAACATCTCCAAGTCCGACGTCGTTCGTGAACGACTGCGCAGGAGTCCCGTGCCCCTCCGACGCCGGCGCGGACCGCTCGACGCCATCGCGGACCTTGTCGGATCCGTCGACAGCCTGCCGACCGACCTCAGCACGAGAAAGAAGGATTATCTGCGCGCCATGGGTTATGGCCGCCGCCGTTCTCGTTGACGCCGGATTCGTAGTGGCCTTGCTGAGCCGCCGCGACAGGCATCATCGCTGGGCGGTCTCCGGAGCGCCTCGCTTTCCTCCGCCGTGGCGCACCTGCGAAGCGGCCTTGTCGGAAGCCTTCCACTTGCTGGGTCCACAAGGAGCCCCGGCCTTGAACGGTCTGCTGCGCCGCTCCGCTCTGGTGGTCTCCTTTGTCCTGGCTGACAACCTGGAGCCCGTGCTGAAGCTCATTCAACGGTACGCCGACGTTCCCATGAGCCTCGCGGATGCGTGCCTGGTGCGGATGAGCGAGACCTTCGCCGATCCCGTCGTTCTTACGACCGACGCCGATTTCCGCATTTACCGCCGCCACAGCCGCCAGATAGTTCCGTGTGTGATGCCGCAGTGATCGCGGCGCGGCTTGCCTCGAATCGAGCCGTGGTACAACAGACCCGTGGCTGACTCGACCGTGCGGCGCGTCGTCACGCCGCCCGAGCGCCACGTGCTCATTTTCGACGGCGACTGCGGCTTCTGCCGATTCTGGGTTGCCCGGTGGCGCCACTGGACCGGTAACGCCGTTGAGTACGTTCCGTTCCAGGCCGCAGAGGGAGCACAGCGGTTTCCGGACATTCCACGCGAGCGCTTCACTCGCGCCGTTCAGCTCGTCGAGCCAGACGGCCGCGTGTTCGAGGCGGCCGAGGCTGTCGCCCATCTCTCCGCGCTCGGAGGCAACCGCATGCCGCTCCGGGTGTACTCCCATGTGCCCGGCGTCGCGCTGGTCAGCGAGCGCGCCTATCGTGTCATCGCCGATCACCGATCGGTGGCGGCTGCCGTGACCCGGTTGCTCTGGGGCGGTGTGGCGGAGCCGTCCACGTACGCACGCGCAACGTGGCTCTTTCTCCGGCTGCTCGGACTCGTCTACCTCCTCGCCTTCTGGTCGCTCGGTAGTCAGATCCTCGGCCTTGTCGGACACGACGGCATCCTGCCGGCGGACCGGTATCTTGCCGCGGCGCACGCGCTGCCGGGGCTCGAGCGGTTCTGGATGCTGCCGACACTCGCCTGGGTGAGCCAGAGCGATGTCTGGCTGCGCGCGATGTGTCTGGGCGGCGTCGCGCTCGCGTTGCTGGTCATGGCAGGATTTCTGCCTTCGGTCGCGCTTGCGCTGCTCTGGCTGACCTATTTGTCGGTGTCGGTCGTCTGCGGTGAATTCCTGTCTTATCAGTGGGATGCCTTGCTGCTCGAGACCGGGCTCCTCGCGATCTTTCTCGCACCCGGCACGAAGGACCACGGACCAAGCGCCTCTGATCCACCTCGCCTGGCCCGGTGGCTCCTTCTCTGGCTGCTCTTCAGGCTGATGGTGGGGTCCGGCGTCGTGAAGCTCGCCAGTGGGGATCCCACCTGGCACAACCTGACCGCGCTCACGTTCCACTTCAACACGCAGCCGATTCCCACGCCGCTCGCTTGGTACGCCCACCAATTGCCGGTGTGGTTCCTGAAAGGCGCGACCGCGGGCGTTCTGGCGATCGAAATCGGCGTCCCGTTCCTGATCGTCGCCCCACGACGGGTGCGGCTGATGGCGTTTGTACTGCTCGTCGGATTGCAGGCGCTGATTGCGCTGACCGGCAACTACGCGTTCTTCAATCTCCTCACGGTGGCGCTCTGCATCCTCCTGCTCGACGACGCCACGCTGCGCCGCCGGGGCGTCATTCGTGGCGAACGCGTTGTCGCGCGGGGCGCGCGACGGCGGCTGCTCACGGCCGTCGCGGTCCTGACCATTCCCGTCTCCATCGTTGCCTTCACGGGGAGCCTTGGGGTCGAGCTGCCCGGGTCGGCGCTCATCGATCCCCTTGCGAGCCTGCTGGCGCCGTTTCGCAGCGTGAATACCTACGGCCTTTTCGCCGTGATGACGACGACGCGTCCGGAAATCGTGTTGGAAGGCTCTGATGATGGCGCCACGTGGCTCGAGTACGAGTTCAAGTACAAGGCGGGCAGTGTCCGCCGCGCTCCGCCGTGGGTCGCGCCGCATCAGCCACGGCTCGATTGGCAGATGTGGTTCGCGGCGCTCGGCAGCTTCAATGAAGAACGCTGGCTTCAGGAGTTTTGCGTGCGGGTGCTCGACGCCGACCAGCAGGTATTGCAACTGCTCGAGCGCGATCCGTTCCAGGGGCGTAAACCGCACTACCTGCGTGCCGTGTTGTATCGCTATCAGTTTACCGACTGGTCGGCACGACATGCGGGTGCCTGGTGGAGCCGCGAGCGTGTGGGAGACTATTCGCCTGTCCTGTCAGTGAACGAACGCTGAGCCGCGCCCAGCGTCTCTCCGGCGGTGCCTCGAAAAGCCGCGCAAAATCAGGGCCCTCCATTGCGAATCCCCCCTCCGTTCCACAGGCGGACAGTGTCCGAATCCGCGCGATTTTGTCTTGACCGTCCGATACCGTGGGCATATCGTGCGCCCCATAACCGGGTAGAGGGTCGCCCGGCAGTGTACGCGGTGCGTTCTCGTTCGGGAACTTGCCTTTCTTGCTCGCAAGAAGAGGAGGATGGGATGGCGCAGCCTTCGCGCGCTCTGTTCGGGGCCCTCGTTTTGATCTCGGTCTGTCTCGCCTTCGCAGACACGAGCTACGGTCAAGGTGGCACGACGTCCACGCTCGCAGGAGTGGTTGTGGACACGACCGGCTCGGTCGTGCCAGGCGCCACGGTCGTCGTCAAGCACAACGCAACCGGCGTAACCAACAACGCCGTGACAAACGCCGAGGGCGTGTTCTCCTTCCCCGCGCTGAACACCGGGTCGTATGAAGTGACGGTGTCGCTCCAAGGCTTCAAGACGTTCGTCGAAAACAACGTGGTGCTGACGTCCGGCATCGGTGCGAACGTGCGCGTCGAGCTCCAGATCGGTACCCTCGAGGAGCAGGTGCTCGTCTCGTCGGCCTCCGAGATCGTCCAGACCCAGAACTCGACGATCACGACGACAATCAGCACGAACCAGATCACGAAGCTGCCGCTGACCAGCCGCAGCGCCATGGACTTCGTGCCGTTCATGCCGGGCGTCGCGTCGTCGAACGACACCCGGCGGTCCGTGATCAACGGGTTGCCCCGCGGAACGATCAACATCACGCTCGACGGCGTCAACGTTCAAGACAACACCCTTCGCTCGACTGACGGCTTCTTCGCCATCGTCAGCCCGCGCCTTGACGCGATTGATGAAGTGACCGTGCAGACGGCCGCGCAGGGCGCCGACGCCGGCGGCCAGGGTGCCGTGCAGGTGAAGTTCGTGACGCGAGCGGGGACGAACGACTTCACGGGCAGCGCGTATTACTACTATCGGAACGACGCGCTGAACGCGAATACCTGGTTCAACAACCGGGACGGCAACGCGAAGCCAAAGCTGCTGCAGAACCAGGAGGGTGTTCGGTTCGGCGGCCCGTTAGTCCGCAACAAGGCGTTCTTCTTCGTCAACTACGAGGAGTTCCATCAGCCGTCTGACACCTCGCGCCAGCGCACGCTGTTGAACACCCAGGCGCAGCAGGGGCTCTTCACCTACACCTCGGGCGGCGTAACGCGGACCGTCAACCTAATCCAGCTCGCGGCGGCCAACGGTCAGACCGCGACAGCGGATCCCACGATCGCAAAAGTCCTGCAGGATATTCGCAATTCAACGTCGCTCTCTGGCGGGCTGACGACGATCGATGCCAACCTCGACCGCCTGACGTTCAACAACCACGTCGAGACAACCAACCGCTTCCCGACCTATCGCATCGACGTGAACCTCACGGACAAGCACCGCTTCACCAGCGCGTTGAATTATCAGCGCTACAACACGTTTCCGGATACGTTGAACAGCCGCGACCCCGCGTTCCCGGGCTTTCCGGTGGAGGGGGGCCAGTACTCGCAGCGGATCGGCTTCAGCAACTGGGTGCGCTCGACCTTCTCATCCAATCTCGTGAACGAGGCCCGCATCGGCTACAGTGGTGCGCCGGTCCAGTTCTTCCCCGAGCTTGCCCCCAGCATGTGGTCGGGGAGCCTGGTCAACACGAACGCGTTCAACATCGCGTTCCCTGCTGTGGGCACCCAGCTCACGTCGCCGGGCGGCTCGAGCTCGACGACCGGTGCACCAAACCTGCCCCAGCCTTCCTCGCGTAACGCCACGGCGCTGCTCATCGAAGACGGCGTGACCTGGCTCAAGGGCGCTCACAGCTTCACGTTCGGAGGGTCGGCCACCCAGTACACCGTGTGGCTCCAGAACCAGACGCTCACTCCGACCGCCAATATCGGGATAGCCAGCAGCGATCCGGCGCTGGCGATGTTCAACTCCACGAACTTTCCGGGCGCCTCGGCCGCCCAGTTGACCGCGGCGCAGAACATGTACGCGCTCATCACGGGCCGCGTCAGCACGTTCACCTCCGACGCGCGATTGGACGAGACGAGCGGCACGTACGCATTCCTTGGTCCCAGCATGCAGCGCGGGAGGATGCGCGAATTCGACACATGGGTGCAGAACCAGTGGCGGGTCAAGCCCAACGTCACGCTCAACCTCGGGGTGCGCTACGGACTGCAACTGCCGTTCTCCCCGCTGAACGGCGTCTACACCTTCGCGTCGATGACCGAGGTCTGCGGGATCTCGGGCGTCAACAGCAGCGGCACCTGCAATCTCTTCGCGCCTGACACGATGACCGGCCAGCATACGACGCTCCCACAGTACACGGCCGGCACGCACGCCTATAACATCGACAAGAACAACGTCGCGCCGAGCGCCGGCGTCGTCTGGACGCCGGAGGCGCGCGAGGGCTGGCTCGGCAAGCTGATGGGGCCGGAGGGCGATTTCGTCATTCGCGGCGGGTACTCTCGCAACTACAGCCGTGCAGGGTTGAGCGATTTCACGACCCCGTTCGGGTCGAACACGGGGGTGACGCAGTCGCTGACGCGTGCGCCCACGTCGTTCTTCCTGTTCCGTGATCCGAGCTCACTGACTCCGCCGTCGTTCAACGCCACGCCGACCTACCCGCTCACGCCGACCCTGACCAGCTCGGTGAACGGGTACGCGCCCAACATCCGGGTGCCGTCCGCCGATTCAGTCAGCGTCGGGATCCAGCGCGCGATCGATCGCAACACGTCGATCGAGGTGCGCTACGTCGGCACGTGGGGCCATGACATCTGGCTGACGTCGAACTACAACGAGTTCGACATCTTCAACAACGGCTTCATCAACGAGTTCCGGAAAGCGCAGGCCAACCTGCAGGCGAACATCGCGGCGGGCAAGGGCAACACGTTCGCGTACACCGGGGCCGCCGGCACGTCGCCGCTGCCGATCCTCCTGGCGTATTTCAATGGCGCGACGAGGGCCCTCTCTTCCGACCCCACGAAGTACACCGGCGGCAACTGGACCAACCCCAACATTCTGGGATTCCTGGCCATGCGGAACCCCAACCCGTTCGCGTTTGCCTGCCTGAGTGCCGCCGCTTGCAGCAACAGCACGCGGCAGAACGGGTTCATCGGAAGCGCGACGTTCCGCGCGAATGCCGCGGCCGCCGGCCTGCCGGTGAACTTCTTCATCGTCAACCCGGACACGCTGGCCGGCGCGAACATCACCGACAGCCTCGGGTCGTCACGGTACAACGCCTTGCAGCTCGAGATGCGGCGGCGGTTCTCGGGCGGGTTCCAGGCGCAGGCGAGCTACGTGTTCGGCCGGCAGTACGCGACGGTGGCGGACGCAAACCGGAACCTGTTGACGCTCCGCGCGCCCGCCTTCGAGGCCCGGGCGACGGGTGACGCCGGCGGGGCGATCGGGAGCGACATCACCAGCACCTTCAAGCTGAACCTGCTGTACGAGCTGCCGGTCGGCGAGGGCCATCGCCTCGGCGGCGGGAGCAACAGCGTCCTCAGCCGCGTGATCAGCGGCTGGGCGGTCGGCGTCGCGACAATCCTCCGAAGCGGCGAGCTGATCGACCTCGGCAACGTCCGGCCAGTGGGCATGAGTCCGTCCGACCTCCAGAACCTGTTCCAGCTTCGAAACGACGCGGCGGGGCGACACGCGTACATGCTGCCCCAGGACGTGATCGATCAGACCATCAACGCGTTCAACGTCAGCGCGACGTCGCCGACAGGGTACGCCGGTGCGCCGCCGAGCGGCCGCTACTTCGCCCCCGCCAATGGTCCCGACTGCATTGAGCTGGACACCGCCGAGCGCTACGGCCAGTGCGCCTCGCGCTCCCTCGTCGTCACCGGGCCGATGTTCAGACAGACGGACCTCACCTTCACCAAGCACACAAGGGTGACCGCGCGCAGCGATTTTCAGATTGGGCTGAACATCCTGAATGTCTTCAACCAGCCGAACTTCGTTCCGGTCGGACAAGTCGGGACCGCGACGAGCATCAACTCGTCGATGGCCACCAACGTCCTGACGAACTACGAGGTGACCGCGTTGACGGGGACGAATACGAGCCGCTTAATCGAGATCGTGACGCGCTTCAACTGGTGACGGACCCAATAGGTTGATATAGCCATCTAAAATAGCTATCATCGACGGGATGAGAGTCAGCGTCGCGCAGGCCAAGAACACGCTGCCAAAGTTGATCAAGGCGGTCGAAGATAGGGAACGTGTGACGATTTGCCGGCATGGGAAGCCGGTCGTGGACATCGTCCGCACGACAAGGCCAGGCCAGGTGAAGCCGAAGTTCGGGACATTGAAGGGCAAGGTCGTCATCCTCGACCCCGACTGGTGGAAGCCGATGACCTCCGACGAGGTCGACGCCTTTCTCGATGGCCGCTGACCGTGAGGCTGTGCCGACGCTCCATGCCGATCCCTTCGATCGCCAGATCATCGCGCAAGCGCTTGCGGAGAACGTCCCAGTCGTCACGCCGGACGAGGCCTTCGATCTTTACGAGGGCCTCACGGTCATTTGGTGATAGAAAGGTCGGAGAGGACCGACCATCTCATGCCAGCGTCACGAACGATGATGTCGCGATTCGGCGCGTTGGCGTTCTCCGTCATGCTTTCGGCCACGAGCTTGACAGCGCTGGCCGGCGCTGAACAGGACACGCGCCTCGCCGAGGCTGCCGGTCGGCGCGATTCGGCCGCGGTGCGCGCGCTCCTCGCGGCGGGGGGCGATGTCAACGTTCCCGGACCGGACGGCACGCCGGCGCTCGATTGGCTGGTGTGGGCAGACGATCTGCAAGACGCGCGACTGTTGCTCCGTGCGGGCGCCGACGCGACGCGGCCGAACCGGTACGGCGTCACGCCGCTGTCCCTCGCGTGCACCAATGGCAATCGAGACATGGTCGAGTTGCTGCTCGACGCCGGCGCGGATCCGAACGCGATCGGCCCGGCCGGAGAAGCCGCGTTGATGGCAGCCGTTCGAAGCGGCGCCCTCGGCGCGGTGACGCTGCTTCTCGAGCGTGGCGCCGACGTGGACGCGACGGATGCCGAGTTCCAGCAGACCGCCCTGATGATGGCCGTCCGCGAAAACCATCCCGCGATTGTCCGGCTGCTGGTTCAGGACTGGCACGCGGACGTGAACGCGAGAACTCGCAGCGGGCGGACGCCGCCATGGGTGCTGCCCAACTCGGTGCCGGGCTTTGGCCATGGCGTCGGCATCGTTCGCGGCGGCCTGCCGGAGCGTGGCTCGCGATACCTCATTCCCGGCGGGTTGTCACCGCTTTTGTACGCGGCCCGCGATGGCCGGATCGAAGCCGCGAGGATCCTTCTCGCGGCGAGCGCCGACGTCAACATGCCCGATCCGAATGGCATTACGCCGCTGTTGATGGCGATCACGAACAACCACATCGACCTGGCGCGGCTCTTCCTCGATCACCGCGCGACCATCAATGTGAGCGATTGGTACGGCCGCACACCGCTCTGGGCGGCCGTCGAAGCTCGCAACATGGACGTCGACAACGCGACGTTCGAAAACGGCGTCGATCGGGCGCCCGTGCTCGAGTTGATCAAGATCCTGTTGGACCGGGAGGCTGATCCGAATACCCGGACGAAAGAGACGCCACCGATTCGCCGGCAGATGCTGCGCGTCACCGGATCGCTGTCGTGGGTGGACTTCACCGGTCAGACGCCGTTTCTGACCGCTGCGCTCGCGGGCGACGTCACGGTCATGCACCTGCTGCTCGAGTACGGGGCTGATCCGTATATCGCGACGGTCGGCGGGACGACCGCGTTGATGGCCGCCGCCGGCATCAACTGGGTGGTCGATCAGACGTACGACGAGGGCGCACGAGTGCTGCTCGAGGCGGTCACGCTCTGCTGGGAGCTCGGCATGGACGTCAACGCCGTCAACTCCATGGGTCTGACCGCGGTCATGGGTGCCGCGAACCGCGGATCGGACGACATCATTCAATTCCTGGTCGACAAGGGCGCGAGGCTCGACGTCAAGGACAACGAGGGCCGAACGCCGCTGACGTGGGCGGAGGGCGTCTTCCTCGCGACCCACCCCGCGAAGCCAAAACCGACGTCGATCGCGCTGATCAAAACACTCTCGGATCCGGAAACCGCCAGGGCTCGAAATCCTCAGAAATGACGCGCGTCTGCCGGGAAGTCACGACGAGCTGGCGCCGGGTGGTTGCGGCCGGGATGGGCGCGATCGTGACCTCGTGGCTTGCCGTAGCAGCAACCGCGGCGAACCAGCAGCCGCCGGCGCGACCCGCGTTGCTCGACCAGTACTGCATCACCTGCCACAACGGCCGCGTCAAGGCGGGCGGCCTCGCCATCGACGCGCTCGACTACGAGCACGTCGAGGCCGACGCGCCGCGGTGGGAGAAAGTCGTCCGGAAGATCCGGACCGGGATGATGCCGCCAAGCGGTGCTCGCCGGCCGGAGAGACGCGATCTCGACGCGTTCGCGTCTGAGCTCGAGACCCGTTTGGATCGTGCCGCACCGCCCGACGCAGGCCTGGACACGCCCGCGTTGCATCGGCTGAACCGCACGGAGTACGCCAACGCCATCCGCGATCTGCTGGCGCTCGATGTCGACGTCACAACGCTCCTGCCGGCGGACGCGTCGAGCGAAGGGTTCGACAACATCGCCGATGCGCTCGCGGTCTCGCCGACACTCGTGCAGGGTTACGTCTCGGCCGCGATGAAAATCAGTCGACGGGCCGTGGGGGATCGCGCGCTCGCGCCGACACAGACGACCTACACCGCGCCGGCCGGCCTGTCCCAGGACCGCCACATCGAGGGGCTGCCGCTTGGAACCCGAGGCGGGATGGCCGTACGGCACACGTTTCCGCTGGATGCGGAGTACGAGTTCGCCGTCACCGGCGGCATTGGTCCCATCGGATTCGGTGGCGCCGCGCTCGATGTCACGATCGACGGCGAGCGGGTCACGGCGCCAAATCCGCGCTCGTTTCGCCAGTCCGTCGCCGCGGGCCCGCATGTCGTCGGCGCGGCGCTCGTGGATCGCGTGAAGGCGGCCGGCGTCGACGAGCAGTACTCGGACTTTCGCGTCGACTCGGCGTTCACGGCGGCCGGCGGCGTGCAGAGCGTGACGATCACCGGTCCCTTCAACGTGACCGGTCCGGGCGACACGCCCAGCCGTCGCCGCATTTTCGTCTGCCATCCTCGTGCGCGCGGCGGGCATGCGAGCGGCGCGGGCGAAGCATCCTGCGCCTGGAAGATCGTTTCGTCGCTTGCGCGCCGCGCGTACCGGCGGCCGGTGACCGATGCGGAAATGGAAACGTTGATGGCGTTCTTCCGTCAGACGCGTCGGGACGCTGATTTCGAGACGGCCGTCCAGAGCGCGATCGCGCGGGTTCTGGTGGCCCCGAGCTTCCTCTATCGCGTCGAAGAGGAGCCGAAGGCCGTCCCGCCCGGCGCCACGTATCGCCTCAGCAGTCTCGAGCTGGCGTCCCGCCTCTCGTTTTTTCTCTGGAGCAGCATTCCTGATGACGAGCTGCTGGCCGCCGCGGCAGCGGGCCGACTGCGGGATCCCGCTGTCTACGAGCAGCAAGTCCAGCGAATGGTCGCGGACGCCAAAGCCGAAGCGCTGACGCGCAATTTTGCCGGCCAGTGGCTCTCCTTGCGCGAGCTGGCGAACGTGCAGACGTCGGCGCCGAACTTCGACGACAACCTCCGTCAGTCGTTCCGGCGCGAGACCGAGCTCGTCTTCTCCACTATCGTCCACGAAGACCGGCCGATTCTCGACCTGCTCGATGCCGACTACACGTTCGTCGACGAGCGGCTGGCACGTCATTACGGCATACCGGACATTCACGGCAGCTATTTCCGGCGCGTGACGCTCGATGCCGGGAGTCCGAGGCGCGGCCTGCTGGGAGAGGGGAGCGTCTTGACCGTGACGTCGGTGGCCACCCGAACGTCGCCGGTCTCGCGGGGCAAGTGGATTCTCGAGAACCTGCTCGCAACGCCCGCGCCGATTCCGCCGCCGGGCACCGATACGAATCTCGAAAAAGATCCGGAAGCGGTGAAGACCACATCGCTCAGGCAGCGGCTCGAAGCGCATCGCAGCAGCCCCGCCTGCGCGTCATGCCACCGAATCATGGACCCGATTGGCTTCGCCCTCGAGAACTTCGACCTGGTCGGCGCGTGGCGCGAGCGCGACGGTCGGACGCCGATCGACGCCACCGGCCAGCTGGTCGATGGCACAGCGCTTCACGGCCCCGCGGACCTCAGGCTGGCGCTGCTGACCCGATGCGAGGCGTTTGTGACCGCTGCGACCGAACGCCTCCTGACCTACGCCCTCGGGCGCCCGACGGAGTACTATGACATGCCGACCGTGCGAGCGATCGTCCGCCGCGCTGCCGCCAACGACTACCGGTTCTCGTCGCTCGTTCTGGGCATTGCCGAAAGCGTCCCGTTTCGAATGAAGAGGAAGAAGCCTTAACGGAGAGCTGGGAGCTGAACGCCGAGGGCAACGATGTTCATCACGAAAATGCATCTGTCCCGCCGCACGTTTCTCCGTGGCATGGGCGTGAGCATGGCCCTGCCGTTCCTGGAGTCAATGGTGCCCGCGGCGACGCCGTTCGCGCAGACGGCGGCGAAAGCCGGGACGCGCCTCGGCTGCATCTACGTTCCGCACGGCGCAACGATGGACAAGTGGACGCCTGACGCGGAGGGTACGGCGTTCACGTTCTCGGATATCCTGCAGCCGCTGGCGCCGTTCCGCGACCGCGTCAACGTGATCAGCGATCTGAGCCATCCGCAGGCGTACGGGGGCGGGTCGGCCACCGCGAACCACAACCGCTCGGCGGCGACCTTTCTGAGCGGCGCTCACGCCGAGGCCGGACCGCAGGCGCGACTGGGCGTCACCGTCGACCAGTTTGCCGCGCAGCACATCGGCCAGGGCACGCCGCTGCCGTCGCTGGAGTTGACGATCGAGGGACCGAGCCTGAGCTGCGGCGAGGGGTTGAGCTGCGCCTATCGCGACACGATCTCATGGCAGGGGGCGACGACTCCTCTGCCGATGCAGAACGATCCGCAGGTGGTGTTCGAGCGCCTGTTCGGCGACGGGAGCACGGATGCCGAGCGGCGCGCGCGGCGCCAGCAATCCATCAGCCTGCTCGATTCCGTGCTCGAGGAAGCGGAGCTGCTTCGCCGGAAGCTTCCCTCGAGCGATCGGACGCGCGTCGATCGCTACCTCGCCGATGTTCGCGAGATCGAGCGGCGCATCGAGACCGCGGCCAGACAAGCCTCAACCGACGTCCAACTGCCCGACGCGCCGGTGGGGGTGCCGAAGGACGTCGAGGATCACATCAAACTGATGCTCGACCTGCAGGTGCTGGCCTGGCAAGCGGACATCACGCGGGTGACGACGTTGCTGATGGCCAAGGAGCTGAGTAACGCCGTCTACCCGAAGAGCGGCGTGCGCGACGCGTTCCACATCCTGTCACATCACTCGAACATCCGCGAGAATCAGGATCGGTTCGCCGTCTTGAATCGATACCACGTCAGCCTTCTCGCGCATCTTCTCGGGAAGCTGCAGTCGATTCCCGACGGAGACGGCACGCTGCTCGATCACTCGATGGTGCTGTACGGCAGCGCGATGAGCGACGGCAACCAGCACAATCATGGGCCGCTGCCGATCGTGCTCGCCGGCGGCGCGTCGGGCGCGCTCAAGGGCGGGCGGCACATCCGCAGCGCCAAGGACACCACGATGTCCAACCTGCTGCTCGCGATGCTGGACAAGCTGGGGACGCCGGCCGAGCGATTCGGCGACAGCACGGGGATGTTGTCGATCTGACTGGGCGCGGCGCCAGTCCGCTTGGTGCCGGCTCCAGCAGTGGCCAGTGTCAGCGTCTCGTTTCGCGGCTACCGTGCCGTCAGAACGAGCACGTGCGCCGCCGACCCCGCGTTCAGCAGATCGATCCCCGTGCCGCTCAGCGTCGACCCCTTGAACACGCCCATCACCCCCGCATCCGGCGACCGCACCTCGTACATCGTCGACCCTTCGAGTCCGCTCGGCTTGACGGTCAGCTTGCGCACCGCCGTGTCCGATTGAAACGCCAACACCAGCACCTGCCCCTGGCCGCTGTTCTCTTCGATCACGTCCCAGCTCGGCCCGTTGACCGCCCGCGCCTGTCCGGAGAGCATCGTCGCGCTGGCCGTCGACAGCACCGTCTGAACGGCCTTGTAGATGCCGATTTCGGTGCCGAGCGCGCCGAGGTCCGCGTCCGTCAAGCCGTCCGTCCGAAAGCACAACCCCAGCGCCCCGGCCATCCGGCTCCGCACCATGAGCGACATGTCAGCGGCGTCGTGCAGCGGTTCGGATCCGTCCATGACGAACGACAGCAGATAAGCCGGCGGAAACAGCTGACTGAGACCCTCGAGGTTGTGGCGCACATGCACCGAGGGCGTCGAGCGATCGTCCATCCACGCCGCGTCGGAGTACCGAAGCATGCCGAGATCCAACCGGTTCCCGCCGGCTGCCACGTTCTCGACGAGCATCATCGGATACCGCGCCCGGAGGGCTGCCAGCACGCGATAAAGGCCGTTCGTCTGCGAGAAGTTCCCGTCCGTCTTTCCGTGCCCATG
>Ga0182033_10001098_pt1 | contig 13402 bp, 14 predicted proteins | sample tim00Cox0000000H_FD_125968 | JGI IMG/M metagenome (GOLD analysis project Ga0182033, IMG submission 125968) | Lab enrichment of tropical soil microbial communities from Luquillo Experimental Forest, Puerto Rico - timezero.00C.oxic.00.000.00H | ecosystem: Environmental > Terrestrial > Soil >...
CAAAACGCTTAACAAGCCAACTTGGGCCAGTTTCGTCCTCGCAGGCGTTCTGCTTGACGATGCCACCACCTAGTCCCCCGCCTCGTTCAGATCGTCTGGCGCCGAGAAGAAGTAGATTCCGAAAGTCATTCGTTGCGATGCATCGGACGCATTTGAGTCCCGTTCGGCGACCTCGAATGCCCGTTGATTGATCGCGATCAGTGTCTGCGACCCTAGCTCACGCGTGTAGTTCGCCAACTCGTCGATCGATTGGGGGGTCAACTTCTCGTAGTACACGGCGCGCTCGAGCATGGGCGGTCTATTGCCCATAAGATTATGACCGCTGGCCGCGATGTGATCGCGCAGATTGCGTCCAAAGTAGTAAGCAAGATCACCGAAATCGTCGCGTGGCACGAAGGCCGCGTTGTTGAGGTAGATCATGCCGTCGCCCTCGGTGCGGATCATTCCAAGCCGCTGCCATTCATCAAATACGACGCCAGGGCGAATATCCTTGCTTACCGACTCGACGAGACTATCGAAGGAGGGTGGTCTACCGGTCCGTGGTAGTGCGCGCGGTCGTCCTCTTGCATCGAGATAATCTGGATCGCCCGCCCAGAGTGACATCATCCGGGCATTACGCGATACGACCGGGGAGGGACGATCCGTGGCACGTCCACGTCCGCGCAAAGCTCGAACGTCTTTCCGATGGACGCCTGTCAAGAGACTGAGGCGGCTGTCGGTTTGCATCTTCCCAAAGAGGGGGAACGCCTCCTCTGCCACGTCGACGTAAATGTCCTTCAGTAGGCGGGCGAGTATTGGGAATGTAATGCCATGCGCAATGAGCACGCGCACCAGCGGCCGCATGAGGCGTGCGATTGCTTGGGTCAGGGCCGGCGGCGGCTCTCCTGGTCGGGGCGGGAAGCTAAAGTCGCTCATTTTCCACTCAGGCTTTCGATTGTCGCCCTGCCATGATCGCAGTCAGAAGGGATATTTTCACACACTTAGACAGATTTTACGACAAGTCAAAGCCCACTTGACGTGGGATTTTTTCCCTCATATGATCCCGCGTTGATTAAAACGGGAAGAAGGGAGTTACCTCATGCACTGCGCAACCGGCAAGATTCTTACCAGTATCGTCTTCATCACAGGGCTCGCATTGGGAGATTCCACAAGTGCCTTGGCGGGCCAATGGGCGAAAGACCATCCTCGTCGTGCCGAGGTTAATGGCCGCTTGGAAAACCAAAACCGACGCATCGACAAGGAACGCAAAGAGGGCGAAATCACCAAAGGTCAGGCGCAGGAGCTGCACCATGAAGATCATCAGATTCGCCAGGAGGAACGGGACATGGCGAGCCAGAACGGGGGCCATATCACCAAACAGGAGCAAAAAACGCTGAATCAGCAAGAAAACGCGGTCAGTCGACAGATTGGCCAATAGATTATTTGCCGTGAGCCATCTTCCATGACGTCCAAGCGGCATGATAGCAGGGCTACGCGGGGCTCTCTCACCAAAGTAATCCATGGCGAGTCCGAGACACTCCCGTACGCCTCCCGAAAGAAACGTCGCGAGCAGCCTACGTTCGACCACACCAATTGGGTCTATGGCGAACTCGGGGAACCGCTACCCATCGTCCCCCATACGTCTGACCCGAGTCTTAAGGCGGTAGCTGTTCACAAGCCATTTGAGGCCGAGAGCCTCGACGTGATCCGACAAGGTAGTTCAACTGTCTTGGATGGGCTCTGCGGAGGAGGCCATAAGACTTGGCGTCCATGTAAGCGGGGCCCAAGCGAAGCTAAAGACTTCAGGAGAGAACTCTGATCATGCCCACATCCTTGAAGGCAATCACGGCAACGGTGTTGATAGGCATTGGCACGCTCGCGCTGTCGCCACCCGCCAACGCAGGTTGGGGGTGTGGGTGGGGATGTGGGTGGGGTCCTGCCCTCGCCGGGTTTGGCATTGGTGCAATGGTAGGCAGTGTCCTACCGGGGCCGCCAATTTACGTAGGGCCGCCCCCGCCACCAGTCTTTTATGGACCAGCAGGCTATGGACCATATTACGGACCACCGCGCTATGGGCCGCCCTTCTATTACGGACCAGTGGGCCATGGACCGGCGCGCTATGGGCCAGCTGACGGACCGGCGGGCAATGGGCCACCGCCACGGACACCGAATTGGTATAACAATCGCCCGTATCCGATTTCGAGGACGTCACCAAAAGTGACTGCTGATGCACAGCGACACGGACCGTCGCGTTCGGTGACCGCAAAACCCGCAGTCCTCACCGGTCCTGAGCAGAAGGCGGAGATCAAGTTCAAGGCTGCCCAAGCAAAAGCAAAGCGCGAGGGGGTCTACGCGCTTACCAAAGAGGACATTGAGGGTCTAAGCCCCGAACAGATCAAACAACTCAGAGGGTACTAAAGCCAGCTCTTCGGCCCCCACCGAAGGCCGGGAGCGTTAAAACCGAGTCGGGCCTTCGCGGGGGGTGGTTACCTGCGCGGTCGAGATTTCATCAAAATTATTGCTGGCTCGGCGGCTGCTTGGCCGTTCACCGTTTCAATGTCCGCTTTGGGTCATTAGCGGACATTCGCAGGCCATGTCCGCTTTACATCCGAAAGCGGGCATTCGTCGGCGCAGGTGGGATGTCCGAAAAGCGCCATTAGCGGACCAGCGCTCAGCGCCAACTCGACGAAGAATGTCCGGCCGCAAGCACGACGCAAGGGACGCACGCGCGGTCAAGGGGGTAGGGCGGGTCAAATCTCTAGGCAATCAGGCCACCGGGAGCGGGTGGTAAGCTCAAACATAGTTAGTTTTAAATTTTTGCAATTTTCGGAGGTCGAGGTGAGCGAACCCAATTCTGAAAGCGCCCCGCTGACAGCCGGAACGTCCTGCTGGTCCGTGATACCCTAAAAAAATTGGCACCGGAGTTGGCACCGGAGTTGGCACCGGACATGCGGCAAGCGGTTATTAGGAGTTAAGCCACCTTGTCTTGGCTCCAATATTTCGGGGAAATCCGCGCATACAGTGACCGGACGGGACTAGGAGTTACCTTAATCATAAATTGACCAGATTTGGCGGAATCATCTATCGGTCGCCATAGGGATGTTGGTGCTCCGATTCCGGAGGGGGTCCATCAATGCGCATAACCGCAGCCTGGTTCTTCTTGGGCCTGTCGTTTGCACTTTACTATCCGGCCGGAATCGTGCTCGCGCAGGACAGCTCGACAGTGCAGAAATCGCCTCCAAACGCAGGCACGGCCGCCCCGCAAGATGAACGATCCTACGATGCCGCGGAACCTGATCCGGCGGCAGCCGCTGTTGCACCGGGCGAGATCAATCCAAGCACCGGCGACGAAGGTGCTGGGTGGGACGCTGCCGTGGAAGCGGCGCATGGCCCAACGCCCCTGATCGGCGAGCAGCAGGCCGCCGCGGTGCAGCGCATCAACGCCTATTTCAACGGCCTTACCAATCTGCAGGGCAATTTCGAGCAGATCGACTCTAACAACAAGCACACCAAGGGCCGCTTCTACGTGCAGCGTCCGGGCAAGCTTAGATTCGACTATGAGCCGCCGAGCTCTCTGCGCATCGTGGCCGACGGGCATTTTCTCGCCATCGAGGATTCAGATCTCAAGACGATTGAGAAATATCCGCTCGAATCCACGCCGTTCCGCCTGTTGCTGGGCGACGGGGTCGATCTTTCGCGCGATGCGCGCATCGTCGGGGTAGAAAGCGACGAGGGCTCGCTCGCCATCACGGTGCAAGACAACAGCGGCGACGCAGCCGGACAGATCAAGCTCTATTTCGAAACCGAGCCAGAGATGAAGCTTAAGCAATGGGTGATTACTGACGCCCAGGGGTTAGCGACCACTGTCACCGTCAGCGATATCGCTCCAGGGCGAAAGGTCGCGGCCGACTTTTTCACGTCCACGACCTCCTTCGAGCCATTTCGCTGAGCAAATTGGGGGAGCGTCCGCCTCGAGACTCAACTTCACAAAGTCGTTAACGCTCCAATCTAAACTCCTTGTAAATCAATACTTTAAGCTCGATCTAACGACCAGCGTTTACGACACCTTAATTTTTTTGCTGCGCGACTGTTGAAATCGGGATGCAACTTCCATATGTGTAGTCGCAGAAGCGGTCCACATCGCTTTTTATCGGTAGTGCCCCCCGTCTAGCCGAAGATGTGGTCCGCCCGTGCCGGCTTCCCTCCCGGCACGCGCGCGCAAAAAAACGCGCTTCTGGCGCCCAACCACGCGCAGCGGTTGGGCGCCTTTCTTTTCGCCTCTCGTTAAGTGATTGCCGCCCTCATGCGAAGGCGGCCCTAAGCGCGTCCGTCAGCGGCCCTTGCGCTAATGGCAAAAAACCAATTGATAGGAGGGACACCATCACTACGTTCGCATAGTCTCGCTCACTTACACGAAACTGACCTCCAACGAAGTCATTTTAGTCACAGCGCAAAGTCCTGTACTCCTCTCATCCTCTCTTCTTGAGCACTCCACATGCGCTTGCGCCTCGCAACGTGGAACATCAACTCGGTCAGGCTGAGGTTAGACCTGGTCGAGCGTTTCGCGCGTGAGCAGCAGCCGGATATCCTCTGCTTGCAGGAGATCAAATGCGTCGACGGTAGTTTTCCCGAGCTTCACGTCCGCGCGCTCGGCTTCAGCCATGTCGCGATTGCGGGTCAGAAGGGCTATCACGGCGTCGCCATTCTTTCACGCCTCCCCTTCTCGGCGGTGAGGCGTCGGGACATTTGCGGCCGCGGGCACGCGCGGCATCTCTCGGTTGAGCTTGCTGGTGCAGGGTCGCAGGCGAAGCCACTTGCCTTGCACAATGTCTATGTGCCTGCGGGCGGCGATCTGCCAGACCCCGTGCTCAATCCGAAGTTTCGCCACAAGCTCGATTTTCTCGAAGCGATGGATACTTGGTTTCGTGGCCTGCGCGGCAAACGCACCAGTCGCATCATCCTCGTCGGCGATCTCAATGTGGCGCCGCTGCCGACCGATGTGTGGTCACACAAGCAACTTCTTAGGGTCGTGAGCCATACGCCGGCAGAGGTCGAGCGGTTCGAGCGCATGCAGGCGGCGCATGATTGGGTCGATGTAATGCGCCGCCACGTACCACCGCAGCAGAAGCTCTACACCTGGTGGAGCTATCGCAACCGAGATTGGCGCGCATCGGATCGAGGACGGCGTCTCGACCACATCTGGACGACTCGCGCGCTCGATGGCACCGCCGTCTCCATGCGCGTGCTCGACGAGACGCGCGACTGGCCACGCACCTCAGACCACGTGCCGGTGATTGCAGACTTCGAGATTCCCGACTAACCGGTCAGGGCACGAGCTTGTAGCCGCCGGTCTCGGTTATCAGCAGCTCTGCCTGCGAGGGATCCTTTTCGATCTTTTGTCGGAGCCGATAGATGTGGGTCTCGAGCGTATGGGTGGTGACGCCCGCATTGTACCCCCAGACCTCATGGAGCAGGACGTCGCGGGTGACCACCCGTTCGCCGGCGCGATAAAGATATTTAAGAATCGAGGTCTCCTTCTCAGTGAGCCTAATCTTGTCGCCACCACCGTCGACCAGCAACTTGGAGGCCGGTTTGAAGGTGTAGGGACCGATGGCGAAAATTGCATCTTCGCTTTGCTCGTGTTGCCTGAGCTGAGCGCGGATGCGTGCGAGCAACACGCCGAGCTTGAATGGTTTGGTGACATAATCGTTGGCGCCAGACTCAAGACCAAGAATGGTATCGGCATCGGAGGCCTGGCCCGTCAACATCACGACCGGACCTTTGAACCCTCCGCGGCGTAGCAACTTGCAGGCCTCGCGCCCATCGAGATCGGGAAGTCCGACGTCGAGCAACACGAGATCGACATTGCCGTTACGCGCAAGCTTGAGTCCGTCGGTGGCGTTGGCCGCGAGCAGTGTCTCGAACTCCTCATGCAACGACAGTTGCTCGCTCAAGGAGTCGCGAAGCTCGTCATCGTCGTCGATGATCAGGATCCTGCGTGCATTGCCCATAAGCGGCCCCTAACCGAAAACTCAGCTTTCAAGTAATAAGATGCGCCTTCCAAGAGAACAAGCGGTTCGGTTAGCGTGATTGGCGAAAAAGCCAATTGGTGATGAGGGTTAAGCGTAACATTGCGGTGAGGCGCGCTCCCGGAAACCTCAGGGAAGGGCGACTTGCTTTGTCCAATGGCGTCCGGCGCGCCGCGCTCGGTCGCTCCGGAATGTCTGCACTTAAGCGCGAAGGCGACGGCGCGACCCCGCTCGGCCGATTTCCGATTCGCCAAGTGCTGTATCGCGTCGATCGAATGCCGCGACCAAGGACGCGGCTTCCGATTCAAGCCATCGATGCGCGTGATGGTTGGTGCGAAGACCCAACCGACCGCAACTACAATAGGATTGTGAAATTGTCACCGAGGTCAAGCGCCGATCGTTTGGCGCGCGCAGATCACCTCTACGACCTGGTGCTTGTGCTCGGTTACAATGATCGTCCGCGGGTGAGGGGACGTGGCAGTGCGATCTTCATCCATCTCACTCGTCCCGGATACACGCCAACGGCAGGGTGCATTGCGCTCTCCCGGCATGACTTGCTCATGCTGCTTGCAGAACTGCGGCGAGGTTCGGCGATCCTGGTGACCCGATGAAATCGTCATGCACGAGCGCCGAAGATGGCGGTGCCGATCCGCACATAAGTTGCGCCGAAGGCAATCGCCTTCTGGAAATCGCCGCTCATGCCCATGCTCAGCTCCTTTAGGCCGAGACGCGCGGCAATCTTGGCGAGCAGCGCAAAATGCATGGCCGGCTCCTCGTTGAGCGGCGGAATGCACATGAGGCCTTGGATCGCAAGCCCGCAATCATGGCGGCAAAAAGTGACGAAGGAGTCCGTATCGACCGGCAGGACTCCGGACTTCTGAGGCTCCTCTCCGGTGTTCACCTGGACCAGCAGAAGCGGCCATCTATACGAGCGGGCAAATTCCTCGGCGAGGGCTCGGGCGATTTTCGGCCGGTCGACACCATGGATCACATCAAATAGTTGAACCGCGTCACGCACCTTGTTCGATTGCAGCGGACCGATGAGATGCAACTCAAGATCCGGATGGCGCTCTTTGAGCGCCGGCCACTTCGCCTTCACCTCCTGCACCCGGTTCTCGCCGAAGCGGCGCTGACCCGAGCGTATCGCTTCCTCGATTGCCCGCTCGGACACGTTTTTTGTAACGGCAATGAGCTTTACTGAGCCAGGATCGCGGTTGGCGCGCTTCGCCGCTCCGGCGATGTCGCGTTCTATCGCCTGCAATGACGCCGAGATCGTTTCGCTCATCGCTCCGGCATGACAGAGTGAACGCGAGCTCGCAACTCTAGTGCACACCTGACTGGCCGAAGGCAGCGGCAATGTCGGGCTTGATCGCCTTAGCGGCGGCAATGTCGTCGGTGCCACTCGCATCGCCCTTTTTCAGCTTGGCTGTGCCGCGGCCATACAGTGCCGTGGCGCGCTTAGAGTCGAGTTGAAGTGCCGCGTTGTAGTCGGCAATCGCCTTGTCGACTTGCCCCTGGCTGAGATAGGCGAAGCCGCGACCCTCGAACGCGTTCGCATTCTTCGGCCCAATGTCGATCGCAGCGCTATAGTCGTGGATCGCGCGTTCAGGATCGCCCTTGCTGAAAAAGACGCGGCCGCGATTGAAATAGGCGATGGCCGATTTGCTGTCGAGTGAAATTGCCTTGTCGAAGTCGCGTAGCGCGTACTCGAAATCGCCGCGGCGCGCATAGGTAAGCCCCCGCGCGATATAGGCCGCAGCTTGATCCGGAATGAGTTCCACCACGCGGTTGTTGTCCTCGAGCGCGCGTTCGTAGGCACGCTGATCGGCGTAGATAGCGGCCCGGTTGCTTAGCGCTTTGAAGTGGCCCGGATCGAGCTTGATGGCGGCGTCATAGTTCTGGACGGCACGGTCCGGGTCCTTCTTTGCTTCATAGGCGAGGGCGCGGCCATAAAAGGCGGTGGCGTTAGCTGGGTCGAGCGCGAGACCATCGCTGAAGTCGCGGATGGCACTGTCGAAGTCCTGCCGCTTGAGATGGGCGGCACCGCGACGGAAAAAACTGAACGCCCGTTCCCGGCCCTGAACAGCGCCGCCCTCGATCAGGGCCGTGCAGCCCTTGATCTGCTGGTCGGGCGACGGGTTGCCTTGGTGCTTGCACCAGGCAGCATCCTGCTCCCCTTGGGTGAGGGCAAATGCCGATACAGCCGTGAGAAACGTTACCGCCCAGGCAACGATGAGTGCGTGCAGCCCCGCACGGTCGGTTCTCGGCTCGGGAGTTTGCTTGGCCATAAACGGCTGCCACTTTGCGCATCGTTGGCGAATGCGGCAAATCACGCTGTCGTCCCGTGCCAAGATTGACCGCGCTTCGGCTTTCATGGCCTAGTCGCCGCAAATTCGGACCGGCGCAAGAACTGATGACCATCAATCGCTACAATCCGTGTGAAGCAGAGCCGCATTGGCAGGCTCAGTGGGAGGAGCGTGGGCTGTTTCATGCCAACGAGAACGACCCTCGCCCCAAATACTATGTTCTTGAAATGTTCCCGTATCCATCGGGGCACATCCATATGGGCCATGTGCGCAATTACACCATGGGCGACGTCGTCGCCCGTTACATGCGCGCGCGTGGCCAAAACGTGCTGCACCCGATGGGCTGGGACGCCTTCGGGCTGCCGGCGGAGAACGCGGCGATCGAGCGCGGTGTCCATCCCGCCAAATGGACCTACGACAACATTGCTACCATGCGACGACAGCTCAAGAGCATGGGGCTTTCGCTCGATTGGTCGCGCGAGCTCGCGACCTGCGACCTCGACTACTATCACCGGCAGCAGAAACTGTTCCTCGATCTGCTCGCGGTTCGTCTCGTCGATCGCAAAAAGCGGAGGGTGAATTGGGACCCGGTCGATCAGACTGTGCTCGCCAACGAGCAGGTGATCGACGGCAGAGGCTGGCGCTCCGGCGCGCTCGTCGAGCAGCGCGAGCAGCCGGAATGGGTGTTCAAGATCACCGACTACGCGCAGGACCTGCTCGACGCTCTCGGCACGCTCGATCGCTGGCCGGACAAGGTGCGACTGATGCAGACAAACTGGATCGGCCGCTCTGAGGGGTTGCTCGTCCGTTTCGAGATGGCGAGGGAAGCCGTCGGACCCGCCGGTCAGGACGTCATGGAGGTGTTCACGACGCGCCCCGACACGCTGTTCGGCGCGAGCCTCTTGGGCCTCGCGCTGGATCATCCGCTGTCAAAGGCGATCGCTGGACGCGACGCCAAGGCGGCGGAGTTCATTGCCGAGTGCCAGCACCACGGCCCGAGCGCAGCGGAAATCGAGACGCAAGAGAAGAAGGGATACGACACCGGCTTGCGGGTGAAGCATCCGGTGATCGAAGGCGCCGAGCTTCCGGTCTACATCGCCAATTTCATCCTCATGGAGTACGGCACCGGCGCCATCTTCGGATGCCCTGCGCACGATCAACGTGACCTCGAATTTGCGCGCGCCTACGGGCTTCCCGTGGTGCCAGTCGTGCTGCCGCCTGGCGCGGATGTCAGGACCTTCGCCATTGGCGATGAGGCCTACACCGGCGATGGCACGTTGATCAATTCGGCTTTCCTCGATGGCCTCTCGGTGGAGGATGCGAAAGAAAAAATCGCAGAGTACCTGACCAAGAAATCGGTTAGGGGCGCACCACAGGGCGAGCGCCGTACAGCGTTCCGCCTGCGCGACTGGGGCATCTCACGGCAGCGCTATTGGGGTTGCCCGATCCCGATGATCCATTGCGATAAATGCGGCATCGTTCCGGTGCCGCAGAAAGATCTGCCAGTGAAACTGCCGGAGGACGTGACGTTTGATGGCGCGGGCAATCCGCTCGACCGCCACCCAACCTGGAAGCATGTCACCTGCCCGCAATGCGGCGGCGCCGCGACCCGCGAGACCGACACCATGGACACCTTCGTCGATTCGTCGTGGTACTTCGCACGCTTCTGCTCGCCGCATGCGCGCGAGCCGGTTGACTCGAATGCCGTCGGTTACTGGCTCCCTGTCGACCAATATATCGGCGGGGTGGAGCACGCGATCCTGCATCTCCTCTATGCGCGCTTCTTCACCCGCGCCATGCACAAGGCCGGTCACTCGCCGATCGACGAGCCGTTCAAGGGTCTGTTCACCCAAGGCATGGTCACGCATGAAACCTATAAGGACGCGCATGGCAAATGGGTGACGCCGAAAGAGGTGAGCTTACGCGGCGGCGGGCGCGTACTGGTGGCCACCGGCGAACCGATCACCGTTGGCCCGATCGAGTCGATGTCGAAGTCGAAGAAGAACGTGGTCGATCCGGACGACATCATCAGTGCGTACGGGGCCGACACCGCGCGCTGGTTCATGCTGTCCGACACGCCGCCTGAGCGCGACATCGAATGGACATCGGCCGGCGTCGAAGGCGCATATCGGTTTCTGCAGCGCGTGTGGCGTCTGGTGAACGAGGCGGTGGAGAAGGGCGGCCGCGAATCAGTTCCGGCGGAGATGAGCGGCGAGGTCTTGGAGCTTCGTCGCGCGACGCACCGAAGCATCGCCGCCGTCACCGCGGCGGTCGAAAAGCTCCGCTTCAACGTCGCCATCGCCCATATCTACGAGTTCGCCAATGCGCTTTCGGCAGGCCTCCATGCCGCGGGCGCGCAGCCGGGTTCGGATATGCGATTCGCCCTCCGGGAAGCCGCGGAAATGCTGGTCAGAATCGCTGCCCCAATGGTGCCGCATCTCGCTGAAGAATGTTGGCTTACGCTTGGGAATCAAGGCCTATTGGCGGAGCAGCCTTGGCCCGTGCCGGATCCTGAGCTTCTTGCCGAGGATACTGTGACCATTGCGGTACAGGTGAACGGCAAAAGGCGGGACGAATTGAGGATTGCACGAGACGCGGCGAAGGAAGATATTGAAGCTGCGGCGCTAAAGCTCGACAATGTCGTGCGCGCCATCGGGGGACGTCAAATTAAGAAAGTCGTGATCGTACCGCAGAGGATCGTCAATGTGGTGGCCTAGGCTATTGCTTGCGGCTTTGGCTGTGACCGCGGCCCTTGGCTTGGCCGGCTGTGGCTTCCAACCGCTTTACGGCACGACCGCGGGCGGCTCGCGGCTTGGTGCGGTTATGGCTGGCGTGGACGTGACTCCCATTCCAGGCCGTGTCGGCCAAAGGCTGCGCAATGAGCTGATCTTCGAGAATACCGGCGGCGGCGCGGCTGCCCCGGCAACCTATAAGCTCGACATCGTGATCAGGGAAAGCCTGATCAACGAGCTCGTGCAAATCTCGGGCAATGCCAAGGGCGAGGTCTATCAACTCGATGCCACCTTCAGGCTCATCAGCCGCGACGGCAGGGTGGTGCTCGAAGGTAAGGCAACATCGCGCGCATCGTTCGAGCGCTTCCAAACGATCTTCTCCAACGTGCGTGCCCAGGTCGATGCGGAGAACCGCGCCGCGCGCACTGTCGCCGATACTATCAGGACCCGCATCGCTGCTTATATCTCGCAGCAGGCCTGAAAGATCGTCTCTCTGGGACGGCCCGTTTACCATGGTCGCGCATAAGACCGGATCGTTTCAACGCGCCCTCAAATCTCTAGGCCCGGAGTGTCGCGCTGCCCTGGTCTACGGACCTGACGCAGGGCTCGTGGCTGAGCGCGCCGCGGCACTCGCCGATGCCTTCGCCGGCAAGGAGAAGGACGCAACCGAAGTTGTCCGTCTCGACGAGCGAGATCTCGGGGACGATCCGGCCCGGATTGAGGTCGAGCTCCGCACCGTGCCGATGTTCGCCGCGCGCAAGGTGGTACGCGTCACCGCCAATCAAAGGCTCGACGTCCCATCGCTTAAGGCGCTTCTTGAATCCCCGCTTGAAGGTGCATTGATTATCGAAGCTGGAGCGCTCAGGACGGACTCCGCCTTGCGCAAATTGTTCGATGGTCATCCGACCGCGGTGGCGATGGCGAGTTATGCAGATGACGACTCGGTCTCCGATGTCATCGACGCCGAGCTGCGCAAGGCCGACCTCAAAATCGACAGCGACACGCGCGCGTATCTGATGACCAGGCTCGGAGCTGATCAGGCCTTGTCACGCGCCGAGGTCGCCAAGCTTGCGTTGTTCGCTGCCGGCAGTGGGCACATCGGACCCGACGACATCGATGCGATCGTCGGCGACAGTGCGGAGATCGCCGTCGAGAATTTTGTCTATGAAGTCAGTGGCGGTGATGCCAAGGAGGCTGTGCGTCAGCTTGCCCGCCTCGATACGGCCAGCACCGAGCCGTCGGTTGCGCTTTCGGCGCTTGGACGTCACTTCACGCTTCTTCATCGCATCGCCGCGGCGCAAGCAGCCGGCGTGTCTATCGAGCAGGTGTGGCGGTCACAAAGACCGCGCCCAAATGTCAAGCGCGAGAAAGCGCTTATTGCCGACAGCTGCCGCCTTGGTGCCCAACGGCTACTCGACGCCATTCCGCTCATTCAGGAAGCGGTGAAGCGGTCGCGGCTCAACCCTGACCTTGATCGCGCGCTCGCCGAACGCTTGGTGCTGACACTGACGCGACGAGGGGATGGTCGCTCCACGCGCGAGCGCGCATAGCGAGTTGCGGCGGAATTAAAACCGGTGTACCCGCGCATCACGAATCGATCTCGGGAATGATATGGACCAGCGTCGCGGCCGGCTTGATCTTCGCGAGCGGCTCTTCGATCTCATCAAGGAGCGCTCGTTCCGGCGCGGTAGCTTCACCTTGGCCTCCGGCAAACAAAGCGCCTACTACTTCGACAGCAAGCCCACCATGCTGCATCCTGAAGGCGCGAGCCTTCTCGCCGAACTGATCCTCGACGAGCTCCGGGACGTGAAGGTCGACTGCGTCGGCGGACTGGAGATGGGTGCGGTGCCACTGATCGCGCCGGTAGCAATGAAGAGTGCCGAAGCAGGGCGCCCTCTGCATGGTTTCTTCGTGCGCAAGGTGCCCAAGGACCATGGAACCAAGCAGCGGGTTGAGGGCATCGACATGTCGGGCAAGACCGCGGTCATTCTCGAGGACGTTACCACTACCGGAGGCTCGGCCATGCAGGCCGTGGAGCAGGTGAGGGCAGCTGGCGGAACTGTCGCGCTTGTGCTGTCGATCCTCGATCGCGGGGAGGGGGCCGCCGAGCTTTATGCCGCCGCAGGCGTCCCGTTCAAATCGCTGTTTCGCGCCGAGGAGTTCTTGCTGGACTAGCGATATCCCGGCCGACTCAGCAGACGGTGGCGCAAATCCTCGAGCTGATCGAGTGTCGTGTAGCGAATACGGAGCTCGCCCTTCTCGCCACCGGATGAGCGGATATCAACATCGAGGCCCAAGGTCTCCTTCAGCTCCGACTCTGCGGCGCGGGTGTCGGCGTTCTTTGCCCTGGACTTGC
>Ga0182033_10001107_pt1 | contig 13354 bp, 11 predicted proteins | sample tim00Cox0000000H_FD_125968 | JGI IMG/M metagenome (GOLD analysis project Ga0182033, IMG submission 125968) | Lab enrichment of tropical soil microbial communities from Luquillo Experimental Forest, Puerto Rico - timezero.00C.oxic.00.000.00H | ecosystem: Environmental > Terrestrial > Soil >...
GGGATTTTCTCGAAGCTTACACGCGGGAACTCGACAATCAATTCCAACAGCGCCCGGGCCGGATAGGGAGACGGCGTTGGTGGCTGTCGGTGCCTGTCGGGTTTCGATCTGGACACCGGATGAGAAAGCCTTTGGGCATCGAAAATTTCCTATGCTAACGTAACGAGCTCCGCCCTCGGGTGAGGCTTCTCATGCGGCCTAAAGTTTGGCTCATCCCCAGCCTTGCGGTTTCTCTTCTTCTCGGCTCTTGCGGCGGCAGCAGCCCGCCACCGTCGATCACCGTGACCGTCACTCCGGCTTCCGCGACCGTAAGTCCCGGCGGGACTACGCAATTCCTGGCGACCGTGACGGGCACTACGAACACCGCCGTGACCTGGCAAGTGAACGGCACGCCCGGGGGCAGTGCCACGACCGGCACAATTAACGCGAACGGGTTGTATACCGCCCCCAATACTATTCCCAATCCTGCCACGGTGACGGTGACCGCCGTTTCCTCCGCGAATATGTCCGATTCCGGCTCGGCTATGGTCACGGTCGCGCAACAGGTTGCAGTGACTGTGACCCCAAACGCGGCAACAGTAGCGATTTTCACGACGCAACAGTTTATGGCCACCGTGAATGGGGTTTCGAGCACCGCGGTGACGTGGGAAGTCAACGGAGTCATCGGCGGGAGCCAGGCCACCGGGTATATCTCCACATCGGGCCTTTTTGTTGCGCCGAGTGGCGTGCCCACGACTTCGAGCGGAAACGGCAGCGTTACCACCGCTCCCGTCACCGTCACCGCCGTTTCCACGGCCAATCCAAGCTCCTCCGGATCGGCGACCGTCACGATCTTTGCGCCCAACCAGAATGCGCAGGCCGGGCCTATTCCATTGGGAACTTCCGGTGGCAATCAGAATGACTCAAGTACAAGCGGAGGCCGCATCACTTGTTGCGAGGGCACGCTCGGGTCGCTGGTCACGCGCGGGGGCACGCAGTACATCCTGAGCAACAATCACGTTCTTGCATGCACGGACTTGGGCACGAACTGCGCTCTCGGAAACAACATCATTCAGCCCGGGTTGGGTGACAGCAATCCACCCTGCAGCGGGGGCGGCGCCAGCACCGTTGGCAATCTCACGCAATTCTACAACTTGGAGACCGGAACACCTCCCGTAATTGACGCGGCCATTGCCCAAGTCGCGACAGGAGCAGTCGACAGCACCGGGAAGATTCTGTTTCTGGGGGCCACAACCGACGCGAACAATGTTCCGGTACCGGACGCGCCGCATGCCGGCGCCGGTGTGGCTGCGTCGGTAAACATGGCGGTAGCCAAGAGCGGTCGCTCGACCGGCCTCACCTGTTCTACCGTCTTGGCCACAAGCGTAAATACCTCGGTTCAGTATCAAAAAGGATGCGGAACGGGGACCATGTTCTCGAAAACCTTTGCCGGTCAAGTGGAAATTGCCGGAGGCGGCTTCAGCGCCCCGGGCGATTCCGGATCGCTCATCGTTACGCAAGGCACGGCCGATCCCGTGGCGCTGCTGTTTGCGGGTTCGGACACCGATTCGGTGGCCAATCCGGTATCGCAGGTGTTGAGTTTCTTCCAAAGCGGCAGCAATGCCGTGACTTTTGTGGGGGACGCGGCTGGACACCAGGTGATTGGCTGCACGTTGCCGATGAAACCGGCTTCCGCGATCCTAAAAGTGCCGGCTTCGACGGCCTCCGCCGAGACCCTAGAGAGGGCTACCGCCGCTCGCGACGCTCACGCAGCGGAACTCTTGGCGCACCCTGAAGTACAAGCCGTAGGCGTAGGCGCAAGTTACGACGATCCGGGCGAAGCCGCCATTCTGCTTTTCGTCAGCCAAGGGCAGTCGGCGAGGAATCTCCCTGCGGCTACGGAGGGCATCCGCACACGTATTATCGAAGGAGGACTCTTTTCGCGGCGCGGCGTTCTGTCGGCCGAGGAAAGCGCCACGCTCGAGCAATCCGCGGCGCTCCCGCAGCTTGTCTATTCCATCTCGGAGGCAGAGGTTCGGCGCGCCAAGGTCGTGCATGAAGCACACGTTGATGAACTGATGAAGATGGATGGCGTGCAGGGCGTGGGAATTACGTCAAGCGTGGATTCGCCCGGCGACGCGGCGCTGATGATTTTCCTTATCCGGGGGGTGGCGCACCCCGCGATCCCGCCGCTCATCGACGGATTGCGCACGCGCGTCCGCGAATCCACGCGCTTCCGTGCGGGTTTTGGCGACGCTCAGCCAAAGCGCGGTTGTTCGGTGCCAAGGCGGGGGAAAAGGCGCGAAAAACAGCCTGGCAAAGTCGCAAACAGAAGGTGGGCCGGGTAGAACAGGACGTCAACTCCAACCAGCGGGCCTGCGCACTTTTAAACCCCTTTCCTTCCCCATCGTGTGGGCGTAGAATCCGCTCAAAATCAAGCCGAGTTCGCTCCTTCGGCGGTTCTCGACCTGTCGGGAGGATGCTATGCGTCGGACGATCTTCATTGCGAGTGCAGCACTGTTCTGTGGAATTCTCTGCCCCAAACCAAATTTCACCCAGGAAAAAACCGGCTCCGCGGAGCCCAAGATGACGCCTGAGGACGCCGCCAAGAAAAATCCCATTCAACCCACGCCAGAAGGACTGGCGGAAGCACGCAAGCAGTTCGGGTTTGACTGTGCCATGTGCCATGGGAAGGATGGGAGCGGTAAAGGCGACCTTGCACAGGATATGAAACTCGAGCTTCATGACTGGCGCGATCCCGCGACGATCGAAAAGATGACGGACGGCGAGCTTTTCTGGGTCATCAGCTACGGCAGAGGGAAAATGGTGGGAGGCGAAGCTGACCGGTCACCTGAAAAGATGCGCTGGAACCTCGTGAATCTGGTGCGATCGTTTGGAAAGAAGGGCGCGGGGACCGCGGCCGGGGACAAGCCCAAGACCGAGAACCCTCAACCTTAACCCATCCAGGCGAGCTCCTCTTGGTGACTCGCAACGCCAAATAGCAAGCCTGGCGATCACCTCCGGCCGCTCGATGGCTCGCTGACTCGTGGTATGCTCGCTTGAAGATTCGCCCTAGAGGAGCACGTTCATGGCCCACGCGCCGCAGTTTTTGAAACTGGTCAATGAGGCGAAGAAGAAGATCAAGGAGACGAATGTGGCCGACGTCAAGCGCCGCCTCGATGCGGGAGAGAAATTGATCGTGGTGGATACGCGCGAGGACAGCGAGTGGGCCAACGGACACATGCCCGGGGCGATTCACTTGGGAAAAGGCGTCATCGAGCGCGACATCGAACAGGCGGTGCCGGATACCACGACGAAACTCATCCTGTACTGCGGCGGCGGTTTCCGCTCCGCACTCGCCGCGGAAAGCCTTCAGCGAATGGGCTACGCCAACGTGGAATCCATGGACGGCGGCTGGAAGGGCTGGGTTTCCGCCGGATTGCCGACGGCCAAGGGATAAACACCAGGTAAACACCTGATTGCATTGGCTTCTTACATAAGAGAAAACTGGCTGGGGCGGGAGGATTCGAACCTCCACCATCCTCATTAACAGTGAGGTGTCCTACCGGTTGGACCACGCCCCAGCGGGCATTTCGTTCCTGTCCCTGCAGCCATTCGGGGCCCGCAAGTCAGCTTGAGGCAAGCTCCGCGCAAATGACACGAAGGAGGGACTCGCCCTAGGTTACCACGAGTGAGTCGCTCGGAAACGCTTTTACCCAAAAATTTTCCTTCTCCATTGCGTCGTCCGATGCATCTAGTGATTGGAGAAGGAAAAGTCTCAGGCTGCTCTGCTCTTGCTGATCTCTTCGAGGAAGGGGGATGGTTTCCAAAAGGCGGGAGATTGCGCGGGGTCGGACAACCATGATTTCGGATTTTGAAAAATTTGAATCGTTCGCATTTAGTTTTGTCCAGCAAAAATCCACGATCTCCGGTGAGGCAACGTCTTGTAGCAGGTTGCATTCGCGAAAGCTTTGGTGGAAACTAGGCGCTCAAGGTTGGCCCGGTTTTGCACTTGCCGGTTAACACGTGGGACGCCCTAGCGGAAGGGCCCATGCAGCGCGGTCCCCGCCAAAGTGCGAAAAACGAGCATGGCCCAGATTTTTCATCGAAGCACAAACTTCATCGCCCGATTTAGTGTCTTCTCGTTTATTTTTATCATGGGTTTTGCGGTCTTGGCGGTGCTCGAGGCGGCACGCTCTCCTTACATGACGCGGCAGAACATCACCCGCGAACAACCCGTACAGTTCAGCCACAAACATCATGTAGGAGATGACGGAATCGATTGCCGCTACTGCCACACGACCGTGGAGATTTCAGCGGTGGCGGGAATCCCTCCGACGAAGACGTGTATGAACTGTCATTCCGTGCTGTTCAGCAATGCGGGCTATCTCGATCCGGTGCGCGAAAGCTATCGCACCGACACGTCGATTAAATGGGTCAAGGTGCATCGGCTGGCGGACTTCGTGTATTTCAACCACAGCATACACGTCAACAAGGGGGTCGGCTGCACCACCTGTCACGGCCCGATCGACCAGATGCCGCTGGTTTTTCAGGCCAGCACGCTGCTGATGCAGTGGTGCGTGGATTGCCACAGGAATCCCGCGCCGAACCTGCGGCCCATGGACAAGGTATTTGCGATGGATTGGCAACCCGGAGCCGATCAGGAGGAATTGGGCCAGCAATTCATGAAGGAACGAGAAATTCGGACAGCAGCCGAGCTGACCAGTTGCTCGACCTGTCACCGCTAGCGGATGGTATGAGCGCGCAACCTCAAGAAGAACACCAGGACGATCGGCCGGCAGCAAACCAAAAGTTGGAAGAGCTATCTCTGTTGCCGCGCCCCTTGGATTTGACCGTGGTGCGCGAGCGATTGCGAGCCAAAACGGGTAAGCAATACTGGCGCACGCTCGAGGAGCTCTCGGGAGATCCCCGTTTTGAAGAGTTGTTGCACAGGGAGTTCCCTCGTCAGGCACCCTCGGAGTGGGACGACTCCGTCGACCGGCGCGACTTTCTAAAGCTCATGGCCGCCTCGCTCGCGCTGGCCGGCCTCGGCGGTTGCGAGCGCCTCCCAGAACAGCACGTTGTTCCCTACGTCAAGCAGCCTGATGGCTTGGTGCTCGGCAAGCCGCAGTTTTACGCCACGGCCATGCCTTTTCTGGCGGACGCCATCGGCTTGCTGGTCGAAAGCCACGAAGGACGGCCCACGAAGATCGAAGGCAATCCGGACCATCCTGGGAGCCTCGGCGCTACCAACGTGTATGCGCAAGCTTCGATCCTCAATCTGTACGATCCGGACCGCGCGCAAACGGTCACCAGAGCGGGCGAGATTCGAACCTGGTCGCAGTTCCTGGACGTCGCGCAGGGGATAGCGGCAACGCTCAAGGCCACACGCGGCGAAGGCCTGCGCATTCTCTCGGGAATCATCACTTCGCCGACACTCACCGCACAGATCGAAACGCTTTTGTCGCTCTATCCGCTGGCCAAATGGCACCAGTGGGAGCCAGCCGTGGGCGACGGCGCGCGCGAAGGCGCGAAGCTAGCTTTCGGGGCTTACGTCAACACCGTCTACCGGCCTGGAAAAGCGGACGTCATTCTTTCGCTCGATTCGGATTTTCTCGCTAGCGGTCCGGGCCACATTCGCTACGCGCGCGAGTTTTACGAGCGTCGCAAGCTCGACAGCCCGGGCGCCACGATGAACCGGCTCTACGTTGTCGAACCCACGCCTAGCGTGACCGGAGCGAGCGCCGACCACCGGCTGCCGCTGCGCGCCTCGGAAGTCGAGCGGTTTGCGCGAGCTGTCGCGGAAAAGCTCGGACTCGGTGGTCCCGCAAAAGCCCTACCGGCTGCGGAGAAGTGGCTCGAGGTTGTGGCCGGTGACCTCGAGAAGCACAAAGGAGCCTCGCTGGTGGTTGCCGGAGAGCAGCAGCCCGCGGAAGTTCACGCGCTCGCGCATGCCATCAACGCAAAGCTCGGCAATGTGGGCGCCACGTTGTATTACACCGATCCCGTCGAAGCCCATTCGGTAAATCACCTGGAATCCCTCCGCGAGCTTTGCGCGGATATCGACGCGAACAAAGTCGATACCCTGCTGATCCTGGGGGTCAATCCCGTTTACACCGCGCCGCACGACTTTGATTTTGTGTCGAAGCTCAAATTCGACGAGCAGCTCAAGCGCAAAAAGATCCAAACGGTCATTCACGTCAGTTCGCATTTTGACGAGACGTCGGAATACTGCGACTGGCACGTGGCAGAATCGCACTATCTGGAAACCTGGGGGGATGCGCGAGCGTTTGACGGGACCGTCGGCGTGGTACAGCCGCTGATTGCCCCGCTCTATCGCACGCACTCCGCCCGCGAGGCGGTGGGAGCGTTTACCGACAAGCCGGGCCTCTCCGATTACGACGCTCTGCGCGAGAGACTAAAAGCCGCCAGTCCTTCCGGCGAATTCGAAAAATTCTGGCGCAAGACACTGAACGATGGCGTGGTAGCGGGCTCGGCGCTGCCGCCCAGTAAGCCCGCGCTGAAGTTCAGCTTGGCAAGCCTTCCCGCACTTAAGGCGCTTCCCGGGGACGATCTTGAAATCATCTTCCGCCCGGATCCCTGCGTGTACGACGGGCGCTTTGCCAACAACGGCTGGCTCCAGGAGTTGCCGAAACCGGTGACCAAGCTGACCTGGGACAACGCGGCACTGCTCAGCCCGAGGACCGCGGAGAAACTGGGCCTGACGCATCGCGTCGCCCTGCGTGGCGGCGAGCACGGCCAGATTCTTTCCGATGTCGTGGACATCGCGCTTTTCGGAAGCAAGGTGACGGCGGCCGCGTGGATCCTGCCCGGCCAGGCCGAAGGCGTGGTCGTACTGCCGCTCGGGTATGGCCGCAAGAGAGCCGGCTACACCGGCACGAACAAGGGCTTCAACGCCTACGCCGTGCGCCATTCCGGTGCGCTTTGGGCGGCAGCTGCCGAAGCCAGCGCCATTCAGAAAACCGGCGCCGACTACCCGCTTGCCTGCACGCAATATCACTTCAACATGGAAGGGCGGCAAATCCTCGCCGCCGGCACGCTCGAGGAATACCGCAAGAATCCGGCCTTTGCGCACGACGATGAGGAGTTCCAGAACAAAAAGAAGGACGAGCTGACGCTTTACAAGGAAGAAGAAAACCCCTACGAAAAGATGCAGTATCGCTGGGCGATGGCCATTGACCTGAACAGCTGCAACGGATGCAACGCCTGCGTCGTGGCTTGCCAGTCGGAAAACAACATTGCCGTGGTCGGCAAAGAGCAGGTCATGCGCGGACGAGAGATGCACTGGATTCGCATCGACCGCTACTACGGGAACGTCAAAGCCAACGTCGGCGATGCTCGCGCCGAGGATGAATCGCTCGACAATCCTGAGACCTTCTTCCAGCCCGTGCCGTGCCAACAGTGCGAAAACGCGCCTTGCGAAGAGGTTTGCCCGGTGGGCGCGACGGTGCACAGCGCCGAGGGCCTGAACGACATGGTCTACAACCGCTGCATCGGCACGCGCTACTGCTCGAACAACTGCCCGTACAAAGTCCGCCGTTTCAACTTCCTTCGCTTCCAGGACTGGGAAACGCCGCAGTTCAAGCTCCTGCGGAATCCCGAGGTCACAGTGCGCAGCCGCGGCGTGATGGAAAAGTGCACGTATTGCATCCAGCGCATCAACAACGTGCGCATCGAAGCAGAAAAGAAGAATACCGCCATTCCTGACGGCGCAATCGTCACCGCCTGCGAGCAGGCGTGCCCCGCCAAGGCCATTGTCTTCGGCAACGCCAACGATCCGTCGAGCCGGGTCTCCCAATTACGGGCAGAGAAGCGCAACTACACGATTTTGGGGGAGTTGAACACTCGGCCGCGCACCACCTACCTCGCGGCGGTCCGTAATCCCCATCCTGAACTGGAGAAAGCATGAGCGCCGGGCAGCCGCCACTCGACTCTCCGGAAATCCGCCGTCTCACGCCGGTGCTCGGTCCAGGCCACACTTTCGGCTCGGTCACCGACAAGATTAGCTCGATCGTTCTCACGCGCCCGACGTCCTTCGGCTGGTACATGGGTTTTTTGATTGCCTTCGGCCTCACCGGCTTGCTGACCATCGCCATCGCGTGGCTCTTCACCAAGGGCACGGGCATATGGGGCATCAATATTCCTATCGGCTGGGGCTTCGCCATCGTGAATTTCGTCTGGTGGATCGGTATCGGCCACGCCGGGACGCTCATCTCTGCCATCCTGTTCCTCTTGAATCAGAAGTGGCGCACCTCGATCAATCGATTTGCCGAAGCCATGACGCTCTTTGCGGTGGCCTGCGCGGGCATTTTCCCGCTGATTCACACCGGGCGCCCGTGGATGGCCTTTTATATGTTCCCTTATCCCAGCACGATGGGCGTCTGGCCGCAGTTTCGCAGCCCGCTGATCTGGGACGTCTTTGCCGTTTCCACATACGGAACGGTTTCGCTGATTTTCTGGTTCGTAGGCTTGATCCCGGACCTGGCCACGCTCCGCGATCACGCGGCAAAAAAGCCGGCGCAGATTATCTACGGCATGCTTTCCATGGGCTGGCGCGGTTCCGCACGGCACTGGCACCGCTACCAGTCCGCCTATCTTCTGCTCGCCGGCCTGGCAACTCCGCTCGTGCTCTCCGTGCACACCGTGGTGAGCTTCGATTTCGCCATCGCCATCGTACCCGGCTGGCATACCACCATCTTCCCGCCGTACTTTGTCGCCGGGGCCATCTACTCCGGCTTCGCCATGGTCCTGACCATCGCCATCCCCTTGCGCAAAGCTTATGGCCTTGAAGATTTCATCACCATGAGGCACCTCGACAACATGGCCAAGGTCATGCTCGCGACCGGCCTGATCGTGGCCTACGGCTACTTCTTCGAAATGTTCCTGTCGCTCTACAGCGGAAATAAATTTGACGTGTTCCTCGTTGAGCAGCGCCTGCACGGCCCGTATGCTCCGTTCTACTACGCGCTGATTCTTTGCAACATCCTTCTGCCGCAAACGCTGTGGTCTCACGCCTTGCGCCACAACGTCGCGTTCTTGTTCTTCATGTCCATCGTCGTAAACGTCGGCATGTGGCTCGAGCGCTTCGTCATCGTGGTGATCAGCTTGACGCGCGATTTCGTTCCGTCCGCCTGGGGACGCTACTGGCCCACGTTCTGGGATTGGGCCACCCTCATCGGCACCATCGGCATGTTTGTGGCTTTGCTGTTCCTGTTCGTCCGCGTTTTACCGGCGATTTCCATCGCCGAGATGCGCGAGCTTGTGGCGGAAACCGCTGAGGACAAAAAGTAATGCAGCCGCGCTCTCATATCTACGGGGTGCTGGCGGAGTTTGATACTCCGGAACAGCTCCTCGAAGCCGTCAAGAAGGTGCACGAGGCCGGCTATCGCCGCATAGACGCCTTTGCGCCGTTTCCCGTCGAGGGTCTCTACGAAGCCATGGGTTTGAAACGCAACAATGTGCCCCTGATTACCCTGCTCGGCGGTTTGGCGGGTGGTATTGGCGGTTTTGGTTTCCAATATTGGGTGAACACCTTGGCCTACCCCATGAATATTGGGGGCCGCCCGCTGAACAGCTGGCCGGCATTTATTCCCGTGACCTTTGAGCTCACCGTCCTGGGCGCCTCTCTCTGTGCGGTTTTCGGCATGCTCGCACTCAACCGCCTCCCGCACCCGCACCATCCCGTTTTCAATGTGCATCGCTTCAAGCACGCATCGTCGGACCGCTTTTTCCTTTGCATCGAGTCCAACGATGCAAAATTTCATGTCGAGGAATGCGCGCGTTTCCTGCGGGCCCTCCATGCGCATCATGTCACAGAGGTTTCGAATGATTAGCCGATCCCGCTTCCTACTCGCCTGCGCGGCGGCGGCCGTGCTCTCGAGCGCGGGCTGCCGGTATCTGCACCAAGACATGGCCGAGCAGCCAAAGAACCGGCCGCTTTCTCCCTCGGATTTCTTCACCGACGGCCGGTCGGAACGCCCGCTGGTTGAAAATACGGTGGCTCGCGGCGCCCTGGCCGACGATCACCTGTTCGTGACCAAGGATTCCAACGCTTTCCCGCTGCCTGTGAACCAGGAACTGCTCGAACGCGGCCAGGAGCGTTACCAGATTTTCTGCTCTCCGTGTCACGGCCTGCAAGGCGACGGCAACGGCACGATTGCCATGCGCGGCATGAAGCGTCCGCCCACCTACCATCAGGACCGTCTTCGCCAGGCGCCTAACGGCTATTTCTACGACAACATCACCAACGGTTTTGGCGCCATGTTCGGCTACTCGGCACAGATTCCTCCGCGGGACCGCTGGGCCATCATTGCCTACGTTCGCGCATTGCAACTCAGCCGCAACGCGAAAGTGGCGGATCTCCCGACCGAACTTCGCCAAAAGTTGGGCCAGCCCGGGTTCACCAAGCCGGGGTCCGACCCGAAGACGGAAACAAGCACGACGAAAGAATCCACCGGGGGGCGTAACTGATGCCCGAGCAGCAATATTCTGCGCCCGAAAGTGTGACCCGTCTCGAGCAGCGTGCGTTTATTGTCGGCGCCGTGGCCTTGGGGTTGGCCACCTTCGGAGCCCTTCGTTCGCCAGAGACCTTTTATGCCTCCTATTTGATGAGTTTCCTGCTGGTATTGGGTCTGGCGCTCGGTTCCTTGGGGCTGGTGATGCTGCAACACCTAACTTCCGGCCACTGGGGCATCATCATCCGCCGTCCGCTCGAATCGGCTACGCGCACGCTCCCGCTGCTTGTGGTGCTCTTCCTGCCGATCGCCATCTCGGGCATGAAATACCTGTATCGCGCGTGGCTCGATCCCGAGGAACTACACAAAGAGCCGTTGTCAAAATTCCAGCAGGGCTATCTCACGCATAATGGCTATCTCCTGCGCGCGCTCATCTATTTTGCGGTGTGGCTGGCCCTGATGTTCATCTTTAACAGTTTGTCCAAGCAGCAGGACGCCAACCGGGAGGATCGCGCCCTGCGCCGCCGGCTGAAAATGCTGGCCGGACCCGGAATCATCCTTTATGTATTCGCCATGAGTTTCGCGGCCATCGACTGGGTGATGTCTCTCTCTCCGCACTGGGCTTCGACCATCTACGGGTTCCTGTTCGTCGCCGGCCAACTCGTTTCTTCCATGTCCTTCATGATTTCGACGGTCGTGCTGCTGGCCCGAACTGAGCCCTTTTCGAGCGTGCTGCAGGCCCGCCATCTGCATGATCTTGGCAAGCTTCTTCTGGCCTTCGTCATGCTGTGGGCGTACTTCGATTTCTCGCAATTGCTCATCATCTGGTCGGGAAACCTGCCGGAAGAAATCACCTTTTACCGCACGCGCCTCTACGGAGACTGGGGTGTCGTGGCCGTCATTGTGCTGGTGTTTCATTTCTTTGTTCCCTTCTTCCTGCTGCTTTCGCAGGACCTCAAACGCAATCGCAGAGTGCTACCCCGGATCGCCATGTGGCTCATCCTGATGCGCCTGGTCGACCTTTTCTGGATGACCCGGCCGGAGTTCACCTCCCGCGCCGTGCCCACCTGGCTCGATCTGCTCCTGCCCATCGCCCTGGGCGGCTTGTGGCTCGGCTTCTTTGCTTTCAACCTCAAGCAGTGCCCGCTTTTGCCGCTCGGGGACCCAGAACTCGCGGAGGCCATTGAACATCATGAGCACTGAGCCTCATTCGAGCGGTTACCCGACCGGTCGCGGGCCGCGGCACGCGGACGTCGCTTTCGAGGAACGCGACATCAAGCCCAGCACCATTTATTGGTACTTGTTTGCCTTGGGCCTGGCCACCGCCGGCGCTCTCCTCATCGCCATTTTTGTTTTGCGCTTTACCTCGAACCTCGCGGTTTCTTCCGACGCCCCGCCCCCACCCTCCCGCGTGGCGCAAAGCAAGGATGCTCGTATGCCCCCCGAGCCGCGGCTGCAAGGTGTTCCCGGGCACCCCAACGATCCGCAGAAGGACCTCCGGGAAAAATTGCAAGCGGACATGGCTGCCAACGAGAAGCTGGAATGGATCGACAAGAATGCCGGGATCGCCCAGATTCCCGTCAAAGAAGCGATGAAAATCATCGCCCAAAAGGGTTTGCCCGCGGCCACCGCGCCGCCGGGAGAAAGCAAGAAATAGAGATGAAGAAAGCCACCGAGATTTTCGTAATCGCCGTACTGCTGGCCCGGCCGCTTGCCTTACCAGCGCAAACCATTCCGGGAGGGGTGGGGCCGTCAGCCGCGACCATGCCCAGCGCTCTCGAGAACGTGGGCTTCGAGCCCCAGCTCAACGCCCAGGTGCCCCTCGACGTTCCGTTCCAGGACGAATCGAGCCGCAGCGTCCAGCTTCGCGACTACTTTCACGGGAAGCCCCTGGTTCTGGCCTTTGTCTATTACCGCTGCCCCATGCTCTGCAATCAGGTGCAGCAGGGTGTGGTTGGCACGCTGCGCATGCTTTCCTTCAACCCCGGCCGCGACTACGAAGTGGTCTTCATCAGTTTTGATCCGCGTGATACGCCGGAAATGGCCGCGGAGAAAAAGAAAGCCGCACTGTCCCGCTTTGGCCGCCGCGAAACCGAATCGGGCTGGCATTTTCTAACGGGTGGTCGAGAATCCATCGATCGCGTCACCGCGGCCGCCAACTTTCGCTATAGCTTCAGCGCCAAAACAGGTCTCTTCGCCCACGCGAGCGGCGTTCTCCTGCTCACCCCAGACGGCCGCATCTCGCGCTACTTCTATGGGGTTGAATACCCGGGCCGGGACATGCGCCTTGGCCTCGTCGATGCCTCGCAGGGAAAAATCGGCACGCCCATCGACCACGTGCTCCTTTTTTGCTATCAATACGACCCCTCGACGGCCGCCTATAGCGCGGCGATTCTCAGGCTTGTCCGGCTGGGCGGCGTGCTGACGATTCTTTGCCTGGTCGCAGGAATTCTGATTGCGCGACGGCGCGAAAAGTTGGCGGCCAGGAATTTCGGCCGGCCGCTTTCCGCCGGAGGAGCGAGGAGCTGAGCAGACCGTGCAGTCGCCATTGCCCATTTATCCAGAGCAAGCTTCCAACTTTGCGCCGCACGTCGACGCGCTGCTGCTCTTCATCACCGGCATTTGCCTGCTCTTTGGGGCCATCATCACCACCGCCATTGTCTATTGCTTCTTTAAGTATCATCGCAAGGAAGCGGGAGCGATCGGGATCGTAACCTACGAGGATTCGCGGCTCGAGGTGGCCTGGATAGTCGTTCCCCTGCTTCTCGCTATGGTCATGTTTGCCTGGGGTGCAACCATTTATGTCGACTATCGCAACGCGCCGCGCGACACGCTCGATATTTATGTAGTCGGCAAGCAGTGGATGTGGAAGGCGCAGCAGCCCAATGGATTAAAGGAGA
>Ga0182033_10001110_pt1 | contig 13347 bp, 12 predicted proteins | sample tim00Cox0000000H_FD_125968 | JGI IMG/M metagenome (GOLD analysis project Ga0182033, IMG submission 125968) | Lab enrichment of tropical soil microbial communities from Luquillo Experimental Forest, Puerto Rico - timezero.00C.oxic.00.000.00H | ecosystem: Environmental > Terrestrial > Soil >...
AGTATCCGTTGAGCCATATAGCTATGTATTCGGGATTGGCGATTTTGTAGGTCGCAAACTGGTCGCACGTGATCTTGCTGACGTCGACCATTACCTGCGCTTTTGCATGAGCAGCGAATAATAATACCAGGAAAATGAGGATCAGGAATTTCCCACCGAGCGAATATTTGCGAGCGTGCAGCTAAGGTCACACCTCTACAGCTCAGATCCGGATTTGTATCCCATACCAGTGGCGTGCGGAATGGCCGTTATCGTGGCCTTTAACGCCCGCTTCGAGGATGGATCGACGACGACCAGGACCTGACGATAATCGGGCAGGCTGCGTTTAGACAAATCTTGGGTATTAACGCCTAAGCCATTGAAAAAAATGCATTTCAAACGGCTCCGCGCAAGCCTCTTTTTGATCATTCTAAAGTAAGAAGGCGGCCCCCGGCGACGTTCCTGCGCCGCTGGTCGGCCGAGAGCCCAACTTGGCTTTGCGTGAGCCGCACGCGGGAGAGCACGAAGCAATCGACTGGGACCGGCGAGCCGGCCGACGCTGTGCGCGAGCATCGCCGAGTGATTGAAGCGCCGCTTTTTTGAGCCACAGCCCGAACAATGGCAGACCTTCGTGCCGATCCCGATATTTGAAGCTCTGGATCAGTTCGCGCATGGTCGCCGAACAGCGCGCCGGCCGCTCGTGGACTGGAGGCTTGGCGATGGCGGCTGCCGAAAGCAACGGCTCGCCAGCGTCATAGGGCACCGGACGGGACGCCGAGGCGCGCGTAGATCGGAGGCGCTATGAAGTCGATCTTGGCAAAGCAGGCGTCGCACAAGAGGCCGTGGCTGCCGAGCGCGCGGCATGAGATGCAGACCGGCGGCAAGAGCGCAGCGGCGATGTGGCCGAGGAGCGAACTCATCCGCCAAGCCGTTTCTGCCTCGCGTGATGGCTCCGCCGCTGCGCTAAGCTCAACCCCCGTCATGGGCACCATGATGGAGCCGGAGAAGGCGGCGTTGGAAGGGCGCAAGCCTTTCATCCCATGAGCAACGAGAGCCTCCTTTTCGACCGCAAGCTCTTGCGCGAACGCCGTGCCCGCTTCGCCCACGAGATCGAGGAGCGCGAGTTTCTGCTGTCCCATGTCGCGCGGGAGATCGCCGAGCGCGTCGGGCTTATGCTGCGTCCCTTCCCGCTTGCGCTCGACCTTGGCGCCTATCACGGGCTGCTCGGGCAAAGGCTCGCGGAGGTCAAGTCCGTGAAGGACGTAATCTATGCCGAGAGTGTGTTTGCGTTCGCGGCGCTTTGCCCACTCCCCGCTCTTGTCTGCGACGAGGATCTGCTGCCGCTAAAGGATGCGAGCCTCAACCTGATCGTCTCGGGTCTTGCGTTGCATCGTGTCAACGATCTGCCAGGGGCGATTATCCAGATCAGGCGCGCGCTGAAGCCTGACGGGCTGTTCATGGCGGCGCTGCTCGGCGCGCGCGCGCTCGTCGAGCTTCGCCAAGCGCTGCTAGAAGCGGAAGCAGAGACCAAGGGCGGCGCGAGCCCGCGCGTGTCACCCTTCTCCGATGTCAGGGACTATGGCGCTCTGCTCCAGCGGGCGGGCTTCGCGCTTCCCGTCGCGGACGCAGAGACCTTGACCGTGGTCTATCCCTCGCCGCGCGAGCTGATGCGCGAGGTGCGCGCGCTCGGCGGCGGGAATGTGCTGCTTGCGCGCAGCAAGGCGCCGCTGTCGCGCAACACACTTGCGCGCGCCGAAGCGATCTACCGCGAGCGCCATGCGACCAAGGATGGACGGGTGAGCGCCACGTTCGAGATCGTCTATCTGTCCGGATGGGCACCTGATCCGAGCCAGCAGAAGCCGCTTAGGCCTGGAAGCGCCGCGCATCGCCTCGCTGATGCGCTCCACACGACCGAGCAGTCGGCCGGCGACAAGGCCTCGTTCCCTTCAAAACGGAAGAACGGTTAGGCGTTCAGGATTCCTCTCTCCCTTGGGGAAAGGGCTTTCCGCCGCGATCTCGCGCGCGAAGCTGCGCAAGTCGCATAGCGGGAAGGGTGAGGGAGCACTGTCTTCGCATGCTCCTAAAACCCCTCACCCGCGCCTTTCGACGCGACCTCTCCCCACCAGGGAGAGGTTATGAGTGTCAGAGGAGCTTGGGCAGGGTGGTCTTGAGCGGCTCGTCTGCTGGCGGCATGTCGTAGAAGCTGAGCTCGTTGGGCTTGACCCAGCGAAGCTCTTGGTCCTCCTGCGCTACGACGCTGCCAAGCCAGCGCCTGCAGAGATAAAGCGGCATCAAGAGGTGGAACTCTTGATAAGCGTGGCTAGCGAAGGTCAGCGGCACGAGGTCTGCCCTCGCGATCTCGACGCCAAGCTCCTCCAGGATTTCGCGGATCAGCGCCGTCTCGGGCTCCTCGCCGGCATCGACCTTGCCGCCGGGAAATTCCCAGAGCCCGGCGAGCGGGCGTCCCGGAGGGCGCCTAGCGATCAGCACTTTTCCATCCCGGTTGAGCAGCGCGACGGCGGCAACGAGCACGAGCGGGTTCGTTCTTCCCTCATTCATGTTCGCAGCCGGAGAGTCGCTGGCCTGCTCAAGACCGGTAGTCGGAGTTGATGGCGACATAGTCTTTGGTGAGATCGCAGGTAAAGACGGTTGCCGTGCCCCGGCCGATGCCGACATCGGCGCGGATCGAGATTTCGGCATTCTTCATATAGGCCGCGCCTTTCGCTTCGCGATAGTCCGGGGCCACCTCGCCCTCGGTTGCAACCAGGATATCGCCGAGCCAAATTGCAATGCGGTCGCGATCGGCGTCCTCGCCGGCCTTGCCGATCGCCATGACGATGCGCCCCCAATTCGGATCCTCTCCGGCAATCGCCGTCTTCACCAGCGGCGAGTTGGCGATCGACTGCGCGATGCGATGCGCGGCGGCATCGTTCTCCGCACCGGTCACGCGCACAATCACGAACTTGGTCAGGCCCTCGCCGTCTTTCACCACTTGAAGAGTAAGCTCGCGCATGACTTGCGCGAGTGCCAAGCGGAAGGCCGTGATGCGCGGATCTTCCGCCACAGCAATTCGCGGCGCGCCGTGAATTGCGGCTGCGCCTGTGGCGAAGACAAGCAGCGTATCGTTGGTGGAGGTGTCGCTGTCGATGGTGACGGCGTTGAAGCTCTGCTCCAGGCTTGAATCGAGAGAGGCGCGGAGCGCGACCGGCTCGATCGCTGCGTCGGTGAAGACGAAGGCCAGCATGGTCGCCATATTGGGGGCGATCATACCTGCGCCCTTGGCGATGCCGTTAATGCTGACCTCGACGCCGTCAATCTCGGTCTTGCGCGTGGCGAGCTTAGGGTAGGTGTCGGTGGTCATGATGGCGCGCGCCGCTTGCTCATAGGCATCGGGCTTGGCGCGACGCGCGAGATCGCCGAGGAGGCCAGTGAATTTGCGCGCGTCGAGCGGCTGGCCGATGACGCCGGTCGAGGCGACATACACATCGGCGTCAAGGCAGTCGGCAGCGCTGGCTGCCGCTTCCACGGTGAGCACCACGGCCTCGCGACCGCGCTTGCCGGTAAAGGCGTTGGCATTGCCGGAATTCACCACCAGCGCGCGCGCCATGCCGTGGGCAAGATGCTGCCGGCACCAATCGACGGGAGCCGACGAGGTTTTGGACTTGGTCAGCGCACCGGCAACCGTTGTGCCAGGGTCGAACAAGGCGAAGAGCAGATCGGTGCGGCCAGGATAACGGATACCCGCGGCAGCGGTCGCGATGCGCACGCCTTCGATGGGCGGAAGCTTAGCGAGGCGCTTAGGCGCGAACGGTGAAATCTTCCCCACGGCGCCTAAGCCAGGCGGTCATTGCTGCCCGCCACTATCCCTCTGGCCTTGCTCTTGCGGTAACTCAGGCAAGGCCTCATCGTTGAGCGAGCCACTATCCATCGACTTCTTGAGCTCGGGATCGACCACTTCGACCTTCGCCGAGGCACGCAGGCCGGTGACCACCTCTTGCGCCTTCTGTTGCACGAGCTGGGCGATGATCGCTTCCTTGACCTGATCGAAGGTCGGCAGCGGCTGGTCGCGCTTTTCTTCGACCTTGATGATGTGCCAACCGAATTGCGTCTGCACCGGATCGGAGATCTGTCCGACCTCGAGCGCGAAGGCGGCATCCTCGAACGGCTTCAGCATGGTGCCGCGGGCGAAGAAGCCGAGGTCCCCTCCTTCCGAGTTCGCGTCTTTCGACTTCTCCTTGGCGAGCGTGGCAAAGTCCTCGCCTTTCTTCAGCCGCTCCTCGATTTCCTTGGCCTCGGCCTCGGTGTTCACCAGGATGTGCCGGGCGTGGATCTCTTGCTCGGGCTTAATCTGGCTGATCTTCTCGTCGTAGATCTTTTTGGCGGCGTCCTCAGTCACGGCATTGGCGATGTCAGCATCGAAGAATGCATCGCGCAGCGCGCGCCGCTCGTGATATTTGACCCGGTCAGGAAAGGTCGGGCCCTTGTCGAGACTGTCCTTCTGACCGGCCTCGGCCATCAGCTCGTTCTCGATGACATATTGCAGCAGGATCTTCCGGCGATCGGCGGGCGTATACGTCGCGAGCCGCGAGCCAACTTCGGTTGCGGCGAAATCGAGATCGGATTGCTTGATGTCGTTGCCGTTCACGCGCGCCACGACCACGTCTTCGGCCGCGGAGGGCAGCGCAACAAGGCCGACCATGGCTGCCGCGAGCAGCGGGACTGACCAGGTTTTCACCAGAATATCCTCATCTTCGGCTCGCCCATACTGCCCCGTTTCGAAGAGTCGGCGAGCGGGTTGGGTTCGCTTCCCCTGGGGCCGGGTTTTAGACCCGGGGCGGGCAGGTTGCCAAGCACCGAAATCTGCGGCCTTTGCGTTAATCACGTCCGACGAGCCAATTCGTCTGGCGGGGCGACTAGTCGCTGTTGCGGTCGATTGTGACAGAATATTGCTCACCGAGGCTGCCGGACCTAAGAGAACAAGCAACAAAAGAGGAGGAAACCTCATGAAGGCCAAGAGCTCCTCGCTCAATCTGCTGCACAAGATGCATTACGACGTCTCGGGCGCTCGAAATCTTGGGATGAGTTCGCGAAACCCGATGCGCCTAAGCTCGACTTCGTGTTCACGGTCTGTGACGATGCCGCGAACGAAGTCTGTCCCATCTGGCCGGGCCAACCGATGACGGCGCATTGGGGCGTGCCAGACCCCGCCATTCGCTGCAACAGCATCTCGACGAGATCGGCAGGACGACGACTGCTTCCAGAGAGGCGGCCTGACGCGGCCTGCGCGCTCGTCGCGTTGACAAGGGTTTGGCCGCCTCTTATGTCTCGAATTGCTTTTGTTTCCCTGGCATTTTTTAGACGCTTTCAGCCGGTTTGATGGGGATCGGGCCGGCGAGCGTCCCGCCATAAGAGGCTTATGAATTATGCTGTCCTTTGGCGCCATCGCCAGCAAGGTGTTCGGCTCTCTCAACGAGCGGAAACTCAAGAAATACGGACCCGTCGTCGCCAAGATCAATGCGCTCGAGCCGGAGATCGCCGTACTCTCAGATGATGAGTTGCGCGCTCGCACCGAGGACTTTCGCGCGCGGGTCCAGGCCGGCACCGAGCTCGATGACTTGATCCCAGAGGCCTTTGCCACCGTGCGCGAGGCTGCCAAGCGCACGCTCGGCCAGCGTCACTTCGATGTGCAGCTTATCGGCGGCATGGTGCTGCATGAGGGGCGCATCGCCGAAATGAAGACCGGCGAAGGCAAGACGCTGGTTGCCACCCTCCCGGTCTACCTCAATGCGCTCGCAGGACGCGGCGTCCATGTCGTCACCGTCAACGACTACCTCGCCAAGCGCGACGCGTCGTGGATGGGCGCGATTTACAATTTCTTGGGGCTCAGCGTCGGCTGTATCGTGCACGAGCTGAACGACGAGCAGCGGCGCGAGCAATATGCCTGCGACGTCACCTACGGCACCAATAACGAGTTCGGCTTCGACTATCTGCGGGACAATATGAAATACGCAGCATCAGAGATGGTGCAGCGCGGTCACTACTACGCCATCGTTGACGAGGTCGACTCGATCTTGATCGACGAGGCGCGCACGCCGCTTATCATCTCCGGCCCGCTCGACGACCGCTCCGAGCTCTACAACACCATCGACACCTTTATTCCCAAGCTGGACAAAGCCGATTTCGAGCTCGACGAGAAAACCCGCATCGTCACCTTGACCGAAGTCGGCAACGAGAAGATCGAACGCCTGTTATCGGAGGCCGAACTGCTCAAGGGCGACTCGCTCTACGACATCGAGAACGTCACCGTGGTGCATCACGTGCAGCAGGCGCTCCGCGCCCACAAGCTGTTCCAGCGCGACCGCGACTACATCGTCAACAACGGCGAGGTGATCATCATCGACGAGTTCACCGGCCGCATGATGCACGGGCGGCGCTATTCCGAGGGTTTGCACCAGGCGCTCGAAGCCAAGGAGCACGTAAGCATCCAGCCTGAGAACCAGACACTCGCCACCATCACCTTCCAGAACTACTTCCGGCTCTACGAGAAGCTCGCGGGCATGACCGGCACGGCCGTCACCGAGGCCGACGAGTTCCTGGAGACCTACGGCCTCGACGTGGTCGAGGTGCCTACCAACATGGAAATGATCCGCGCCGACGAGGACGACGAGGTCTATCGCACCGCGCAGGAGAAATACCGGGCGATCATCAATCTGATCAAGGATGCGCGCAAACGCGGCCAGCCGATGTTGGTCGGCACGGTGTCCATCGAGAAATCTGAGATTCTGTCCGGCCTGCTCAAGAGGGAGAAGGTGCCGCATCAGGTACTGAATGCCCGCTATCACGAGCAGGAAGCGCATATCATCGCGCAAGCCGGAGTCCCCGGCGCCATCACCATCGCCACCAACATGGCTGGCCGCGGCACCGACATTCAGCTCGGCGGCAATCCCGACATGCTGATGGAGGATTGGCTTAGCGCCGAGAAGGAAAAGGGCAAGGAGCTGACACGGGATGAGATCGCCGCCAGGCGGAAAGAAGTCGTGGCGGAGGTCGCCGAGCGCAAAAAGACGGCGCTCGACGCCGGAGGTCTTTATGTGGTCGGCACCGAGCGCCATGAGAGCCGGCGCATCGACAATCAGCTGCGCGGCCGCTCTGGCCGGCAAGGCGACCCCGGCCGCTCGCGCTTCTTCCTGTCGCTCGAAGATGACCTCATGCGCATTTTCGGCTCGCAGCGCATGGACGGCATGCTTCAGGCGCTCGGCCTAAAAGAAGACGAGGCCATCGTCCATCCCTGGATCAACAAGGCGCTGGAGAAGGCGCAAGCCAAGGTCGAAGCGCGCAACTTCGACATCCGCAAGAACCTGCTCAAATACGACAACGTGATGAACGATCAGCGCAAGGCGATCTTCGATCAGCGCCGCGAGCTGCTGAGCGACGCCGATCTCTCCGAGACCATCGCCGACATGCGCCGGCAGGTGATTGACGATCTGGTCGCTGACGCCATCCCCGAAAAGTCCTATGCCGAGCAGTGGGACGTCGAGACCCTGACGCAGGCCAAGAAGGATATTTTCGGCCTCGATCTCCCACTCGCCGATTGGGCAACAGAGGAGGGCATCGGCGAGGCCGAGTTTTACGAGCGCCTGATCAAGGCCGCGGACGAGAAGGCCGCGAACAAGGCCGCGAATTTCGGGCCGCAGGTGATGCGGCAGATAGAGCGGGCGGTCCTGTTGCAGACGCTCGACAATTTGTGGCGCGAGCATCTCGTCACGCTCGAGCATCTTCGCCAGGTCATCGGCCTGCGCGGCTACGGCCAGCGCGATCCGCTCAACGAATACAAGAACGAGGCCTTCACCCTGTTCGAGCACATGCTGGCGCGGCTCAGAGAGGCCGTGACCGGTCAACTCATGCATGTCGAGCTTGCCCGCCCAGAAGAGGCGCCGCCGCTAGAGCCGGCAGAGCTCCCGCCCATGGAGGCGCATCATTTCGATGCAAGCACCGGCGAAGACGAGTTTGCGCTCGAAATGGCGAATGCCGGCGGCAATGGCAGGGGTGGCGCGGCCAAACCTGCGCGGGCGCGGAAGGCAGGGGCCGCAGCCGCGACGGTCAACCCCGCCGATCCCGCTACGTGGGGCAAGGTGCAGCGGAACGCAATATGCCCGTGCGGCTCAGGGAAGAAATACAAGCACTGCCACGGCGCATTTAATTAAGGCCGCCCTGGCGCCAGCGCGGTCCTGCTCCAAAAAAGCTGACCGCTAGTGCCCGGAGGAATCGTCGGACTGGGTTGAGACGTCAGGCGAATAGTTATCCGGCGCCGCGTCGTGGCCCTGCTTGAGGTCCTCGATGCCTTGCTGGATCGATTGCATCTGGTCGTAGTCTTGCTGCGTCGCGCCGCCGGTATTCGGGTCTGAGCCAATGGTCACCGTGTCGGTGTCGCTCGAGTTGTAGCCGCCACTATCATCACCGGCAGACGCGCCCGCTACGCGGGACGGCGGCAAGCGCCATGGTGACAGCCGCCATCGCGATGAATGATGATTTGCCCATATTTCCCCCTTGAGTTCTAGGCCTAGCCGATCTAGGCGGCAGTTCTTAGCAGAGTCAATCTTGCCGCGAGTCATTGTAATCATATCGGCGCGGGGCAAGCTGCGATTTCTCGCAGCAGAGGATCAGGAATTGCCCGCAACCTCTGGCGGACAGCGTTCCTCGACGGCGCTACTGATGGTGGCAGGCGTTCCAGCCTCGAACACGTAGCGGCCGTTGCACACACTGACCACAGGCGGCAGGTGGCTCGCCTGGAACATGTCGTAGCCCTTCTTGAGGTCAGCCCAGAAGTCGCCCCACTTCCCGCCCTTGCGCGCCGCGAGGTTGCGCTCGGTCATGCGGAACGGAAACACGTGAACCGGGATCCTTTGCTCGCCATTGTCGAGCGCCGCCGTCACGAAACTCCACAGCTCACCGATCACGGGGTCGGTCACCGCGTAGCAGCCGACCGACGCGCACCCGCCATGCACCATGAGAAACGATCCGGTGCGCCCATGTGCCTGGTCGAAGGCATTGGGGAAACCCAGATTAAACGAGCGAAACATGATGCTGTTGGGATTGAGTTGCTCGGAGGCAACCGTGTAGAAGCCCTCAGGCGCCTGCTTGTCGCCTTCTTTGAGCTTAGGACCGAGCCGACCGGACCAGAGGCAAATCGGGTAGGTGGCAAAGCGCACGAAACGCCCGTCCTTCTCGACCCAAAGTTCAAGCTCGGAGTCGAGCTTGAAGATGCGCAAATAGATCGGCACGCCGAGCTTGATGCCTTGCGCCACAAGTCTCTCATCGAGTCTTGCGAGATCGGGCGTGCCTGGCAGAGGCTGGCCAGAGCGAAAGCGACTCTGGTTCTCCCAGCGACTCCAGTTAATGCGTATGCGGTCGAGAAAGGCACGGCCGTCTGGCGAGAGCAGATACCAGCCCCCGAGTGCAAGAATGATGAGAAGGATCAAGCCGCGCATTGTCAGAACCCAGAAAGCCAGAAACCAGAAGCCAGAAAGGAATATACGAGTGATCGCCCTATTCTGGTTTCCGACTTTTGCTATTTGGCGGCCGGCGTGGAAGGGCCGAGCGTGAAGGCCTGATAGGCGGGCTTGGATGGCCCGAATCTCAGGCCTAGCGCGCTACCGAGTGGCTTCGAAAGCGACGCAGACATATCCTTTTTCGAGAGGCTCTTAGCCTCTTGCAGCGCGGGCGCGCGCGAGACAGGCAACCTCTGCCAGGCTGGGCAAGTACCTGCCGGATCGGGGTGCGCGCTGCGATCGACGAAGGCAGCGTTGATCAGATAGCGCTTCTCGCACACCGCGACACGTGGCGGCAGATGGGTGACCTCAAAATAGTCGTAGCCCTCTTTTAGGTTCTTCCAGAAGTCGTACCACTCGGAGTCTTTGTGGGCTGTAATGTTGGCCGCCGTCATGCGGAACGGATAGGCCTGGATCTGGAAGGCCTGCTGGCCGCCTTGCAGCGCTTGATAGGCGAGGATGAAGATCTCCTCGACTACGCCGTCGGTCATGGCGTAGCAGCCGGCCGAGGTGCAGTCGCCGTGCACCATGATGTCCTGCCCGGTGCGGCCATAGGCGCGGTCATAGGCATTGGGGAAACCAATGTTGAACGAGAGGTGATACTTGCTGTTCGGGTTCATCTGCTCCTGGGAGACGAGATAGAACCCTTCCGGCGCCTGCCGGTCGCCCTGGTTGATCTTGGGACCAAGGCCGCCCGAATAGCTGCAGATCGGATAGGTCTTGAACAGGTAGAAGCGCCCGTCGTCCTTGGCTTTCCAGACTTCGAGCTCGGACTCCGCCTTGAAGATACGGACGAGGATTGGTGCGTCCTCCTTCATGCCCTTTTGGGCAAGAAGGGCCCGCGTCTGCGGGGAAAGAGGCTTCATATAAGAGGGGGCGAACTCGCCGCAGCCAGCCAGCGCGGCGACCAAAATGACCGCGCTCGCGGCGACAATTGCCGTGACCAGACTTGAACGAAGCATACGCGGTGCCCCTTGCGCACCTCGGCCAAGATCGAACTTGAGAGGTTAAGGCGAAGTTAGCGCTTTTGGTGGCGCTTTCCCTCCAGCCACCCCCGACTTTTGGCCGGCATTATAAGCCCGCTCAAACCTCAGTTGGACTAAAAAAATGGCGCTTTTTTGGGCGAAAAACCGCTAGCTCGGGCGACCCATCGACAGGAATTTCTCGCGTCTCTCCTGGCGGATCTCGGCAGGGCTCATATCGTCATATTCGGCGAGTGCCTTGACGATGGTATCCCCCGTGGCGCGCACCACCTCCACCCCATCCCTATGGGCCCCGCCACTCGGTTCTGGAACGATCCCGTCGACAATTCCGAGTCGAAGCAGGTCTTGCGCAGTGATCTTCATATTGGTAGCGGCATCCTGCGCCCGTGTCGAATCGCGCCACAGGATCGAGGCGGCGGCTTCAGGTGAGGCGACCGTGTAGATCGCATGCTCGAGCATATAGACGCGGTTGGCAGTGGCGATGGCGACCGCGCCGCCAGATCCCCCCTCTCCGATGATCACCGAGACGATCGGCACCACAACGCTCAAACAGCAGTCGGTGCTGCGGGCGATGGCCTCGGCCTGGCCGCGCTCCTCTGCCCCGATGCCAGGATAGGCGCCCGCGGTGTCGACAAGGCTGACCACCGGCAATGAGAAGCGGTCGGCCATCTCCATGAGCCGCACCGCCTTGCGATAGCCCTCAGGCCTGGCCATGCCGAAATTGTGCCTGATGCGTCCTTCGGTGTCTGAGCCCTTCTCGTGGCCAATCACCATGACCGAGCGGCCAGAGAGCCGGCCAATGCCGCCGAGGATCGCCTGATCCTCGGCAAACGAGCGGTCGCCCGAAAGAGGGGTGAAGTCTTGCACCAGGCCGTCGATATAGTGGCGGAAATGCGGGCGGTCGGGATGACGTGCGACTTGCGTCTTCTGCCAGGGCGTGAGCTCGGAGTAGGTCTCCTCCAACGCCTCCCTGGCTTTTGCTTCGAGCTTGGCAAGCTCCTCCTCGATCGACACCGAGCGCTGTTCGGCGGCAAGCGCCTTCAACTCGGCGACCTTGCTTTCGAGCTCGGCAATCGGCTTTTCAAAATCGAGATAGGTACGCATCAGGCCTCAATCTGCCTCAGGGGACGCCTGCCCCAGCAATTGGGGGCCAATAAGGCAGCGGCGGCTTGGTTGTAAGTGGACTTGGCGCGGGGGCCTGTCAACCAGAGACGCAAGACTAGGGAAAGCCTAGCTCCGCTTGGTTAAATGCGCCTGCGCGAGCGGATGATGCTCCTCGACGAGCCGCCGCAGCCGCTCCTCGATGACATGAGTATAGATCTGCGTCGTCGAGATATCGGCATGGCCGAGGAGCTGCTGCACAGTGCGGAGGTCAGCGCCACGCTCCAAGAGATGGCTGGCAAAGGCATGGCGGAGCACGTGCGGCGAGACGCGCGCGGGCTCTATCCCGGCCGCGATCGCAAGCGCCTTCAGCTCCTGGCCGAAGCGCTGGCGCGTCAGATGCTCCCCGCCTGACGACGGAAAGAGCCAAGGCGACTTTGGTCTGGCATTCGACTCATCTTCCTCCACCACGGCGAAGTGCGCGGCAAGCGCCTTCCTCGCAGGGTCGTTCAGAGGGACGAGGCGCTCGCGGCCGCCTTTGCCCTTGATGGTGAGCACGCGATCGTCGGCGGTAAGCACGCCGCGGGGCAGAGAGATCAGCTCTGACACGCGCAAGCCGGTGGCATATAGAGTCTCGAGCAGCGCATAAAGTCTGAGCGCGCGGCGCCGCGCAGCGCCGTCAGCTGCCCGCTCGCCGGCGTGCACCGCCGTGTCGAGCAACGTCTCGACCTCCGCGAAGGAGAGGATCTTGGGAAGCGGCCGCGGCAGGCGCGGACTATCGATCGCGGAGCAAGGATCGTCCTTGCGCAAACCCTCGGCGAGCAGAAAGCGGAAGAACTGGCGTATGGCGGAGAGCTTCCGCGCGCGCGATGTGGGCGCAAGCCCTTTGCGCGCGAGACCTGACAGGAATGCGCGCAAGTTCTCGGGTGTCGCCGTCCGTGCCGTCTTCCCCTTGGCAGTGAGGAAGGCGAGGAACTCCGAGAGGTCTCGCGTGTAGGCTTCGATGGTATGAGCGGCAGCGCCGCGCTCGGCCGTGAGCATGTCGAGAAAGAGCGCAAGCTCCGAGGGGCCCTTGCCACGCGATGATGTTCTAGCGCGGCTCAAGTCCGTACACCTTCGAAAACGAACCCCAGGACTCTATTGAGTGCGGTTAGGCTCTCCTGCAGGAGCAACTCCCGGAGCAGCAAAGCCGGCGTCCGCGCTCGGCGAAGGCGTGGACGCCGTCTGATCCTCCATGCGTCCCTTGACGTTGCGCAGCGCCTTGGAGATTTCCTTCGGCTCAGGCTGAAAGTATTCCGCGAGCACATAGAGGCTTCCAGTGAAGACACCGGCGATCAACCCCAGAATCATCAGGAAACGAAACAGTGTCGGCATCGAAGCGCTCGAATTCCTCGCCGTCTTGTAGTCGCGAACAGGGCCTTATTATGACCCAAAAATCGCGCGAGCGCCTTAACCTCGTTAGCATCATGGACGATTCGACAGGGCGCCGCCAGCATGGGAAATTGCGCCGCCAGCAAGACGCGGGGGGCTTGAGCCCGAAGCGGGTGGCAATTCTCCACTTTGCCAGAATGAGTTTAGGACTGACCGAGCATAGGAAAGAGGACCGCGAGCAGAGGTTGGCGGAGATTCGCGAGGCGCTTGGCTCGCGGAGCATCGTGCTGATCGGGCTCATGGGGGCGGGCAAGACTGCCGTGGGCCGGCGGCTCGCGAGCCGGCTCGATTTGCCTTTCATCGAC
>Ga0182033_10001116_pt1 | contig 13325 bp, 7 predicted proteins | sample tim00Cox0000000H_FD_125968 | JGI IMG/M metagenome (GOLD analysis project Ga0182033, IMG submission 125968) | Lab enrichment of tropical soil microbial communities from Luquillo Experimental Forest, Puerto Rico - timezero.00C.oxic.00.000.00H | ecosystem: Environmental > Terrestrial > Soil >...
CAACTATATCGATTTCCTCCGCGATTACGGCCGCCATTTCAGCGTCAACCGGATGCTGTCCTACGACTCGGTGAAGCTCAGGCTCGACCGCGATCAACCGCTTTCCTTCATTGAGTTTAACTACATGGTGCTACAGGCCTACGACTTCGTTGAGCTTTACAGGCGCTACGGTTGCCGTCTGCAGATGGGCGGCTCCGACCAGTGGGGCAACATTGTCAACGGCATCGAGCTTGGCCGCCGCGCTGACGGGGTCGAGTTGTTCGGCCTCACCACCGCGCTGCTCACCACCACGTCGGGTGCTAAGATGGGCAAGACGGCGTCCGGTGCCGTGTGGCTCAACCCCGACATGCTGACGCCCTACGACTATTGGCAATATTGGCGGAACACCGAGGATGCCGATGTCGGCCGCTTCTTGAAGCTGTTCACCGAGCTGTCACTCGCCGAGATTGAGAGGCTCTCACGTCTCAAAGGTGCAGAGCTGAACGAAGCAAAGAAGGTGCTTGCCATGGAGGCGACTGCACTTCTGCACGGCCGCCAGGCCGCCGAACGTGCCGAAGGCACCGCTCGCGCCACGTTTGAGCAAGGTACAATCTCGGAGACACTCCCCACCTTCGAGTTGCCGAAGGCTGAACTCTCGGAAGGCGTCGGCGTGCTCAGCGCCAATGTGCGGGTGGGATTTGTACCGTCGACTAGCGAAGCGCGCCGCCAGATCAAGGGAGGCGGTCTTAAGGTGAACGACAAGACCGTCACCGACGAAAAGCGTCTATTGACGCTCGCCGACCTCACCCCGGAAGGGGTGATCAAGCTTTCACTCGGCAAGAAGCGACACGTGCTGATTCGGCCGGTGTAAGTGCGGTCTTAGGTCTTAGCGCGCGTAATCACCGAAGGTTGGCGGAGACGTCGTGCCGGTCGAGGCGGCGTTCTGCCCCTCGCCCCTAAACTCGAAGATCTGGCGGAAGATGCCGGGCGCGACCACCGATATCGGATTGACCCGCACATTCGGATCGTCGAGCTGACCTTGGATGGCAAAGGTGATGCCGACTACGCCTTCTCCCTGCCGCCCGACGAAGATGCCGCCTAGGATGGGGATATTGCCGAGCGCCGAGTTCAAACCATAAAGGGGCACATAGGTGCCCCCGAGATTGACCGTCTGCGCCTTGAAATCGACGCGGCCGCGCATGGTGGCGCCAAGCGCCGGGCCGTTCACATAGGCATCGTTCAGCAGAAATTGTCCTTTGCCCACGGAGAACGGCGCGCGGAGCTGATCGAAGTTGATGCGAGTTTGGCGGACCTCCTTCTTGCGCTCGCCAAGCGCCGCCATGGACTGCGGGTCGGAGAGCACGTCGCTCACCACGGAATCGCCGAGCACATTAAAGTTCCGAGCCCACAGGGTCCCAGTCTTCGTCCCAGGCTCGCTCGTATCAAGATTGACCTCAAGCGACGCCTCGCCGCCATCGACTTTGGGATAGAAACCGATTAGGCGAAAGGCTGCGCCGGCGTCACGCGATTCGGCGTGAATGATGCGGGCGCCGTTCGCATCGTCGAGCTTGACTGCAAGTGGCATGCGGCCGTTGAGCTTGCCAGAGGCGCTAAGCCCCACGAGCCTCCCGTTCTGTTTCTGCAACGTGACCTGGGCGTCGGTGACGGTCGTGTCATAGAAACCGACCACGGTGCCCAGCCGTGCGGTCAGATCGACGCTAAAGGGATCATGCGGCTCGGAATTCTCGGCAAGCTGGCCGGCGGAGAATAGAGATTGGAAGAACTGCTTGCCGTCGTAGCTTGGCCCGTGCGCGTCGACCTCAAGCACGTTGCCGTCGCGCACAGTGGCATTGATTTCGACATGGGTAAGCATGTCGAAAGAGAAATCCGAGAAATAGAAGCCTTTGAGATGCTGCTCGGGGTCAAGCGAGATTGAGCCATCGATGGCGATATCGTTGCCGAGGATCTTGAGGTTCTTAAGATCGATCGAGCCGTCGTCGCCTTGCACAATATCGCATTGCATCGTGGCGGAGCGGCCCGGTAGCTTGGTCCAGCCCATATTGCCGAAGATCAATTGGGCCTGGGTGAGGTCGGCCTGCATGCTGAGGGCTTGGGTGCCTTCAGCATAGCGCGTGATGGCGAGCGTGACTGGAACCGGCCCGCGCAGCAAATGCGAAATCTTGAGCCCGAGCGTCTCGCGCTGGTTCTCGTCGAGCGTCGCGCTTATCCTGATAGGCGGCTGGCGCTCGTCCGGCTCGTAGAAAATGCGCTGCCAGGCAAGCTCGGCCGGAACGCCCCTAATCAGAATTTGACCACGGACGTCGAGAGCCCGCTCCGTGACGTTTACGTCGAGCGTTCCGCCTTCGACATCAACAGTGCCAACCGCACGTGAGGCGATCGCATTGTCGAGTCGCGCTTCGCCACGTAGCTTGACCTCTTTGAATTTGAGGTCCTCCTTCATCGGCATGTCGAGAGCAAAGTTGCCGGAGACAGCGCCGCCGAACGAGTCTGGCTTCATGCCCACGGACTGCATGTAGCCGAGCGGCTCGTGGTCGAGCAGCTGCATGACTGTCGTCGTGGCGCCGTTCGCCTTGAATGTGATCTGGCCCTGCTGTGGATCGATGCGCAAATCGGGGATGAAGAAGCGGCCGTCGCTCAGGGCAATTTCCTGGCCTGACGGCAAGGCGACTTTGCCTTGCGGAACATCAACGGAGAAGGTCGTCCCCACCACTCTAAGCTTTGCGTCTCCCGTCTGAATCGGCGGTAGCTTCTCGACGTAGGTGACGCTCATTGCGGAAAGATCGAGCTCGACACTCAAAGCCTCGGGCGCGAGCTCAACCCCTGACTGCATGCGGGCGAGCTCGCCCGGCTCGAACGAAATGGCCACCTTGCCACCAAGCACCCGGCCGCCGTTTACATTCTTCGCCACCCATTTACGCGCGTCACAGGCGAGAAATTTCGGCCAAAATTGTTTCAAGACGTCGAGTGGCATGGGACTGAACACCCCGGTGAGATGTATTTCCGGCGATCCAGGAGCGTCAGTGACACTGCCGGCAAGCTCGATCGAAGCAGTGCCTGAACGAATGATGAAACGAGAGAGCGTCACGCGGCCGCCTTGGGGTGAGACGGTACCTTCTGCCGACCACTCGTCGACTTTGACCGGGTCCACTCCGAACTCAGCGGCAGCGAGCACGGCATCGCTGGCTCTAAGCTTGAATGTCCAGGATGGGAAGCCGTGGTCCGCGGGGGCTGGCCGGAATTCGCCGCTGATTGTGGCGCGGCTGTCTCCCCATTTCAACTCTGACGGCTCGATCTCGACGATGTCGTTTCTTTTTGCGTAGCGCACACTCAAGTTGCCTCCGTCGATCTGCATGGCGTTGCCCGGGTCCCAGGGGGGCGTGATATGCCCGGTCTGGAGCTGCAAATTCGCTTGGCCAGATATGAATCGCCCTGCGGTCGACAATTTTACCTTTGTTTCGCCACTGACCGGCAGATCGAGCGCCTTGAGCCCGGCCGCAGCCGGGAAGTTCTCCGCGAGGCCCGACGGAACGAGATCCTGGATCAGTGCCGTGATGCTCAAGCTTTGCTGCTTTGGGTGTTCCTCGGTGCGGAACTCAAGCTGCCAATCGCCCTTGCTGGAACCGAGGCTCGCCTGGCCCACAAGCACACTGCGCTGGTCCAGATGCTTAAGATCGATGGAGAAGTCTGGAACTTGTAATAGGGTCTCGACACCGTTTTGGCTGAGCACAACCTGCGCATCCTTGACGCCGAAGCGCGTGAGGTAGGAGGTGTTGCCGCGGCGCATGCGCTCGAAGACATTGGTGACGGTGCGCGTCACGTCGAGTTGGCGCCCGGCGCCGGACGACCCCGGCGGCGCCACGTGCCTAGTGACGACGCTTTCGGACCCAGCCCCTGGTTCAGCCGGGGGAGCTGCGGGAGCCCTTGCCGCAGGAACTCCCTTGATAAACTTTTCCACATCGCTGCTTGTCGGTCGATAGAAGCTAAGCGACAGGCCATTGTCGGCAGCATAGAAAACGAGCTTCGGGCCGATAAAATCGACGCTGCCCGGGGCGATGCGGCCAGACATTAGCGCGGAGCCGCTCATGCCTATCGCGGCGAGCGGCGCCTGCGCCACAATCGAGCCGTCGGAGTCGATCAGGCGGATGTTGCGAAGCCGGAACAGCACGCCGGGGCCGTCCGGCGAACGCTGCAGGATCGCGTCATCGATCTTCACATGGAGATCGGAGAGCTCGCCATTGATCGCGTCCTCGATCATCGGAACGAGGCTCGGCAGCGAGATCGGCCCGCGGGCAAGCCGCCCATAACCGCCGACGATGGTGATGAGACCGACCACCAGGATGCCCGCAAAAATCTCGCGGCACACATGCGCGCCGCCGAACGACAGTTTCCTGAGCTCGACCTGGATCGGTGTGGGGACAAGATTGACGAGCGCTCTGCCTCGCTCAGGGAGCCTCATCAGCGCTCTGCTGCCTTTGGAGACCTTGACTAGCGCGCCGGAGACCGGCTCGCCTGGGGCACCGAGCGCCGCTTCGCGTTTCCAGCGCTCGATCGTGCGGCGCAGGATTGCGGTGTAGGCTGCGAGACGCACGAGGTTGCAGCGGAGGCTTGGCTGTTCCGCCAAGGCGCCAAGACGCTCTTTCACGCGCGCGCAAAAAGCACGCAAGATACCCACAAGCGCAAGCGGTTTCCTGGCTATTGGCAACAAGCGCTGCCTTAGCTCGCCCATGGCCCTTTTTTTCGATATCCCCCCAGAGTCAATAACATAAGAGGCGTGAAAATCGGCCAAAGGAAGGCGGTAAACGAGCAACGACCGACCGCTAGACCTCGACCTGCGACGCGTCCTGAAGCGGAAGGATGCCGCATGACAAGCCGCAGAAGAGGCGATATTGTTTGCTTAAGGGTCGTTGGCGGGTTTCCTCCTCTTTGCCGGGCAAACTCCGCATCAAGCTCTACAAGGAATCTATTGCTCTTTTGCTTATCTGTGCCGATTTCATTTCGGCGCGTGGTTCCGTTTGTTGGGGAGGTGCCATCATGTTTACCAAAAAGCCGGAGCAGGAGGTAGGCGGCGACCCTTTGCGGAAGATGTCCGACCGGCAGGTAAGCGAGACAACGCCATTTGGCGAGCGTCCTCCAAGTTACGCCAAGACCTCTGTCCCAAGTAAACTCGTCCCCTCCATCATCGGTGAAGACCTGATGATTACCGGGAATGTGACGTCGAAGGGTGAAATTCAGGTCGACGGCGAAATCCAGGGTGATGTGCAATGTGGTTCGCTGTTGCTCGGCGACAAATCACAGATCACTGGCTGCGTGCTCGCTGATGATGTCGTTGTGCGGGGTCGTGTGATCGGCTCGATCAGGGGTCTGCGGGTGACTCTGCAGGCGCAGTCGCATGTCGAGGGCGACATCTACCATCAGAGCCTCGCCATTGAGCAGGGTGCGTATTTCGAAGGGAAATCGCGCCGTTCGGACGATCCATTGGCGATCAAGCAAGCTGACAAGCCTGCCACCGCTTCCGACGCGCAGCCGGCGACACCTAATGCTGCGCCACGCGCCGCAGAATAGTAGAATCGCATCGAAATAGGTGCGCGGCTAGGCCGGTCGCTGCTCGCTGACGATGCGCTCGGCAAGAGCCGCCTCGATGAAGGCGTCGATATCGCCATCGAGCACAGCGGACGGATTGGTGCTTTCCACGCCGGTGCGCAAATCCTTCACTAGCTGGTAGGGTTGCAGCACGTAAGAGCGGATCTGATGGCCGAAGCCGATGTCGGATTTGGCAGCGGCTGCTGCTTGCGCCTCTTCCTCGCGACGTTTCAGTTCGGCCTCATACAGCCGCGCGCGCAACATGGCCCACGCTGTGGCGCGGTTCTTGTGCTGCGAGCGCTCGTTCTGACATTGCACCACGATGCCGGTCGGAAGATGCGTGATGCGCACGGCGCTGTCCGTGGTGTTGACGTGCTGGCCGCCGGCGCCGCTCGAGCGGTAGGTGTCGATGCGCACATCCTTCTCGTCGATGTCGATGGCAATTGTGTCGTCGACGACGGGATAGACGGAGACGGAGGCGAAGCTCGTATGGCGCCGCGCATTCGAATCGAAGGGCGAGATGCGCACCAGGCGGTGCACGCCGGACTCGGTCTTCAGCCAGCCATAGGCATTTGTGCCCTTGATCAAGATCGTCGCGGATTTGACACCTGCCTCTTCGCCAGGATGCTCGCCGATGATCTCGACCTTGTACTCGCGCCCCTCCGCCCAGCGGATATACATGCGTTCGAGCATCTGCGCCCAATCTTGGCTTTCGGTCCCACCGGCGCCTGCGTGAATCTCAACATAGGTGTCGTTGGCATCGGCCTCGCCGGAAAGCAGCGCTTCCACCTCGCGCTTGTGGACTTCGGTCCTGAGCTTTCGGAGCGCCGACTCCGCTTCTAAGACGACGGCTTCATCCGCCTCCTCCTCGCCGAGCGAGACGAGTTCGATATTGTCATCGAGCTCGCGCTTGATCCGAGTGAAGTTGGTCAGTGCGACTTCGAGCTGCTGCCGCTCCCGCATGAGGCCTTGGGCCCGCACGGGATCGCTCCAGAAATTCGGGGCCTCGGCCAGCGCGTCGAGATCGGCTAGGCGACTCTTCGCCCGGTCAGGGTCAAAGATGCCTCCTGAGCAGGGTCAAGGACTGCTTGATGTCGTTGACGACGGCCTCGGTTTCAGCGCGCATCCTATCCTCGGTCTCACGAAATAAAAGAACGCGCCGCTAGGATCGCCGTCCTGGCGGCAGGTCCGGAAAAATGTCTGCCTCTAGTAGAGTCCGCCGGTGCCCGATGTCAAAGCCCGGTCGTTACCCGGAGTCGGAAACGGCCCCGCCGGCAGTGGTGCTCCGCCTCCCGTGCCAGGCATACCTGGGATGGGCTGTGCGGGCCCAGCCTGGCCGTACTCTTCGCTGGTAAGCCCCTCCTGCGCACCCTCTGCATCATTGGCGACCGCGCCGAGCGGCTCCTGAGTGGGCTTGAACGCTTCCATGATCGCCTTGGGATCGCTGGGGGTGGCCGGCAACCCGGTCTTCAGGTTTACCCGCACGAGCTTGATGCCGGGCGGAGCACGGAACGGAATTGGCGGCTGGTCGGCGAGCACAATCTTGAAAAAGTCGCGCACCACCGGGGCGGAGACATTCCCGCCGGTCTCGCCATGGCCGAGCGGTGCTGGATCGTCGAAGCCGATGAACACGCCGACCGCGAGGTCGGGGGTGAAGCCGATGAACCAAGCATCCTTCTCTTTATTTGTGGTGCCGGTCTTGCCAGCGATCGGCCGGTTCAGGACTTTGAGCTTCATGGCGGTGCCCCGCTCGATCACCCCCTCCATGATGTGGGTCATCTGGTATGCCGTCATCGGATCGATGATCTGCTGGCGGTCGTCAACGAGCTGTGGCTCGTCCTGGTTTGCCCACTCTCTTGCCGCGCAATTGGTGCATTCGCGGTTGTCGTGCTGCCAAATGGTGCGGCCGTAACGGTCTTGGATATGGTCAATCAGGGTCGACTTCACCTGCTTGCCGCCATTGGCAATCGTGCTGTAGGCAGTGACCATGCGGAGCAGCGTGGTCTCGCCAGCGCCTAGCGACATTGATAGAACCGGCATCAGATTGTCGTACACGCCGAAGCGGCGCGCATATTCGCAGATGATCGGCATGCCCATGTCGTTGGACAGGCGAACCGTCATCAGGTTGCGCGAATGCTCGATGCCGAAGCGCAAGGTCGAGGGACCTGCGGCTTCGCCTGCCTCGTAGTTCTTGGGACACCATGGCGGCATGCCCGGACCTTGACTGATGCAGAGCGGACCGTCGACGATGATGCTCGCCGGTGTATAGCCGTTATCGAGCGCGGTCGAGTAGATGATCGGCTTGAACGACGAGCCTGGCTGACGGCGTGCCTGGATGGCGCGGTCGAACTGGCTTGCGGCGAAGCTGAAGCCGCCGACCAGCGAGAGCACGCGGCCAGTGTGCGGATCCATCGCGACGATGGCGCCACCAACCGCCGGGATTTGCTCGAGCGACCACTGACCCGCGACGTCCTTGACCGTGTCGGTGGGCTCGCGGGGCGAGACATAAATCACATCGCCGGGCTTGAGTACGTCGGTGAGCACGCGCGGACTCGTGCCCATGCCGGTTTTCAGCTTGGGCCGCGCCCATTTTACCTCGTCGAACGGGATGGTGCCGGTTTCGCGCTCCTTGGACAGTGCGCCGGTCGAGGTGCGCGTCGGGCGCAAGCCGATCTTCGCGGTGTCCTTGTTGGCTTCAAGCACCACTGCAAGCCGCCAGGGATCGATGTCCGGCCACACATTGATGGCGGCAAGCGTCTTGCCCCAATCGCCGGCGGGGTCGATCTTCTGCACCACGCCGCGCCAGCCATGACGATGATCATAGGCGACGAGTCCGTCAACCAACGTCTTGCGCGCGATCTTCTGCAGACCCGGGTCGAGGGTGGTGCGCACTGAGAGACCGCCACCATAAAGCTTGTCCTCGCCGAAAATGTCGATGATGTCGCGGCGCACTTCCTCGGCGAAGAACTCAGAGGCGGCGAGTCTCGTGCCTGTTGGGCGTACCTGCACGCCAAGCGGCTCGGCCTTCGCTTTCTCGCCGTCCTCCTTGGTGACGTAGCCGTTCTCCACCATGCGATCGATCACCCAGTTGCGGCGTTCAATCGCTCGCTGCGGGAAGCGGAACGGGTTGTAGTTGCTCGGCGCCTTGGGAAGAGTGGCAAGATAGGCGCAGTCGGCGACGGAAAGCTCGGGCAGCGACTTGTCCCAATAGGTCTGCGCCGCAGCAGCGACGCCGTACGCGCCGGCGCCGAGATAGATCTCGTTCAGATAAAGCTCGAGGATCTGCTCCTTGGTGAACGCGCGCTCGATGCGGATAGCCAGGATCGCCTCCTTGAGCTTGCGCTCCATCGTCTGCTCATTCGTCAAAAGGAAATTCTTGGCCACCTGTTGGGTGATGGTCGAGGCGCCGACCTTGTGGCCGCCCGAACTGCCCAAATTGGTGACAGCGGCGCGCAGGATGCCCTGAATGTCGAGACCGCCATGCTGATAGAAATTCTTGTCCTCAGCCGAGATGAAGGCTTCGGTGACGCGGTCCGGAATGGCGTTGAACGGCACGTAGATGCGCCGCTCGCGGGCAAACTCGGCGATCAGATTGCCGTCATTGGCATGAATACGGGTCATGACCGGAGGCTCGTATTTGGCGAGCACTTCGTAGTCCGGCAGATCCTTCGATGCCTTCCACAGAACAAACGCCGCAGCACCGGCCGCCGCCACGAAGACGATCATGGCAGCTGCGAACATAAAGCCTAAGAAGCGCAGCAAGAAGCCGCCGCGACGCCGTCGCCGCTTTTGCTCCGGCGGCTGGATAGGAGCCGTAATGTCCATGGGTTCCCCGCGGGTCTGAAAGTGGGAAGGGACCAGAAATTACCCGAGCTAAGATTATGGTAATAGCTGGCTTCCCGAAGCAAGTCTCAATGGCAGCGGCGGAACCGAAGCTGGTGGTGTCACAGATGCGAGATGTATGCGACGCAGCGGTAGAGAAATCGCTGATTTCAGCAAAAAACTCGGCGATAATCTAGGAACCCAGTTTCCGATGATCATCGCCATCGACGGCCCAGCTGCGTCGGGCAAAGGCACGATCGCAAAGCTCGTCGCCGCTCACTACGGCCTCGCCCACCTCGACACCGGCACGCTCTACCGTGCTGTGGCCCACGATACTTTGGCGAGAGGCTGCGATCCGGCCGATCCTCGTGCCGCGCTCGCAAGCGCAAGAGCGCTCGACACTAGCACGCTCTGCGATCCCAAACTCAGAGCTCCTGGCCTCGGGGAAGCGGCCTCGGTCGTGGCTAACCACCCTGAGGTCCGAGAAGAGCTGCTCGCCTATCAGCGGACCTTCGCCCGCACCAAATCTGGCGCAGTGCTCGATGGCCGCGACATTGGCACGGTGATCTGCCCGGATGCCAACGTGAAATTGTTCGTCACTGCAACGCCGGAAGAGCGCGCAAGGCGCCGCTACCTTGAGCTAAAGCAAGCGGGAGTTGTCATGAGCGAGACTGACCTGCTCGCCGACATCAAACGCCGCGACGAACGAGACAAGAACAGGGCGGCGGCACCCTTGCGCAAGGCGCCAGACGCGTACTTGCTCGACACCACGAATTTGGCTATAGACGCCGCATTCAAGGCTGCCATCGATCTGATCGACGCTGCGATGGGCCGTGGAGGATACGCCGGTTGAGACCGCGCCCCTTTCGCATCGGCACACCTTTTCCGCGAAATTCTGGCGGTAGACCTCAAGCGGCGCGGCAGCCGCAAAAACGCTTGACCCCGCGCTTCGCTAGCACACCGCGCCGGCGGTGGAGACGGGCATAACGATTGGGAGGGACTAGAGAGTTTTGATTAACCAACCGCAGGCTAGCGTAAGCCACCCGAGCCACGACGAGTTCGCCGCGCTGCTCGAAGAGTCGCTGACGACTACGGCGTTGCAGGAAGGCAGCGTCGTCAAGGGCACCATCGTCGGCATTGAGAAAGACGTTGCGGTGATCGATGTCGGCCTCAAGACCGAGGGTCGCGTCCCCCTAAAGGAATTTGGCATCACTGGCCGCTCCTCGGACCTTTCTGTCGGCGACGAGGTTGACGTTTATCTCGAGCGCGTCGAGAACGCCATGGGCGAGGCGGTGCTGTCGCGCGAGAAGGCGCGTCGCGAGGAGAGCTGGACGCGGCTTGAGGATAAATACAAGGCCGGTGAGCGCGTCGAAGGCGTAATCTTCAACCGCGTTAAAGGCGGCTTCACCGTCGACCTCGATGGCGCCGTGGCATTCCTCCCGGGCAGCCAGGTCGACATCCGTCCGATCCGCGATGTGTCTCCACTGATGAACGTGCCGCAGCCTTTCCAGATTCTGAAAATGGATCGCCGCCGCGGCAACATCGTCGTGTCGCGCCGCTCCGTGCTTGAGGAGACGCGTGCCGAGAAGCGGAGCGAGATCGTGGCGCGGCTGGATGAGGGCCAGGTCATTGAGGGCGTGGTCAAGAACATCACCGACTACGGCGCCTTCATCGACCTCGGCGGCATCGACGGACTCCTGCATGTCACCGACATGGCGTGGCGGCGTGTCGCCCATCCGAGCGAGATCGTGAATGTCGGCGACAGCGTCAAGGTGCAGATCATCCGCATCAACCCAGAGACGCAGCGCATCAGCTTAGGTATCAAGCAGCTCGAAGCCGATCCATGGGAAGGCATCGCCACTAAATATCCGGTTGGCGCGAAATTGAAGGGCACGGTGACCAACATCACCGACTATGGCGCCTTCGTCGAGCTTGAGCCCGGCGTGGAAGGCCTGATCCACGTGTCGGAGATGAGCTGGACCAAGAAGAACATTCATCCCGGCAAGATCATCTCGACCAGCCAGGAGGTCGAGGTGCAGGTGCTCGAGGTCGATCCGGAAAAGCGCCGCATCTCGCTGGGCTTGAAGCAGACCCAGGAAAATCCTTGGGTCGCGTTCGCCGCCAATCATCCGCCAGGCACAACCATCGAAGGCCCGATCCGCAATATCACCGAGTTCGGGCTGTTCATCGGTCTCGACGGCGGCATCGACGGCATGGTGCATCTTTCGGATCTCGACTGGTCCAAGTCCGGGGAGGACGCCCTCAAGGATTACAACAAAGGCGACAACGTCAACGCCGTGGTGCTCGAAGCCGACTCCGAGAAGGAGCGCGTTAGCCTCGGCATCAAGCAGCTCACGCCTGATCCATTCGCGGCCGGCGCGCCGAGCGCAAAGCTGAAAAAGGGCATGCGGGTGACCTGCGAAGTCGTCGCGGTGAAGGACAGCGGCCTCGACGTGAAGCTTCTCGATCACGACCTGACGAGCTTCATCCGCCGCTCAGATCTCTCCCGCGACCGCTCCGAGCAACGGCCCGACCGGTTCGGCGTTGGTGAAAAGTTCGACGCGGTGGTGACCCAAGTCGATACTAAGGCGCGCAAGGTCTCAGTGTCGATCAAGGCGCTGGAATTCGCCGAGGAGAAGGAAGCCGTCGCCCAATACGGTTCGACCGATTCCGGTGCCTCGCTCGGCGATATCCTTGGGGCTGCCTTGAGCAGGGTGAGGGAAGAGGATTCCGACGAGACGGTCGAGAAGCCAAAGCGCAAGAGGCGGACCAAGAGCGAGGCCAAAGGCGAGGAGTCCGCCGAGGCCGACGAGTAGCTTAAGGAGCGAGAGACGCCCCTTCAGGTGTCGCTAGGCTATCGATCTTCCAGAGAGACCGCACTTGATCGAAGCCGAAACTGTAATTGAGCGCCGCCAGCTCAGGCGTAAGCTCACCGTATGGCGGCTCGCCGGCATCGTTCTCGCTGTGCTCCTCGTCGCTTTGCTGATGTCCGGCAGCGATCGCATGGCAGGCTCAGGCAGTTTTCTGCCCCACATCGCCCGCGTTCAGGTGAGTGGCATCATTACCGACGATCAGAAGATGCAGGACCTCCTCGACAGGGTCGGCAAGTCCGATCGGGTCAAGGCGGTGATCCTCGACATCAACAGTCCCGGCGGTACCACCACGGGCGGCGAAGCCATGTACGACGCGATCCGAAGGCTCGCCGAAAAAAAGCCGGTAGTCGCGGTCTGCGGCACACTTGCTACCTCGGCTGCCTATATCGTGGCGCTGGCCACAGACCGCATCTTTGTCTATGGCAACACCATCACTGGCTCGGTCGGGGTCATTTTCCAATGGGCTGATGTGTCGGAGTTGATGCACACTCTTGGCGTCAAAATCGAGGAGGTCAAGAGCGGTCCCCTCAAGGCGGTGCCGAACCCATTCGAGCCCACCGACGAGAAGGGCAAGGCACTCGCAGAGGAAATGGTGCAGGAGGCGAAGACCTGGTTCGTCAATCTCGTCGCCGAACGCCGCAAGATCGAGCCAGCCTCGATCCCGGGGCTCACCGACGGTCGCGTCTACTCGGGGCGTCAGGCCATTGCGCTCAGGCTCGTTGACGAGATCGGTGACGAGAAGGTTGCCAAGAGATGGCTACAAGAGGAGCGTAACGTCGCTCCGGGGCTTTCCGTTGTCGAATGGAAGCCGAGGACCGAAAGTGGAGGCATTTTGAGCTGGCTATTCGGCTCGATGGCGACCTTTCTCGGCGTCCCCGCTGACAAACTCGCATCCCTGTTCGGTCAAGTTTCGGAAGGACTTAGGCTTGACGGTCTAGTTTCGCTTTGGCACCCTGTTGACAGTTAGCGGGGGTCCGGTCGGCAAGCTGGCGATGGGTGGGGCGATCATGATCAAGTCCGAATTGATTCAACGCGTGGCTGCGGCCAACC
>Ga0182033_10001118_pt1 | contig 13314 bp, 12 predicted proteins | sample tim00Cox0000000H_FD_125968 | JGI IMG/M metagenome (GOLD analysis project Ga0182033, IMG submission 125968) | Lab enrichment of tropical soil microbial communities from Luquillo Experimental Forest, Puerto Rico - timezero.00C.oxic.00.000.00H | ecosystem: Environmental > Terrestrial > Soil >...
GATCTCGGCGCCGAGAAATTCTTTGACATCAAATGCCGCAAGGCGGGGATCAAGCCTGATTGCGTCGTCATCGTCGCCACCATACGCGCGCTCAAGATGCATGGCGGCGTCGCCAAGGACGATTTGAAGAAGGAGAACGTGCAGGCGCTGGAGAAGGGCTTCGCCAATCTCGAACGCCACGTCCAGAACCTGCGAAAGTTCGGGGTCCCGGTGCTCGTCTGTCTCAATCGCTTCTCGACCGACACCGACGTGGAGTTCGCGCTGCTGAAGAAGCTTTGCGACAAGCTTGGGGTTGAGTACGTGGTCGCCGACCATTGGGCGCAGGGTAGCGAGGGCGCAGTGGATTTGGCCAAATCCGTCATGAAGACCATCGAGACCACGCCGTCAAAATTCAAGCCGCTTTACCCCGACGAGATAGCGCTTTGGGAAAAGACACGAACGATCGCCAAGGAGATCTACGGCGCATCCGACATCACCGCCGACAAGGCGGTGCGCGACCGCTTCGCCGAGTTGGAAAAGGAAGGTTTCGGCAAGTTCCCGATCTGCGTGGCCAAAACCCAATACAGTTTCACCACCAATCCCGACGCCAAGGGAGCACCTTCAGGGTTCACCATTCCTATCCGCGAGGTGAGGCTCTCGGCCGGTGCCGAATTCGTGGTGGTGATTTGCGGTGACATCATGACCATGCCAGGCCTGCCCAAGGTGCCTGCCGCCAACAATATCGAGCTTGCCCCGGACGGGCGTATTACCGGGCTATTTTAGGTCAGCAAGGGGGTTGCCAGGGGCTCAGGCGGACGTTACCAACTTCTCCCGCCGCCAAGCTTCTCAAAGGCAAGCCCTACTTTAGAGGAAAGCTCTCGATGTCGGCAACGAGAAAGCCGGGACGCAATTTCCTGTTCGTTCCGGGCCCGACCAATATTCCGGATCGGATCTTGCGGGCGATGCACATCGCCATGGAAGATCATCGTTCGTCCGACTTTCCCAAGCTGACCAAGCCCCTCTATGAGCGGTTGAAGAAAGTCTTCAAGACCAAAGAGGGGCATGTCGTCATCTTCCCATCGAGCGGCACCGGCGCCTGGGAGTCTGCGCTCACCAATACGCTTGTATCCGGCGACAAGGTGCTCACCTCGCGCTTCGGCCAGTTTAGCCATTTGTGGAATGAGCTTGCCCGCCGTCACGGCCTCGACGTGATCGTGCAGGACGAGGAGTGGGGCACCGGCGCAAACCCGGATCGCATCGAGGAGGCGCTCCGTGCTGACAAGAAGCACGAAATCAGGGGTGTCATGGTGGTGCACAACGAGACCGCCACCGGCGTCACCAGCAACGTCGCGGCGGTACGCCGCGCGCTCGATGCGGCAACGCATCCGGCCATGCTCTATGTCGACGGAGTGTCATCGATCGCGAGCATCGACTTTCGTTTCGACGATTGGCGCGTTGACGTTGCCATCACCGGTTCGCAGAAGGGGCTTATGCTTCCCGCTGGGCTCGGCATCGTGTGCGTGAGCAAGAAGGCGCTCGCGGCGATGAAGGACGGCAATCTTCGGCACTCCTATTTCGATATTCCCGATCAGATCAAGGGCAATGCCAATGGCTATTTTCCCTACACGCCAGCGTTGCCCATGCTGCACGGCTTGCGCGAGGCGCTCGACATTCTGGAGGAGGAGGGGCTCGAGAACGTGTTCGCCCGCCACCATCATCTGGCGAACGGCGCGCGCGCTGCGGTGGAGGCATGGGGGCTCAGGCTCTGCGCCAAGGAGCCGAAATGGCATTCTGATACGGTCAGCGCCATCATGGTGCCGCCGGGATTCAACGGTGCCGATGTGATCGATGTTGCCTATAAGCGCTACAACCTCGCGCTTGGCGCCGGGCTGTCCCAAGTCGCCGGCAAGCTGTTCCGCATCGGCCATCTCGGCGATCTCAACGAGGTCATGCTGCTCGGCGCCATCGCCGGCGCAGAGATGGCGATGCGCGATATAGGCATCGAGATCGAGCTCGGAAGTGGCGTCGCGGCCGCGCAGGCTGAGTTCCGCGACGGCGTGCAGGCGAAGATCAAGCAGGTCGCTGCCGAATAGGCTTTCCAGCGCCCGCGAGGATAGCGGCGCTCAGGAGCCAATTTTCGCCGACAAGCTTCGCAGGTCCGATCCGTGGGGTGCGCCGGCGGGACGGGGCGAGGCGTGTGCATTGAGTTGAGATGTGTTTTGGGTCTAAGGGGTGGAGCGGTGCAGCACCAGATCGTGTTTCTAGATCGCGAGTCCGTCGGCGCCAATGTGCGCAAGCCGGAATTTCCCCACAAGTACAAAGAATACGAGGCGACCTGGACGCCGGAGGAGATCCTCGAACGGCTCAAGGACGCGACCATCGCCATCATCAACAAGGTGCCGATGCGCGCCGACACGCTGAAGAAGTTGCCGAAGCTGAGGCTGATCGCCGTGGCGGCGACCGGGACCGATGTGGTCGACAAGGCGTTCTGCAAGGACAACGGCATCACCGTCGTCAATATCCGCAACTATGCCTTCAACACGGTGCCTGAGCATGTGCTCGCGCTGATGTTCGCGCTTCGCCGCAACCTGCTCGCTTATGTCGAGGACGTGCGCGCCGGCCGTTGGGGCAAGGTCAGCCAGTTCTGCTTCTTCGACCATCCGATCCTAGACGTCGCCGGCTCGACCCTCGGCGTCATCGGCTATGGGGCCATCGGCAAGGCGGTGGCGAAGCGCGCCGAGGCGCTTGGCATGCGCATCCTCCCCTATGACGTGTTTCCGCAGCCTGGGCTCGTCGATCTCGAGACAATCTACAAAGAGAGCGACGTCATCACCCTGCACACGCCGCTCACGCCCGAGACCAAGGACATGATCGGGGCAAAGGAACTCACAGAGATGAAGCCCTCCGCCATCCTCATCAACACGGCGCGCGGCGGCCTCGTCGATGAGCAGGCGTTGGCGGAGGCGCTCAAGAACGGCACCATCGGCGGCGCAGGCTTCGATGTGCTGACCAAGGAGCCGCCGAAAGAGGGCAACGTTCTTCTCGACCTCAGGCTGCCGAATTTCATTTTGACGCCGCATGTCGCCTGGGCAAGCCAGCAGGCCATGAAAATTCTCGCCGATCAGCTCATCGACAACATCGAGGCGTTCGTCGGCGGCAGCCCGCAGAATGTCGTGGAATAGCGCTAGAGGGAACGATGACGAAGATGAAGAAACTCCTGTTTCTGTTCGATACCGACCGCTACGCCAGCGTGTTCGATACAGTGGTCGCCTATGACGGCGGCGCCGACCGCGTGACTGGCTACGCCAATGTCACTACAGACAATGTCGGGGCGCTGGTCGATGGCACCATCTTCACCCGCGGCGGCAAGGAGAAGCAGAACACCGCGATCTTCGTTGGCGGCGGCGACATGGCGAAGGGCGAGACGCTGCTCAAGGCGGTGAAGAATAAGTTCTTCGGCCCGTTCCGCGTCTCGGTAATGCTCGATTCGAACGGGTCCAACACCACCGCGGCGGCCGGTGTGGCGCTGCTTGCCAAGGCGAAGACGCTCAAGGGCAAGAAGGCGGTGGTGCTCGCCGGCACAGGCCCTGTCGGCATGCGCGCCGCGGCGCTGCTCGGCCAGGAGGGAGCCGACGTCTCCATCACCTCGCGGACCCAGAATAAGAGCGACGAGGCCGCCAAGGCGATCGAGGAGAGGTTCAAGGTCAAGGTGAAGCCGGTCGAGGCCGCCGATGACGCGACCCGCTCTGCCGGCGTCAAGGATGCCAATGTTGTGTTCGCCGCCGGCGCCATCGGCCTGCAGCTCCTGCCGCTCTCGGCCTGGAAGGACAATCCCAATATCGAGATGGTCGCCGATGTGAATGCCCAGCCGCCGCTCGGCATCGAAGGCATCGAGGCGACCGACAAGGACAAGGACCGCTTCGGCAAGCTCTGCTTCGGCGCGCTCGGCATCGGCGGCCTCAAACTGAAGCTGCATCGCCATTGCGTCGGCCAGCTGTTCGAAAGCTCGGAAGCCGTGCTCGACGCCGAAGAGATCTACGCTCTCGCCAAGGAGATGGCCTGACGCATGATCAAAGAGAGCGCCATCGACAAATTTCTCGATGAGCTCGCGAGCCAGAACGCTACGCCTGGCGGCGGCAGCGCAGCGGCCATCATCGGCGCGATGGGCGCGGCACTCGTCGCCATGGTGTGCCACCTCACCATCGGCAAGAAGAAATATGCAGAGGTGGAAGACGAGATGAAGGCGCTGCTCGACAAGGCCGAAGCGCTTCGCCATCGGCTCACCGGCATGATCGAAGATGACGTCAAGGCGTTCGACACGGTGATGGGCGCCTATGGCATGCCGAAGGAGACCGACGCGGAGAAGCAAAAGCGCAGCGCCGCCATCCAGGACGCGCTCAAGCTCGCCACCGAAGTTCCGTTGCGCTGCTGCCATGCCGCGCGCGAGGTCATCGACCTTGCCGCGATTGCATCGGCCAAGGGCAACCTTGGCGTGATCTCCGACGCCGGCGTCGCCGTGCTCGCGGCTTATGCTGCACTGCGAAGCGCGGCGCTAAATATTTACACGAACGCAAAAATCATCACTGATAGAACCTATGCTGACGCTAAGCTGAAGGAGCTTGAGACGCTTCTGTCCGGCGCGGAGGACGTGACCGAGGAAGCTTATGAACTGGTGAAGGGCAAGGTGAGCTGAGCTTACTTGCCAGCGCCCGCCAAGAAGAAAAGGGAGGAAGGAAAGTGGACGTCCACGAGTATCAAGCCAAGGAGTTGCTCGCTCAGTTCGGGGTCCCGGTACCGAAGGGCGCTGTCGCCTTCAGCCCCGACCAGGCGGTCTATGCCGCAACCGAGCTCGGCGGCTGGAACTGGGCGGTCAAGGCGCAGATTCATGCCGGTGCCCGCGGCAAGGCCGGCGGCATCATGCTGTGCAAGACCTATCACGAGGTGCGCAAGGCGGCCTCGGAAATGCTCGGCAAGCGGCTTGTCACCATCCAGACCGGGCCCGAAGGGAAGCCGGTGCAGAGGGTCTATATCGAGGTCGCCGAGCCGTTCGAGCGGGAGATCTATCTCGGCTATGTGCTCGACCGTAAAGCCGAGCGCATCCGGGTGATTGCGTCGAAGCGCGGCGGCATGGAGATCGAGGAGATCGCCAAGAGCGAGCCCGAGGCTATCCTCCAGGTGGTGGTCGAGCCGGCAGTGGGCCTCCAGGCCTTCCAGGCGCGCGAGCTTGCCTTTGCGCTCGGCCTCAACATCAAGCAGGTGCAGCGCGTGGTCACCACGATCATGAACGCCTATCGCGCGTTCCGGGATCGCGACGCCATCATGCTCGAGATCAATCCGCTGGTGGTGACCAAGGACGACCGGGTGCTCGCGCTCGACGCCAAGATGTCGTTTGACGACAACGCTCTGTTCCGCCGTCATCAGGTCGCCGACATGCACGATCCCTCGCAGCAGGATCCGCGCGAGGCGCAAGCCGCCGAGCATAATCTCAACTATATCGGGCTCGACGGAGAGATCGGCTGCATCGTCAATGGCGCGGGCCTTGCCATGGCCACCATGGACATGATCAAGCACGCCGGCGGCAGCCCGGCGAACTTCCTCGATGTCGGCGGCGGCGCGTCTCCTGAGCGCATTGCCACCGCGCTCAAGCTCATTTTGTCCGATGCGAAGGTCAAGGCGGTATTGGTCAACATTTTCGCCGGCATCAATCGCTGCGATTGGGTGGCGAAGGGCGTGGTGCAGGCCTGTCAGACCGTCGACGTGAAGGTGCCGCTCGTGGTGCGGCTTGCCGGAACCAATGTCGTGGAGGGCCGGAAAATCCTCGCCGAGAGCGGACTCAAGCTGATTACCGCCGAGACTTTGGCCGAAGCGGCGACCAAGGCGGTCGCTGCCTGCAACGCGGCGCAGGAACCTGTAAGGGTGAGAGCTTGAACGGCCGCCCGGGAGTAGAGCAATGAGCATTCTCATCGACGAAACAACCCCGATCATCGTGCAGGGCATGACCGGCGATAAAGGCTCCTTCCACACCAAGGAGATGGTTGAGTACGGCTCCAACATCGTTGGTGGCGTGACGCCTGGCAAAGGCGGCACCAAACATCAGGACCTGCCTGTGTTCAACACCGTGAAGGAGGCGGTCGCCGCGACCGGCGCCACCACGTCGATTACCTTCGTGGCGCCCGCATTCTGCGCCGATGCCATCATGGAGGCCGCTGATGCCGGCATCAGGCTGATCTGCTCGATCACCGACGGCATCCCGGCGCAGGACATGATGCGGGTGAAGCGCTATCTCTACCGCTATCCCAAAGACAGGCGCCCGATGATGGTGGGACCAAATTGCGCCGGCATCATCAGCCCGGGCAAGGCGATGCTCGGCATCATGCCGGGCCACATCTATCTGCAAGGCAAAGTCGGGGTGATCTCGCGCTCCGGCACGCTCGGCTATGAGGCCGCCTCGCAGATGAAGGCGGTCGGCATCGGCATCACCACGTCGGTCGGGATCGGCGGCGATCCGATCAACGGCTCGTCCTTCCTCGATCACCTCGTGCTGTTCGAGGAGGACCCAGAGACGGAAGCCGTGCTGCTCATTGGCGAGATCGGCGGCCCACAGGAAGCCGAAGCCTCGGCCTGGATCAAGGAGAATATGAGAAAGCCGGTGGTCGGCTTCGTGGCCGGGCTGACCGCCCCGAAGGGTCGGCGCATGGGACATGCCGGCGCCATCATCTCGGCCGTCGGCGACAGCGCCGCGGAGAAGGCCGAGATCATGCGGTCTTGCGGTTTGACCGTTGCGCCGAATCCGAGCGAGTTCGGATCGACGGTGGCGCGGGTTTTGTCCGGCGGTGCGTCGAGGCCCCAGGCTGTCGTCTAAGCCCGCGGGCGGCGTCACATCGTGAGAGGCGGGCGGGTATGCCCCGCCGGGAGTGCCGGGCCGTCATGAAGGACGACGTCAAAGAGTTCGACCGCCCAAGTGCTGCTTCCCCCCAGCAGGCCCTCATCACCGGCACCTCGGCGAAAACGGCCGCCGAGCTTCTGTTCGGCCTGCTGCTCGACGTTGCGCGCAAGCATCGGCCCGAGGTCGAGCCTCTGCTCAAGGGCGGGGCCTCCGTCGCCGACGTCACGCCTGAGCTCATGGCCCGCGCGCTGCAAGCGCAAGGCATCTGGTTCCAGCTTCTCTCCATCGCCGAGCAGAACGCGGCGATGCGTCGGCGGCGGCAGATCGAGCGCGAGCGCGGCCGTGAAGAACTCCGCGGCACCTTCAACCATGTGCTTGCCGAGGCGGCAAGAAACCGGGTCGATGCGGAAGAGATCCAAAAGCTCATCGCGAATTTGCGCATTCGCCCGGTGTTGACCGCACATCCCACCGAGTCGAAGCGCGTCACGGTGCTTGAGAAGTACCGCAAGACCTATCTCCTCTTGCGCGAGCTTGAGAATCCTCGCTGGACCGAACGCGAGCGCGCCGCGCTCGTCGATGAGCTGCGTGACCAGATCGAGCTCGTGTGGATGACGGGGGAGCTGCATTTGGAGAAGCCATCGGTTGAGCAGGAGGTGCAGCGCGGACTGCACTTCTTCGACGAGACCCTGTTCGAGATGGCGCCGAAGATGCTGACCGGATTTGAGGCCGCGCTCGCGCACTCTTATCCGCACACGCGCTTCGACGTTCCGCCCTTCTTCCAGTTCGGCTCGTGGATCGGCGGCGATCGCGACGGCAATCCTTTCGTCACCACGGAGGTGACGCGAACCACGCTCAGGCAGAACGCGCTTGCAAGCCTCCGCCATTACAAGGCGCGCATCACCGAGCTTGCGCGCTATCTTTCGATCACCGAGCGCGCGGCCGCGGTGCCCGAGGGCTTTCGCGCCGAGTTGGCAAGAGAGCTTGAGGCTTCAGGCGACGCCGTCGCCATTCGCGCCCGCAATCCGGGCGAGGCCTATCGCCAATATCTCACTATCGTGCTGCGCAAGCTCGACGCCACGCTTGTCCGCGTCGAAGGCAATGGCGCAAGCGACAATCGCCCCTATTACGCCAATGCCGATGAGCTGATCCTCGATCTCAGGGTGCTGGAGAATGCGCTCGCCGAGGCCAATCTCGCCTCGATCGCACGAGATCTCGTGCGCCCCATTCGCTACGCCGCGCAAATTTTCCGCTTCTCCACCGTGCGGCTTGATCTTCGCGAGAACACGACGCGCACCACCGAGGCCTTGCAGGCGTTGTGGTGGGGGACGAGCGGACAGAGGGGCGAGCCGCCTGACCCGAAATCGGAGGCGTGGAAATCCTGGCTGCTCGCCGGGCTTGCCCGCCCGCGTCTGAGCGACCGCACGCTGACCGGCCTCCCGCCAGAAGCCGAAGAGACCCTCAACATGCTCCGCCTTGTGCCGGAGGTGCGCGGAAAGCTCGACCGCGAGGCCTTTGGCAGCTTCATCTTGTCGATGACCCGCTCAGTCGCCGACGTTCTCGGCGTCTATCTGCTCGTAAAGGAAGCCGGTGTGTTCTTGGATGCCACAGGTACCGAGATTTGCCCGCTGCCCATCGTGCCTCTGTTCGAGACCATCGATGATCTTCGCGCCGGACCTTCCATCATGCGCGAGCTGCTTTCCGTGCCACTTGTCCGCCGCTCGACCAATTGGCAGGGCGGCGTGCAGGAGGTGATGATCGGCTATTCCGACTCCAACAAGGATGGCGGCTTCTTCGCCTCGAACTGGGAGCTGGCCAAGGCGCAATCCCGCCTTACCAAGGTAAGCGACGAGACCGGAGTGAAGATCGCCTTCTTTCATGGCCGCGGTGGCTCGGTGTCTCGCGGCGGCGCGCCGACGGGCCGCGCCATCGCCGCGCAGCCTGCAGGATCGATCCGCGGAAGGTTCCGTGTGACCGAGCAAGGCGAAGTAGTCTCCTACAAATATGCCAATCGGGGGACCGCCGGCTATCAGATGGAGCTACTTGCGGCGAGCGTGTTCGAGCACGCGCTGAAATCGGAGCGCGAGGATGCGCTGAAGCCGAGGCCGGAGATCGACGACGCCATGGAAGCGCTCTCCGGCGCCTCGCGCGCGGCCTATACGCGGCTCCTCTCCAACCCCGAACTTGTCATCTATTTCCAGTCGGCGAGCCCGTTGGAAGAAATCTCGCTGCTCAACATCGGCTCGCGCCCTGCCCGCCGCTTCGGCGCGCGGAGCCTCGCCGATCTCCGCGCCATCCCCTGGGTGTTCGCCTGGGCGCAGAACCGGCACATTATCACCGGCTGGTATGGCGTGGGCAGCGCGCTGCAAAACTTCCTCGAAGTGCGCGGCCAGGCTGGTGAAGCCATGCTGGCCCGCATGTTCAAGGACTCCCGCCTGTTCCGCCTGATCATGGATGAGGTCGAGAAGACGCTGCTCATCGTCGATCTTGCGATCGCCCGCGCCTATTCGGGGCTTGTCGCCGAGGCCCAAGTGCGCGACAGGGTCTTTCCCATGATCGAGAGGGAGTACCAGCTGACGCGCGAGATGGTGCGGAGGGTGAGCGGCGAGGCCGAGATCGGCGACCGCTTCCCGCGCCACCGCGAGGTGCTCGCCGAGCGGCTGCCCATGATCAACGAGGTCAATCGCGAGCAGGTCGAGCTGCTCAGCCGGTTCCGTGGCGCCTCGACCGAGGCCGAACGGGAGCGCTACAAGCCTGCTTTATTGCTTTCCATCAACTGCATTGCCGGCGGCCTTGGCGCCACAGGTTAACCAGTAACGAAAGGAAGTCGACGTCATGAGCTTTACGCTGATCCAACAGGCGACCCCGCGTCTCCACCGCTCAGAGCTTGCCGTGCCGGGGTCGAACCCGTCGCTGTTCGAGAAGGGGGCAAAGGGCCAAGCCGACATCATCTTCCTCGACCTTGAAGACGCCGTGGCGCCCGACGACAAGGAGCAGGCGCGCAAGAACATCATTCGGGGCCTCAACGAGATCGATTGGGGCACCAAGACCATGATGATCCGCATCAATGGGCTAGACACCCACTACGCCTATCGCGACGTGGTGGATGTGGTGGAGAACTGCCCACGGCTCGACATGATACTGATCCCGAAGACCGGCGTGCCCCAGGACGTCTATGCCATCGACATGCTGGTCACCCAGATCGAGCAGTACAAGAAGCGCGAGAAGAAAATCGGCTTCGAGGTGCTGATCGAGACCGCGCTCGGCATGGCCAATGTGGAGGCGATCGCGCAAAGCTCGAAGAGACTCGAGGCCATGAGCTTCGGCGTGGCCGACTACGCGGCATCGACCCGCGCAAGAACCGTCGGCATCGGCGGCCCGCACCCCGACTATGGCGTGCTCACCGACAAGGACGCTGAAGGCAAGCGCGCTTACTATTGGGGCGATCCGTGGCACTTCGCTCTGTCGCGGATGATGGTTGCCTGTCGCGCTTATGGGCTTCGTCCGATCGATGGGCCGTTCGGCGATTTCTCCGATCCCGACGGCTATCTCGCCGCCGCAAAGCGGGCCGCGGTGCTTGGCTTCGAAGGCAAGTGGGCGATCCATCCCTCGCAGGTCGCGCTCGCCAATCAGGTGTTCACGCCTTCCGACGCCGAGGTGAAGAAGGCGCAGCGTATCGTCGAGGCGATGGAGCAGGCGGCGAAGGAAGGCAAAGGAGCGGTGTCGCTCGATGGTCGCCTGATCGACCTCGCCTCGATCCGCCAGGCCGAGGCTCTGCTCAACAAGGCGAAGCAGATCAAGGCCGCTTAGCCTTGCGCCGCACCCCTCCTTGCGATGGGTGGGGAGGGGTTCGCCCTGCTCTTTCGGACAGGGATGCCTCATCACACTAGAAAGCGAGTCTTCACCCACATCGCCGGTGCCATTGCGGCGCTCGCGCCCTTGGTATTGGCTTCGGCCGTCGCAGCCGAGGACAAGCCTAGGAATACAAGCCACTCGGTCTCGCCTGTGGTCGTCCCAGAGGTTCCGCAAGCCGATAGCGTTGCGGTGCGCGGACGGGTGCTACCATTTGCTCTACGAGCTTCAGCTCACAACCACGCTGCGCAGCGCCGCGGAGCTCCGCGGTCGAGGTGATCGACGCCTCGAACGGCAATACGCTGCTCAAGCTCGGACCAGAAGACATCACTAGGGGCGAGTATCTGGACACGCTCGATCGCAAGGCGACCGAGACCAATTCGTTCGAGGGGCGGGTGCTCCTCAATCTCAGCTTCGATGAAAGGCCCGACTTGCCGCCGAAGGTCGTTCATCGCTTCCACATCTCCCGCAACGACCCGTTCACCGCGCAGCCGGCGGCGTTCGACTTCGCGCCGGCGCGATTGAGTTCCCCTCGCGCGAGCCTCCGGTTCTATCGCCGCTGCTCGAAGGCGAGGTCTGGCTTGCCTCAGATGGCTGCTGCGGGCCGACCGGGCCACACAGATCTCTAAAACGGTTTAGTGGAAGACGAAAACAATGGTCTCTTTTTGAATCAAACTGTGCACAAAGATGCTAAGCGTGGTCTGCTGGCCCAACCGCAATGAAGGGGGGAATGGCCCATCAATTCTCGCGTTGCGTTGTTGATCGCTTGCGTTTCGATGTTCGGCTTCGCGGGGGGCGCGGCATGTGCGGCGTCGGTCACCATCACCAAGGCGGTGCAGGACGTCTGCGCCTGGGGGTACGGCAAGTTCTGCAACCAATACGGCATCGGCAGCGAGGTTCTCGACATGTGCTTCAAGCAGAATGCGCGCCCACATGACCAAGGCGTGCGTCGATGCTCTGATTGCCGGCGACGTCTCGCAGGAATATGTCGATCAGCAGAAGAAGCTGCTCGGCCGCTGAAATCATCCGTATACGCTTGCGCTTAACCCTCCCTGCTAAAGGGAGAGATGAGCTGACTACGTGCGCTTTCGACCTTCGGTTGACGGCCGCCGCGCCAGACCTGTTGCGCATATGTCAGCAACCACTTTCTTTAGTCGAAGAGTGCGCATTTGCGAGGGAATCGCATTAAACTAACCGCCTTTGTCGAGGGAACGAACGGGATTGGGGGAGGCCAATTGATGAATTCCTATAGCGCGAAACTGCTTGTCGCTAGTGTCACTGCAGCTTGCCTGGCCTGCGCGGCGCAGGCCGAGCCGATCTCGAAGGCGGTGCAGGCAGCCTGCAAGAATGATTACAAGCAATATTGCAGCGAATATGGGCTCGAGACTGCGGGGTTGCGCTCGTGCATGGACCGCAACGGGCACAATCTGTCCAAGACTTGCGTGAACGCCCTGGTCAAGGCCGGCGAGGTAAGCCAGGCAGAGGTCGATCGCCGCAAGAGAGCGGCGCGCTAGCTCGCGCCAGTCGCCCCGATCGTGGGTTGGGAGTGCGTGTCCTAGATAGCGCCTGAACCCTTCAGCGACTGCATCGAGCATGTGCGGGTCGGACGACAGGCGCCCCATCAACAGGGTGCCCTGACGGCCGGATACGTCTACGCCGCGACGTCGCGCGGGCGCTGATCGCATGAAAGCTCCGGCTCTGAATGAGCCCCGGGCGGAGTCGATGGTTTTTGCCCGTGTACTCGTCATACCACGAAGGTCGCAGCCTGGCCGCGCACGGCGCCGTCTCGATCGATGAGCTGCCACACGATGCCGTCCTTGATGAAGAAGCGCCGACCGGACTTGGCGATGCGCAATCCCGAATAGCCGGTGGCGAACCCGCGGCGGGCGACGGTGTCGAGCAGTTTCTGACGCTCGGCGCGGTCGACCGGCTCGGCCGAGAGGCGCGAGGGAAGGTGCGTGATCTCGTCCAAGTCATATTCGAAGCAGGCTTGCGCCGCCTTGTTCGCGTAGATGAAGCGGGGATCAGGATCGGTGTTGTGGGCGAGCACGCAATGGGTCGCCTTCTCGTAGAGCCATGTGGCCGAGGGATGTTCGGCGTGCTCGAGAAAAGCGGGCTTGGCACCAACGGTGCGCCGGTAGCTCGACACGAGCAAGTCGAAGAAATTGGGGTCGTAGGCAAGGGTCATGCGCTGAATTTCCACAAACGCGACCCGCAACATCGCACCGATGTCAGACGCGGGAGCCAATTTAAGGGTTCGGGAATTAATAATTGAGACGAAAGAAGCAGGAGACTTCGACAATGAGCAAGCTCGATGCCCGCAAGTCAGGGTCGTTCAAGGTCGGGGAAGGCCGCAAGGAATATCGCGACGGCGTAGGTAACGACGATCGGATCGGCGTGAAGGATTTGTTAGAGATGTGAGCTAGGCTGGCGGCCTCTCACTCAGGTAAGGTCGCCGCCATGCTGCGCGAAGAGCTGATCTTTGTTGGGACCTGCGACATCGCGGGCCATGTTCGGGGCAAGGGATTTCCGGCGCGCGAGCTTGCCCAGCGCAAGAAGCAGGGTATCGGCTGGACCCATTCCAATCTGATGCAGACGGC
>Ga0182033_10001126_pt1 | contig 13278 bp, 9 predicted proteins | sample tim00Cox0000000H_FD_125968 | JGI IMG/M metagenome (GOLD analysis project Ga0182033, IMG submission 125968) | Lab enrichment of tropical soil microbial communities from Luquillo Experimental Forest, Puerto Rico - timezero.00C.oxic.00.000.00H | ecosystem: Environmental > Terrestrial > Soil >...
ATTCCTGCCCAACGCCGACGGCTCGTCCGGCAAGCGTAACGACGTCCGCGCCCACTCGGTCGAGCACAAGCTCGGCATTCATGGCTCGCCGACCTGCACCATGATCCTCGGCGATAACGAGGGCGCGGTGGGTTACCTAATCGGCGAAGAGAATGCCGGCATGGCCTGCATGTTCACCATGATGAACCGCGCGCGGCTTGCGATCGGCGTGCAAGGCGTCGGCATCGCCGAAACCGCGACCCAGCAGGCGCTCGCTTATGCGCGGGAGCGCAAGCAAGGCCGCACACCCGGCATGAAGCCTACGGAATCGGCGCCGCTGATCGCCTACCCCGACGTCAAGCGGATGTTGCTCACAATGCGCGCGTTGACGCAGGCCGCGCGCACGATCTGCTATACGACGGCGCTCGCGCTCGACCGTTCCGAACGCTTGAGCGACCCTGCGGCGCGCCGCGCGGCGCACGATCGACTCTCGCTGCTCACGCCGGTCGCCAAGGCCTTCTCCACTGACATCGCCAACGAGGTCACCTCGCTCGGCGTACAGGTCCACGGCGGCATGGGCTTCATCGAAGAGACCGGCGCTGCGCAGCTGTTCCGCGACGCGCGCATCGCCGCCATCTACGAAGGCACCAACGGCATCCAGGCTATCGATCTCGTGACGCGCAAACTGCCGTTCAGCGACGCGGTGACGGCGCATTTCAACGAGCTGCGTGGCATCGTCGATGCGGTCAGCGCCAGCAACGATCCGGCGTTCGGCTGGACAGCGGTGCGTTTAAGCGAGGCGATCGACAGCCTGAATCGGGCGACGCAATGGCTCGTTGCTCAAACTGGCACGGACCCCGACGCCGCACTCGCCGGTGCGAGCCCCTATCTGCGGCTGTTCGGCGTCACCACCGGCGGCTGCTACCTGGCGCAGCAGGCGCTCACCGCGGTGCGACTCGGCCAAGGCGCACCTGCCCGCTTGGCCGTGGCGCGCTTCTTCGCCGAAAATTTCGCCGTCCAGGCGCATTCGCTGGAACGCACTATCGTCGAAGGCGCGCCGGGCCTGATCGGCGCCGATGCGGCGCTCGCCTAAGCGCGGGTTTCGTTTGCGTCAAAGCCATCCTACATTGGCACAATGTCCACGCTGCTGATCTCCCACTCCGCTTGCCTGCAGCATCTGACGCCGGCCGGCCATCCCGAGCGGCCCGATCGGCTGCGCGCCATCGAGCAGGCGCTCGAAGCGGAGAAGTTCCAGGCGCTCGGCCGCGCGCAGGCGCCGATCGCCGACATCGAGACCATCGCGCTCTGCCACCCCATGGAATACATCGAGGAAGTGCGCGAAGCCTCGCCCCGCGAGGGCCTCGTGCACCTCGACGCCGACACCTCGATGTCGCCCGGCACCTTCGAAGCCGCACTGCGCGCGGCCGGCGGCGCGGTCCTCGCGGTCGACGAGGTGTTGGGCAAAAAGACCGACAACGCCTTTGTCGCCACGCGTCCGCCCGGCCACCATGCCGAGACGGCACGGCCTATGGGCTTTTGCCTGTTCGACAATGCCGCGATTGCGGCGCGCTACGCGCAGAAGCGCCACGGCATCGCCCGCGCCGCCGTCGTCGATTTCGACGTGCATCATGGCAACGGCTCGCAGGAGATTTTCTGGACCGACAAGTCGGTGATGTACTGCTCGACCCACCAGATGCCGCTGTTCCCAGGCACCGGCGCAGTGATCGAATCCGGCGAGCACAACACGGTGGTCAACGCGCCGCTGCGCCCCGGCGACGGCAGCGAGGCGTTCCACGCGGCGTTTGCGACGCGCATCCTGCCGCGGCTGCGCGATTTTCGGCCCGAACTCGTTGTCATCTCGGCCGGCTTCGACGCCCACACGCGCGATCCGCTCGCCAACATCAATCTCACCGAAGCCGACTTCGTCTGGGTGACGCAACAGCTCATGGACGTCGCCGACCAGTGGGCCGGCGGCCGCGTCGTCTCGCTGCTCGAGGGCGGTTATGATCTGCGGGCGCTCGGCAATTCGGTCGCCGGCCATGTGCAGGCGCTGATGCGGGGCTAGCGGCGCGGCCATAGCAAACGCGCTACGATCGAGAGGTTTGCCGAGTAGGAGAGCCGCGATGGCGCAGAAGAACAATGTCGATGTTGCCCTATTGCCGTTCGAGCGCGCGATCGAGGAACTGGAATCGATCGTCAAGCGCCTTGAAGAAGGCAAGGTGCCACTCGAAGAGTCCGTCGCCATCTACGAGCGCGGCGAGGCGTTGAAACGGCGCTGCGAGGAGCTGTTGCGCCAGGCCGAAGCCCGCGTCGAGAAGATCACGCTCGACGCCCAGGGCAAACCGACCGGCAGCGAGCCGCTCGACGTCGAATAATTCATTCACCCTGTTTCGCCACTTCGCTCAGTCTGTCCCCAATAGCCTCTTGACACTTTAGAACAAATAGGGAACATTTGTCGGTTCGGGTCAAGAGTCGAGGCGACCATGGATTCGGACAAGAAAAGCGCGTGGCTGCGCCAATTGGATGAGGAATGCCCCTATCAGGTGGTGCTGCCGCGGCGGCAGCTCGCCGACGACAGCGAGATCTTGGATTTCCTCATCAGATACGTCGAGAAGTTCGACATGTATGTCGAGGACGATTATGCCGCCTTCGTGCGCTATTGCTTTGCCGACCCACTCGACGCCGAAATTTTCCGCTCGCGCTTCGAGCCGAAGGCCGAGCGCTTCAGGCTCGCCGGATAAGCGCCCCCGGTCGACCGCCCAGTCTTTGTTCCGCTACCGAAGTGGTGGGCAAACGAGGCAACGGGAGGGCAGCATGCTGAGAAGGGTCATTGCGTTCGCAGCTGTACTGATGGCGGGGCAATATTCGTCGGTGCCGCGAATACCGTGCGTGCCGAAACGACCTACGCCTATCGTACCGTCACGAAGGTCAAGAACGAGCGGGCCGTTCGCGAGGTTTGGCGCACGCGATATGAGCACCGCGTCCATCGCATGGCCTATGTGACGGCGGTCAAACGGGTGTCCCTGTCCATGTCGTGGACCGCTTTCATTATCGGACGATCGCTCTGGTCCGACACAAGAGCATGCACATGACGCACGTATTGCCGACCCGTTGGGTCTACGTTCGCGACTGAGCGTGACAGGCGGCAGATTTAGCGTTTTCGCTGGCCCGGGTCGGGCAGCTTCTGGCGCACCTTGCCGATGTCGGTCCAGGGATCGCGCTTGAAGTGCTTCATCAGATTGAGCACGGTGAAGTCGGCCGCGCTCTTGGTGCGATCGAGCTCCTCCCACGATAGCGGCGCCGAAACCGCGGCGCCGGGCCGCGCCCGCGTCGAGTAGGCCGTGACCGACGTCGCCTCGCGTGAATTGCGGAAATAATCGATGAAGATTTTCCCGCCGCGCAGCGACTTCGTCATCTTGCCGACGTAGCGCTGCGGCGCGTCGGCGACCAAGTTCATCACCACCGCCTGGCTGAACAGCTTGGCGGTGTCCCAATCGGCGCCCGCGGTCGGCAGCATCACGTGAATGCCCTTGCCGCCGGTCAACTTGGCGAAGCTTCTGAGCTTTACGCCGGCGAGCCGATCACGGATCTCGCGCGCGGCGGCGACGACATCTTTCCAGGCGACGCCCTCGCCCGGATCAAGATCGAACACGATACGGTCGCACAGTTCGAGATTGTCGAGCCGCGAGCCGCGGACGTGAATTTCCAGCGCGCCGGATTGAACGAGTGTGATGAGGTCGTCGCGCGTTTCTACCGCGATCACATCATGCTCCTTGGCGCGGACGACGCGGCGCAGCGGCGAAGATTTGACATTGGCGGCGATGTGCTTCTGGAAGAACGTCTCGCCACCGACCCCTTCGGGCGCCCGAACGAGCGCCAGCGGCCGGCCGACGATGTGCGGCGCCATCCAATCCCAGACGCTGAGATAATACGCGGCGAGGTCCTGCTTGGTGATGCCAACGTCGGGCCAGTAAACGCGGTCCGGATGGGTCAGCCGCATGTCGGCGACGACGGCAGCGCTGCCCGAACGGCTACCGGCCTTCGCCTTGACCGACTTTTTCGTTGCGGGCCGTTTCGCGGCTGCGGCCGCCGGCACTTCGCGCACGACCTCGCGCGCCAGCTTGTCCTCACGTACGCCCTTGAACGAGGCCTGGCGCAGCAGGTTGTCGTGGGTGATGCCCCGGAACTCGGCTTCGACGACAACCTGCGGCTTGACCCAGATCACGTCCTTGCGTCGTTCATCTTGCGGCAAATCCAGCAGCGGCTTGGTCACCTGCAACGGCTTGAGCCGCCGCCACAGATCGCGCGCAGTGTCGCGCGTGTAGCCGGTGCCGACGCGCCCGGCATAGCACAGCTCGCCGTCCTCGCGCACCGCGACTGTCAGCGCGCCGACGGCATGCGGCAGCGCCGTCGCCGGGCTGAAGCCTGCGACGATGAATTCCTGCTCGTCATGAGTTTTCGTCTTGACGAAATTGTCGGTGCGGCCGGAGCGGTAAGGCGCGTCCTTGCGCTTGGAGACGATGCCTTCGAGTTGCATGTCCCGGGCATGCTTGAAGACGGTGGCGCCATCTTCTTCGAGATGTTGGGTATAACGAATGCGGTCGTTCTTGCCTGCGGCCTTGAACAGCTGTTCGAGCACCGCCTTGCGCGCAATCAAAGGCTCGGCCGTGAGATCGCGGCCGTCGAGAAACAGCAGATCGAAAACGTAATAGATCAGCCGATCGCCACGACCCGCCTTCAGGTCGATCTGCAGCAGCGAGAAATTGGAGGCACCTTTGTCGTTCTCGACCACCAATTCGCCGTCGAGCAGCGCGGTTTCGGCGGGCAGCGCGGCGACCGCTGCCGCGATCGGCTTGAAGCGATGCGTCCAGTTCTTCTCGTTGCGCGTCAACAGCTGCACTTTGCCGCGATCGAGCCGCGCCTCGATGCGGTAGCCGTCGTATTTGATCTCGTGCAGCCAGTCCTTCCCGCGCGGCAGCGCGTCACGCAAGGTGGCGAGGCTCGGCGGCACGAAATCGGGAAGTCGCGCGGGCGCGGTCTTTGGCGCTTTCTTCCGATCGGCCGACGCTTCCGCGGTGGCCGCTTTTCGCGGCCGTGCCCACGGTTTAATGCCGGGCTTGCCGACGGCGGGATGTTGCGGCGCGGCGGCTTTGCCGTTGCCGCGGTTCGAATGCCAGACCCGCTTCTTGCCTTTGCCCTCGGCGATCTCTTCGATCGAACGCCCGGTCGTCGCCGACTGCGGCGCTTCGTCGAGGATGTCCTTGTCGCTCGGGCCGCGCGCCCAGTCGTCCTTGCCTTTGATCAGCAGCCAATTGTCGTGCTTGTCCCTCGGCTTTGCCCGTAGCCGCACTAGGTGCCAGCGGCCGTGCAACTTCTCACCGTCGAGGTCGAATTGCAGATGCCCCTTGGCGAGGCCCTTGTGCGGGTCGCCGTCGGGCTGCCAGCGCCCACGGTCCCAGATCATCACCGTGCCGCCGCCGTATTCGCCGCGCGGAATGGTGCCTTCGAATTTGTTGTACTCGATCGGATGGTCTTCGACGTGAACGGCAAGCCGCTTGTCGTCGGGATTGAGGCTTGGGCCGCGGGTGACGGCCCAGCTCTTCATCACACCGTCGAACTCGAGCCGAAAATCGTAGTGCAGGCGGCGCGCGGCGTGCTTTTGAATGACGTAAGCGTTGCCGCTGCACCCTCTTTTGGTGCGGCCGCGCGGCTCAGTCGTGACCAAGAATTTGCGTTTCTTGCGGTAGACGTCGAGAGAGCCACTTGCCATCACTTGGCCATCAGCCGGCGTGTTTGAGACGTTTGGTCTTGGTGGCGCCGCGCTTACGCTCGGCGGCCTTGGCGCGCGCCGGCCGCTGCTTGCCGTGTTGCTGTTGCGCCGGCGCTTGGTCGCCGCGCTCCGAGCGCACCGAACGGCGCAGCGCATCCATGAGGTTGATAACATTCGAGGGCTGCGCCGGCAGCTTCGGCGCCGGCTGTCCGGCCTGCTTCGCCTTGATCAGCGCCTTCAGCGCGTCCTCGTAGCGGTCGGAATATTTCGACATGTCGAATTGACCGCGTTTGGTCTTGAGGATGTGCTCGGCAAGCTCGAGCATGTCCTTGGGCACCTTGGTGTCCTGGATGTCCGAGAAATAGTCCTCGGTGTCGCGGATCTCGTCGGCATAGCGGAGCGAGGTGGCCTTGATACCCCCGTCGACCGGCTCGAGCATCAGCACGTGCTCGTGGTTATGCAGCACGGCGCGCGCGATGCCGACCAGCCCGGTCGAGCGCATGGCGTCGCGGATGACGGCGAAGGCCTCAGTCGCGACCTCCTCGTCGGGGAACAGGTAATAGGGCGTATCGAGATAGATTTCGTCGATGTCCTTGCGCGGCACGAAGCTCTCGATGTCGATGGTGTGGGTGCTTTCCAGCGCCACTTCGTCGAGTTCTTCGGCTTCCAGCAGCACATAGGAGCCGTCGGGGGTCTTATAGCCCTTGACCCGATCCTCCTCAGGAACATCTTCCCCGGTCTCGGCGTCTACCTGACGGTAGCGTATGCGGTTGCCGGTTTCACGGTTAATGATATTGAACCGAACGCGGTCCTTCGAGGAGGTGGCCTGAACCAGGGCGATGCTACAGGAGACCAAGGAAAGCTTGAGAAAACCCTTCCAATTTGCCCTCGGCGCCATGGTAAAACTCCAAACGCTACCCACCTATAAGGGCCCATAATGCCTGGGAGTTCCTGGAGCGGATAGAGGGTAAATTGCCCTTTTCTGCCGCAATGGTGTAAATAAAGGCAAGTTCGCATGTGCGTGAGGATGGGCGCGCACCAGACCCCAATAAACGCCGTTAGGCGATTAACCGTTAGTTCGGTCATCGTTTGTCGGTATTAAGGAGCATGGCGTGACAATTGCCTCCAAGACCCCTTTGCTCGACCAGATCAAAACTCCCGACGATCTTCGGCGACTTGAGCAAGGCCAACTTAAGCAGCTCGCGGATGAGTTGCGGCAGGAGACGATCGACGCCGTTGCGGTGACCGGCGGCCATCTCGGGGCCGGCCTTGGGGTGATCGAACTCACCGTTGCCCTGCACTATGTGTTCGACACGCCGCGCGACCGGCTGATCTGGGACGTCGGCCATCAGGCTTACCCGCACAAGATTCTCACCAGCCGCCGCGACCGCATCCGGACGCTCCGCCAGGGCGGCGGCCTGTCCGGTTTCACCAAGCGCGCCGAAAGCGATTACGACCCGTTCGGCGCCGCGCACTCCTCGACCTCGATTTCGGCGGCTCTCGGCATGGCTGTCGCGCGCGACCTTCAGGGCAAAGAGAACAACGTCGTCGCGGTGATCGGCGACGGCGCCATGTCGGCCGGCATGGCCTACGAGGCCATGAATAATGCCGGCGCGATGGATTCGCGCCTCATCGTCGTGCTCAACGACAACGATATGTCGATCGCGCCGCCAGTCGGCGCGCTTTCGGCATACCTCGCCCGCCGCGTCTCCGGCCGCGGCTACCACCGGCTGCGCAAGATCGTCCGCTCGATCGCCAAGCACATGCCGAGCAAGATGCTCGAGCAGCGCGCCATGGCGATGGAGGAATATGCCCGCGGCCTCGTCACCGGCGGCACGCTGTTCGACGAGCTCGGCTTCTTCTATGTCGGCCCGATCGACGGCCACAACATCGACCACCTGCTGCCAGTGCTCAAGAACGTGCGCGACATGAAGAACGGGCCGATCCTCGTGCACGTCGTCACGCAAAAGGGCAAAGGCTACGGCCCGGCGGAAAAATCCGCCGACAAATATCACGGCGTCGTCAAGTTCGACGTCGCCACCGGCGCCCAGGTCAAGGCCAAGGCGTCCGCGCCGGCCTATCAGAAAGTCTTCGGCGAGAGCCTGATCAAGGAAGCGCGCAAGGACGACAAGATCGTCGCCATCACCGCGGCGATGCCGTCTGGCACCGGCGTCGACCTGTTCGAGAAGGAATTTCCGAAGCGCACTTTCGACGTCGGCATTGCCGAGCAGCACGGCGTCACCTTTGCGGCCGGCCTTGCGACCGAAGGTTATAAGCCCTTCGCGACCATCTACTCGACGTTCCTGCAACGCGCCTACGACCAGGTGGTGCACGACGTCGCCATCCAGCGCCTGCCGGTGCGCTTCGCCATGGACCGAGCCGGCCTCGTCGGTGCCGACGGCCCGACGCATGCCGGCGCCTTCGATATCGCCTATCTCGGCTGCCTACCGGGCTTCGTGCTGATGGCGGCGGCCGACGAAGCCGAACTGGTGCACATGGTGTCGACCGCGGTAGCTATCGACGACCGGCCCTCGGCGCTGCGCTACCCGCGTGGCGAAGGCCGGGGCATTACGATGCCCGACGAGGGCAAGCCGCTCGAGATCGGCAAGGGCCGCATCCTGCGCGAGGGCACCAAGGTGGCGCTGTTCTCCTATGGCGCTCGCCTCGGCGAATGTCTCAAGGCGGCCGACGAGCTTGCCACTTACGGCCTGTCGACCACGGTTGCCGATGCGCGCTTCGCCAAGCCGCTCGACGTCGAACTCCTGCTGCGGCTCGCCCGCGAGCACGAGGTGCTCTTGACTATCGAGGAAGGTTCGATCGGCGGCTTCGGCGCGTTCGTGCTGCAATCGCTCGCCGAGCACGGCGTGCTCGATCGCGGCATCAAGGTCCGCTCCATGGTGCTGCCGGATCTCTTCATCGACCAGGACTCGCCCAACGCCATGTATGCCAAGGCCGGACTCGACACCAAAGGCATCGTCACCAAGGCGTTCGAGGCGCTCGGCCAGAACGTGCGTGGCGAGGCGGTGAAGCTGGTCAGGTCCTGACCGCCGACCACGCTGCTGCGATTTGCGAACACAATGCCCGGCCCAAGGCCGGGCATCTTGCTTATAATCGCCGCCATGACCGCTCGAGAACGCGCCGATCGCCTGCTGGTTGCGCGCGGCTTGTTCGAAAGCCGCGCCCGCGCCCAGGCCGCGATCGCCGCGGGCCTGGTCACTGCTGACGGCGTGCCGGTGCGCAAGGCGTCGGACGAGATTTCTCCCGCTGCCGTCATTGAAGCGAAGCCCGCGCACCCGTTCGTGTCGCGCGGCGGCGTCAAGCTCGCCGCGGCGCTCGAGCATTTTCGGCTCGATGTCACCGGCCGCGTCTGCCTCGACGTCGGCGCGTCGACCGGCGGCTTCACCGAGGTCTTGATCGAACGCGGCGCGCGGCGGATCTATGCCGTCGACGTCGGCCGCGACCAGCTGCATCCACGCCTGCGCGGCCGCGACGATATCGTTTGCCTGGAGGCGACCGACATCCGCAGCCTCGATGCGGCCCACCTGCCCGCGCCCCCGGATTTCGCCGCGGTCGATGTGAGCTTCATCTCCCTGAAGCTTGTGCTGCCGGCCATCGGCCAAATCCTTGCGCCGCGGGCAATGCTCGTTGCTTTGATCAAGCCGCAATTCGAAGCAGCGCGGCGCCACATCAAGAAAGGCATCGTGCGCGACGCCGCCGTTCACACCGCGGTCTGCGACGATATCGGCGCGCTCGTGATGGCGCTTGGCTGGCGCGTCGGCGGCACCGTGCCGTCGCCGATTCTTGGCGGCGACGGCAACCGCGAGTTTTTTATCGAGGCGGCGCGTGGTTGAGCGGCTGGTCATCAACGACATTGGCCATCGCGGCGACGGCGTCGCCGACGGGCCGGACGAACCGATCTACGTGCCCGGCGCATTGCCCGGCGAGACCGTCGAGGTCGAGGCCGTTCCCGGTCATCCCGACCGGCGGCAGCTTCTCGCCGTCGAGACGCCGAGCGCCGCGCGCATCGCGCCGATCTGCCCGCATTTCGGCATCTGCGGCGGCTGCGCCCTGCAGCATTGGCGCGGCGAAAATTACCGCGCCTGGAAGCGCGATCTCGTAGTTGCGGCGCTGCGCCAAGCCGGCATCGACGCCCCGATCGCCGCGCTGATCGACGCCCATGGCGAAGGCCGCCGGCGCGCCGTGTTTCATGCCAGACGCAGCACGCGCGACGTGCTCGAAGTCGGCTTCTCGGCCGCTCGCGCCCATCACATCGTCGCCATCGATCGCTGTCCGATCCTGGCAACGAGTCTCGATGGCGCCCTGCAAGCTGCATGGGCGATCGCGGAAGCGCTCAAGCCCGCCGCCAAGCCGCTCGACATCCAGGTCACAGCGACCGACAGCGGCCTTGATGTCGACGTGCGCGGTTCCGCTCCGCTGACGGCGCCGCTGACAACGGCGCTGGCCCGCGTCGCCGCTGCTCGTGATTTGGCCCGGCTGACACGCCACGGCGAACTGATCGCCCAGCAACGCGTGCCGACATTGCGCATCGGCAAACCGACAGTGCAATTGCCGCCGGCGGCGTTCCTGCAGGCGACGGAAGAGGGCGAAGCCGTGCTGGCCCAGCTGGTTCTGGAACACTGCACCGGAGCCGCTTCCATCGCCGATCTGTTCGCCGGCGTCGGTCCCTTCGCGCTTCGGCTTGGCGAGCGATCCCGCGTGCTTGCGGTCGACGACGATGAACCGGCCCTTGCCGCGCTCAAGCGTGCCGCCGTGATCACTTCCGGCCTCAAGCCCGTCGATGTCGAGCGACGCGATCTGTTCCGCCGGCCGCTGATGCTGGAAGAACTCGACGGCTTCGACGCCGTGGTGTTCGATCCGCCGCGCCAAGGCGCGCTCACGCAGGCGCGCGCGCTCGCCGCGAGCGGCGTGCCGCGCATCGTCGCGGTATCGTGCAATCCTGGCACGTTTGCCCGCGATCTGCGGCTGCTGATCGACGGCGGCTATCGGCTCGGCGCCGTCACGCCGGTCGACCAGTTTCGCTACTCGCCGCACGTGGAGATTGTCGCGCAGCTTGCAAAATAACCGTGCTCATCCGCGAGCGGACCGGCTTGTCGGCCCATCGGATTTAGCCCACCATCTCGCCGCGCCTCATATTCGGGAAACATCCGTAAAATTCGGGTGCAAAGGGGGGCATGACCATGGCCGCGGCCAGCGCCGACCGCTTTCAGATCGCCGCGCGCATGGAGCGCCTGCCGCTGTCGCCCTGGCACAACAGGATGCGGCTAATCGTCGGCACCGCGAATTTTTCCGATGCCTTCGACGCGCTGACAATAGCCTACGTGCTGCCGGTGCTGGTGCCGCTGTGGCATATCGCGCCGGACAGGATCGGGCTGATGATCTCGATCGGATATTTCGGCCAGGTGTTCGGCAGCGTTCTTTCCGGCTGGCTCGCCGACCGGTATGGCCGCGTGCGGGTCCTGGTCGCGAACCTCACACTGTTCTCGCTGATGAGCTTCGTCTGCGTTTTCGCGGATGACTATTGGAGCTTGTTCGCCATACGCTTCGTGCAAGGCATCGGGCTCGGCGGCTTGGTGCCGATCGCCAACACCTATGTCAGCGAGTTCGCCAAATCGAAGGGCCGCGGCCGCTTCGTGCTGATCCAGCAGATCATGTTTCCGATCGGGCTGACCACGGCGGGTTTGGTCGGAGCGTTTGTCATTCCGAGCTTCGGCTGGCAATCGGCGTTCATTCTCGGCGGGCTGCCGGTGCTGCTCGCGTGGCCGATGCTCCGGGTACTGCCGGAATCGCCGCGCTGGCTCGCCGGCCGCGGCCGCGACGACGAGGCCGATCGCGTACTGACGCGCATCGAGGGCATCGTTTCGCGGGACGGCAAACTGCCACTGCCGCCGCTGCCGACGGGTGTGCCGCCCGCGGTCGCCGCCGTTGGCCGGTTTCGCGACCTGTTCGAGGGAATTTATCTCAAGCGCACATTGTCGCTCGGAGTGCTGTGGTTCTGCACTTACGGCATCACCTATGCGATGACCGGCTGGCTGCCGAGCATCATGCGCACGATCTACCATCTGCCGGTGTCGCAATCGAACCTCTACGGCTTCATCCTCAACATCGTCGGGCTGGCCGTCCTGCTCACGGCGGTGTTCACGATCGACCGGATCGGCCGCAAGGTGGCATTCGCCGGCGGGTTCTTTCTTGCCGCGATACCGCTGCTCGTCGCGACGTTCCTGCCCGACCTGAGCGCTTTCGGGCTCGCGACGCTGGCGGCGCTCGCTTTCGGCTTGATGGGCATGATCCCGGGCTCACTCGGCATGTACACCGCCGAGAATTATCCGAACCACCTGCGTGCCCTCGGCCACGGCGTCACCAGCGTGTCGCAGCGGGCATCATCGGTGTTGAGCCCTTACCTCGTCGGGCTGATCCTGCCCCACTACGGCGTCGGCGGCGTCTACGGCATGTTCGCGCTGTTCGCCATTGTCGGCGGCATCACCTGCGTGCTGTTCTCGATCGAGACCGCGGGCAAGACGCTGGAAGAGCTTTCCCCCTCGCCCGCTCCGGCCACAGCGGCCTGAGCGGCCTCCCGCAATCGCAAACGTCAGAGTGAGCGCATGATCCTCGACTTCCACACCCACGTGCAAACGCCGGAGCAGCAGCAGGACCCGTTCTGGCAGGGCCGCTGCCCGATGACCATCGAGAATGTGCTCGAAGCGCAAAATGAAGCTGGCGTCGACGCCACGCTGGTTAGCCAGCCGATCCACGAATTGCGCCACATGGACCGCGACCGGCAGCTCGCGACCGTGCAGAAAGTGAACCGCTACATCGCTTCATTGCAAGACAAGCACCCGACCATCTACGGCATGGCGTCGGCTGTGCCGAGCGGCGACGACGCCTTCCTGCGCGAGTGGGAGCGCGCCATCAAACAGGACGGCCTGAAAGGCGCCTGGATCCTCTCGAGCCTACCCGGCCATTATCCCGACGACGACGAATGCCTGCCGTTCTTTCAGCTCGTGACCGAGCTCGACGTGCCGGTGGTGATCCATCCGCCGGCGGTCGGCTTCGGCGAGGAGCGGCTGAAGGATTACCGGCTCGCCTCCAGCGTCGGCCGGCCCATGGACAATGCGCTCGCCATCGCACGGCTGATCGTGCGCGGCATTTTCGAGAAATTCCCGACCTTGAAGCTCGTCGGCACCCATCTCGGCGGCGGCATCTGCGAGATGATCGGCCGCATGGACTACGCCTATAACCTGCAGGACGAGGCCTATTTTCTCGGCTCGTACGCGCCGATGCTGATCAGGCATCAGCCGAGCCATTACCTGAAAATGATGTATCTGGAATCGACCTGCTACCATCCGCCGGCGGCGCGCTGCGGTTTTGAAACCGTCGGCCCCGACCATTTCATCTTCGGTACCGACGCCCCGCCGCTGAAGGTGCTCAAGAAGCAGGGCGTCGAAGTAATCAAAAAGATCGGGCTGTCGAGCGCCGACGAGAACAAGGTCTATTACGAAAACGCCAAGCGG
>Ga0182033_10001127_pt1 | contig 13277 bp, 9 predicted proteins | sample tim00Cox0000000H_FD_125968 | JGI IMG/M metagenome (GOLD analysis project Ga0182033, IMG submission 125968) | Lab enrichment of tropical soil microbial communities from Luquillo Experimental Forest, Puerto Rico - timezero.00C.oxic.00.000.00H | ecosystem: Environmental > Terrestrial > Soil >...
CTGATGAAGTTCCAAAACCCGTTGAATAATGTTGACCTCCCGGGTTGATTTTGTCGTTCGGGACGTACCCAGCGAGGATTTTCATGGAGCAGTCGACCTGGGCCAAAAACCTGTTGACCTGCCATCGACTTCTGCTTTGCGTCGTCATGCTCACGCGCCCATCGGGTAACGCCGGCTCGGCCGTGGTGTTTGCGGCATTTCGGTCAAGCGAAGGTGGCGCTCGATCTCGGTTAGCCGACGCAGGATCGGCTGCAGGCTCTCGCTCTCGCTACGTTGGCTCTCACGGAGCCGATGCACCGCAGCGGTCAACCGTCGCAATTCATCGACGACCTGATCGCTAGATTGCCGCCGATGGTGAAGCTGCGGCAGATCATCGCCGGCAAGCAGGCGGGTGATGACGTCGATCGCATCAGCCATGCGGTCGCGTTGGATCTCGGGGTCAATGCCGAGCATCATTGCGTCCGAGGGCAACAGGCCCGGGCCGAAGCCGAACATTGCCCGCCCACGCGTCTGATAGTCGAGCTGGACGATGCGGTCCGCCACCATGAACGGGTGGTGGTAGGGGAGCGAGATTACCCCAGTACCGAGCCGGATGTACCGGGTACGCTCGGCTGCTGTGGCGATGAACAATTCGGGTTGGCCGTAGATCTCATAGCCGCCGGAATGGTGCTCGCCGATCCACGCTTCGGTATAGTTGTGCGCGTCGAGCCACTGCATCAGCTGGAAATCGCGCTCCATGCACAAGAGCGGATCTTCGTCATTGGGATGAAACGGCGGCAGGAAGACGCCCGCGCGCAGTGTGCGGTAGGTGCTCATTGTGCTACTCCTCTCCCCAACGGTGGGCGCGTGTCAGGTTTTGACCTGTGGGATCAGTTTCGCCCAGCGGTCGAGGATCGGCAGGATTTCGTCCTCCTTGGCGGGCGGCAGACGCACGGTCATGCGAGCGACCCCGAGATCGCGATTGCGCTTCAACACCTCAAGATCCTCCGGCGCGCCGCCCAACGTCACCGACAAAGATCTTGGATCGCGACCGGCTTCCTCAGCCATTTGGCGCAGGCGCGGCATGAACTCCTTGGGGCTGCCGGAACCGGCACTCGGGGCCTGCGGGATCAGCCCGTCGCCATAGCGGATCGCTCGCCGCGCCGCAAAGCGGAAGGCGCCGCCGAGGATGATCGGCGGGTGCGGTTTCTGCACCGGCTTGGGCCAGGTCATCATCGGTGGGAATTTGACGATCTCGCCGCGGTATTCCGGCTTTTCCTTGATCCAGATTTCCTTCATTGCCTCGATCTGCTCGCGCATCTTCAATGTGCGCGTCTCGTAGACGGCGCCGTGGTCTTCCATCTCCTCGGCATTCCAGCCGCAGCCGATGCCGAACAGAAACCGCCCTTTCGATACCTGGTCGAGGGAGGCGACAAGTTTGGCGGTCTGAATAGTGTCGCGCTGGATCACCAGACAGACGCCGGTCGCGAGCTTGAGGCGCGTCGTGACAGCAGCTGCAGCAGTCAGGGTGACGAACGGGTCCATCACGTCGTAGTACTGCTTCGTCAATTCCGTGCCGCCCGGCGAGCCAAAGCGGCGGGTCACCGGAATATGCGAATGCTCGGCGACCCAGAGCGAGTCGAAGCCGCGCTCTTCCAGCGCTACCGCCAATGCGGTCGGCTCCATCGAATAGTCGGTAAAGAAAATAGCCGCGCCGATTTCCATATCCGTTCCTCCGCCAATGTTGTGCAGCTGAGTTTTACTCGGCCGCTTCGCGGGCGGGCGAGCTGAGCGCCCGCTCGACTCGTGGTTTGACCTCCGTCATCATCAGCTCCATCGAGCGCATCGCCGCCTTGTGCGGTGTCGCACCGACTTTGAACGAGAAGCACATATGGACCGGATGGGTCGCGCGGATCTCGCCGACCAACTTTTCGGCAACCGTCTCGACATCGCCGATCAAGAGATCGTTGTAGATCTGTTCGAGTGGTGGCTCGTCGGGGAACGGCTTATCGACCAGGACCGTACCCTGCATGACCTCCTGCCGCCGTCGCAAGCTCGAGGCTAGGCGGGATTGGTAGCGCGCATTCTCCGCGAAGCGCAGCCCGTCTTCCTTGCTGTCGGTAATGTGTGCGAAGCGATTGACCGTGATGTGCGCGTTCTCCAGCGGTACACCCTCAGCGTGGTACGCGTCCTCAATGATTTGGTACTGCTCGGCCAGCAATGCGGCGCCTCCGACCCTGCCCGACGACAACACCCGGTAGCCGTGCCGTGCGGCGGTGCGGAACATCGCTTCGGTATGACCGGCGACGTAGATCGGTAGCGGTTTCTGCACCGGGCGAGCCGGGATGTGGGTCCGCGGGATCTGGTAGTGCTTGCCGTCGTAGCTGAAGAAATCTTGCGAGAAGGCCCGATCGAGGATCTCACAGAACTCCTCGGTCATCTCGAGATTGGCTTTGATGTCGACGCCGAACCGCTCGAATTCATAGGGCTGATAGCCGGCGCCGATGCCCAGCATTAGGCGTCCGTTCGACAGCGCGTCGGCCGTTGCAATCTCGGCCACCAAGCGCGCCGGGTTGTAGAGCGGCAAGACGACAACCGCGGTGCCGAGCCGGATGTTTTTCGTGATCGAGGCGCAATGCGCGACGAGCATCAGCGGCGACGCGCAGAGACAGTAATTCGAGAAATGGTGCTCGGCGAACCAGGCGATCGCGTAACCGAGCTCATCGGCGAGCCGCGTCTGCTCCGAGACCTCGGCAAAAACTTCCACCGTCGGCTTTGCCGGGTCGCGTGAGCCCATCAGATTGAAAATGCCGAATTCCATAGCCCGCTCCTTTGCTTTGCTTGACCGCAAGCGTGAGCGCGATACCTAGGGGCGTCAAGGTCCGAAGTTCGTTGCCGACGGCGCTTTGGCTTGGCGGCGATGCCCCCCGAGTTTTTCCCGCCTACGCGCGCGTGCGCGAGGACTGAATTGTTTGCCTGCCTTTACGATTGGGAACAAGTGATCCCAGACCTGGGCAGGGCTTCCGCAATAGACGCAGGACAGATTTTCGGTGTCCTGCCCAAGCATCTCGAGAGATCGTAGAATCCCGAACAGCGGGCCGCCGCGGTGACTGCCTGATAGGCGGAGAGCAGGTGGCCTGTGGGTTCCCGCTCGCCGCGCCAAAAGCTCACCAGCGGGCCGTAAAGAGGGCGCTGGCGCGGTAGCCGATCATAAGCCTCGCTCGACCACATCCGATCACCCGGCGTGTCGAGTTGCAATGCGCTAGTTTTCGCGACCCCTGCTTGGTCGCAACGTTGTTGTGGATCGCATGCGAGATCTGGGTGGCCACCCCGCTGGCGGCCGATATATCTGGCCTTCCCACCGCAACCGCTCGAGATCGTCGGCGATGCGCACACGGCGTTTTGGTATGGCACGCCCTGGGTTGGGCAGTTGGCGCAGGCGCAGATGGCCGAGTGTCTGTGGTCGCTCGGCGCCTCGCCTTCGGTAGGAGGCCATGCTCGCTAGTCCCAATGGTCGCTTTCGGCCCGCTGAGCCGGCGCTAGTGCAGCCCTCAGCGATTGCGCAGGAATGCCCGTATTGCTGAAAAAGTCAGGAGGAGGATAAATGTAAAAGATCGGTTCGTGCTATCGCCAAGTAATGCAATAAACAACTGGTGAACAGGACGCCTTGATTCAAATATTTCTATCAGCGACCGGGCGAGCGAGTTTTTCGACAAACCCGGCCCCACACCTGCCGTTCGCGATACCCCCGGGATCCGCTCAATTGGATGGGAACCCGTCATTCGCTTCGGCATCTGATCCGCGCCGAAGTGGTGCTCGCGTCAGGCCGAGTTCCATCATATCCTCAGCCGCAGATGCCCCTGTGGGACCGTCGGCGAGATGAGCAGTGGGCGGGTCGAGCGACGATTGGCGGCCATCCTGGCGGTCGATGTTGCCGGCTATTCGCGGCTGATGGGTGAGGACGAAGAGGGCACGCTTGCGGCGCTGCGTGCGGTTCGCCGTGAACTCGGCGATCCCAAAGTCGCCGAGCATCGGGGCCGCATCGTCAAGACCACCGGCGACGGCCTCCTTGTCGAGTTCGCCAGCGTCGTCGACGCGGTGCGCTGCGCGGTCGAGGTGCAGCGCGAGATGATCGCGCGCAACGCCGCAACACCGGCAGAGCGCCGCATCGAATTTCGTATGGGCATCAATGTCGGCGACATCATCATCGAGGACGGCGACATCTTCGGCGATGGGGTCAACATTGCCGCCAGGCTCGAAGCGCTGGCGGAGCCGAGCGGGATTTGCCTCAGTGCCGCGGCGCACGAGCAGGTGCGCGACCGCCTCGACCTCACCTTTGACGATCTCGGCGAGCAGCAGGTCAAGAACATCACAAGACCCGTGCGGACCTATGGTATCGCACTCGGCGCATCGTCCCGCGCGGCGCTGCCGGTCGGAGTTCCACTGCCACTTCCCGACAAGCCGTCGCTCGCGGTCATGCCGTTTCAGAACATGACCGGCGATGACGAGCAGGAGTATTTCGTCGATGGCATGGTCGAGGAGATCACGACGGCAATTGCGCGGCTGCCGTGGCTCTTCGTCATCGCCCGCAACTCCGCCTTCACCTACAAGGGCAAGGCGGTCGATGTGAAGCAGGTGGCGCAGGAGCTCGGTGTGCGCTACGTCCTCGAAGGCTCGGTCCGCAAGGCCGGCAACCGCGTCCGCATCACCGGGCAGTTGATCGACACATCGACCGGCGGCCACATCTGGGCCGACCGCTTTGATGGCGCGCTAGACGATATTTTCGACTTGCAGGAGCGGGTTGCGTCCAGTGTCACCGGCGCGATCGAACCACGGCTCCGACAATCCGAGATCGAGCGCGCCGTCCGCAAGCCGACCAACAATCTCGGGGCTTACGACCTATACCTGCGCGCCGTGGCAGCAATGTATAAAAATATCCAGAGTCCGGAGTCGATCGAGTTTGCGCAGCGAGCATTGGCGGTCGAGCCTGGCTATGCGCCGGCAGCCGCGCTGATTGCCTCGGTCCGTCTCAACCAGCTAGTCGCGGGCGCCTCGCTCACGGATGCGGAGGTCGCTGAGGCCTTGGACTTCGCGCGCTACGGCATTGAAGCCAGCGGAGAAGATCCTGACACGCTTGCGCGCGCGGGAAGCGTACTATCCCAGCTGAGCGGTGAACACGCCGCAGGCATGAGGGCCATCGAGAGAGCCCTCGCGCTCAACCCAAACTGCGCTTACGCCTGGGGCCGAGCCGCCTTCGTCCATTGCATGGCCAACCGGCCGGATGCCGCCATCGCAGCGGCTCAGAATGCAATGCGATTGAGCCCGCTCGACCCCATCCAATTTGCACATGAATGGGTGCTCGGTTTCGCGCTGATGCTCGCTGGCCGCTACGAAGATGCGATGGAGTGGACGGATCGGTGTCTGTACGACCGACCGAACTTCCATCCCGCGATCCGCGGCCGTGTTGCCCTTTGCGGTTATCTCGGTCGCACCGAAGAGGCGCGCGAGTGGATCGCCAAGCTGCTGGCGGTCAACCCCGCACACACCATCGCGTGGTTCCAGAATTATGGGAGCAAGTTTATGTCGTCGGCCACCCTGGCGATCTGGGTCGAAGGGCTGCGCCGCGCAGGGTTGCCGGAGGCGTAAGCAAGACCTGGTATCTTGTCGCCATCAAGCTCTTAGGTTCGACATTCATCGACGCCAATTACGATTGCCCCCCATACCGGTGGGCGCGGTTTACCTCCGTGCTCGGAGGGTCTGCTAACGGCGCTCTGCAGCCGGTGGCTAACGACGCGGCGTATGGCCGAAGATGCCGCGAAGGCGACCTTTGCCCGGGCCCGGGGGTCTCTCGGAGCAGGCGGTAGGCAGTCGTTCGATCGAGCAGCGAGTTTCCTCAATCCGCGGCGCTCGGCAATTGCCCTAGCTGTGCCTTCAGGCGCTCAAAGTCGACCGGATTTGGTAAGAACCTCTGCTGCGCCGTCGGTGCAAAAACAGTTGAACCTTCACGGCAGCTCCTCAGCAAAGGGTGCGTGATGGCCATCGACGCCTTCCGCTGGAATGCTGGTTTTCGCCGGTGTTATTGCGGCTAGAGCATCGGACGAGGGCGATCGCGCGCGAGGGGTAAAAAATGTCACTCGGTCATTCGGCCTTAGCGACCGTCTGGGCGACGACCTCGGGGTATCCGCGGAACCAGTCTGTCTCTTTGACAAACTTGCCGCCCGTGACCTGGAAGACCTGCACCCAGCCGCCGCCCTCGTGGTTGGCCGGCGTCACTTCGAGCGGCGGGACTAGGCCGCCGAGGCCGAAATCGTGGATCTGCTCGAAGCCCTTCTTGACATCCTCCCCGGTCGGCTGCTTGCCGCCATTGGATTTGAGCGCATTGCGGGTCGCCTCGACATGGACAGCCGCCCACAGCAGGCCCCGGTTGTACATCACCGTGTCATCCATCGCCTTCGACGGTTCCCGACCCTGCGACTTGTACATTGCCCTGATTTCCTGACGCACCGGATAATCGTCACCGACGCCGGCGAAGGACATCGTGTGATAGCCCTCCGCCACAGCCCAACCTCCCGCACCCATGATGTCATGTTCGCCCGAGGCCCAGACCAGAGCGAGCACCTTGGACAACGGGAAGCCGTTGCGCTTGAATTCCTTGATGGCGACGGACGGCGCTCGGCCGAACAAGTGGTCGATCACGAAATCGGGCCGGTAGCGCTGCGCGATGTCGATGATCTGCGGGCCCATCTCGACCCCCGGCGGCGGCACGGCAAAGGTTCTGAGCTCGAACCCTTCGGTCTTCTGCAGGTCCTCGAGGACCGGGATCGGCTCGCGGCCGGCCGGGTTGTCATAAAAGATGTAAGCGATCTTTCTGTCCTTGAGACTGCCGCCAAGCTTTTCCTTGACATACTGGACCGCAGCCGCACCCTGCGAGAAGTAGGTCGCAGCAACCGGGAACAGATACGGAAAGCGCTTGCCATCGGCCGACGCGGCAATGCCGAAGCCCGGCGAGGTGCCGGGGATCTTGTCCTCAGTGAGCTTCTGGTTCAGCGCCTGAACCTGCGGCGTTCCGTAGACCATGATCGAGGTCGCACCTTCACCCTTCTCGCGCTCATATGCCTCGACCGCCGGCGGCACCTTATATTCGTGATCAATCTCCATGTATTTGATCTTGTAGCCCAAGATGCCGCCCTTGGAGTTGATCAGGTCGTAGTAGTCCTGAAAGGCCGGGCATATCCCGATCCCGTTGACCTGGGTCGCCCCGGTGCGGTCGCACATTCCGCCGATGATCACCTCCTTCTGCTCGGCCGCCACACCGCCGGCAAAGCCGAGCCCGGCGGCGACCGTCAAGATTGCGATTGGTCGTTTCCTCATTGTGGACCTCCTTGTTCTCAACTTGGTTCGTTACTTGGCCTGGATCAAAAAGGTTCTATTTCTCCTTATTTTCTCCGGGTTTTGGCGGAAGGGATCTGTTCGAACCCACGATACGGGTTATCGCCGTATCACGGTTAGCAAACCTATACCACAACAGGAGAGACTAACGCCATCCCGTTACACGCTTGCTTTGCAACGCTGGTGGGTTGGAGACGGCCGGACGCAGGTTGTCAACCCCAAGAATTCTGTCATGTAGTTGGAGCAGCATGAGCCATCGCGCTGCTGAGTTTGGAACGACAGCTTTAAGGTCCGAACCGTACAAATTTCCAGCTTTGCGAACGGCCGAAATCGGCGCGTCTCGCTCATTCCCGTGCGTCCCCGTGAAGGTCGCCTGACCGAACCGACAGCGGCCACTGGCCTTGGCGGCGCGAACTGGTCGTCATGCCCCTTAAGAGACCTTCGCGGTCAGCTCGGGAATAAACGCGTGCGATCCGACGCTCCCGGTCACGAGCGGCTTCCGGCATTTGCCGCATCCGGGAGCAGATCGTGCGGCGCCAGCACCTTCGGCGTCGTCCTCAATTATCCGTCAAATTTGAGTTGTTTGGGCGCGTTTTCAGAATGATCGCCATTCGAATCAGGTCCGATAAGCCGCGCGCTTGCAGCTTCTCGATAATGTGCGCGCGATGCAATTCGACCGTGCGAAAGCTGATGCCGAGATGACGCGCAATGACCTTGTTCGGTTCGGCCGCCGCCACGAGGTCGAGTACCTCGCGTTCGCGTTCTGTCAACAATGCGGCGCGCGCCTGCAGTTGGACGCTTTCCAGCCGCTCCTCCTGGACCCTGTCGTTCCAATTCCGCGCCCGCTCAATGCATTCGAGCAGTGCATCGTCACGCAGTGGCTTCTCGACAAAGTCGAAAGCGCCAGCCTTGATTGCGGCAACCGCCAGAGACACCGTGCCTTGACCAGTGATGAATACTACCGGGATGCGCCAGCCGCGAACGTTTAGCTGCTGTTGAAGTTCGACCCCGGACATCCGCGGCATTTGCACGTCAAGCAACAAGCAACCGGTGCGTCGCGGGTCGTAGGCTTCGAGAAACGCCAATGCCGAAGGAAAAGCTTCGACCGTATACCCGGCGGTGCGCAGCAAGAAGCTGAGCCCTTTGCGCACGGCTGCGTCGTCGTCGACGACGAATACTGTTTTATCCGGCATGGCGGCTGGGTTCGTGTCCGTCCGTCGGCAGGTCAAATACAAAGGTCGCACCGGGGCCGACACGTCGAAGCATTCGCAGTTTTCCGCCATGCGACGCAACGATCGAGCGGCAGATCGAAAGGCCCATTCCCATGCCTTCGGGCTTTGTGGTGACGAAGGGCTCGAACAACCTGTTCGCCACGTCAGTGCTGATACCAGGTCCGGAATCTGTAACGGAAATTTCGACCGCACGGCGACTATTGTAGTGGGCCTCCACGACGATCAGCCGCTGCTGGCTGTCAGCAGTCGCAATCGCTTCTAGTGCGTTTCTCAGAAGGTTCAGCAGCACCTGTTCGATTTGAACATGATCGGCCAACACGGGTGGCAGTCCGGATTCGAGCCGCGCGTCGATTTCGACCTCGTTTTACGTTGCCTCAGCGCGAGCCAGGCTGACCGCGGCGTGGATCAACGGCGCCACCTCGACGAAAGCTCGTCGCGGTTCTCCTCCGCGCACAAACTCGCGCAGTCGGCCGAGGACGTCTCCTGCGCGTTCGGCCTGCTCCGCGACTTCTGAAACGCCCTCGTACAACGTCTCAGGTTCCGGGGGGTTCCCGCCCAGAACGCGAAGACAGCCGCGCGCATAGGCCGCGATCGCGGTCAGAGGCTGACTGAGCTCGTGCGCCAAGGCCCCCGCCATCTCGCCAGCGAGCGAGATTCGCGAGACATGCGCCAGCTCGGCCTGATGCTGACGGGCCCGAGCCTCGTTTTTTCGCCGCAACGAGATGTCGCGAATAACCAAGGTGTATTGCTCGCCGTCGGCCGACTCGCTGCGCCCGACGCTAAGCTCAATCGGAAATACCTGCCCATTAGCGCGCCGCGCATCGAGCTCCCACGTGGTTACCCCGCCAGGTTGTGAAGACACTATCCGGTTGAGCAACGGCGGCTCGTTCGGCGCGCTGTCGATCAGCTCGGCAATATCGAGCCCGATCAAGAGGTGGCCGGGTCGTCCAAATATTCGTTCACCCGCCGGATTTGTCGAATGGATTTGACCGTAGGCATCGATCGAGACAATGGCGTCTCGCGCCGTATTGAGGATGGTCGTGCGGCGGCGTTCGCTTTGGGCAAGGGCACGCGATAAGCACTGCCTTTCGCTGACCACTGCGCCGAGCAGCAGGCCGGTCGCAGCCAACGCGAACATTAAAAGCTGAAAGTCGCGAAGAGTCGGCTCGGATTGATCCTGAAGCTGGAGTCCTGCTATCAATCCGACCTGGAGCGCAAGCACCGCCCAGCCGGTTGCGGCCAGGCCGCGACGCATCGCAATCCAAATCAGCGGCAAAAACAAAAGGTAGAAGAGCCGAAAAGGGTGTTTGGTGACGATCCGCGAGAACACCAGGGTAAGCGCCGCGACAATGCTCGCCCCTTGCGCGACAATCTCCGACAGCTGAAACCAGCGCCGATTGTGATCCCCGGGCGCCGAATAATCCTTTGGCCGGGCAAAGGTCAGAAGCGGAGGCGCAAGCCCGATAATGCCGATCGCGTCGCCGATCCAATAATGAACCAAAGCGTCTAGAAAACCGCTCCACGGCACGACCCCGGCGGCGGCATAGGTCGCTACATAACCGCACGCGGCCAGCCCCGAAGCGGCGATGGTCACCAGGATTAGCAGGGCAATATCGGAAGTCCTGCGGAGGCCTGCCTCGAATCCTAAACGGCGCAAAACTGCGCTGGCACCTACATAGCCGCCGGTGACCACGACCGCGGCCATGAATATCGGAGCCAGGGGGACAGCCACCTCGGGAAGCGTCGCGCCCGATAACAGCTCTGCTGCGAACACAGCCGGGAACCAGCGCGGTCCTTTGATGATAAGCAGCGCCAGCGCGAGGCCGGCACTGGGACTCCACGGCGTGATGTCGATGCCGTACTGCGCTTCGATAAAGCTGAACCGATCTAAAATCAGATAAAGAGCGATGTATCCAACCGACAGGGTTAGGATCGCCCAGGCCCGAGCGATTCGAGAACTTGCTAGGGCTGCCCACACCGGCACGCGCGCAACATCCTCGGGGGCGTCTCCGGCTATCATCGTTTTCCTCTCCCAGATTTCCGGTGGCAGTAATACCTCCGCCGCCTCGTAGTCGAGCTGTCTCCTTGAGAGGAGCTCGATCCCACCTTCAGCCCAGGATTGAGAACCCATTTCGGGATAATGTTCGAGCGCTTAGACGCGTCCCCCCTCCAATTTGCCTACGTCGAGAGACTTTCCCAGAATTCAGCTCGGCTCGCGCGCTTTTTTCAGATAGGCGCTCGATGGCTTCCACGTTGTGGATCATAATCGAGCCCTTGCCGAGATTAATCAGGCCCCGGCGATGCCAGTTCTGGAAGATCTTGTTCACGCTCTCCCGGCTGCCCCCCGCCATGTTGCCGAGCTCGCGCTGCGAGACGTGCAATTCGACCGAAGGACTATGAAGCGCGCGCAGACCGACGCTCTCGACGAGCTGCAGCAATGCTTTGGCGACCCGCGACTCGAGATGCAGGAACATCACGTCCTCGACCTGCTCGGTCGTCTGCCGCAACCGACGGCAGAGAATTCTGAGAAGGATCATGCAGAGATCGGCGTGATCCTCAAGGACCGGCAAAAAATCCCTGCGGTTCAAAACCAGGAGTTCGCACCCCGTCATCGCCGTCGCGTCCGCGCTCCGCTCCTCGCCGTCGAGCACTGCGATCTCGCCGAAGATGTCGCCGGCGTTGAAGATGGCAAAAACGATTTCTTTCCCGCCAACGGAAAGCGAGCTGATCTTGACACTGCCGCGCAAGACTGCCATCAAACATTGCCCGGGCGATCCTTTGGCGAAGATCTCGCGGCCAGCGGGATAGCACTCGACCCGAGCATAGCTAATCAAAGCATCGATTTCATTGGGGCTGAGCTTTCCTAATAGGAAATGGCGTTGGAAGATTTGCCGTTTTTTTTCGTGCGTTGGTGAGCTCATATTTGTTTCCTCCAAAACGCAATCTCGCAAAAACCGTCGTTGCGCCAAAATCGACGTCTGTTTGCTAACGGTCCTGTATTTTTGGTGACCACTGATTGGCACGCGACATAGGATCACCTGCCCGGAGAGGGTTTCAGCTTGCTCACAGATCGACAAAAATTAACCTAAAGGAAATTTTGAAGATGCTTGCCCTGATGGTTGCGCCAGGACAATACGTGCGACCACGTATGCGGCGATATTCGGCAGATTTACCAGTTTCGATGCTGTGCGGTCTGCCGGCCTCGGCTACGAGATGGCCACCTGACTTGCCAAGTCCTCAATCTTGTCGGCCGCCTTGGCTGCGCGCTCATGCGCTCAGATCCCGCAGCCGGGGATCGCGGGCAAAGTGGACCGCAACGACTACGTCAGCCGGACCGGCGCAGCGCGCAATCAACGCCGGCTGGTGGCCGCTTCTCCCTCATCGGCTGCTCATATCATACCGCAGGCGTTATATTCTGGTTCATACGGAAGAAATTGGTCGGATCGTACTTGGCCTTGAGCTCCGTAAGTCGTAGGTAATTGTCGCCGTAGGCGCTGCGGGCGCGCTCCTCGCCCTCGTCGCCGAGGTCGTTAACATAGGCGGCGCGCGCGAGATGCGGCTCCCATGCTGCGAAGAGCTCTCGCGACCAGTCGATGTTTCGTGGCGTGTCGGTGGGGCTGGTCCAGCCGGATAGGATGATCGCGTCGTATTGCAGGTCACGGTGGAAGTACGCGGTTTCGGTCTTGCCCACCCGGCTATAGGCGCCGTGTAACTCGGCGAAGAGAATGGCGGTGAACGGCGAGGGCACTCTGTGCGCGTATTCGACGCTCGCTTCGATGACCTCGTCGGCGAGATAACGGGTCAGCGCCGATTTCCAATAATTCAGTCGCCCAGGTGGGAACGCCGCGTCGAAGATCTGCTGCATTGCGACATAGGGCAACCGCCCGACCGTGTCCGCCATCGGGTTGCCGAAACGCCGCAGAGGAGCAACTAAACGCTCACCCTGGTCGAGCGATCCCATATGGAAAGGGACGAGCGCAACCACCTTATTGCCGTCCGGCAAGGTCAGGATTCCCGCCCAGGTCTGCAGTTCGTCGGGTTGGGAGGCGGTGAATTCGCGGTAGAATCGCAACACCTCGACCGCTTGGGATAACGGGTGAATCACCAGCCCGCCGAGCACCGGGCCTACCGGGTGCAGACGGTATTCGAACGAGGTCACCACCCCGAAATTGTGCCCGGCCCCGCGGACTGCCCAGAATAAGTCCTCGTGCTGCGTCGCGCTGACGGAGCGCAGGGTCCCGTCCGCCGTCACGATGTCTACCGAAAGCAGATTGTCGATGGCGAAGCCATGTTTGCTCGCTAGCCAGCTCTGTCCACCGCCTAGCGTAAGGCCCGCGATCCCGGTCGTGGAGACTGTGCCGACCGGTGTTGCGAGAGCAAAAGCTTGCGTTTCGCGGTCGAGCTCGGCTCCGATCACTCCCGGTTCCGCGCGGACGATGCGCGCGGCGGGATCGACGCGGATACTCTTCATGCGAGAGAATTCGATCGTCAGACCGCCGTCGCAAACAGCCTTGCCAGCCACGCCATGACCACCGCCCTTCATCGAGATCCGCAAATCATGCTCTCGCGCGAACCGTACCGCCGCGACTACGTCGGCGGCTCCCGTGCAGCGCGCGATCACTGCTGGTCGGTGATCGATCATGCCGTTAAAGAGCTTGCGCGCCTCGTCATAATCGC